>Ga0209721_1000592_pt1 | contig 31393 bp, 28 predicted proteins | sample TshhotsprinmetaG_FD_184139 | JGI IMG/M metagenome (GOLD analysis project Ga0209721, IMG submission 184139) | Hot spring microbial communities from South Africa to study Microbial Dark Matter (Phase II) - Tshipise hot spring metaG (SPAdes)... | ecosystem: Environmental > Aquatic > Thermal springs...
TTTTTCGGCAAAAGGTTTTACTAAAGCGCTTTATCGAGAATGGGCTAAAAATTCTCAGAAGTATGGCAATGAACTGCTTCTAATGAATGTGCCTTTTACCACTATTTATCAGCATGGCGGGAACACAGAATTCAGACTGATATCTGAACGATACAATATGGATATTAGGATCGAATGTAAATGGCAGCAGGTCGCTGGCTCTGTTGATGAGAAGCTGCCTTACTTATATCTGAATTGCATAGAGGCCATGCCGGAAAAGCACATCATAATTATCATCGATGGTGATGGTTGGAAGAATTGTAATCATAGAACACTTGGAAGTTAAAAAAAGCGACATCGAAAAAATCAAAAAAAGCCTTTAATGTAAAAGACAATTCCGAAGCGATAAAGAGGGCATTGGATATGGCATCGGGTAAAATCGAACTTGAGGGCATTTTCCAGAAGCATAAAGGCATAAAGATTAAAAAGGTCTATGCTTAAAAAGCTGATAGACACCAATATTTTCATTGACAGATTTTCAAACCCCGACCTGTATAAAGAAATTTTTTGTCCGAAGGATTAGTTTATATATCCTCCATCGTGCTGATGAAAATCAGAGCAGGCGACCACACAAGAGAAGCGATTCATGCATATAATGAACTCTCTAATTTTTTCAGGCGGGTAGACAGGATTATTGTGCCTTTTGTAAGAGATTTTGAAAAAGCAGGGGAAATTATTGCCGGTCTTCAGAGCGTCAAAGGATATGACATCAAGAAATCTGCATCTATAACAAATGATTGCCTTCTCGCCGCATCTGCCAGAAGCATGGGCGCTATAGTATATACACAAAATAAGAAAGATTTTAAGGCGATAAAAGATATTTTTGATTTTGAAGTTTCTTTTGTTTAAACTCCACCTGTCTCCAAAATCCGCTCGAAGCGAGTCTCGCGAAGAGTCGCGCCGACCAACATCCAAATAGTCCGGAAGTTCGGAAGGGAGGAAAACTACACCTGTACGGTTTTTAATTCTTCTGAAGGGGGACGTTTTCTGTTCGGACAGTATATCACGGGGCAGGACTCGCAGCTTTCAGCAGAGTCTATCTCAAAGCCGAAGGGGATCAATTCTCCGCAGTCGCATTGCCAGCCTTCTGGGGTATGTTTTGATAATGCATTATCACAAAAAGGACATTTAAGCATATGTTTAATTTAAGTATAGAACCGGGGAAAATATTTTTTTATGACGTGTATCATATGGATGCACACCCCTGTGTATTCATCCCTTCCTTGAATCCTCAAGGTTACGAACAATCTCTGCGCCTATGAGGAATATGCAGGATGAATAGAAGACCCACAGGAGGAATATCACAAAGGCCGAGAGGGGTCCGTATATGGTTCCTAATTTCGCAACCTTTACTACATAGAGGGTGAAGGTGTGCTTTGCTGCTTCAAGAAGGATTGCTGTAAATAACGCCCCTGATAATGCGCAGCTGAGTCTTATCCTTTTTTTCGGGAGGAAGATGTAGAGCGTGGCTGCGGTCAGGAATACCAGTATCAATGGCACGACAAATTTTATTACAAAGCCTGTTATCTTCCCAATCTTTACATCCGGGAAAAATTCCTGAAGTGTCTTAAGCATCGAGATTGCAGCTGTTGCGCCAAAGGAGGCAAGGATAAAGGCAATTATCAGGGTGATGATGAATAGGGAAAGTATAAAGGATATTATAAACGACCTCTTAGACCTTGTCTTAAATATCACATTTATTGCTGTTTCGAGAGATGAAAAGAGCTGATAGGATAGCAAGCCGTAAAGGATGAATGTGAACTGCCCGATTCCTTTATAGGATATTATTTTCCTTAATTCATTTGTTATCTCGGATGTAATCTTTGGAAAGAAGCCAACGAGCTTTGCTGAGAAGAATCTGAGGAGATCTTCGTGTTCTCCAAGAAAATACCCAAAGATTGTCACAAGGAGGAGGCAGAAGGGGACAATTGCCATCATGGTAAAGTATGATATTGAGGCTGCGAGCATTAGCCCGCCGTCCCTGAAGAAGTCCACGAAGCTTCTGAATATCACCTTTATATATTGCATCGTTGCTCAATTATAACAGAATCGATTGCTGGCAGTGCGTAGGCATGGTATTATTTTAGTATGAAAAGGATTTTATATATATCGGCTGTTTTATGCATTGTCTTATTCTCCTGCGCCACAGGCAATTATCTGAAGACAGAAGGTGCAAAGGATGCGGATATCAAAGGTTCTTTCACCCTCATACTTTACGGCAGCAGGCATTTAAATGATATTGAGACCATAGCAATTCTTGACATCGAAGGAGACAGCTACAGCTTTGAGCCGTATGCACCTGAATTTGACTACAAGATTAAAAAAGATATTCCTGCTAAAGAGGCACTGGAGGAAGCAGAGAGGTTTGTAAGCTGGCACAGCTCATTTTATCGTACACAATTAAGCAGGATTCTTGATGAAAAAGGCAATGTCATAGGATACGAATTGAGACCGCTTTACCGACCTCTTGCCTTCGGTGTTTCGGATGTCCTCGATGTCGATTACAGGATTGAAGACGGCAGGGTGGTCGTGAGAATAAGGCTCAAGCCGCAGATCGAAAGGATGCTCTTTGACGGAGACAAATCAAAAGAGGATAATTAGTTATATCTGAGATCCAGCGATAAGGATAAGTCTCTTTCGTTCAGGAGCTCTGTTTTGACAGTTCTAATGCTTCTTTCGCTACAGTCGCAAAGAACTGTTACCAAAACATAGCTATTCGCTCCAGAGACCTATCCGTATCGCTGGATTTATTATACTGTCTGAAAAAAGTATACATCTCCTTGCCATATGCGTTTAATGGCTTGTTTTCAAGGTTTTCAGGCGATTTTTCGATTAAAAGATGGCATCCTGCGGTGTATTAAAAAATATACACTTTTTTGTGTCAGTGAGTGTAAAATAGTGGTTAATGCCGATTTTTATTTCTGGCATCGATATTGCATAGTATCTAATTACAATTTTAGGAAGGGGGCGTTATGGAGAAACAGCGGATATTGGTCGTTGACGATGACCCTGTGATATGCCTGAGCTGTAAAAGGATACTGGGTGCAGAGGGTTTTTCGGTATTTACTGTAGAGGATGGGGAAAGCGCAATCGAGAAGGTCTCGAAGGAGGAGTTCGATCTGGTTATAACAGACATCAGGCTTCCTGATGTGTACGGGCTTACGGTTGTGCAGGAAACAAAGACCGTACAGCCGAAGGCGGATGTCGTCGTTGTTACAGGCTATCCCTCCCTCGAGGATGCAAAGGAGTCCATAAGGCTTGGCGCATTTGAATACCTGGAAAAGCCTTTTACGCCTGACTTTATGATGAATGTCGCAAGGAAGGTCTTTGACAAAAGGGGCTGGATACTGAGAAAGGCATACATCGACCAGTTCAGGAATTATGTTGTACCTGCATCAGAGATGGACAACCTTACAATTTATTATAAGGACGGCACATGGGCACGGCCTACGAAGGATGGAGGATGGGAAATAGGGGTTGATGTAAGGCACTTCCTCGTGAGCGGTCAACTGCTTTATGTGGACATGCTGATGGATATTAAGGCAGTTGCTGCAGGAGAGCCCTTTGCAAGGCTGCTTTCAGGCGAAGGGAATATCTATGACATAAAGGCCCCGATGACAGGAGTGGTGCAGGCTACCAACGGCCATGCCAATGACGCCATATGTTCTCTTTTAAAGGACCATCTGTGCGAAGGATGGTTTTTATGGCTTATTAAGATTAATCCAATAACTGCATAAGGAGGATAAGGGATGAAGGGGAATATCCTTGTGGTTGATGACGAACAGATTGTCCTGAGGAGCTGCGAGAGGATACTATCGCCCGAGGGATACGGGGTTGACACAGCAACATCTGCAAAAGACGCCCTATCTCTGCTCGATAGGAATCTATACGACCTCATAATTACCGATATCAAGATGCCTGAGATGGACGGCATAGAGTTTATGAGACAGGCGAGGGCGAAGAACCCTGATATAAACATAGTGGTGATAACAGGCTACCCGTCGCAGGAGAGCATCAGGGAGGCATTGAGCTTGAGGATAATAGATTATCTGCCGAAGCCTTTCTCTCCAACCCATCTCATTGAGGTAACGAACAATGCTGTTGAACTAAAGAAAAAAGGCGTTGCACCCGAGCCTCAGGTCGAGGTTTATACCGAAGATGTGGCTGCAAAATTAGATGAAATCATAAATAAATATAAACACAAGCCGGGAAGCCTTATCCCGGTTCTTCAGGAGTCACAGGAGCTTGTGGGGTATCTGCCGCCTGTTGTACAGAGGCATATATCAAAGGGATTGAGAATACCTGTAAGCGAGGTGCATGGAGTCGTATCCTTCTATTCATTCTTTACAATGAAGCCCAAAGGCAAGCACAACATCAGGGTATGCCTCGGAACCGCATGCTATGTCAAGGGCGCTGAAGAGATAGTCAAGAAGTTCAGCGATGGACTTAAGGTTGATGTGGGCGGAATAACAACAGACAAGAAGTTCTCGCTCGAGACAGTGAGATGTCTCGGTGCATGCGGGCTTGCGCCTGTCGTTGTTGTGGATAAGGACACCCATGGCTCTGTCAACCCTGTAAAGACGCTGGAGCTCTTGAAGGAATATGAATAAAAAAATAGGAGGAATATATGCCCAGATTAACGGTTGATGATTTAAAAAAGATCAAGGAAGATTATAAGGCATCCCTCACATTAAGGGAGGGAGGCTACAGGGCTAAGATAACTGTTCACATGGGTACATGCGGGATTGCTGCTGGTGCGCGAAAGGTGATGGAGGCGCTCCTCGATGAGATAAATAAAGGCAATGTGAAGGATGTGATTGTGACAACATCCGGATGCGCAGGGCTTTGCAGCAAGGAGCCCATGGCAACAGTTGAGATAATAAACGAGGCGCCTGTGAAATATGTCTATCTCAACGAAGATAAGATAAAGAAGATATTCAAAGAGCACGTAATGGAAGGAAATGCGGTTCAAGACTACGCCCTTGTCGTGGGCAGCGAAACAGCATACTAAAGACAGGTAAAGGCAAAGGTAGAGGTAGAGAAGAAACAAAATTTTTGGAGGAGAGATGGAAAGGTATCGTGCGAGTGTTATGTTGTGCGGAGGCACCGGCTGCATAGCCGGAGGCAGTCTGAAGGTAAAGAATGCTCTTGACGAAGAACTCAAAAACAGGGGGCTTCAGAATGAAATAAATGTTGTCCTTACAGGTTGCAACGGGTTCTGTGCGCAGGGCCCTGTTATGACCGTTTATCCGGAAGATATATTTTATGAAAAGGTCACTGTAAAAGACATCCCTCTTATTGTTGAAGAGCACTTCATAAAGGGAAGGCCTGTTGAGAGGCTCATGTATAAGGAGCCTACCAAGAAGCAGACAATACCTTTAATGAGGGATATACCGTTCTTCAGCCTCCAGGTTCTCAGGGCATTAAGGAACAAAGGTCTCATAGACCCCGAAAAGATAGAGGAGTATATTGCACGTGATGGGTATCATGCTGCTGCAAAGGTGTTAACAGAGATGACCCCTGAGCAGGTAATAGAAGAGATTAAGAAGTCAGGACTCAGGGGCAGGGGAGGCGCTGGATTCCCTACAGGCTTGAAGTGGGAGTTCTGTTCGAAGGTAAAGGGAGACCAGAAGTATATCCTTTGCAATGGCGACGAAGGAGACCCGGGTGCATTCATGGACAGGAGCATTATGGAGGCAGATCCCCATGTTGTCCTTGAGGGCATGATTATCGGAGCAAGGGCGATAGGTGCGAATAAAGGCTACATATACGTGAGGGCAGAGTATCCCCTCGCGGTGCATAGGCTTCAGCTTGCCATAAAGCAGGCAAAGGAATACGGTCTCCTTGGAGAAAATATTTTAGGTACCGGCTTTAACTTCGACATCGAGATATATCAGGGCGCAGGCGCATTTGTGTGCGGCGAGGAGACAGCACTGATGAGGTCAATAGAAGGAAAGAGGGGAATGCCGAGGCCGAGACCACCGTTCCCTGCACAGAAGGGACTCTGGGACAAGCCCTCTGTGCTCAACAATGTCGAGACATATGCAAACATCCCCCAGATAATATTGAACGGAGGAGAGTGGTACAGGAGCCTTGGTACAGAGAAGTCAACAGGCACAAAGGTCTTTGCATTGAGCGGCGCCATAAACAACATAGGTCTTATAGAAGTTCCCATGGGAATTCCTCTTAGAAAGATAATATACGATATCGGCGGCGGGATACCAAAAGGCAGGAAGTTCAAGGCAGTTCAGCTCGGAGGCCCGTCAGGCGGATGCATTCCGGAGCATCTCCTCGATACTCCTGTAACATACGAAGACATTGTCCAGACCGGCGCAATCGTCGGTTCAGGCGGTATGGTTGTCATGAATGACCTCAACTGCATGGTGAGCGTTGCAAAGTTCTTTCTCGAATTTACCGCAGAAGAGTCATGCGGAAAATGCCCTCCGTGCAGGATCGGCACAACGGTCATGCTCGATATGTTGACGAACATAACAGAGGGCAGGGGCAAGGAGGGAGATATAGAGCTCCTTGGAGACATGTCTCGGGATATAATAGCAACATCCCTCTGCGGATTGGGCCAGACAGCGCCGAACCCTGTCCTGACAACAATAAAATATTTCAGGGACGAGTACGAGTCCCACATAAACGAAAAATGGTGCAAGACCGGCGTATGCAAAGAACTCTGCACATTCTACATAGATGAAGAAAAATGCAAGGCATGCGGCGCATGCAAGAGGGTCTGCCCCCAGAACGCAATCTCAGGCGAAAAGAAGGTCCCTCACCGCATCGATCAGTCCATATGCATACAATGCCGCTCATGCTATGAGGCATGCAAGTTCGATTCTGTGAAGATAGGGCCGAGGAGTTACAGAGAGATTCTGAAAGAGAATATGCCTGCACAGGAAATTCTAAGAGAAATGCATATGGCTGTGCTTGCCGGAAAAGAAGAATAAAAGGAGGAATAAGATATGCCAATAGAGCTTACAATAAACGGAAAGAGTATAAAGGTTGAGCCAGGGACGACCATTCTTCAGGCAGCACAGAAAAACGGCATTTATATACCCAATATGTGCTATGACAAGAGACTCAAGCCTTACGGCGGATGCAGGCTCTGCATTGTGGAGGTTGAAGGGCAGACGAGGCTCTTTGCTGCATGCTCAACCCCTGTTACAGAGGGCATGGCAGTACAAACAGAGACGCCAAAGCTTGCAAAGGCGAGGAAGTTTGTCCTTGAGCTCCTTCTTGTTCACCATCCACTTGACTGCCCCATATGCGACAAGGCAGGGGAGTGCGACCTTCAGGACCTTGCCTTTAAATACGGTCCTTCCCAGAGCAGGTTTGTGGCTGAAAGAAAGCATGACCCGGAAAGGATCGATGCACCCATTGTTGAGAGGAATCCGAACAGGTGCATCCTCTGCGGAAAGTGCGTGAGGGTCTGTGCAGAGCATCAGGGAGTGGGCGCGATAAACATAATAGGCAGGGGGTTTAAGTCAAAGATAAGCCCTGCCTTTGAGGAGACCCTCAACTGCGAGTTCTGCGGCCAGTGCATAGACGCATGCCCTGTTGGAGCCCTCGGCGCAAAGCCTTACAGGTTCCGCTCAAGGGTGTGGTATATGGACGAATACGAGACCATATGCCCTTATTGCGGATGCGGTTGTACGACGAATGTGAGCATAAGGGAAGGAAGGATAATAAGGGCAAGGGGCAAAGAGGACGTAGGAATAAACGAGGGGAATCTCTGCAGCAAGGGCAGGTTCGGGTTCGATTACATATATTCGGAAAACAGGCTCACAACCCCAATGATTAAAAAGGACGGGAAGCTTGTGCCTGCATCATGGGAAGAGGCCCTTGAGCATGTGTCAAAGAGGCTTGAATCTATTAAGGAACAGTACGGGCCGTCTGTCATCGGAGCAATCGGCTCCCAGAGATGCACTATGGAAGACAACTATATGCTCCAGAGATTCATGAGGGATGTTATTGGCACGGATAATATAGATTCTGCAGCACGATTCGGCTATGCAAAGGCGCAGAGGGCAATGGAAAAGGCATTCGGCACGGACTTCCTGCCCATAAAATGGGATGCCCCCCTTAATACAGATTTCATGCTGGTTGTGGAGTCGGATATAACATCCACACTTCCGGTGTGGGGATTGAATTTCATCAAGGCAAGGAATGACGGTGCAACGCTGATCGTCGCAGATACAAGGGAGACAAAGCTTGCGAGGAACAGCACACAGTGGTTAAGGATACGGCCTGGTTCAGGCACTGTGCTTTTAAATGGTGTCGCCAAGGTCATAATAGACAAAGGTTTGTATGACAAGAATAAGGCTTCTTCAATAAAGAATTTTGATGCCCTTGTGAGCAGCCTGAAGGAGTTTGCGCCATCGGCAGTCTCCAAGATTACAGGCATACCTGAAAACGAGATATTAAGCCTTGCGCAGTCTTATGCCTCTTCCAAAAAGCGGCTTGTGGCATTGACATCGAATGCATCGGAAAATACAAAGAGCATAAACACACTTCTTGCCGCTTCGAACCTCTTGCTCCTCATGGGCGACGGACCGGATGCCATACAGATACCTGCCGAGTTTTCGAATACCCTCGGAATGTGGATGGTAGGAGTCAGACCCCTTGCTGACGGAAAGGATGCCCACGAGATGCTTTATGAGGCAGGCACTATAAAGGCCCTTTACATAATGGGAGAAAACCCCCTCGTGACTTTCCAGGATGTATCGAAGGTTGAAAGGACACTGAAAGGACTTGAACTGCTTATAGTGCAGGATATATTCCTTACAGAGACTGCGAAGCTTGCAGATGTTGTCCTTCCTGCATGCAGCTGGTCAGAAAAGGAAGGGACATTTATGGCAGCCACAGGCAATATCCAGAAAATACCGAAACTGATATCAGAGACAGGACAGTCTATCCCGGACTGGAAGGTGTTCAGAAATCTTGCGAGGGTAATGAACAAAGACCTCGGGTTGAAGGGACTCATGGATATAAGGGCATTAATTGCAGACATGATTATCACAGGCGAGACAAGGGAGGTTCATCCTTCATTCAACCCTGTTTCTTACGAGGTCATGGAGAGCGTAAGCGATGAGTATCCCATGTTCCTTGTCACTGCAAATATCCTTCAGCATTCAGGGGCACTCTCTGTCCTTTCCAAAAACCTTGACTCTGTTGTATCCGATGCATACCTGCAGATAAATACAAAGGATGCGAAGAAACACAATATACATGATAATGCTTTTGTAAAGGTCAGATCAAAGAGGGGAGAGGTTTATCTGAAGGCAATGCTTTCCGAAGAGGTGCCTGAAGGTACGGTTTTTGCGCCCACGCATTTTGCACATGCAAAGGTTAATACCCTGACCTATCCTTCTCAGAACGGAGGCCTGCCGCTTGTGGCAGTAAAGATAGAGGCAGCATAAGCACGTAAGGGGGACTTCGTCCCCCTTACGAAAACCCCCTTGCTCTATTGCATTTGCCTTCAAATCCTCAAAAATAATTTTATAGATCTATTAATATTAATCAGCAGTAAAAAAATAATTTCTTGATATATAATAATAAAATGTTTCGAAACATTTATCTCGATATCCTCAATAACATTTCCGATGGCGTTTACTACATCAACAGCGACAGGAAGATAGAGTACTGGAACAAGGGCGCAGAAATCCTTACAGGATATTCATCTGAAGAGGTCAAGGGGAGAATTTGTGATGAGGTACTTTCATTCGAGGACGAATCCGGGGCCAAGCTGCCTGTCTATGAATATCCAGCGATCCTCTGTTTGCAGTCATCCAGAACACATGTTAAGAGCCTGTTCCTTGTAAATAAGAACAAAGAAAAGATATATATAGAGGAGCAGGCATCCCCTGTCTTGCGGGGAGGGAAAATAATCGGCGCTGTCTGTGTCTTAAGGGACAATATGCGGGTATTCCCTGCTGTTGAGGCGCATATAAAGAGCCAGAGGAGGGAAAGGCTGGTTCCCATATGCGCATGGTGCAAGAAGATAAAGATAAGCGAGGACTTATGGGAGCAGATAGAGAAACACCTTACAGACGAGGGGTTCGGGGTATTCACACACGGCATGTGCCCTGATTGTGCAGACAAGATATTTGAAAAGAAGGTCTATCTCGAGAGCTATCAGAATATCTGCAAGGCAATAAGTGCAAGCCTGTCCCTTAATGAGGTATTGAACCTTATCGTGACCAATGCCGTGAAGGTAATGAATGTGAAGGCGAGCATGCTCAGGCTTTTAAACAAGGAGACACAGAAGCTGGAGGTGGCTGCCTATTATGGACTGAGTGAAAGGTATGTAAATAAAGGCCCTGTTGATTACGACAAGAGCATCGCAGATGCCATGGAGGGCAAGGCTGTGTCTGTTTATGACATTACCTCTGATTCGGATGCGCGATACCGCAGAGATGCAGAGCAAGAGGGGATAAGGAGCATACTGTCGATTCCTGTCAAGTTTAAGAAAGAGGTGATCGGGGTTTTAAGGATGTATACTGCCGAGCCTGTAAAGTATAAGGATGAAGACCTGAAATTTATGACAGCAATAGCAGAGCAGGCAGCCATCGCAATAGTGAATGCAAGGACATTCGAAACCACCGTATCCCGTGCAAGGGAATATCTCAGGGTGTTTGAAGAGGTGACAAAGGCGGTGAGCTCTACATTAAGGCTGAATGAGGTGCTTAATCTCATAGTCAGGAAACTGCCCGAGGTAATGAACCTCAAGGCTGCTACTATAAGATTGCTCGATGCTACAGGCCAGAAGTTGGAGTTGGCAGCAGCCTATGGACTTAGCGAGAAATACCTTGGAAGGGGGCCTGTCGATACAGAGGAAAATGTAAGGGAGGCTCTCCAGACAAGGCCTGTTGCCATATACGATGTAACAACCGACCAGAGGATTAATTACCAGAAAGAGGCGATGGAGGAAGGGATAAAGAGCATGCTTACCCTTCCAATAATTGCAAAGGACAAGGTAATAGGGGTTTTGAGGCTGCTTACAGACATGCCGCGCCATTTTACAGAAGAGGATATTGCATTTTCAGCATCCCTGGCAGAGGTGTGCGGCACTGCAATCGAGAATGCAAAGATGTATGAGCAACTCTCCCGGCAAATCAGCAAATGAGTATATGGGTAAATGTGTATCTGATGTCAGAGCATTTTTAAAAATCTTTTACACCCATTTACTCATAAACCCATTCACTCATTTACTAATACAATGGAAGCTTTTATAAAGCGAAGGATATACAAGAGCGCCAGCGACTCTCTCGAAGAGAGGGAAGACCTCATAGCTATCGAAAAGAGGCTTAAGGTTTCTGTGAACGGCAAAGAGGTCTTGAGCCTCTACTGCACGCCTCATATGGTAAGAGAGCTGGTTGTCGGCATGTTCATGACCGAGGACATTATTAAAGGCAATTGGTGTGCCGAGAGAATGTCCATCGAGTATGGAGAGGATGTTTTGGTTGATATACCTGCAGAGGGAGAGGCCTCGACTGATGGAGCGGTTATCACATCAGGATGCATCGGTGGCATAACATTTCCAAAGAGATTGTCCTTACAGAAAATAGATGACCAGTTTCAGATAAAGATATCTGCATTAAAGGAATTGTTCAGGAGATTCCAGAATGCGTCCGAGCTTTATAAAATAACAGGATGCGTTCATAGCGCAGGGCTCAGCGACGGCAATGAAATCTTTTGCCTTGCAGAAGACATCGGAAGGCACAATGCAGTCGATAAGGTCATCGGCTATGCAATCCTTGAGAATATTCCATTCGAAGGCAAGATAATGCTCGCAAGCGGAAGATTGTCATCAGAGATTGTATCAAAGTGCGCAAAATGGGGAATACCCATGGTTGCGAGCAGGACATCTCCTACAAGCCTCGCAGTGGATATTGCCGAAAAAAGTGGAGTGACAGTTGTCGGCTTTATCAGGGCAGACAGATTGAATGTCTATACAAACCCGCAGAGGATTATAAGTTAGCAGTAGCCAGACGCTTTACGCCTAACGCTGCACAAGCTGATAGTTTGGTAGAAATTTCTTTCCTCTCAAAAATATTGTTTGCCAACTTACTATCTGATATAATGCCATTAAAAAATTAAATGCAGGATACGCTTAAAAATAAATGTTAGGGGGCAAATAACAGTAAGGAGGAGATATCATGCGCCAAGAGGTCAAATTAAAAGATGGGTCGAAGCTGGTCATTGCAGTTGAAGAAAAAGAGTGTAGCATTCTCACTACTCAGCACTATAGAATATGCTGATGGCACAAAGGGCAAATATACATGTACCTGCACTTGTGGTACGCCTCCAAACCAGACTAGTGACTCAAAGACCTGTGATAATCTGGATAATGTAGTCTGTGATTGTACTTGTTCAAGCGCCAGCGTTTCTTGCTAAAGGGCGGACAGGGGCTGGGTTTCTGGATATAGGAAGGAGTAAACAGTTTTATATGTGAGAGGTGGTAGGGGGCAAAACTACATTCTTCAGTTAGAGAAGTAAAGCTATTCGCCCAACCAGTTGTTGCACCTGACAGCGGTCATTTGAGGCTGATAACTCTGAAAAAGCCTCCGGCTTATGGCCATTGAATACGGAAGGGTCAGATTAGCATCTGATATTCTGTTCTATTTCAACTTTTCCCTTTCAAGATAAATTGTCTCATCTGTTTATAAACAGTCTCTGAACGTATAGTGTGATATAATAGTTTAAAAACAAACAGGGACAGGGAGATGAACATACATGGCTAAGCTGAAAATCATATCGGACAGGGCAGATATAGCAGATATTGTTAAATCGGCAATTTCCGTCGAGATTAAAAACCGGAGATCGGCTTGAACAGAACCAATAAGGAAATAAAGCAGTTTGAAGATGAATATAAAATATCATCCGAGGCATTTATAAAGGAATTCTCTGCCGAGGATTTAAAGGGTGGCGACGAGGAATATATCAGATGGGCTGGAGAATTAAAACTACGGGATAGAATTCTGGAAGAACTGGAAAAGCTTAAAGACATAGAATATGTTGCTAACTGAGTATTTGCAGGACTTTGCAAAGACAATCGCTGAATATGCGGAAACCGGTCTTATTATTGCTTCAGAATTAAAGCTGATGCCAGAGCTGAAAAGATTGGCTTGATAAGGGCAACAATAGTATTTGAAAACGAATCAAAGCTTTTGTCACAGAACATGTTGACCTGAGATATAAGATTGAAAAACCCACATACTCCTTCCATTATCAGGATAAAGATGGCAGCATGATATTCAGATATGATAATGCAAAACATAAACCGGATTTAGGCTTTGATAGCCACAAGCATGTCAAAGAAAAAGTTCTTATATCTGAAGTGCCGGAGTTGAGAAATATTCTGGAAGAGATAATGGTGACTTTTTAAAGGCATAAATTACGAAAAGGTAAAATTAGCCTCTGATATTCCTACCATTTCATTTTTCTGCTCTAAGCATCTGCCTTGCATAGAAGATGTCTATTTACGCTGCGATAATCTCGATGTTGGATATCTGGGGTTTCGGCATTTTCATGGTAACAACAAAAACAGGGATGCCCCGCTTTTTGTTCTCTTCGAGAATCTTGTAGTTTTCTTCGTATAATTCCCTGCCATCCTCTGGAAGTATTACAAGGACAGCACCTTTGGGAATTTTATCGAGAACATCAGGGTTCTCAAAAGCATACTTCATCCATTCGGAATGAAGGTCTAAATTTTTTTCATAATTTCATCTTTTGTCATTTTCCTATCTCCCTTCAAGGCTTTCTCTATATTGCCTCCAGTTTGCCTTAGCCCCTTTATGTCTCCGGCATATCCAAGCACCTGCCGGATATACTATATCTCCATTTTACCACACAACCATATGGCGGCATAGCAAAATCAACCCCGGCCGCTATTGTGTCTGGATATATTTTTAGGAAACAGGTAGGTGGTGGATAAAAGGCGCTTAATACAGAAAAAATTATCTGAATCTTGTTCCCTTCGTCAGCATCTGCATCATCTCTTCAGGCACAGGCGAGTGGTTTATAGCATCATCTTGCGATATCAATCCCTTTGTATAAAGCTCATGGAGCGACTGGTTCATGGTCTGCATTCCTGAGCGTGTCTGTCCTGTCTGCATCATGGAGTATATCTGGTGGAGCTTGTCTTCCCTTATAAGATTTCTTATGGCAGGTGTTGGCACGAGGATTTCGAGTGCAAGAACCCTTCCCTGTCCATCCTGCCTTGTTATCAATCTCTGTGAAATAATGCCTTCGAGCACAAAAGACAACTGAACCCTTATCTGCTCCTGCTGATGTGGTGGGAATACATCTATTATCCTGTTTATTGTCTGGACTGCCGAGTTCGTATGAAGCGTGGCCAAAGTCAGATGTCCTGTCTCTGATATCCTTATGGCTGCTTCTATTGTTTCGAGGTCGCGCATCTCGCCTATGAGCACAACATCGGGATCCTGTCTCAGTATGTATTTTAAGGCATTATTAAACGAGAATGTATCGGAGTTTACCTCCCTCTGGTTTATGAGGCATTTTTTATGGCTGTGCAGGAATTCTATTGGATCTTCCACTGTTACTATATGCGAATCCCTTTCAGAGTTTATCCTGTCTATCATTGTTGCGAGGGTTGTTGATTTTCCGCTTCCAGTGGGCCCTGTAACAAGGATGAGTCCGTGTGGTTTCTTAATGAGTTCTTCCACTACATCCGGCAGTCCCAATTCCTGAAATGTTTTAATGGTAAATGGGATTGCCCTGAATGCACCTGCAACCGCGCCTCTTTGGAGAAATATATTTGCCCTGAATCTGCTCAGTCCTTTTACGCCGAATGAGAGGTCAAGTTCATTGTTCTCCTCGAATTTATGTTTCTGGGATTCTGTAAGAATGCTGTAGCAGAGTTCCTTTGTGTCTTCAGGCGTCAAAGAAGGATTGCCTTCAACCGGAACAAGCCTTCCTGCTATGCGCAGCCTCGGCGGACTGCCTGTTGTTATATGCAGGTCGGATGCGCCCTTTTCTATCATTAATCTCAATAAATCAAATAATGAAGCCATAATCAGTCTTCAAAGGTTACCCTGAGGATCTCTTCTACGGTTGTTATTCCGTTTATTACCTTTTTTAATCCGCTCTGCCTGAGCGTTGACATGCCGAGGCGTATCGCCTCTTTTTTTATGTCTGCTGCAGGCGCACCCTGAAGTATCATCTCCTTTAACTCATCCTTTATGGGCATGATTTCATGGACAGCTATCCTTCCTTTATATCCTGTATTGTTGCATTCAGGACAACCCTTTCCCATATAGCACTTAATATCCTTTACAGCATCGGGCGAAAACCCTGCCCTGATGAGTGTTGTTTCGGAGAGATGTTCCTCTTCCTTGCAGTTTTCGCATATCTTCCTTGCAAGCCTCTGTGCCACTATTAAAATGACAGATGATGAGACCATGATGGGCTCTATTCCCATGTTTATAAGCCTTGCTATGGTGCTCGACGCATCGTTTGTGTGAAGGGTGCTCAAAACAAGATGTCCTGTAAGCGCCGCCTTTATTGCTATCTCTGCTGTCTCAAAATCTCTTATCTCACCCACGAGGATGATGTCAGGGTCCTGCCTTAAAAATGACCTCAGAGCAGAGGCAAAATTGAGCCCGATATCTTCCCGTATATGCACCTGGTTTATTCCAAAGAAGTTGTATTCGACAGGGTCTTCTGCAGTCATGATATTTACGCCGGGCTTGTTCAGATGTGAGAGGGCAGAATACAGGGTCGTTGTCTTGCCGCTTCCTGTGGGCCCTGTTACGAGTATCATGCCGTAGGGTTTTTCGATGGCATCGTAGAAATCCATGAGCTGCTGCTCGTCGAATCCCAGCTTTGATAGTTCAAGCTGGAGGTTGGATTTATCGAGAAGCCTCATGACAACCTTTTCCCCAAAGAGGGTTGGCAGCGTGGAGACCCTGAAGTCTATCTCCCTGTCATCGCCGAATTTGAGTTTTATCCTTCCGTCCTGTGGCAGCCTCCTCTCCGATATGTCGAGATGGGACATTATCTTTATCCTCGATGTAATTGCATTCTTCATCTTTACAGGAAGCTTTAACACAGGCTGAAGCACCCCGTCTATCCTGTATCTAACCCTGAGAATATCTTCGAAAGGCTCTACATGTATATCGCTGGCACGGGACCTTATGGCATTCATCAGGACACCGTTGACCAGCTTTACTATGGGGGCATCTATCTCTTTTGGTCCGTCCTTATCTTCTCTTTCCTCTACAACAGTTATGTCCTCAAGGGCGCTGCCTATTACCTTGTTGAGGTCCTCTATCTCCATAACGTCCTTTTCCCTGCTCTTGCGTCCGCTTATTGTTACTTTTGCCTCTTTCTTCGGATAGTACTTTTCTATGGCCTCCATGATGGCGGACTCTGCAGCTACATGCACCAACACCTTCATTCCTGAGAGAAACCTGACATCATCTATTGCAAGGTTGTTGGATGGGTCTGTTATGGCGATCCTCAATCCGGCTCCGTCCTTTGAGATGGGGATGAGCTGGTACTTTTTTGCTGTTTCGTAAGGTATAAGCTTTAATAAAGCAGTGTCGATTTTGTGGTCTGAGAGGTTGATTGCAGGGGCATTGTACTGCCTGCTTAAAAATGTGATAAGGCTTTCTTCATTTATATGGCCTAATTTCAGAAGTACAGAACCGAGCCTTTTGCCTTCAAGCCTTTGGAGACGAAGGGCTTCGTTTAATTGTTCCTCTGTGATAAGTTTCGCTTTTAATAAAAGCTGGCCTAATAAGGACGTTCCTACGGTCATTATCTAAAATACTGCAAAAAGATGACTTAAGTCAAATAGGCTTAACACCAAATAGGCTTGAGTCTTGACTTTTGATAACATAAAATTTTATTGTTTAAATCCGTGGGCAGTTAGCTCAGTCGGTAGAGCAGGGGCCTGAAAAGCCCCGTGTCGGGAGTTCGATTCTCTCACTGCCCACCATTTTCACCTCTCCCTGTCCCCGATCTCTCCTTCAATCGAAAATTCATATTCGTGGAATAATCCTATTGCCCACAGATTGGTAAGCAAATGCTGAGTGGCGCATGAAGTTGTAAAAACCGATTCGTTATTGCACAGAGACAGGTATAAAACCATCTGATCAGGAAGGTGCGAATCCAATGCTGCATTGCTTGAATAGTAATTAAGGAACTCTATTGCTGCCTCTTCCCCCACCATCTCCGCCCTCTTACCCCTTTCACCGATGGCTGTGAATCCTGCAACGGAACTTTCCGATTCTGATTTCATGAATACGAATGTGCCCTGTCCCGGAGTTGGAGCATCTATGATCTCCATATCCACCGGGCATTTAATATCTGCCTGTGAATGTATTTTTTTCCATGAAGGCATTTCTCTGTCTTTCGGCTATTGATGGATGCAGATTTCCCACGCCGGAGCATCCACTGAGCTTTATAAGCTGTCCTCTTTCCATAATTCTCAGCGGTTTGATCTCTTTTGCAGGAAATATCTCTGCCCTTATTCTTCCTCCTCCTTTTGGATAAAAACCGTAAGATTCTATGTTTAGCTCTATCCTTACGCCCAGTTTTTTCAGCATCGGGACAAAGACCTCTGAGATGTAGTGGTAGCAGGGGCTGAATGGAACATGGGTTCCACCCTTTAATACGACGGTTGTTTTTCTGTTCAGGAATATCAGTGAGGGGACGATTGTTTGAAGGACTAATGATGCAGAGCCTGCAGTGCCAATATCAAAGAAAAAGTCTCCGCCCTTTACGCCTTCTGGCGAGAATATAAGCTCTGTTGAACCCTTGGAATCTCCTGTTATCTGTGCATTGGAGAGAAGCTGGGCTGCCCTTACGCATGTGAGGTGCTGGGGCATGAGCCCTGGATTTTTCCTGCCCTTCCTGATGTTGAATATGCGGAACGGCCTATTGAAAAGGCATGAAAGGCTGAGGCTGTCCTCAGTATCTGTCCCCCGCCTTCTCCGAAACTGCCATCTATTTCTATCATGGTTAAATATTACAACATGGAAGGTCGAAATGCCCAAAAATTTAAGAGGAGTTTTTTGAAAGGGATGCTGTTTTGGTGGCGGGGAGTGGATTTGAACCACTGACCTTCGGGTTATGAGCCCGACGAGCTACCAGGCTGCTCCACCCCGCTGGTAATTAGCTTACCTGAACGGTCTGAATGTTGTCAACTTGAGTTGCAAATTCCTTCTTAATGGTGCTATCTTATCCTGTTTTTCGGAGGGCAATGTGGATATAGTTCTTGCAACAAGGAATAAAAAGAAGGTCGAGGAGATGAGCAGGATCCTCGGCGGCATGGACATAAACATACTAACACTCGATGACTTTCCATCCTGTCCTGAAGTTGAAGAAGATGCAAATACCTTCGAAGGGAATGCTGTTAAAAAGGCATTGGCAATAACAAAATGCACAAATAAAATCGCTGTGGCAGATGATTCCGGGCTTGAGGTTTATGCCCTTAATGGTGCACCCGGGGTTATGTCTGCAAGGTATGCAGGTGAGGGTGCCGATGATGTTGCTAATATCGGAAAGCTCCTTAGCGAGATGAAGGATATACCTGACGAGCAGAGAGGGGCAAGGTTTGTGTGCTGTATTGCCCTCGCTTATCCAAACGGCAAGACAGAGACATTCTTTGGCTTTGCAGAAGGCAGGATCGGCAGAGAGCCGAGGGGAAGGATGGGTTTCGGATACGACCCTGTTTTCTACCCGGCGGGCTATGAAGTGACCTTTGCTGAAATGTCGCCCGAAGAAAAAGACGCCCTGAGCCACAGGGGAAATGCCCTTGAGGGGTTCAAGAAATATATGAAGGCTCATTATTCTGAATATAAGGAAATTTAATGCAATGATTATAATTTTAAACTTGAATTAAATCGCTTCTTTGATTAAGTTATATCGTTTTTCAAAACTTCTTCAATTGGAGGTCTTTTCATGGTATCAGGCATGAGATTGGTTCTTCTTGGTGCTCCTGGAGCTGGAAAGGGCACGCAGGCAAAAATACTCGTTGAAAAATATGGTATTCCCCAGATTTCCACAGGTGATCTTTTAAGGGCAGCAGTAGCTGCCGGAACAGCCCTCGGAAAAGAGGCAAAGTCCTATATGGACAAAGGGGAGCTTGTCCCTGACAGTGTTGTTCTCGGAATGGTGGAAGAAAGGCTTAAACAGGATGACTGTAAAAAGGGCTATATTCTCGACGGCTTCCCGAGGAATACAAAGCAGGCAGAAGCTCTGGACAAAATGCTTTCACCCTTAAATATGTCATTAACTGCTGCACTCAACGTTGATGTTCCATTTGACGACCTTATGAAGAGACTTACCGGAAGAAGGACATGCAAGGCTTGCGGCCAGATGTACAATGTCTACTTCAATGCACCCAAAAAAGAAGGCGTTTGCGATAAGTGCGGCGGCGAGCTTTTCCAGAGGGATGACGACAAAGAAGAGACCATAAAGAAGAGACTTGAGGTCTACAATGCACAGACAGCGCCTCTTATTGACTACTATAGCAAGAAAGGCATATTGAAATCAGTCGCAGGCACAGGCAGTATTGACGACATATTTAAAAAGGTCTGCGGCGCCCTGGGACTTAAATAGAACCTTTAATAGAGTATTCAAGCTCGGTCTTGAAATATAAAATAAAAATCAAACAGGAGGATTAAGATGGCTTTAGTAAATCCGCATGGAAAACAAAAGAAATTAAACCCGCTCTTGCTGACAGGCGCTGCCCTCGAAGAAGAGAAGAAAAAAGCTAAGACCCTCACTCAGGTCAGGATTACATCGAGAGAGGTAGGAGACCTGATAATGATGGGTATTGGCGGATTCACCCCGCTTACAGGATTTATGGGATATGATGACTGGAAAGGCGTATGCGCCGAGTACAAGATGGCAGACGGCACCTTCTGGCCAATACCGGTGACTGTTTCCACAACAAAGGGGCAGGCAGACAGCATAAAGAAGAACGAAGAGGTTGCCCTCGTCTCAGAAGAAACAGGCGAGATAATGGCAACAATGAAGGTCACAGATAAGTACAAGATTGATAAAGAGTATGAATGCAAACAGGTATTCAGGACAACTGATATGGAGCATCCTGGTGTTGCTATGGTTATGAAGCAGGCCGATATAAACCTTGCAGGTACAGTGAAGGTTCTTAGCGAAGGGGTATTTCCAAAGGATTTTGCAGGTATCTATCTTAGGCCGGCAGAGACAAGGAAGATATTTGAGGAAAAGGGCTGGAGCACAGTAGCAGCGTTCCAGACAAGAAACCCAATGCACCGCTCCCATGAATACCTCGTAAAGATTGCCATAGAGACCTGTGACGGCGTCTTCGTTCATATGCTCCTTGGCAAGTTGAAACCGGGTGACATTCCCGGAGATGTACGGCAGAGGGCTATAAACACCCTTATTGAACATTATTTTGTGAAAGATACGATAACTGTTGGCGGTTATCCACTTGATATGAGATATGCAGGCCCGAGAGAGGCTCTCCTCCATGCCCTATTCAGGCAGAACTACGGCTGCAGCCATCTCATAGTCGGAAGGGACCATGCAGGCGTGGGAGAATACTACGGACCATTCGATGCGCAGAAGATATTCGATGAGATTCCGGCAGACGCTCTCGAGACAAAACCGCTCAAGATAGACTGGACATTCTACTGCTATAAGTGCGATGGAATGGCATCCATGAGGACATGCCCTCACGGAAAAGAGGACAGGTTGATACTCAGCGGAACAAAACTCAGGAAGATGCTCTCGGAAGGTGAGGATGTTCCTGACCACTTCAGCAGGCCTGAAGTCCTCAAGATATTAAGAGAGTACTACGAAGGATTGACCGAGAAGGTGGAGGTTAAACTCCATAAATTTGCAGAAGGCGCATAAAGAAGCAGTTTGAACTGTTCAAACCGTTCAAACGGTTCAAAGTGAAAGGGGGTGTGAAGCCGAGATTACTGGCTTATAATTTTGTTGTTCGTTGTGTATCAAATAGCATACAGGGCATCAGAAATCGATGCTTAATAAAAAACCGAAGGAGGTTATATTATGCCAAGCTATGTAATTACCGAGAAGTGTGATGGTTGCAAGGCTCAGGACAAGACTGCATGTCAGTACATTTGTCCTAATGACCTCATGGTCCTTAACAGGGATCTCATGAAGGCATTCAATCAGGAGCCGGATCAGTGCTGGGAGTGCTACAACTGCGTAAAGATCTGCCCTCAGCAGGCGATCGAGGTAAGGGGTTATCAGGATTTCAATCCTCTGGGAGGCAATGTCATCCCGATGAGAGGTACCGACTCTATCATGTGGACAGTCAAGTTCAGGAACGGATCCATCAAGAGATTCAAGTTCCCCATCAGGACAACTCCGGAAGGTTCTATTGATCCATACAAAGGAAAACCAGAACCGGATTTTTCAAAAATTAAGAAGCCTGGCTACTTCAACTACGAAGCCAGAACAAAATAATTAAGGAGGGATGACCATGGAAAAAGAAACTTGCACGTTTTCATATTGCCAGAAGCCTGAAGTCGTTGAGATAGAGACAGACCTCCTTCTCATCGGCGGTGGCATGGCATGCTGCGGCGCAGCATTTGAGGCAGTTCGCTGGGCAAACCCAAAGGGCTTGAGGGTTACAATGGTTGACAAGGCAGCAACAGACAGAAGCGGTGCTGTTGCAATGGGTCTTTCAGCCATCAATACATACTGCGGCGAGAATGATCCTGTAGATTATGTCAAGTACGTAAGAAACGACCTGATGGGCATAATCAGGGAAGACCTTGTTTATGACCTCGGAAGGCACGTTGACGACTCGGTCCACCTCTTTGAAGAGTGGGGCCTTCCAATATGGAAAAAGGCTGATGACGGATTCTCCCTCGACGGCTTTCAGGCAAGGGATGCAGGAAAGGCAATGCTCAAAGACGGCGGCGTTCCTGTAAGGTCCGGTAAATGGCAGATAATGATCAACGGTGAGTCCTACAAGGTCATCGTTGCAGAGGCTGCTAAGAAGGCCCTCGAGATCAACAGGCAGGTAACAGGCGTTGCCCAGAACCACTTCGAGAGGGTATTTATCGTAAAACTCTACCATGACGCAAACGACCCGAAGAGGGTTGCAGCAGCAGCAGGCTTCAGCGTCAGAGAGAACAAGGTATATATATTTAAGGCCAAGGCAATGATCAATGCTGCCGGCGGTGCAGTTAACGTCTTCAGGCCGAGGTCGGTCAGAGAGGGTCAGGGTAGGGCATGGTATCCTGTATGGAACTCAGGTTCAGGATATGCCCTCGGAATGCAGGCCGGTGCAGAGCTCACAATGATGGAGAACAGGTTCGTCCCTGCAAGATTCAAGGACGGATACGGACCAGTCGGCGCATGGTTCCTCTTCTTCAAGGCAAAGGCAACTAACTCACTCGGAGAAGACTATTGTGTAACACACATGGATGCTACAAAGGCTCTCTACAGCCCGTATGCAGAGAAACTCGGCACAGCCATCAGAAACCACATGATGATGCTCGACATGAAGGCAGGCAAGGGCCCTATCCTCATGAACACCCATACAGCAATGCAGGAACTCGCAAAGACCATGGATGCAAAGAGGATCAAGCACCTCGAAGCAGAGGCATGGGAAGACTTCCTCGACATGTGTATCGGTCAGGCAGGCCTCTGGGCATCTAAGAACATAGAGCCTGACAAAGAGCCTTCGGAGATTATGCCTACAGAGCCGTATCTCTTAGGCTCTCACGCAGGCTGCGCAGGATTCTGGTGCAGCGGCCCCGGCGATATACCAGGAACTCCTGATCACTACTCATGGGGTTATAACAGGATGTCAACAGTGCCGGGACTCTTTATGGCCGGCGACGTCTGCGGCGCATCAGGCCACAAGTTCTCCTCAGGCTCGCATGCAGAGGGAAGAATTGCTGCAAAGGCTGCAGTGGCATTCATCCTTGACCATGCTGATTACAAGCCTACAATCAAGCAGACAGCAGATGAGATTGCAGCAGAACTCTATATGCCTTACGAGATCTATGAGAAGTACAAGACCTTCTCGACAGATCCTGCTATAAACCCTCACTACATCAGGCCGCACATGCTTCAGGCAAGGCTACAGAAGATTGCAGACGAGTACTTTGGCGGCGTCTCCACATGGTACATGACCTCAAAGACAATGCTCGAAGAGGGTCTGAAGCAGCTCGAATTGCTCAAGGAAGACGCTGCCAAGAGTGCAGCAGCCAATCTCCATGAGCTTATGAGGGCATGGGAGAACTTCCATAGAATTCTTTCTGTTGAGGCACATGCAAGGCACATCCTCTTCAGGGAAGAGACAAGGTATCCAGGATACTACTACAGAGGCGACTTCCTCTCGATCAACGACAAGGACTGGAAGTGCTTCGTCAACTCAAAATACGATGCAGAGAAAAATACATGGGAGCTCAAGAAGGTTCCTTATGTACAGATGTTCGCTGACTAATTAAAACAAAATCTGGGAGGGGGAATTCCCCTCCCAGAAGTTTATGGGTGAATGAGTTGATGGGTAATAATAGATGACGAAATATCTTTTCTCGTATACCCATTTACTGATTTACCCATTAACTGTTAAGGAGGAAGCATGCCAGACGTTAATCGAATATTAGTTATCGGAGGCGGCTTTAGCGGTCTGACGACTGCTGTTGATGCAGCAGAGACAGGCGCTGAAGTGGTAGTGATAGAAAAGAACCCGTATTTGGGCGGACGGGTTGCACAGCTTAACAAATACTTTCCGAAGCTCTGCCCGCCGATCTGCGGCCTCGAGATTAATTTCAGAAGGATCAAGACCAATGCGAATATCACGTTCTACACAATGACAGAGGTTGAGAATATAAGCGGTGGCCCCGGAAACTATAATGTAACAGTAAAGGTCAGTCCCAGATATGTGAATGATAACTGTGTTGCATGCAATGCCTGTTCAGAGGCATGTCCGGCAGAGAGGCCCAATGAATACAATTTCGGCATGGATAAGACAAAGGCTGCATATCTTCCTTTTAATCAGGCATTTCCGCAGAAGTATGTGATTGATTCTAATTACTGTAAGGGTGACTGCGGAAAGGCGTGCAAGGATGCATGCAAGTACAATGCCATTGACCTTGATATGAAGCCGGAGACAATAAATCTGAATGTCGGTTCGATAGTTGTTGCAACAGGATGGAACCCATACGATGCAAATAAACTCGACTTACTCGGCTTCGGCAAAGTAAAGAATGTTATCACCAATATGATGATGGAGAGGCTTGCCTCACCCACAGGCCCGACAGCAGGCAAGATACTGAGGCCGTCCGACGGAAGGCCTGCGCAGAATATCGCATTTGTGCAGTGTGCAGGAAGCAGGGATGAGAATCACCTGCCATTCTGCTCATATATATGCTGTTTGGCATCACTGAAACAGACAACATACATCAGGGAGCAGAACCCTGAATCAAAGGCAACAATCTTCTATATAGACATCAGAACACCCGGCAAGTATGAGAAGTTCTACTGGAAGGTCAAGGAAGACCAGAATGTCTCCTTTATTAAAGGCAAGGTCGCAGACATCGTTCAGGAAGAGGGTTCCGATGATGTTGTTGTTACAGCAGAAGATATGCTGACAGGAAACAAAGTGAAGATGAAGTTCGATATGGTTGTTCTCGCAACAGGAATGGAGCCTTCAGGCGCATCCAGGAAGATTGCCGGCGTGAATTACAATGAAAACGGTTTCGCATTGCCGGGCACAGGGATATACTCTGCCGGCTGCACCAAGAACCCCATGGATGTTGCCAGGTCAGCGCAGGACTCTACAAGTGCAGCGTTGAAGGCAATTTCTGCAGGAAAGGGGAGGTAATCGAAAATGGACAAGAATATAGGACTCTATATATGCACAGGATGCTCCATAGGAGAATCCATTGATGTAGAAAAATTAATTAATATCGCAAAAAATGCCTTAAGGGTTCCGATAGTTAAGTCCCATTTTGCACTCTGCGGCAAGGAAGGCATAGAGCTTATAAACAACGATATCAAGAATGAAGGCGTTAACACAGTAGTTATTGCTGCATGCTCTCAGAGGGTCAAATACGAGGAGTTTGACTTCCCAGGATGCATTGTCGAAAGGGCGCCTTTGAGGGAGCTTGCTGTATGGACTCAGGACGGCAAAGAGAATGCGCAGCTTGCAGCAGAAGACTATGTTAAGATGCATGTAGTCAAGGCGCAAAAGGGAGACCTACCAGAGCCTTATATGATAGAGACTGTGAAAACCATTCTCGTTATCGGAGGCGGTATCACAGGAATGACAGCAGCACTTCAGGCAGCAGATGCAGGCTACAATGTTTCCCTCGTTGAAAAAGAACCCCAGTTAGGCGGGTTTGCCAATAAATTATACAAGGTTGTTCCAACTGCTCCTGGCGAATACAGCGAGCCACTTATTGTTGATCCTGACATAGACAAGACAATCAAGGCAGTGGAAAGTCATCCGAATATAAAGGTTTACAAATCATCAAAGGTCGAAAAGACAGACGGCCAGCCGGGTGCATACGATGTTACCATATCTTCAAACGGCAGTTCCGAGGTCGTAAAGATCGGCACAATTGTCCTTGCAGCAGGCTGGAGGCCTTACGATGCCGCAAAGCTCGAACATCTTGGCTATGGTGTTTTAAAGGATGTTGTCACCAATATAGAGCTTGAGGAGATTGCTAAGAAGAACAACGGCAAGATACTAAGGCCATCGGACGGCAAAGAGGCAAAGAAGGTAGCCTTTATACAGTGCGCAGGACAGAGGGACCCGAATCATCTGCCCTACTGCTCAGCAATGTGCTGTACAACATCATTAAAGCAGGCAAAATATGTAACACAGAATCCCGATGCAATAGCAATGATTCTCTATAAAGATATCAGGACACCCGGAAGGCTTGAGTATTACTACAAGGCTGCACAGAACGACCCCGGTGTGATGATGACAAAGGGAGAAGTAACAGGAGTCGCTGACGCTGGAAACGGAAATCTCCATGTGGATATGGAAAACAGCCTGCTCGGACAGAAGGTAAAGGTCGAGGCAGACCTTGTTGTCCTTGCAACAGGCGTTGTCCCAGCAACAGTGGATGACCCAATACTGAATCTCCAGTACAGACAGGGTCCCGGCCTTCCTGACCTTGAGCTCTATGATGGATTTGCAGACTCCAACTTCATCTGCTTCCAGTATGAAACAAGGAGGACAGGCGTCTACGCAGCAGGCTGCGTTAGACAGCCCATGAACATGTCAGAGGCGCAGGAAGATGCAACAGGAGCAGCACTCAAGGCAATACAGGCTGCAGAGCATGTGGCCAAAGGCATTGCTGTTCATCCGAGGGCTTGGGATGAAACTTACCCTGATCCGTTAATGCAGAGATGTACATCCTGCAAGCGGTGTACAGAGGAGTGTCCTTTCGGCGCAATCGATGAGGACGAAAAAGGAACTCCTTACTTCAAGCCGAATCGCTGCCGGAGATGTGCGACCTGCATGGGCGCATGTCCTGAAAGAATAGTTTCATTCAAAGACTATCATGTTGATATGATAGGCTCGATGATAAAAAACGTCTCTGTCCCTTCAGAGGACGACAAGCCAAGGATAATCGTCCTTGCATGCGAAAACGACGCATATCCTGCAATCGATACAGCGGCATTGAAACAGATGAAGATAGATTCAGCAGTGAGGTTTATACAGCTCAGATGTCTCGGTTCTACAAACCTCGTATGGGTTGCAGACGCCTTCTCAAGGGGAATCGACGGAATGCTCCTTTTAGGCTGCAAATTCGGTGAGAATTATCAGTGCCACTTTGCAAAGGGCAGCGAGCTCGCAAACTACAGGCTCGGAAAGGTTCAGGAAACACTCGGCAGGCTTCAGCTTGAATCCGAAAGGGTTCAGATGATCCAGCTTGCAATAGACGAGTATGACAATATACCGAAGATTATCGGCGACTTCGTAGAAAGGATCAAAGAAATAGGACCCAACCCATTCAAGGGCTTTTAATTCGTAAGGGGGACTCCGTCCCCCTTACGATAACCCCCTGAATATAGATTAAGAATAGATAAGGAGGAAAATAGATGGCGGAACAGGTAATAAGTCCGGATTTAAGATTTGTTAAAGATATCCTTGCCTCTGGAGGAGAGGATTTAAAGAAGTGCTATCAGTGCTCTACATGCACTGTTGTTTGCAATGTAACACCCGACAATAAACCATTTCCGAGAAAAGAGATGATGTACGCACAGTGGGGAATGAAGGACAAGCTCATAAGCAATCCAGACATCTGGTTGTGCCACCAGTGCAGCGACTGTACAGCCAATTGCCCGAGGGGAGCAAAACCGGGAGAGGTGATCGGTGCGGTAAGGAAGCTTGCAATCCAGCATTATTCGCCGACCCCTCTGTCTAATATGGTAGGCGACCCGAAATATCTCCTGATACTCTTTGCCATACCTGTATTGCTGTTTCTCTCTTATATAGTGCCGAAAGGCTATCTCGATTTTTCTGCCATTCCGAGGGGTGAAGACGGCGGCATAGTATATTCCAAATTTATGCCTGTATTCCCGCAGATAGATGTAACCTTTGGTGCGGCTGCATTCTTTGCCGCAGTCTGTTTTGTGCTCGGCATAAAGAGGTACTGGGCGGACATGAGTGCAGGAGTAGGCGCTCAGGGCAATATAGCGGACAGCATAAAGGCAACGATTACCGAGATACTTGCCCACAAGAGATTCGAAAAATGCAATGTAACAAAGGACAGAAAGACCGCACACCTTCTGGTGTTCTATGCATTTATCGGTCTTGCTATAACGACAACGCTGGCAATTGTTTATCTTTACGGATTCCATTACGAATCTCCATATCCTTTATACGACCCTCTTAAGCTCATTGGCAATATAAGCGCACTTGCCCTGCTTTATGGAATAACTGCTGTTATAGTCAATAGACTGAAGAATGCAAAGAAGGCAGGAAAGGGAAGCTACTTTGACTGGCTTTTTATAGCCGTTGTAGCAGCCATTGCAGTAACAGGAATGGGGGCCCAGCTTTTCAGGCTGGCTAACATAGGATTTTTAGCTTATCCGACATATTTTGCGCATCTGGTATTCGTCTTCTTCCTGTTTGCATATGCACCATTCTCAAAGATGGCGCATATGGTTTACAGGGCGACTGCAATGGTATTTGCAAAGCATACAAAGAGAGACTGAGGCAATAAAGGCCATAAATTATTTTAAGTCTAAGATTGTAAGGAGGTGAAAGAGACTTCAAGACTAAAAGATTCAGGGACAAGGAAGCATTATTTGTAAAAACCAAATTTTATAGAAGGAGGAGAGGGAAGAAATGAGTTCAATAATTCTCTTTGCCCTTGCTTGCGGCGCACTGGGAGTAGCATATGCCCTGATGACCGCAGCATGGATCACAAAGCAGGACAGTGGAACAGACCGCATGAGAGAGATATCCGATGCGGTCAAGGAAGGCGCAACAGCATTCCTCAAAAGGGAGTACAAGACAGTTGCTATAGTCGGAGTTATTCTTGCTGTTGTATTGCTCTATCTCGGCATATGGACTTCGATCGGATTTGTTATCGGTGCAGTTGGTTCAGCACTTGCCGGCTATATCGGTATGATGGTCACTGTCAGGGCAAATGTCAGGACAACAGAGGCAGCAAAGAAGGGGATTCAGGCAGCATTGACCGTGGCATTTAAGGGCGGTGCAGTTACAGGAATCATGGTTGTCGGCCTTGGATTGCTCGGTATTGCAGGATACTATCTTGTAGCAAAACAGGCAGCCGGCGAAGAGGCATTTCATGCACTCGTAGGACTCGGCTTTGGATGCTCATTGATGAGCGTCTTTGCCCGTATAGCAGGCGGTATTTACACAAAGGCTGCTGACGTGGGCGCAGACCTTGTGGGCAAGGTCGAGGCAGGAATTCCAGAGGACGATCCGAGAAACCCTGCAGTTATCGCAGACAACGTTGGCGACAACGTGGGTGACTGCGCAGGAATGGCAGCAGACCTCTATGAGACATACACAGTTACACTCGTTGCAGCAATGCTCCTTGCAAAGACAGTCTTTGGAGCAGAGAGCATGTGGGTTGAATTCCCGCTCCTTATCGGCGGCATCGCGATTGTTGCATCGATTATAGGTACATATTTCGTAAAACTCGGAAAGAGCCAGTACATCATGGGCGCACTTTACAAAGGCCTTGCAGTATCAGGCATACTCGCTGCAATAGCCTTCTACTTTGCATCACATTGGTTCCTCGGTATTCCGGGCGTTGAGCAGGCATTCACAGCAACAGGCGTATTCACGACAGCGCTTATCGGACTCATACTCACAGGCCTGATCGTTATGATCACAGAGTACTTCACATCCAAGAGCTTTAATCCTGTTAAACACATAGCTGCAGCAAGCCAGACAGGACATGGAACAAACGTTATCGCGGGTCTTGCAGTCAGCATGAAGTCAACAGGTCTTCCGACGCTTGTCATCTGCGGCGCCATTTTGTGGGCATACTCCCTCGGCGGCGGATTTGCAGGCAATGCCGGCGGCGGGCTTTTTGCAATAGCACTCTCGGCAGTTGCAATGCTCTCGATGACAGGTATTGTTGTTGCAATCGACTCATACGGGCCGATAACAGATAATGCCGGTGGCATAGCTGAAATGGCTGAGCTTCCTGACAGCGTCAGGGCAGTTACAGACCCTCTCGATGCAGTAGGCAACACCACAAAGGCAGTTACAAAGGGATATGCAATAGGATCTGCAGGTCTTGCAGCACTGGTTCTCTTTGCAGAATACTCAAGGTCATTCGGCGAGGCAATTGCATTTGACATTTCAAACCCTAAGATCATCGTTGGTCTCTTCATCGGTGGTCTCTTACCGTACCTCTTCGGCGCACTCCTTATGGAGGCTGTTGGAAAGGCTGCTGGAGGAGTTGTTGAAGAGGTGAGAAGGCAGTTCAGGGAAATCCCGGGAATCATGGAAGGCAAGGCAAAGCCCGAGTATGGAACATGCGTTGACATAGTTACAAAGGGCGCAATCAGACAGATGATGGTCCCTGCCCTTATTCCTGTTGTAGCGCCAATTTTAGTTGGTCTTCTTCTCGGCAAAGAGGCCCTCGGCGGTGTGCTCATCGGCAGCATTATCACGGGTCTCTTCCAGGCAATCGCAATGACAAGCGGCGGCGGTGCATGGGACAATGCAAAGAAGTTCATAGAAGACGGTGCTTACGGCGGAAAGAAATCCGATGCGCACAAGGCAGCAGTCACGGGTGATACAGTCGGCGATCCTTACAAGGATACAGCAGGACCTGCAATCAACCCGATGATCAAGGTCGTAAATATCGTGGCACTGCTTATGGTTCCGCTGATAAAATAGTCTTAAGAAAATCAAAGGCCGACAGAGGAAACTCTGTCGGCCTTTTTTATTGTTTAAAAACAGAAACACCTCATCAACAGACCATCCTTCAAATTATCGCAACAGGGATGCCGGATTATGCCTCCTACCATAAATATCTCATGGAAAACCCGGGAGAGATTGATGTCCTTATAGATTCCATTACCATAAAGGTAAGTTATTTCTTCAGGAACCCTTTTGTATTTGAGGCCCTCCATGAATTCGTCCTTCCCGAGATCATGGATGCTTTAAGGATGATACCTTAAGGATATGGTGTGCAGGGTGTGCGAGAGGGGAAGAGCCTTATTCCATTGCCTCCCCTTTTGAGTCTCGCTTTATTCGTTCATTTTAAAGTAACTGCAACCCTCGAAGAAAGAATAATAAGGGAAAATAAAGGGCTTGCTGCAATTGCTGCCCACAGTATAGAGGAGAGGCTGAAGATCGATATAGAGTTGGGCAGGGCATATGCAACAAGGCCGTATCTTTTGGCAGGAGTAAAGAGGGGCGACAAGAAGGAAATGGACAGTCACCTTAAGATTCTCATAGATAACTCCCACACCATAGAGCGTGTATTCATAACCAACCCTAAAGGTGTTCAGCTTTCCAGTTATCCTTATACACCGGAGACAATAGGCAAGGATTTTTCTGCCAGGGACTGGTATAAAGGGGTATCCAAAAACTGGACTTCCTACGTCTCGGAGTTTTATATGAGGATGGCACAGCCCCAGAGGTACCTTTTCTCAATAGCAGTCCCCATGAGATTGGAGGGAGGCATTATAGGAATACTCGTATTGCAGCCTAAAAATAATTATATAAAGAATGCCATAGGTAGTGCAGACATAGGCGTGAGACATATCTATGTGGTGGATAAAAAGGGTGTTCTTATTTATCACAATCAGTATGCAGTGGACAGAATCATAGACTTATCAAATGTGCCTGTGGTCCAAAAGGTTATGAAGGGTCTTGGTGGTGTTGAGA
>Ga0209721_1000594_pt1 | contig 31346 bp, 26 predicted proteins | sample TshhotsprinmetaG_FD_184139 | JGI IMG/M metagenome (GOLD analysis project Ga0209721, IMG submission 184139) | Hot spring microbial communities from South Africa to study Microbial Dark Matter (Phase II) - Tshipise hot spring metaG (SPAdes)... | ecosystem: Environmental > Aquatic > Thermal springs...
TTCCGGCTAACCGCTTCCGGCTAACTGCTGACTAAGGAGGTGAGGAATGCAGGAGATGCCGCCGTATGGGTATGGATACAGTGGGGAATATGGGCCGCGGCCGGCGCCGTCGCTGGAGCAGAAGGTGACGAAGCGGCTGGGGATAGCGCTGCTGATTTTCACCGCGGCCTTTGGGCTGACGATGGCGGTGGTGGTGGGGCAGCGGCTGAGCGACCAGGCGCTGGCAGTGATTGCTGGGGCGGTCTGCGGGGTGGTGGCGAGCATCCCGCCGAGTCTGCTGATCATCTGGGTGACGAAGCGGAAGCAGGAGAGGCCGCAGGCCTGGGCGGGGCCCTATCCGCCGGTGGTCGTGGTACAGCCCCCGGCGGCGTATCCCGGGGGGATGAGCGACCCGTCGGGCCGGTATCTATCCCCGACGGCCTGGGCAGCGCCCTCCGCGCCGATCCCGCGGGAGTTCGTGGTGGTCGGGGAGGAGTGAGCGGGGAAGCGGAGGAGCGGAGGTGCGGAAGAGCGGAGGAGAATATGGTTGGGCTGTTGTGGTTTGACGATGACCCGAAGCGGGGTTTGAAGCAGAAGGTGGAGAACGCGGCGCGGCGTTATCGGGAGAAATTCGGGCGCAACCCGGTGGTCTGCTACGTCCACCCCTCTATGCTCGGGGAACCGCTGCCCGATAGCGGTTCGTCGTCCCTCTCCATAGAAGTCAACGGTTTTCATCTACGGGTGGTGCCTCGTCGGTCTGTCCTTCGGTATCACCTGTGGCTGGCAGAAGAAGACGAACGTCCGGCCCGCCCGTGACGCAAAAGCGAAGGCCGCGGGGAACAACTCCCCGCGGTCTGCTTTCTCCGAGACCGTTAGAGTTTCGTTAGAGTTTCCCCAGGGGCCTCTTTCCCCCTTGACAAATCCCCCCGTCGGTGGTATGATAAGCGCCGCATTAGCACTCCCGCATTGTGAGTGCTAATCCATTATTGCATCACCCATCACCCCACAAAGTCCAGCAAGGAGGTGGAACGATGTCCATTAATCTCAGGCCGTTAGGAGACCGGGTGATTGTGGAGCCTCAGGAAGAGGAGGTGCAGACCTTCGCCGGGGGGCAACTGATCCTGCCCGATACCGCCAAGGAGAAGCCCCAGCAGGGGAAGGTCCTGGCCGTCGGCCCGGGGCGTCGGGATGAGGAAGGCAAGTACATTCCGATGGATGTGAAGGTCGGCGACACCGTCGTCTACGCCAAGTATGCGGGGACGACCTTCAAGACCCGCGACGGCAAGGAACTCCTCATCCTGAAGGAGAGCGACATCCTGGCCGTGGTAGAAATGTCCTAACCTTGCCCACTTACATACTTGCATACTTGCTTTGAGGAGGAGGTACCATGCCCAAACAACTGCTGTTCGGTGAAGAAGCGCGACGAGGTCTGAAGCGCGGGATTGACACTCTGGCGAAAGCCGTGATCACCACCCTCGGCCCCAAAGGCCGCAACGTCGCCCTGGATAAGAAATGGGGCGCCCCCACGATTACCCACGATGGTGTTACTGTGGCCAAAGAGATTGAACTGAAGGACCCGTATGAAAATATGGGCGCCCAGTTGCTGAAGGAAGCGGCCACGAAGACCAACGACATCGCCGGTGACGGCACCACCACCGCGACCCTCCTGGCCTACATCATCATCACGGAGGGGATGAAGAACGTGGCCGCGGGTGCCAACCCCATGCTCCTGAAGCGCGGTATCCTGGAAGGTGCCAAGGCTATTGCCAAGGCCATTGACGAGCAGGCGATCCCCGTCACCACAAAAGACGAAATCGCCAATGTCGCTGCCATCTCCGCCCAGGACCGCGAGATCGGCGAACTGATCGCCGAGGTGATGGACAAAGTCGGTAAGGACGGCGTCGTCACCGTGGAGGAGAGCAAGGGGCTGGAGTTTGAGACCGAGTACGTGGAGGGTATGCAGTTTGACCGGGGCTACATCAGCGCCTACTTCATCACCAATCCCGAGACGATGGAGTGCGTCATTGAGGAGCCCTACATCCTCATCCACGACAAGAGGATTTCCGCCGCCGAGGACCTGATGCCCGTTCTGGAGAAACTGGTCCAGCAGGGCAAGCGGGAACTGGTGGTGATCGCCGAGGATGTGGATGGGGCTGCTCTGGCTACCCTCGTGGTCAACAAACTGCGCGGGATGCTCAACTGCGTGGCGGTGAAGGCCCCGGGCTTTGGTGATCGGCGCAAGGCGATGCTTCAGGACCTGGCCATTCTCACCGGCGGTCGGGTGATCACCGAGGAGGAGGGCCGCAAACTGGAGAGCGCCACCCTCGCCGACCTGGGTCGCGCCGACAAGGTCATCGTCACCAAGGACGACACCACCATCGTCGGTGGTCGGGGCGACGAGAAGGCCATCAAGGGCCGCATGGAGCAGATCAAGGTGGAGATTGAAAAATCCACCTCCGACTACGATCGGGAGAAGCTCCAGGAGCGGCTGGCGAAACTGGCGGGTGGCGTGGCGATCATCCGCGTCGGTGCGGCGACCGAGACCGAACTGAAAGAGAAGAAGCATCGCGTGGAGGATGCCCTCAGCGCGACCCGCGCGGCGATTGAGGAAGGGATTGTCCCCGGTGGCGGTGTGGCGCTGGTCAACGCCATCAAGGCGCTGGACAACGTGAAGATGCAGTACAAGGACGAGCAGACCGGCGTGGAGATTCTCCGCACCGCCCTGGAAGCGCCGCTCCAGCAGATTGCCGAGAACGCCGGGTACGACGGCGCCGTCATCCTGGATACCGTCCGCCGACTGCAGAAGGAGCAGAACAACCTGCGCATCGGGTTTGATGTTCTGGACGGCGAATACGGCGACATGGTGGAGCGGGGCATCATTGACCCGGCGAAAGTGACCAAGGGCGCGGTGGAGAATGCCGCTTCTATCGCTGCGATGATCCTCTCCACCGAGGCGCTGGTCACCGATATCCCCGAGGAGAAGAAGGAGACGCCGTCCATGCCGGAGTACTAATCCGCTCCTCCGGACGGCGCGATCTGCCGGATTCGGTGAGGTACCGAGGGGCGGGGGAAACCCCGCCCCTTTATTCTTCCGCGGCCGGAGGGAAGGGTGCGGGTTTCCAGGGCGGCGAAGTTGCCCTGGAAACCCTGCTTCTTCTGTGGGTGTTTCCCTCCTGAAGAGATTTGCTGCACAAGCCCCCGCATCCCCATTTGACAAATCCCTTAGAAAGCCTATAATTACTCATGTGTTGTCCCCCATCTTAACTTGAAAGGAGCATAAAATGGCCGAGGAAAAGTACGGAGAGGTCACCCAGGAAGATAAACTGTGGGCTCTGCTCTCGTGGCTCATCTGGGTTGTCGCTCTGATCGCCCTCCTGATGGAAGATAAAAAGTCCCGCCCCTTCATCCGCTATAACGCTGTCCAGGCCCTGGCACTAACCGTAGTGGGCTTTGTCCTCTCCAGCGTCCTTTCCTTCATCTTCATAGGCTTCGTGCTCGCGGTTGCCCTGGCCATCTACATCATCATCCTGGCGATCCAGTCCTACCAGGGCAATTGGGTTACCATCCCCTTCCTGACCGATTTCTGCAAGAGGCAAGGCTGGATTTAAGCCAACCTCCCCGAGGTGACGGTCAGCAGGGGGTTGACCGTCACCTCTCCCCCTATCTGCCCCGTCCCTGCGCCGGCGTCAAGGGCGAGGGGCGGCTTCAGGACGACCCGGAGCAGGGGTTTATATGACGCGCGTCGTGTGGCTGACCCGTTTCCTCTTTCCCGTCGGCATTATGGCCGCCGTGGTGCTCTTCGTGGCCCGCCTGCCGGCCATTCCCCAGGATTGGCTGCCCTCCACGCCCACTCCCACGGCCACCGTCACCCCCATCCCGCCCACGTCCACCCCGACTTCTACCCCAACCCCAACGCCCACCCCCACCCTTACACCGACGCCCACCCCTACGCCGACCCCGACGCCCACTCCCACCCCTGCCCCCCTGCCGGACTTCGCCGATGTCCCCATCCTGATGTACCACTATGTGGAAGACCCACCGCCCAACGCCGACCGCATCCGGCGGGACCTGACCGTCCGCCCCGAGATGTTTGAGGCCCAGTTGCAGTATCTGGCCGAGGCCGGCTACCACACCATCACCCTGACCGACCTGTATCTCTACCTGACCGAGGGACGCCCATTGCCGGAGAAGCCCGTCATCCTTACCTTTGATGACGGTTATCGGGATGCCTACACCGTCGTCTTCCCCCTGCTCCAGAAGTACGGGTTTGTGGGAACGTTCTTCGTCCTCGCCACTCCCGCCCACTACGGAAGCCCACTGTATCTGGACTGGGCGATGATGAAAGAAATGGCGGACGCCGGGATGGAAATCCAGGGGCACGGCCGGGACCACGTGGACCTGCGCGGGAAGTCCTACGAGTTCCTGGTCTACCAGATTCTGGGCATCAAGGAGGCCGTGGAGTACCATACCGGTCATCCGGTGCGCTTTTTCTGCTACCCGTCTGGAATGTACGACCAGAACGTCATCGCCGTCGTCCGCTCGGCGGGGTACTGGGGCGCCGTGACCACCGAGTACGGCCGCATCCATACCCGCGACTCCCTCTATACCCTCTCCCGCATCCGCATCCGGGGCTCCGATACCCTGGAGACCTTCATCTCTAAACTGGAATCCCGGTAGGTTGTATTCGCCACGGATTTCACAGATTACACGGATTTTTGTTTTCCGTGGAATCCGTGGAATCCGGGGCTCCGATACCCTGGAAACCTTCATCGCCAAACTGGAATCCCGGTACTGCTCGACCACGAAGATTCTTGAAGTTGTTGATTCTCATAAAGTCGTATCCCACCCCGCTTTCCCTTTCTTCATGGGCGCGCTGCTCCTATGCAAAGGATTTGCTGTGCAATCCCAACCACGGTTGGTTGCCCGCAGGGGCTTGCGCAATAATTCGCCCTGTATGGGAAAGGGGTGGGGTGTGGGGTTGTGGGGGCGGCGAAGCCGCCCCCACAACCCCACTTTCTCCTTGACTTCGCGGGCCCGCTGCTCCCCGAAAGGGATTCGCTGCGCAAGCCCCGCAGCACGGCAGATTGACAAATTTTGCGTTCGGAGTAAAATATAGCCCAATGATGAAGGGGATTCAATCCGTCGGTCAGGTTGTTTTTAAGTCCAAGCGTGAGCCCACGTCCGCGCCTTTGGGTTCGGATGGTGGGCGTTCTTTGCATCGGCAGGATTGATGTAGAGTAACACTCTATTTATTGTTACAAAAAGCGCTCTCCGAACCCGGAGAGCGCTTTTTATTACGGGCAGAGCATCGCCGCCATAAACAGAGGACAGTAGAAAAATTCCCCAAGAAAGGAGGTCCGATGCTGGAGATTCTGGATACAACCCTGCGCGAAGGAGAGCAAACGCCTTATGTCAGTTTCACCATTGAGGAGAAGATAGAAATCGCCCGGTTGCTGGATGAAGTGGGGGTGGAAATGATTGAGGCAGGAGACCCATCGGTCTCTCCGGGTGTGGCGAGGGCCGTTGAGCAGATTGCCGCCCTGGGGCTGCGGGCGGAAATCGTCGCCCATTCGCTGGCCTGCCGGACAGGCATCCCCCGCGCCCGCGATTGCGGCGCCGACCGGGTGGCCATCTTCTACCCCACTTCTCAGATCCATCTGGAGGCCAAACTGCACAAGACGCCGGAAGAAGTGCTGGATATCATTCGCGAGCATGTGGCATATGCCCGTTCCCTGGGGCTGAAGGTGCGCTACACGGCGGAGGATGCCACCCGTACCGATTTTGAATTTCTGGTGCAGGCGTGCAATGCCGCCATAGAGGCCGGCGCAGACCGTATCTGTTTCGCCGACACACTGGGCATTATGCAGCCGCATCGGGTGGCAGAAAAGGTCACGGCGTTACGATCTCGCTTGCTGCCCTGCAAAATAGACCTCCATTGCCACAACGATCACGGGTTGGCACTGGCCAATGCGATGGCGGGTATTTGCGCCGGAGCGGATTGCGTTCATGTTACGGTTAACGGCCTGGGAGAGCGATGCGGCATCCCTGACCTTGCCGAGACCATCGTGGCCTTTCACAATCTGGAGGGGGTGCAGAAATACAACCTGCGGGCCCTTATGGAACTCTCCGCATATGTGGAGCGCGCTTCGGGCATTCTGACGGCCCCGAATAAGCCGATCACCGGGCAGAACGCCTTCACCCACAAAAGCGGGGTGCATGCTAATGGGGTCCTCAAAGACCCGCGCACTTATGAACCGTTTGACCCAGCATTGCTGGGGCGTGAGCGAAAAATAGTGATTGACAAATACACGGGCAGAAGCGCTGTTGCTGCACTCCTCGCAAAGTACGGAGTACAGGTCAGCCCGGCGGAACTGGAAGTCATTGTTTCGCGCATCAAGGTGCTGGGCGACACCCGTAAACGGTTGTTTGAGGCCGATGTCATTGAAATCGCTGAGCAGGTGACCGGGCGGGAACTGGATGTGATCCCGCACGATATTAGCGCCCTGATCATGATAGAGTTGGAAGCCCATGTCTACACCTCGGCGGTCGTGCGACAACTCAGAGCGTTCAAGGGTGTCCAGAATATATACGAAGTCACCGGCGATTACGACATCAGCGCGTTTGCGGGTGTGGAAGATGTGGCGGCGCTCAACAACCTCATTGAGGAAATCCGCACCGTGCCAGGAGTGAAGCGGACGGAAACGCGCCTGATATTAAAAAAGTACAACTGTTCATCCTGAGATTGTGGAAACATTCCATCCGAGTTCGGCGCCGTAGGAGGAGCAATGGGCACACTGATAGAGGAAATTTTCTCCCGAAAAATCGGCCGACATGCATATGCGGGGGAAATCCTGCTGGTGGACGTGGATTACATCATGAGTCACGATAACACCACCCCCCTGGCTATTCAGACCTTTCAGGAGATCGGCCGGCCCATCTACGACCGAAGCCGTATCGTTCTGCATTTAGACCATGCCTATCCGGCACCGAACGTACAGGTGGCGGAAAATCACCGCCGGATTCTGGATTTTGTCCGCCAGCAGCGCCTGCCGCACCTGTTCATACGGGGAGTGTGCCATCAGGTAATGCTGGAAGAGGGCTTCGTTGTGCCAGGGGCAATCATCGTGGGAGCAGACTCCCACTCCAATATGTACGGGGCGGTGGGAGCATTCGGTACCGGATTGGGCTCCACCGACATCGCCGTCGCTTGGGCAACGGGCAAATGTTGGTTCAAGGTACCAGAGACTATTCGGATTGAATTATACGGTCAGCCTCCGCCTGGAGTGTACGCCAAAGACGTGATGCTGGATCTCATCGGGCGACTGGGTATGGATAGCGCAATATATCGTGCGGTGGAGTTCGGCGGAGCATACATTGATAACCTGCCGGTGCACGAGCGCCTTGTCTTCACCAATATGTCCACCGAGATGGGAGCGAAGTGCGGGCTGGTCGCTCCCGACGATCGGACGATCGCATATCTGGAGAGCGAAACGGCCGCGCGCGGACCGTTTGAACGAATCCGGCCAATCCGCCCGCGGTATGAACGGGTCATTGAAATAGAAGTGTCCACCCTCTCACCCCGGATTGCCTGTCCTCCGGATGTGGACAATGTCAAGCCTGTAAAAGAGGTAGAAGGGCTGGAGGTGCATGAAGTCTATATCGGTACGTGCACCAACGGCCGCTATGAAGACCTGGAAATCGTTGCGCGCATATTAGAGGGCCGACGGGTGCACCCGCTGGTGCGGGTCATCGTCACCCCGGCCAGTCAGCGCATTTATACCAAAGCGCTCCGAAACGGACTGATAGAAATTCTGATCAACGCCGGTTGCACGGTCACCAATCCGGGCTGTGGCGCGTGCGTCGGGCGGCACGGCGGGGTTCTGGCTCCCGGCGAAAGAGCACTCACCACGATGAACCGCAACTTTGTCGGACGGATGGGGAGTCCGCTGGCGGAAATTTACCTGGCAAGCCCAGCCACCGCCGCTGCGACGGCCCTGACGGGTCGGATCACCGACCCAAGAAGAATTATGAGGGGATAAAAAGGAGGTTATAATGGGCAGAGCCTGGAAATTCGGCGATCATGTGAGCACGGATGAAATCATCCCTGGACGGTTCAACATTACGACCGACCCACAGGAATTGGCCAAGCATGTCTTTTGCGAAGTCAGGCCAGAATACGCCGAACGCGTTCGCCCTGGCGACATCGTCGTGGGTGGGCAGAACTTCGGCTGCGGTTCATCCCGCGAGCACGCAGTGATTGCTATCAGGAATTCCGGTGCCCAGTGTATCATCGCCGCGTCCTTCGCACGGATTTTCTTCCGCAATGCCATCAATATTGGATTACCGGTTCTGGAGTGCCCAGAGGCGGTCGCCGGAATCCACGACGGAGATGAGGTGGAGGTAAACCCCGCCACTGGTGTTATTTATCATGTGACAACCGGCAAGATGTTCCAGGCGCGTCCGCTACCCCCTTTTGTCTTGAAAATCGTCAGCGCGGGTGGAATCGTGAATTTTCTCCGGGAGCACGACCTGGAAGAGTTGATGCACCCTTAAGGCCCGGGCAATCGCTCCGGAGAACTGACCCCATGCCCGTCTTTGATCTGTTCCGTTTCCCTCAACGGAGGTGGTTTGAAAGCATCCGCTTTGCCGACGTCCGTACCGGAATCGTCCCCTGCGTTTCCAGGGTAAAAACTTTTTCCGACACCCTTTGACACCAATCGGATAGTTTTTGACAGTTCTTCGCGCGTACAATAGGCCTCGCCGCCGGGGAAATCTCCGGCGGCGTTGTGTTGTGGGGCGCTTTTTAGGCCACAGAAACACTCAGAAATATACGAAATTTGTAACTATTCAGTCCAGCGGTTGAAACCGCGGGCTGAAAGGGTGCTTCGCACCGGGCGACCGCCTGCGCAGTCGCCGGAAAGCGTCCACGAAGGTGGACGCCCGGCTGAAAGCCCCCCAGGGGTGATTTTAATCGCCAGGGTTGAATAATTACCAAAATTTTATAGCTCTTTGTGCTTCGTATCCTTCGTGGTAAATGAACCAGAAACCGTCATCCCGAATTTCCGGGTTCTACAATTGGCCGCTCCCGGAACGGCTGGACTGGCTCGCCCGCTGGGCCGACCTGACCGATGAGGAGATCGCCGTCCTGCACAATGGCGGCATCTCCGTGGATCAGGCCGACCGGATGATTGAGAACGTCGTCGGGCGGTACGCTCTGCCCCTGGGCATCGCCCTGAACTTCCAGGTCAACGGGCGGGACGTGCTGGTGCCGATGGCGATAGAGGAGCCGTCGGTCGTTGCCGGGGCATCCTTCGCCGCCCGGCTGGCCCGCGAGGGCGGCGGCTTTCGGGCCGAGGCGTCCGCGCCGGAGATGATCGGCCAGATTCAGGTGCTGGACGTACCCGATATCCCCGCCGCCGCGGCCGCCCTGGTAACCGAACGGGACCGCATCCTGGCCCGCGCCGACGAGGTGGACCCCGTTATCCGGCAGTTGGGCGGCGGGGCGCGCGACCTCATCGTGCGCGTCCTCCCGGAGACCCCCGTCGGCCCGATGCTGGTGGTCCATCTGGTCTACGACGTCCGGGACGCGATGGGGGCCAACGCCGTCAACACCGCCTGCGAGGCGCTGGCCCCGCTCATTGAGGAAATCACCGGCGGGCGGGTGGGGCTGCGTATCCTTTCCAATCTGGCTGACCGGCGGCTGGCCCGCGCGGAGTGTCGGATACCGGCGTCGGCGCTGGCGTTCAACGATTTCCCCAGTGAGCGGGTTGCGCAGGGGATTGTGGAGGCCTGGGCCTTCGCCGCTGCCGATCCCTACCGTGCTGCGACGCACAACAAGGGCATCCTCAACGGCATAGATGCCGTGGCGATCGCCACCGGACAGGACTGGCGGGCGATTGAGGCCGGGGCTCACGCCTACGCCGCCCGCTCCGGCCGGTATACCAGCCTTTCCACCTGGGAACTGGACGCCGAGGGGAATCTGGTGGGCCGTCTGGAACTGCCGCTGGCAGTGGGGACGGTCGGCGGGGCGACCCGCGCCCATCCCGCGGCGCGCGTCGCCCTGAAAATCCTGGGAATGCAGGCGGCGCGGGAACTGGCCGAAGTGATGGTCGCCGTGGGGCTGGCACAGAACCTGGCCGCGCTGCGGGCGCTGGCGACGGAGGGCATCCAGAAGGGCCATATGGCCTTGCACGCCCGGCAGGTTGCCATTGCTGCGGGGGCCGTCGGCGACGAGATTGAGGAAGTGGCGCGGCGGATGGTCGCCGAAGGCATCATCCGCCCCGACCGGGCCGAATCCATCCTGCGCTCCCTGAGAAACCACCAGGGGAAAACATAATTTTTACGTTTTGCGCAATACGTTTTACGCCTATGACCATCCTGCTCCAACCCAACCACCCTGTCGGTATCATTGGCTACGGGGCGTACATCCCCCGCTACCGCCTTCCGGCGACGGAAGTGGCCCGCATCTGGACCGGCGGCGAGGGGGAGACGCCGGTCACCGAAAAAGCGGTCGCCGGACTGGATGAGGACGTGGTGACCATCTCCATAGAGGCGGCGCGCAACGCCCTGGCGCGGGCGGGACACGTGAATCCCACCCACATCCGCGCCGTCTGGGTGGGGAGCGAATCCCACCCCTACGCCGTCAAGCCCACGTCCACTATCGTCGCCGAGGCGATCGGCGCCACTCCTTACGTCCAGGCCGGGGACTGGGAGTTCGCCTGCAAGGCCGGCACCGAGGCCCTCCAGGCCGCCATCGGTTTTGTCGGTTCGGGGATGGCCCGCTACGCGCTGGCAGTCGGCGCCGACACTGCCCAGGGCCGCCCCGGCGATGCGCTGGAGTACACTGCGGCGTCCGGCGGCGCGGCCTACATCGTCGGCCCGGCGGAGGAGGCGCTGGCGGTGATAGAGGGCAGCCTCTCCTACGTCACCGATACGCCGGACTTCTGGCGGCGGGCGCACCAGCACTACCCCTCCCATGGCGGGCGCTTTACCGGCGAGCCGGCCTACTTCAAGCACATCACCGAGGCGGCGCGCGGGCTGATGGAGGCGCTGGGCACCACCCCCGCCGACTACGCCTACGCCGTCTTCCACCAACCCAACGTCAAATTCCCGCAGACGGTCGCCCGGCAATTGGGCTTCAGACCGGAGCAGATTCGGACCGGCCTGCTGGTGGACGAGATCGGCAACACCTACGCCGGTTCCTCGCTGGTCGGGCTGACGGCCGTCCTGGACCAGGCCCGCCCCGGCGAGCGCATCCTGCTGGTCAGTTTCGGCTCCGGCGCCGGGTCGGATGCCATCTCCCTGCGGACGACGGAGGCGGTTCTGGAGCGGCAGGGGCGGGCGCCCACCACCCGCGACTACATCGCCCGCCGCACCCTCATTGACTACGCCACCTACGTGCGGTTCCGCCGCAAACTCCTGATGGCGTAAGCATAATAAAGTAAATGTAAAGCGTAAGATGAGAGACGTCGCGATTATCGGCATCGGACAAACTCCCGTCAGGGAGCACTGGGATGAGGGCCTCCGCCATCTGGCGCTGAAGGCGCTCCAGGCGGCGATGAAGGACGCCGGGGTGGACCGGGTGGATGCTCTCTACGTGGGCAACATGCTCAGCGGGGAACTGACTGGTCAGGAGCATCTGGGTGCGCTGGTGGCGGACTTCGCCGGGTTGCGGGGCGTGGAGGCGGTCAAGGTGGAGGCGGCGTGCGGGTCGGGCGCGGCGGCGCTCCGGCTGGGCTACGTCGCCGTCGCCGGAGGCCTCGCCGATGTGGTCCTGGTCGTCGGTGTGGAGAAGATGACGGACGCCACCGGCCCCGAGGCGACCGCCGCGCTGGCGATGGCCGCCGACGCCGACCACGAAGTGGCCCACGGGCTGTCGTTCGTCGCCATCAACGCGCTGTTGATGCGCCGGTATATGCACGAGTTCGGCTACCGGAAAGAGGACTTCGCGCCCTTCACCGTTAACGCCCATGCGAATGGGATGAACAACCCGTACGCGATGTTCCACACCAAGGTGACGCCGGAGGCGTATGCGCGGGCGCGGATGATCGCCGACCCGATCAATTTGCTGGACTCGTCGCCCATTGCCGATGGCGCGGCGGCGGTCGTGCTGGCCCCGGCCGACTGGGCGCGCCGGATGGGCCGCCCGGTGGTGCGGATCGCCGCCTCCGCGATCGCCACGGACACAGTTGCCCTGCACGATCGGCGGGACCCGCTGGTGCTGGAGGGGGCGGCCCTCTCCGCCTGGCGGGCCTACCAGCAGGCGGGAGTTCGGCCCGAGGATGTGGACCTCTTTGAACTGCACGACGCCTTCAGCATTATGGCGGCGCTGAGCCTGGAGGCGGCGGGGTTCGCCCGGCGCGGGGAAGGGGTCCGGTTGGCGCTGGACGGCGAAATCACCCTCCAGGGCCGCATTCCCATCGCCACGATGGGCGGGCTCAAGGCGCGGGGGCATCCCGTCGGCGCAACGGGCGTCTATCAGGTGGTGGAGGTCGTCCAGCAACTGCGCGGCGAGGCCGGCGCCAATCAGGTCCCCGACGCGCGGGTCGGGATGGCCCAGAATATCGGCGGCAGCGGCGCAACGGTGATTACGCATATTTTGATTCGGGATTCGTGATTCGGGATTCGGGGTTCGGAGTTCGGGGTTCGGAGTTCGGGGTTCGGAGTTCGGAGTTCGGAGTTCGGAGTTCGGAATTCGGGGTTCGGAGTTCGGAATTCGCTTCCCGTAAATCACGATCAGCAATCAACAATCTGCAATCTTGAATCTGCAATCTTGAATCTGCAATTTTGAATTTGCAATCTTGAATCTGCAATTTTGAATTTGCAATCTTGAATCTGCAATTTGCACAAGGAGGAGCAATGAGCATTCCCAGCAAAAACTGGCGGCTGCGCAAGCAGCGGTATCAACTGGTCGGAGAAATCTGCGAGAAGTGCGGTTCGGCGATTTTCCCGCCGCGGGACGTCTGCCCGGGGTGCGAGGCGCCGGCCCAGACCCCGTATGTCTTCAGCGGGCGAGGAGAGGTCTACTCCTACAGCACCGTCTACCATCCGCCGAAGGGGTTTGAGGAGTATGCCCCCTACACCGTCGCCCTGGTCCGGCTGGAGGAAGGCCCGATGCTGACCGCCCAGTTGACCGACGTGGCCCCGGAGGAGGTCCGGATCGGGATGCCGGTGGAGATGGTCACGCGGCAGATGTACGCCGACGGCGACGATGGGGTGATCGCGTACGGTTACAAGTTCCGTCCGGTGCTGAGAGAGTAGCGGCGCGTTCTTTTCTTCACCACAGAGGCGCAGGGAGCGCAGAGGGACGCAGAGATTCCCTCTGTGCTTCTCTGCGTCCTCTGTGTCTCTGCGGTAAAAAGCCCCTTTTTGCGCCCCTTGCCAGTTTTCCCCTTTTCTGTTACTATAGAAGAGATTTTGGGAGCCGTCACGGGTATTGGGAGGTCAAATGACACCGATTCGGACCCTTCGTCTGGTTGTGCTGCAGCGCCGGGACCGGCGGCGGGTGCGCTCCCGCACCGGCAGCGGCGCCGTCCTGCGCGCCATCAGCATTTTGCTGTTCGTTGTCTTCATGCTGAACCTGACGGCCGTCTCCGGCGTCGTCGGCGGCGCGGCCGCCTTCTACTCGTCCATTGCCCAGGAGTTGCCCGAACCGGAACAGGTGGAGTACGTGGAGCAGGAGTTTGAGACCACCCGCATCTACGACCGGACCGGGCAGGTGCTCCTGTGGGAAGTGATTGACCCCCACGCGGGCGACCGGGTATGGGTGCCGCTGGAAGAGGTGCCGAAACAGCTCATCTGCGCCACCGTCGCCATAGAGGACCGCACGTTCTGGGAGAACCCCGGCATCAACCCGCGCGGCCTCCTGCGCGCCCTCTGGGCCAACCTGCGCGGCCAGCGTATCCAGGGCGGTTCGTCCATCACCCAGCAACTCATCAAAAACGTGCTCATCCCCCCGGAGGAGCGCGTCGTCAGCGCCGAGGGCCCGAAATGGCGGGATTATATGCGGAAACTCAAAGAGGCCATCCTGGCGCTGGAAATCACCCGCCGCTACAGCAAAGAGAAAATCCTGGAATGGTACCTGAACACCAACTTCTACGGCAACCTGGCCTACGGCATTGAGGCCGCGTCCCAGGTCTACTTCAGCAAGCACGCCAGCGACTTGACCCTCTCGGAAGCGGCGACGCTGGCCGCTATCCCCCAGTTCCCCCAACTGAACCCCTTTGACGATCCCATCGCGGCCCGGAAACGGCAGAACATCGTTCTGGACGCGATGGTGCTGCAGGGGTGCATTACGAAGGATCAGGCGGAACGGGCCAAGGTAGAGCCCTGGCGCCTGGCCTCTCCCACTGAACAGTTCCGTTTCCTGGCCCCCCACTTCTCCGTCTACGTGAAGAACGAAATGGAGGAGATGTTCGGCCCCGAACTGGTCCACCGGGGCGGCCTGCGGGTCTACACCACGCTGGACTACAATCTCCAGCAACAGGCGGAGTGCGTCGCGCGGGCGCAGATCCGCCGTCTCTCCGGCGAGGATGAGCAGAAGGTCATAGAAGAGGCACTATCTTCGGGCTGCGAGGCTGCCCAGTACCTGCCGCCCTTGCGGGCCGCCAGCCGGGGGAAGGACCACAAGGTCACCAACGCCGCGGTGGTGATGATGCGGCCGGGGACGGGGGAGATTCTGGCGATGGTGGGGAGCGTGGACTACTGGAACGAGGCGATCGCCGGCCGCTACAACGCCGCGCTGGGCCTGCGCCAGCCCGGTTCCGCTTTCAAACCGTTCACCTACGTCACTCTCCTCTCTCAGGGGTACACCCCCGCGCACCTGTTCTGGGATGTGCGTACCGCTTTCCAGCAGCCGGGCCAGGCCCCCTATGTTCCGGAGAACTACGACCGGAAGTACCACGGCCCGCAGCGACTGCGCCTGGCCCTGGCCCGGTCTTATAACATCCCCGCCGTCGCCGCGCTGCAACTGGCCGGGGTGGATAACGTCATCCGCACCGCCCACAAAATGGGCATTAACAGCCTGGACCGGGGGATTGACTACTACGGCCTTAGCCTCACCCTGGGCGGCGGCGAGGTCCGTCTGCTGGATATGACCTATGCCTACAGCGTCTTCGCCAACTACGGGAAGATGATCGGCAAGCCCATCCCCCAGGAACGGGTTCGCCCCGGCTACCGGGAACTGGACCCGGTCGCCATCTTGCGGGTGGAGGACCGGAACGGGAACATCCTCTACGAGTACAAGCCCGAAGAGCGGCAGATTCTCACCCCGCAACTGGCCTATCTGATGATCAGCATCCTCTCCGACCGGCAGGCCCGCTGGGCCGCCTTTGGCCATCCCAACTCGCTGGAACTTTCCAACAACCGCCCGGCGGCGGCGAAAACCGGCACCACCAACGATTTTGTAGATAACTGGTGCATCGGTTTCACTCCTCAGGTCGTTACTGGCGTCTGGATCGGAAACTCCGACAACTCCGAAATGGCCAACCTCCCCGGTTCGGAGGGCGCGGCGCCGATATGGCATGCCGTCATGGGGTACGTTCATAAAGACCTGGAGATTCTCCCCTTCCCGCGCCCGGACGGGCTGGTGGAGCGGGAAATCTGCGCCACCAGCGGCGAGATTCCCACCGAAAACTGCCCCTGTCCCCGGACCCGGGAACTCTTCATCCCCGGCACCGAGCCGGAGCCCAGTTGCGATTTCTATCAGACCTTGCTCGTCAATCGGGAGACGGGTCGCCTCTGCACCGTCTTCACCCCGCCGGAGTTGTGCGAGGAGCGGGTATACGAGGTCTATCCGCCGGAGGCTGCTGACTGGCTGGCGAGCCTCCCGGAAGACCAGCGCCCACCCATCCCCCCGACGGAGTACGATACCATCTACGGCCCGACGGTCACCGGTCAGGAGGTCTTTATCACCAATCCTCCGGCCTACGCCTACCTGGCGGGTGGGATCATTCCGATTATGGGGAACGCCCGGGGCGGCGACTTCGCTTTCTACCGGATTGACGTCGGCAAGGGGCTGAACCCCACCGAGTGGATTCAGATCGGCCCGGACCACTACAACCAGGTGGATAACAACGTCCTGGAGTACTGGGACCTGACCGGCTTTCAGGACGGCCTGTATACTCTGCGATTGTTAGTGGTGGACCACAGCCAGGCGGTGCGGCAACACGCCATCCAGGTGACGGTGGACACGACTCCGCCGACCGTCAAACTGACCAATCCCGAGCCGGGCAAGGTATATTATAAGGGAAAGGATGAATGGGTCAACGTCAACGCCGATGTGAAGGATAACTACGCCATCGGCCGGGTGGAGTTCTATCGGAACGATGGGGAAGAACCCTTTGCAGTGCGCACCGCGCCGCCCTACAACGTCAACTGGTGGATCACCGAACTGGGCACCCAGCGCTTCCGCGTCGTCGTCTACGACGCTGCGGGCAACCGGGCCGAATCCGAAACCGTCACCATCAAAGTAGAACCCAAGCCCGACTAATCCGCAATCTGCAATTCGCAATCTGCAATTTGCAATCTGCAATCTGCAATTTGCAATCTGCAATCTGCAATCTGCAATCTGCAATCCGCAATCTGCATTCGCAATCTGCAATTCGCATCCGCTTCCGGAGGTCTTATGCCTGCTATCCCACCGGCCATTTTGAAGAAACTGTACGTGAAAAACTCCCTGCGGCCCGAAGGGGATGGATTCGTCCTTTCGCTGCAGAACTCCATTGCTCCCGGCGTCATTCAGGGGTTCAAGGGACTGACGCTGGACGGGAAGGCGGTCCCCCTGGACCAGGTCGTCATCATTCAGCCCGACGGGGCCAGCGTCCCGGCGTCCGCCATTTCGGAGCAAAGCCCGATCCTTTTCCCCGTTGGGGCGACGGTCACCCTGAAGGTGAGCGGCACCCCGCTGGCGGCGGGGAACCACCAGATCGGCATCCGCGTGGTGGTGAAGGACATCGGGCCGTTGGAGATTCCGGTCACCGACCGGAGTGGGTGAAAGAAAGGGCGTGCGGCGGGCGGCCATTCGGCCGCCCGCCGCACGCCCGTACCGTCTCTACCCCAGGAACGAAAACCCCAGCCAGAGCGCCAGGGCCAGAAAGACCGCTGCCGTCCCCAACTTGACCGCCGCCGTCCGCTTCTGCAGGAATCGGCCCAACTGGAACGACGTGGTGCCGAAGTAGGTGAGGACGAAGACCACCGCCAGCGGCAGGACAAAGGCCAGATTGTAGAGCACCAGATAGGCCACGGCGCGGGCGCGCAAGGCGGGCACACTGAGGACGAAGATGATGGTGGGCAGATACAACTGCCCCGTACAGGCCAGTTCCAGCAGCGAGACCAGCACCCCGGTGACGAACGCCCCTGCGGCGTAGGCCGGGACGGGCCGGGGGTCACCCCCTGCGTTCTGCCGGATGACGGCGCGGGCCCGGTTGCGCAGCGCTTTGGGCAGACTCAGCCTCATCCCCTCTATCTGTCCTCGCCGCGCTTTCAGGAAGTCCAGGAAACTGAGCACCGCCAGCACCAGGCAGAAAAGCGCTGTCAACGCGTAGAGCCAGCGGCCCAGTACCGTGAGCGTATTCCCCAGCAGGTCCAGAACCTTGTAGAGTCCCAGCCCGACCGTCAGGTAGGTCAGAAAGACCCCCGCGGTGAACGCGCCGCCCACGACCAGGACCTGTCGTCCTTTATACCCCCCAGCCGCCATATAGGCGATGAAGAAGATTAAGGTAGCAAACGCGCAAGGGTTCAACCCGTCCACCAGACCTGCCAGCCCCACCGTCAGCGGGCCCAGCGCCCGGAAGCGCTCCACCAGCCCGGTAAGCCCCGTCTCCGGATTGAAATCCGCCCAGACTTTGGGGGCGCCGCTGGCAGCGTACTTCTCCATCAGCGCCTGCAGGTTCTGGGGGGTGATCTCCATCTCGCCGATCAGGGCGTCGTCGCCGATGAACAGGGCGGGGGTGCGCAGGTCCGTCCGACTGGCCCGCTCCGCCAGCCACTGGGCCAGGGCCGCGCTCTCGTAGATGTTGAACTCCTCCACGACCAGTTGGGGGTAGCGGCTACGGATGTAGCGGATATCGGCCTCGGCGCGGCTGCACTCCTGACAGCCCACCTGGTAGAAGTACGCCGCCCAGATGGGGGCCTCCGTCTCGCAGGCCGCGACGGCCTCCGGACTGCAGACTCCGATCTCCCCCGTCCCGCTCCCGGTGCCCGGACCGATCAGAGGGCCGCTGGTCAGCGCCTCTGCCAGGCCGGGGATGGGCGGGAAATTGGCACCCGACTCCGCCAGACACTGCTCCACCAGGCAGGGGAATTGCTGCCGAATCTCGTCTTCGCCGATGAGGATTTGCCCGTCCACCACCAGCGTCGGCAGGCCGCGCCGCTCGGGAGCGACCTGGAAATACTCCTCCGTCCGGATCAGCAACTCGTAGTAGGTGGGGTTGCCGATCTCCAGATAGCGGATGTCCAGTTTGTCTCCGTACTTCTCCTCCAGCGGCTTCAGGACTTCCTGTTCCACCACCTGGCAGTGGGAGCAGTCCACCGAATAAAAATACAGCACCCGGATTACCGGCCCATCCGCTTGCGCCGCCCCAACCGTCAAAAACAACAGAACCAGAGCGAACAGAACCCGATTTGCAATCTGCAATATGCAATCTGCCTGCAATCTGCAATATGCAATCTGCAATATGCAATCTGCAATTCGCTTCATCTCAGCATCCCACGGATAATGATATCTATGGCCTCATCTTCGTCCAGGCCGCGAGCCATCAGCGTCTCCAGTTCCTTGCGGCTCACGGAGCCGATGGCGGCCTCATGGGTGACCCGCGCCTCGTCGTCCCGGACGATGACGACGGGGGTATTGCGAGCGACGGCCTCCCCGCGGACGATCTCGGTGCAGTCCATGTGCCCGCGCGCGCCGGGGGCGTTCCCCTCCGCGGTGGTGTAGACTTCGCCGACGGCCCGGTCCCGCACCGCGACGCGAGTCTTGGTCAGCCCGCGGGCGTCGGGGCCGTTGAGGCGGATGACTTCCTCTATCCGGATGTGGTCATCGCCGAGGCCGTAGGCTTTGGCCGTCAGTTCGGCTACCCCGCGCGCGGCAACGTCCACCTCTATCCGAATCTCCAACCGTCCCACCCGCCCGTGGGTCAGGTTGAACTCGTTTTCAAACCGTCCCCCTTCCTCTACGACGACGCGGCTGGTGGGGAGTACCTGGATGCCTCCGTGGGGGCCGTGGTAGTGGGCCTCGGTGTAGCGCATCGTCGCCCCGGGGCCGATACGGATGACCCCCTCCATCACGTGGCGCAGGTCCAGCGCATTGGGGAACGTACAGTGGGCCAGGAAGCCCACCTCGGCCTCCTCGCCGATCTCAAAGACGGGGATGATCTCCTGCAGGCCCTCCCGAGGGACCATCCCGAAACAGAGGTGAACGGGATACTCCACTTTTGTGCCGGGGTCCAGCCGGATGTGGGCGCGAATACCGGTGGGGATTTCTTCGGCCTCAATGTGGACACCGGGGATTTCGTTGACGAAGAGGACACGGTTGCCGCTGATGACCGCGCTGGCGATGCGGTCGGACTGCAGCGCGGAGACCTTGCCGCCGGCCGCCTCGTAGGCCTGGAGGATGGCCTCAAAGTCGCGCGCCCAGGCGGGATCGCGCCGGGTCAGCAGGGAACGGGGCTGGAGGACCTGGTGGCTCATTGGCATACTCTCTGAGTTACGACGCCCTTATACGCATCGCCGTTCCGTACTTCCCAGGGCTGGGCTCCCAGGCTCTCCTCGTGCGGGCGGCAGCGCTGGGCAAAGTACGCGCGCACTTCCTCCGGATCGCCGGTCTTCACGACTACGCCGCCGCAGATGAGGCTGGCCTGGTCGGCGGCGGCTGCCATCTCATCCCGATGGGTGATCAGAAGGACGGCCGTCCCCTCATCGGCCATCCGCCGGATCAGGCGGACGATCTCGTCCTGGCAGAGGACGTCAATCCCGGAATCCGGCTCGTCCAGAATTGCCAGCCGGGGCCGCATCGCGTAGACGGCCGCCAGTTCTATGCGCTTCCGCTCCCCACCGGAGAGGGACTGGTCCACCGGGCGGGCCAGATATGCGGCGGGGGCGAGGGCGACGGCCCGCAGCGCCTCTTCCACCCGCTCCCGCACCGACGGGCCTCCGTTGCCGTCACCGCGCACGCCCAGCGCCAGGTAGTCGCCGGTGAGTAGTCCCTCAAAGCGGGCCGGCTCCTGCCAGGCCAGAGTGATGCCGCGGCGCGCCCGTTCGTTGACCGGGAGATAGGTGATATCCTCGCCGTCAAAGAGAATGCGCCCCCGGGCCGGGGTATATCCGGCGCAGCCCATCAGCGTCAGCGCCAGGCTGGTCTTGCCGGACCCGTTGAGGCCCAGCAGGACGTGGACTTCCGCGGGCCAGAGGGTCAGGTTGACTCCGCGGAGCACCTCCGCCCCCGGCCGGTTCACAGAGAGGTCTTCCACGATTAACAAAGGACGATCCGTTTTCTCCATTTCTCACCTCAACGGCACCCATAACATCTGCGCCTGTGCGTCGGTAGCATACCACAAATTGGCGCTTTCCGCCAGTGGTTCAACAATATCGGTCGGCAGGCGTTAACGCTCCCTCATCTCCTCAGCGCCAAAACATCCTGTATAGTTCCGTTTTTCTTTTCGCTTTTTGCCGTCAGGTTGAAACCTGCGGCTTCGGGATGCCCACAAGGGGCATCCTTACAGAGATGCCCACGAGGGGCATCCCTACGGAGCATCCCCGCAGGGGGACGCGGGACAACGGTCGGCGAAGGCCGACCATCGGCCGAAGGCCCTCCAGAGGCGACTTCCAGTCGCCGGAATCTTCAATTGACGCATATGCCCCCAGCCTCCATAAACGCAAATTTAAGGTGGCGAGAAGGGCAAAATAGCCGTTCGCCGGAGGCTGAAACCCTCCGGCTCAGAGCAAAACCCTGCTGCGCAGGCTGAAGGTAAGGGCGACTTTCAAAGTCGCCCCTACTCCGCTACGCTTCGGGGCGGGTTTCAAACCCGGCCCCTACGGCCCGACGGTTTCGCGTCGGGCGGGGCGCAGCCAGATGCCCACCCAACCGCTCAAGTTAGCGCCTATGCCCCCGCTCCCTCTCCCACGCTGCGGGAAAGGGAAGAAGGGTTTGCAAGCGGCGGCTTCGCCGCCTGCACAAACCCCACTCCCCACCCCTTTCCCATACGGGGCGTTGCTGCAAAAGCCACGCGGTGTTTCTATTTGACTTTCCTCCATGACGTGATACAATAAAAGTGCATTTCGGAATACCCGTCCGCAGAGCGCGCTGGATCGGACCGTTCCCACTGCCAGTCTTTTTTTATCCTGAAGGAGGTAGGGCGAGCGAGAAGATACGGTGTCTGCGATGCTGGGTCAAAAACTCCCCCGGCATCGCCTGCGCGCAGATGTCGGCGTCGGCGAGGCCGGGTTTTTTTGTGGACGGGTATCGGCATTCCGGTATTGAGGAGAGGAAGATGTCGTTGGAGTCCACAGAGACCACATCCACCCAGCCAGAAGCGGCTGTGGATATGGAGAGCCTGCTCCAGGAACAGGAGGGATACGTCGCCCGCCCCGGAGAATTGCGGAAAGGTCGCGTCATCCAGATCACGGAAAACGGGGCGCTGATAGACGTGGGGCTGAAGCGCGAAGGGTTCGTCCCCGCCAGCGACCTGCGCCAGGTGCGCAAGGAGATGGGCGAAATCCACGAGGGCGACGAAGTGCTGGTCAAACTCCTGGAGGGAGAGAGCGAAGGCTACATTAAGGCATCCATCTACCAGGCCCGGCTGGAGGAGGATTGGATTCGGGCAGAAGAGATGATGAAAAGCGGGGCGCTCTACGAGGGGCGCATCTCTTCTTTTAACCGCGGCGGCCTGACCGTTCAGTTCGGCCGTATCCGCGGCTTCATCCCGGTCTCTCAGGTCGTCGGTATCCCGCGCGGCCTGAAGGAAGCGGAACGCCGCCAGCGGCTGGCCGCAATGGTCGGCGAGACCGTCGGCCTGCGCGTGGTGGACGTCAACCGGGCAGAGCGGCGGCTGGTCTTCTCCCAGCGACGGGCCCATCGCGCCTGGCAGCGCATCCTGCGCAAGCGCCTTCTGGATAGCCTGGAGGCCGGGCAGCGCCGCCGGGGCCGAATCTCCAGCATCACCGATTTCGGCGTGTTTGTGGACCTGGGGCATAGTGTGGAGGGACTGGTCCACCTCTCCGAACTCGCCTGGCATCGGGTGGAGGACCTTCGCCAGGCCTTCCATGTTGGGGATGAAGTGGAGGTCGTCGTTCTGGACGTGAACAAGTCCAGAGAGCGCATCAGCCTCAGCATCAAACAGACCCAGGAAGACCCCTGGGCGCAGGCAGAGAAGAAATATCGGGAGAACCAGCTGGTGGAGGGTCGGGTCACGCGTATCACCGACATCGGGGCGTTTGTGGAACTGGAGCCGGGGGTGGAGGGATTGCTCCACACCAGTGAGTTGATCGGCGCGCCCAACGTGACCCCGGCGCAGGTGCTGAAGGTGGGCGAGACGGTGCTGCTGAAAGTGCTGGAGGTCAGCGCATCCCGCCGCCGCATCCGCCTGAGCGCCCGACGGGTCCGCCGGGAAGAGTGGGAGCAGTGGGCGGCCGAACGGGCGGCGCGAGAGCAGGCCCCCGAGGCCATCTCCGCCCCCGAATCCTTCCCCGCTCCGGTGGAAGAATCTTTCCCGGAGGAGGCCCTTGCGCCAGAACCCGTACCGACACCGGTGGAAGATGCTCCGGCGGAAATGACCGCGGAGGATTAATCCATCCCGCGCAGTCCCGCCGCAAAAGGACGGTCTATGGGGAAACGAGAAGACAAAGTGGAGATTGAGGGCACGGTTATAGAAACCCTGCCCGGCACCCAATTCAAGGTCAAACTGGATACCGGCCATGAGGTACTGGCCTACCTCTCGGGCCGGATGCGCAAGTACTACATCCGCATCCTTCTGGGCGACCGGGTGCGGGTGGAACTCTCCCCGTATGACCTGACCCGGGGGCGGATTGTCTACCGCTTCAAGCGTCCGGAGGAAGCGGAACTGGAAGAATAGACCTGTCCCATCCGGTTGCGCCCTACGGTGGACCGGAAAGCCACGGGCTTCTCCCGTCCGGAGAAGTCCGCCGTTGTACGAACTTCGGAGAAAAGGGGATTTTTGTTGTGGACGAGATGTCGCCTGCAACAAAAATCCTCTTTTTCCTCAATAGCTCCCTGAAACCCGCCTGGAGGCACAATGGGCGACCATATCCTCGCTATAGATGTCGGCACGCAATCGGTACGGGCACTCCTCTTTGACCCCCACGGGAACCTCGTCCACAAAGTCCGCGTCCCCATAGAGCCCTACGTCTCCCCGCAGCCCGGCTGGGCCGAACAGAACCCCGATTACTTCTGGGAGAATCTCTGCACGGCATGCCGCCGCCTCTGGCAGGAATCCCCCGTCCCCAAAGAGGCGATCGCCGGGGTGGCTATGACGGCCCAGCGGGCGACGATGGTCAACGTGGACCGATATGGTCGCCCCTTGCGCCCGGCGATCGTCTGGCTGGACCAGCGCCGCACGGAGGGGCTGCCGCCCATCGGCGGCCTCTGGGGGCTGGCTTTTCGTCTCATTGGCCTGACCGACACCGTTGCGTATTTCCAGGCCGAGACCGAGGCGAACTGGCTGCGCACGTACCAGCCCGAAATCTGGCAGAACACCCACAAATACCTCTTTCTCTCCGGCTATCTCACCTATCGCCTGGTTGGACAATTTGTAGATTCGGTCGGCTGCCAGGTAGGGTACGTCCCCTTTGACTACAAGCGACTTACCTGGGCCCGGAAGTGGGACTGGAAATGGCAGGTGGTGCCGATGGATGAGCGCATCCTGCCCGACCTGATCCCGCCCGCCCAGGAGTTGGGCCGGATCACCCCCCAGGCGTCCGAGGAGACGGGCATCCCGGCAGGCCTCCCCCTCATCGCCGCCGCGGCCGACAAGGCCTGCGAAGTGCTGGGGGCGGGGGCGCTGGAACCGGAGGTCGCCTGCCTCTCCTACGGCACGACTGCAACGGTCAACACCACCAGCCGCCGCTATGTGGAGGTCATCCCCCTCCTCCCGCCCTACCCCAGCGCGGTACCGGGCGCCTACAACCTGGAGGTGCAGATTTACCGCGGCTACTGGATGGTCAGCTGGTTCCGGCGGGAGTTCGGCCTGCGGGAGGAACAGATCGCCCATGAGCGGGGGTGTGCGCCGGAGGAACTCTTTGACGAACTGGTGGAGGCGGTCCCGCCCGGCTCTATGGGCCTGACCCTGCAGCCCTACTGGTCGCCCGGCCTGCGTCGCCCCGGTCCGGAGGCCAAGGGGGCCATCATCGGCTTCGGCGATGTCCATACCCGCGCCCATATCTACCGGGCCATCCTGGAGGGGTTGGCCTACGCCCTGCGCGAGGGGCTGGAGTGGACGCAGAAGCGGCTGGGGGTGCGGACGCGGGAAATCCGGGTTTCGGGCGGCGGCTCCCAGTCGGACGCGGCGATGCAGATTACTGCCGACATCTTCAACCTGCCCGCCTCCCGCCCCCATATCTACGAGACGGCGGGCCTGGGCGCGGCGATAGACGCCGCCGTCGGCCTGGGTTTGCATCCGGATTTCGCCACCGCGGTGCGGGAGATGACGCGCGTCAGCCAGACCTTCCACCCCCGCCCGGAGGTGCGCGATATGTACGACGCGCTCTACCAGCGGGTCTACCGGCGAATATACCGGCAACTGCGCCCCCTCTACGAAGAAATCCGCCGCATCACCAACTACCCGCCGCGGTAGGGTTTTTACCACAAGAGCACGAAGGACGACACAAAGGGTGCGAAGAAATCTTTTTAATCTTTGTGCCCTTTGTGGTGAACAAATTCGTGGTTTAAGAAAATGGAAATCGGGATTGTCCGCCAAATAGAAATTGAAGACGAACTTCAGCAGGCGTATTTGAGTTACGCCATGAGCGTCATCGTGGCGCGGGCCCTGCCCGACGTCCGCGATGGCCTCAAGCCCGTCCAGCGGCGCATCCTCTACGCCATGCACGAACTGGGCCTGGCCCCTAATGCCCCCTACAAAAAGTCCGCCCGCATTGTCGGCGAGGTCCTGGGCAAATATCACCCCCACGGCGACGCCGCCGTCTACGAAGCGATGGCCCGGATGGCCCAGGACTTCTCTATGCGCTATCCGCTGGTGGACGGGCAGGGGAACTTCGGTTCGGTGGACGGGGATAGCCCTGCCGCGATGCGCTACACCGAGGCCCGTCTGACCCCTATCGCCACCGAGATGCTGGCGGATATCCAGAAGGATACGGTGGACTTCGTTCCCAACTTTGACGACACGCTGCGGGAGCCCGCCATCCTTCCCGCCGCCATCCCCAACCTGCTGGTCAATGGCTCGTCGGGCATTGCCGTCGGGATGGCGACCTCCATCCCGCCCCACAACCTGGGCGAGGTCTGCGACGCGCTGGCCTACCTGCTGGACAACTGGAAGCGGGTGGACGACATTGGCGTGGAGGACCTGATGCGCTTCATCCAGGGACCCGACTTCCCCACCGGCGGCGTGGTCTATCGGGAGACGGCAGAGGGGGAGGACGCGCTGGCCGCCGCCTACGGCACCGGCCGGGGACGGGTCACCGTCCGCGCCCGCGTGCATATGGAGATGGACCGCGCCCGCCAGCGGCTGGTCGTCACCGAAATCCCCTACCAGGTCAACAAGAGCAGTCTGGTGGAACGGATTGCCGAACTGGCCCGCGAGGGCCGTCTGGAGGGGATCGCCGACCTGCGGGACGAGTCGGACCGGCACGGGATTCGGATTGTCATAGAACTGGCCCGCGGCGCGGAGCCGGAGGCCGTCCTGGCCGACCTGTTCCGCCACACCCCCCTGGAGACCACTTTCAGCATCATCCTGCTGGCGCTGGTGGACGGGGAGCCCCGTCTGCTGACGCTGAAAAAGGCCCTGCTCCTCTACCTGGAACACCGGCAGGAGATCGTCACCCGGCGCAGCCGCTACGACCTGGAGCGAGCGAAGGAACGGGCCCACATCCTGGAGGGGCTCCTGGTCGCACTGGACAACCTGGACGAAGTCATAGACATCATCCGCCGCTCGCGGACGACGGAGACGGCGCGCACGAACCTGATGCGCCGGTTTAAACTGACGGAAATCCAGGCCCAGGCGATCCTGGATATGCCCCTGAAGCGGCTGGCCGCGCTGGAACGGCAGAAAATCCAGGAAGAGTACAAAGAGAAACAGCAGCAGATTCGCTATCTGACCGCGCTCCTGAAGAGTCCGACGAAAATCCGGGAAGTGGTTCGGGAAGAACTGCAGGCGGTCCAGCAGAAGTACGCCGACGGGCGCCGCACCGAGATCGCCGGTGCCCGCGCGGCGGCCCTCACCGCCGAGGCGTTGATCCCCGATATCCCCGTCTGGGTCGCAATAACGGAAGATGGGCGGGTCGCCCGCGCCGCCGATGAGGGGCAAGTGCCCTCTCTGCCCGCCAAACTGGAAAAAGCCGCCCTGCCGGTGGCCCTGCTGCGCGCGTCCACGCGGGACATCCTTTACGTCTTCGCCGCCGACGGGCGGTTCGCGGCCTACCCCATCCACCAACTACCGGAGGGGGTGGTCTGGGAAGGGAGCGGTCGGCCGATCAGCGACCTGGTCCAGGGGGTCGGCTCCCTCTCCGTAGCCGCCGCGCTGACGATGCCCCAGGGAGGACTTCCGGCTGGGGGCTACCTCTTCCTCGCTACCCGTCAGGGGATGGTCAAGCGGGTCGCCGCGGCGGACCTCCCCGCCGTCGGAGCGGGGGTCGTCATCGGCGTGGCGGAGGGGGACCGGGTGGTCGGCGCGGCCTGGACGACGGGGGAGGACGAGGTTATCCTGGCAACCCGCGCCGGTCAGGCCATCCGCTTCCGGGAGGAGGAGGTCCGCCCAATGGGACTCCCGGCGGCGGGCGTCCTGGGCGTCAAACTGGCCGAGGGGGAGGACGGGGTGGTTGCCCTGGGCGTGGTCCAGCCGAAGGGGGAACTGGTCGTGGTGGCGGAGGACGGGAAAGGGAAGCGCACCCCGCTGAAGGAGTACCCCCTGCAGGGCCGCTACGGGAAGGGGGTGATCACCGCGCGCTTTGCGTCGGCGGAGGTGGGGCTGGCGGCGGCTGTTGTCGTCTCCGGCGACATCCCCCTGCTCCTGCTCACCGACGCCGGAGCGACGAAGGCCCTTCGCGTTCGCTCCGTCCCCAGGATGGATCGCCCCGCCCAGGGGCGCTCGCTCATCACCCTGCGCAAGAAGGAGCGGGTGAGGAGAATGCTGGTGCTGTAACGGGTTTTCGGGGCGGCGGCGAAGCCGCCGCCCCGAAAACCCGCATCCTTTACATCCCGGAGGTTACCTGTGCAGCGCATCTTCTACCCCCAGAGCATCGTCGTCATCGGCGTCTCGGAGAAACCCGACAACCTGGCCCGCGCCATCGTCGCCAACCTGCGCAACTTCGGTTATGCCGGTGACCTCTATGCCGTGGGGCGGGAACGGGGGGAAGTCTTCGGCATCCCCATCGTCCCGTCCCTGGACGAAGTGCCCGACGGCCTGGACCTCGCCGTCATCCTCGTCCCCGCCCCTATCGTCCCCGGCCTGATGGAACAGTGCGGCCGTAAGGGCATCCTGCGGGTCGTCATTGAGTCCGGCGGCTTTTCCGAATTTTCGGAAGAGGGCCGCCGTCTGGAGGAACAACTCAAGGAAATCGCCCGTCGCTGGGGCATCCGATTCGTCGGCCCCAACTGCATCAGCGTCGTCAATCTGGACGCGCGGGTCTGCCTGCCCTTCGCCCCTATCCGCCCCGATACGCTCCGCTTTGGCCCCGTTTCGGTGGTCGCCCAGAGCGGCGGCGTCTCCATCACCTACGCGGGGATGTTCTCCGCCGTCGGGTTGGGGGTTAACAAGGTCGTCAGTATCGGCAACAAGGCCGACCTGGACGAGGCGGACTACCTGGCCTACCTGCTGGAGGACCCCGGTACCCGCATGGTCTGCATGTACCTGGAGTCGGTGGACGACGGGAGGGGGCTGATGGAACTGGCCCGACGGTCGGAGAAGCCCATCATCGTGCACAAGGCTAACCGGGGCGCAGCGGGGGAGAGCATCGCCCGCTCCCACACCGCCGCGCTGGCCAACGACGACCGCATCGTCGGCGCGGCGTTCCGTCAGGCGGGCATCCTGCGCGCCGACTCGTTCCGGGACGCGGTCGCCGTCGCCCAGGGGCTGACCCTCCCGCCCGTCAAAGGGGATAATCTGGTCGTCATCTCCCGCTCCGGAGGACACGCCGTCATCGCCGCCGATACGGTGGAAAAGTACGGCTTCCGTCTGGCCCCGCTGCCGGAGGATTTCGTCCGCGCCGTTCGGGCCCTCTTCCGCGCCGACGTGATTGCGCCGACCAACCCCCTGGACCTGGGGGTCATTTTTGACTTTGACCTCTACGCCCGCATTGTGGAGCAGGTGCTCCGGATGCTGAAGCCCGACGCCGTACTCCTGGTCAACACCTACAGCCACACCGAAGTGGAGGGGGCCAACCGACTGGCGGAGCAGGTGGACGCCATCGTTCGGGAGACGGGGATGCCGGTGGCCTTCTGCGCGTACGGGGAGGGCGGGGCGGCCCGTGCCCTGCTGGGAAAACTTTCCATTCCCATCTTTCTGGATATAGAAGACGCCGTGCGCGGGCTGGCAGCATCGCGGGAGTGGTACCGCTGGCGGGCGCGCCGGGAGGGCGCGGCCGTTTGGGCGGACCAGGCACCCTTCGGGCCGGCCCGTCCCCTGCCCCCAGAGATGACCACCGACCATGCGCTGGCGCTCTGCGCCGAATACGGCATCCCGGTGGCCCCCTGGGCTGTGGGGGAAACCCCTGACCTGGCCGCGCTGGCGGCGGAGATTCTGGACTACCCGGTGGTCCTGAAGGCCATCTCAACCCGCGTGGTGCACAAATCGGACGTAGGCGGGGTGGTACTGGGCCTGACCGACCAGGAAGCCGTCCGGCGGGAAGCGGAGGCGATGCGGGCGCGCGTCCTTCGGCAGATACCGGACGCCTGCGACCTGCGCTTTCTGGTCCAGCAAATGGTCGGCGGCGGGGTGGAGGTCATCCTGGGGGGCAAGCGGGACCCCAGTTTCGGGCCAGTGGTGATGTTCGGTCTGGGGGGCATCCACGTGGAGGTGTTTGAGGATGTTGCTTTCCGCGTGGCTCCGCTGACTCGCGCCGATGCGGAGGAGATGATTGCCGAGGTGCGGGGGAGGAAATTGCTGGAGGGAGCGCGGGGCCGCCCTCCGGCGGACCGGGAGGCGCTGGTGGAGGCCATCCTGGCCCTCTCCCGCCTGCTGATGGAGAACCCATCGGTGGCGGATATAGACATCAACCCGCTGCTGGCCCGGCCCGACGGGGTAGTGGCGGTGGACGCGCGGGTATCTCTGGAGCCCGCGGCCCCATAATGCATTGCTCCGATGAGAGCGGGTGGGGCGGAGGAGGCCTTCTCCGCCCCGCTGCGGGATGGCGAGAGGGGAGGGGTCTTGGCGCTGGCGGCCGAAGGCCGCCAGCGCCAAGACCCCTGCAGGCGACTATGATGGAGAGTTCTTCTCTCATCTCTGATTTCTGTCCACTGGAGGTCCGGCGGGCCGTCCCGGCCGACGAGGAGGCCATCCGGCGATTGCTGATCCGCAGCCGCCGCCCGTACGTCTGCTCCTGGTGGTGGGAAGAAGCGCTGGGCGCGGAGACGTTCCTGCTGGCGCTGGTGGAAGGGCATCCGGTGGGGGCGTTGCTGGCGCTGCGGGACGCTGGCCCTACGGCCTGGGTGCGGCTGGGCGCGCTGACCTCCGAAATTCCGACGGGATTGTGGCTGGATGCCACCCTGCCGCATCTCTGGGCCCCGCTGGGCGTACAGGGAGCCCGAATGCTGGCCTGGACGGATGTGGGGAGCTGGCTGGGAGAGCCGTTGCGCGTCCGGGGGTTTCAGCCGCTGACCCGCCTGATCAATCTGGTCAAAAGGGACTTTTCGCTGCCCGTTCTGCCGCCGGGTTTTCCCTGTTCCATCCGCCCCGGAGAGGCAAAGGATGTCCCGGAACTGGCCTGTCTGGACCACGAGGCCTTTCCCCCGCCCTGGTGGTTCAGTGCGACCACGCTGGAGCGGATTCTTCAGGAGACGGCCTGCTTCCTGGTAGCGGAATGGGAGGGCATTCTCATAGGGTACATCGAGGCTCGCTGGGCCGAATGGGGCGCGCACATTGGCCGTCTGGCAGTCGCACCACCGTTTCAGGGGCAGAAGGTGGGGGCCCAATTGCTGGCTGTGGTCCTCTCTCGCCTGTGGGAAATGGGAGTCCGGGATATTACGCTGAATACCCAGGAAGATAACATCCCCTCCCAGCGGCTCTACCAGAAATTCGGATTCCTGCCGGCGGGCCAGCGGATTGTCGTCTGGAGCCGGTCTATCCCAGAGTAACGCAGGGGTTTGCCGTTGCGACTCCGCGGTGAGCAGTTACTGCTCGTCTATAACGCCTCATCGCAGACCTCCCGATAGCCACAGGCCGCACAGCGACGGGGGTCGTTGTGACGCCGAGGCGCGTCTTCGGCCAATAGGTCGTCCCGCATATCGTCCAGAATGGCCAGCAACTGCTCCTCCAGTTCCGGCGTGTACGGAATTTGGAACGTCCGGTCGGCGTAGCGGAGGATGCCGTAGGGGGGACGACGGCCAGACGTCTCGGCGACCAGGAGGCAGTAGGCCGCCAGTTGCAGGACATGAGAGGGGCGAGGGTGGGCCGGGGCGCGGGCGGATTTGACCTCCACGGGGATCAGGTCGGCGCCATCGGCCACGATGTAGTCCGGGCGGCCGGTCAGCCGGTGGCGGCGGGAAAAGAGGGGACGGTCCAGGCGTTGCCAGGCCCCCACATCGGCGGCGATGACCCGTCCGCGCGGCAGCCCCGACCGGACGCGCAACCGCCGCGCCAGCCAGAGCAGAAGGACGCCCAGGAGAATCAGCAGGAGAGCGAGGGATAGCATCAGAACCGTTCCTTGCCAGAAGACGAATCCCTTTATTGTAAAGCCCAACCTGGCTACCTGACAGTTTTCCAATAGGACGCGGATGGGCGCGGACAAGCAGTGTGGCTCATGTTCAAAAGCAGTGCACTTTCTCAAGGACACCTTCACCCCTCCCCCTTGCCCCCTCCCCGTTGCAGCGGACGGATCGTCCGCCCCTACGACCCCACGGGGAGGGGGGAGAAAAGATGGCTCTGTCCCCCCCTCTCCCCCGCCCGTCAGGGCAAGGGGGAGAGGGGGGTAAGGGGGGTGAGGGGGCTGAAAACCGCCCATTTTGCGCCGCCAAGGCGATAGTCCGTCTG
>Ga0209721_1000595_pt1 | contig 31322 bp, 21 predicted proteins | sample TshhotsprinmetaG_FD_184139 | JGI IMG/M metagenome (GOLD analysis project Ga0209721, IMG submission 184139) | Hot spring microbial communities from South Africa to study Microbial Dark Matter (Phase II) - Tshipise hot spring metaG (SPAdes)... | ecosystem: Environmental > Aquatic > Thermal springs...
GTTCCCGCCAGGCGGGAAATGGACTTACAGAATACATCATCCGCAACCGGACCCCTCTCCTGATCCAGGAAAACGTCCCGCAGTGGCTGAAAGAGGCGGGAGTGGATTTGATCGGGGAACCGGCCCATTCCTGGCTCGGTGTCCCGCTGATGATCGGCGACCGGGTGCTGGGGGTAATGGCCGTTCAGAGCTACGCGCCCGAGAGAAGGCACACCCCTCACGACCTGGCCCTGATGACCGCCATCGCCAGCCAGGTGGCGATCGCCCTGCAGAACGCCCGTTCCTTTGCGCAGACCCAGGAGGCCCTGGCGGAGGCCGAAGCCCTCTACCGCGCCAGCCGCATCATCAGCGAGGCCGGTTCCGTAGAAGAGATCGTGCGCGGCGCGGCCGAGGTTGCCCGGCCCCTGGGCTTCGCTGCCTGCGCCCTGACGGTAGTTGCTCTCACCGATCCGGAAGGGATCCCCACCCACGGCAACATCTACACGGCAATAGCCGCCGGAGAGGACTGGATGACCTTGCCCCTAATGGAGGCCTTCCCCATCCCCGACCGGAAAGCCGCGCGCCGGGTGCTGGACGAACCGAACCTCGTAGTGATCTATGAGGATATGGAAGACCCTGCGGCCAACATCCCTCCCGAAGTGCGGGAAACGAACCTCAATATGGGGATGCGCTCTATGGTCAGCATGGGGCTGAGCATGTTCGGTCGGGCGCTGGGCTTCCTCTCCTTCATCAGTCCAAACCCACTGCACGGTTTTCCGGAAAACTACATCCGCCGGATGCGCGCCGTGGCCGATCAGGTGGCTGTGGCCCTGGAGAACCGCCGCCTGTTGGAGGAGACCTCCCGGCGCGCGTCCCAACTGGCAACCGCCGCCGAGGTCTCCGGCGCCGCGTCCTCCATCCTGAGCCTGGAGGAGCTGCTGCCGCGAACGGTGGAACTGATCCGCCAGCGGTTTGACCTCTATTACGCAGGTGTCTTCCTCCTGGATGAGACGGGCCGCTGGGCTGTCTTGCGCGCCGGCACCGGTGATGCAGGCCGCCGAATGCTGGAAATGGGCCACAAACTGGAGGTCGGCGGCAAATCTATGATCGGCTGGTGCGTCGCCAACGCCAGAGCCCGCATCGCGCTGGATGTGGGTGCGGAAGCCATCCGCTTTGATAACCCGCTTCTGCCCGAGACGCGCTCCGAGATGGCGCTCCCCCTGATCAGCCGCGGTCGCGTCATCGGCGCAATGACCATCCAGTCCAGCAAGCCCACCGCCTTCACCGACGAAGACATTACCGCCCTGCAGGCGATGGCCGATCAGTTGGCCACGGCGATAGAGAACGCGCGCCTCTTCGCCGAGGCCAGTCAGGCCCTCACCGAAACCCGCGAACTCTTTGAAGCCAGCCGGGATATCGGCGCCGCCACCACGCCGAACGAAGTATCTCAGGCCCTGATCCGCTACGTCTCCCGCCTCGGCCTGGACCTGGCCCGCATCCTGATGCTGGATCCGCCAGGAGACCAGCCCCTGTATGTCGTGATGGGAGATTGCTGGACAGCGGACAAGCGGCCGGTGCATCCTTACGGCACCCGCCTTCCCCTGGCGGACTTCGGGCTGCGCCAGTTCATTCAGCCCACCGAAGCGCTTGTGGTGGAAGATGTCTACAGCGATCCCCGCATAGACGCCCGAGCCCGCACCCTCATAGAAGTCCTGCGCCTGAGATCTTTCATCCTAGTCCCTCTGTCTATCGGTCAGCGGATACTGGGTATCCTGCTGGTAGGACGCGATACCCCCTACGCGTACTCGGAGAAGATGCTTCGGAACCTTTGGACCCTCTGCGGGCAGGCCGCCATCGCGATGGAGAACCTCCGGCTACTGGAGGAGACCCGCCGCCGTGCGGTGGAACTGGAGGCGATCAACGAGATCGGCCGTACGATCAGTTCGGTGTTGGACCCGCAGGCCGTGATGCGGCAAATCGTAGAGATCACCAAGGAGCGCTTTGGGTATTACTTCGTCAACATTATGCTGGTGGAAAATAGCTCGCTGATCCTAGAAGATAGCACGACAGTCGGTCACACTGACCACCGCCTGCAGCCCCGGAGTGTGACCCTGGATGTCCAGCGCCCGGGGATCACCACCGACGCCGTGCGCACCGCTCAGCCGGTGCTGGTCAACGACGTGCTGAGTGACCCCCGCTATATCACCCTGCCGGAATTGGCAGCCACCCGAGCGGAACTGGCCGTGCCTATTGAAGTGAAGGGACGGATCATCGGGGTGCTGGACGTCCAGAGCGACCAGCCGTACGCCTTTACCCAGAGCGATGTGCTTCTGCTGCAATCTCTGGCCAGCCAGGCTGGTGTCGCGCTGGAGAACGCCCGATTGTTCGCGGAAACCGAGGCCGAGGCCCGTCGCCGCGCCCTCATCAGCGCAGTGCTCCAGGTTGCCACTACCACCCTGAAGCCCGATGACCTGCTCCGCCGCGCGGCGGAATCTATTTCCCGCCAACTGGAGATGCCCTCCGCCGTTATGGTGTGGGAACCCGAAAACGATGCGCTGCGAGTTGTCACCGTGCGATCCCCGGACGGGTCCGAACTGCTTCCCCCGCCTTCGGATGAACGGACAGGAATAAGGATGAGGGTGAGCACCGCCACCCCTCTATCAGACGCGCTCTCTCGTCCGGAGATCACGCTCCTCCAGGATATCCCTCGCATAGCCACTGGACGGATGGGAATGCTGGCCCGAGAATGGGGCTTGCTGGATGCTGCCATTGCCCCAATGGTCGCCCGCGGTCAACCGCTGGGCCTGCTGGCCCTGGGCCGGCAGCCTGGTCACCCATCCATTGATTCTGGCGAACTGGACTTCCTGCGTATCGTCGCGGCCAACCTGAGCGTGGCGCTGGAGAACGCCCGTCTCTATCAAGAAGCGGTGGAGACCGCAGAACGGCTCAAGGAGGTGGACCGGCTCAAGTCTCAGTTCCTGGCCAATATGTCCCACGAACTCCGTACGCCGCTCAACTCCATCATCGGTTTCTCCCGGGTCATCCTCAAAGGGATTGATGGCCCCATCACAGACCAGCAACGGCAAGACCTGGAAGCCATCTACAACAGCGGTCAGCACCTGTTGGGCCTGATCAACGATATCCTGGATATCTCCAAGATCGAGGCCGGCAAGATGGAACTCTCCTTTGAGCCGACCGACCTGACCGAGATCATCCGCGGCGTGATGTCCACCGCCATCGCCCTGGTCAAAGACAAGCCCATTGAGTTGCAACAATCCGTTCCGGAAGACCTTCCCATTATCACTGCGGATAGTCGGCGGGTGCGGCAGGTGCTTCTGAATCTGGTCTCCAACGCGGCGAAGTTCACCGACGAGGGCTTCATCCGGGTGGAGGCCCGCACGGAGGGAGACTTTGTCGTCATCTCCGTCTCCGATAGCGGCATCGGTATCCCACCGGAGAAACTTCCCACCATCTTTGAGGCATTCATCCAGGTGGATGCCTCGCCCTCCCGCAAACACGGGGGGACCGGTCTGGGGCTGACCATCAGCAAGTCCTTCGTGGAGTTGCACGGCGGCAGAATGTGGCTAGAGAGTGAGTTGGGGAAAGGCTCTACCTTCACCTTTACGTTGCCCATTCAGGGCCCGCCCCCTCGTCGGGAAGAGCAGGTGCTGACTGAGGAAGCCCCACAACCCGTTGAGGCTGCCCAGAATACAACATCCAGCACGCCCTCCCGACCGGTCCTTTGCGTGGACGATGATGAAGGCGTGATCACCCTCTTCCGCCGGTATCTGGACAAGCAGGGCTATCGGGTCATCGGCCTGACGGACCCGCAACGGGTCGTAGAAGAAGCGAAACGGATTCGCCCCTTTGCTATCACCCTAGACATCATGATGCCGGGCAAAGATGGCTGGCAGGTCATTCAGGAACTGAAGGCGGACCCGGAGACGCGCGATATCCCGGTCATCATATGCAGCATCGTCGCCGAGAAAGGGCGGGGACTGAGCCTCGGGGCAGCCGATTATCTGGTCAAGCCCATCCTGGAACAGGACCTGATCGCCGCGCTGGAGCGTTTGGACCGGGAGGAAGGCTGTCACCGGATTCTGGTCGTGGACGATCAACCGGAAGACCGAAATCTCCTGCGGCGGATCATAGAGAGTCAGGAAGGGTACGAAGTCATAGAAGCCGCCAGCGGTCAGGAAGCCATCCTGATGGTGCGTCAGAAACGTCCCCACATCATCATCCTGGACCTGCTGATGCCGGAGGTGGATGGCTTCGCCGTGCTGGAGGCGATAAAGGCCGACGAATCTACCCGTTCTATCCCCATCATCGTCGTCACAGCGAAAGAATTGACGGAGAAGGAGCGGAATCTGCTGAACCATCGGATTGAGGCATTGATCCAGAAAGGGGTTCTGCAACGGGAGGAGTTGCTGGAAGACGTGGCGGCCGCGCTGAACAAATTGGGACGGGCAACCGCAATTCCCTCGCGATAACAGGGGTTGCGATCGTCAGATAGACCGGGGCAACGGTCTGCCGTCGCCCCGGTCTTTTTTAACGCATCACGCATCACGTGTTACGTATTACGTGTTGCGTATTCCGTCCCTTCCTCCCCTTCCACCAGCGCCCGCAGGGCATAGGTCACCCGGCGGGGGCGGGGAGTGAGGAGTCCCAGGGATTCCCACTCCTGGGCCAGCCGCTGCAGGCGGCGCATAGAAACGCGGTCCCGGAACGCCGCCCGCAGGCGCGCCAGGTCAAACCGTCCCTCCAGATGCTCCAGCGCATACTGTACCAGTTCCCGCTCCAGCGGACCCAAATACGGGAATGACGCCGGTGGGCTGACCTGCGGCGCAATCGCCGCCGCCTGAAGCATCTGCAACCATTGGGCCGCCTCGGCGATCAGATGCCCCATATTGAAGTAGAGCCGGTTGGCCCATTCCGCCATCCCCTGCAGGTCGTGGATGTAGGGCGGGGAGGTCAGCAACGTGCCGTAGGCAGCGAAGGGAAAATCGGCCCGGTTAAATATACCGGCCCGGCCGTTGCTCGCCTGGGCGCGGATAACGTCCCAACGCTCCTCAGTGACGGTGTAATCCAGCCAGAAGTTGACCACCGTCCCCCCAGCCAGTCGCCAGTACCAGGCTGTCCCCAACCGCCCAATGTACCCGGGCACCCGCTGGGCAATTTCTCCAAAGATGACATCGGCCAGACGCAACGCCTGAAACGAAGGATAGAAAAGTGGCGCCATAATCGTCGCTCCCCCCTACCGGCTGAACTCCCGCGCCAGTTGGGATATGCTGATGTGAATCATCGTCGGACGGCCGTGGGGGCAGGTGCGCGGACTGGCACATCGCTCCAGCGCCCGCAGCAACTCCTCCATCTCCTCCCGCGAGAGCACCTGCCCGGCCTTGATCGCCGCCCCCTTGCACACCCGCCGGATGACAGCCTGCTCCACTTCCTCTTCCGTCCCCAACCGCCCCTCCGCCAGCCCCTGGGCGATCTCCATCAGCACTTCCCTCGGGTGCGCGCTCATCATCGCCCCTACCGCGGGCAGCGACCGCACCAGAAAGGTGGTCCCCCCGAACGGTTCCACCTCCAGCCCCAGGCGGCGCAGGACTCCCAAGTTGGCCTCCACCAGTCCTGCCCACTCCAGCGGCACGTCCACCGCCACCGGCTCCAGCAGCGGCTGCGCCGGTACGTCCTCCGACCGCCGCGCCATCATCTGCTCATAGAGCACCCGCTCATGGGCCGCGTGCTGGTCTATCAGGTAGAGGCCATCCGGCCCCTCCGCCACGATGTACGTCGCCCCCACCTGCCCGACCACTCGCAGCATGGGCAGACCGCCCGGAGCGGCCGCGGGCGAAACCAGCGGCATCTGGACGGGTCCTGCCCCTTCCGGCGCCCTCGGGAATAGGGGCGCCCGTTCGGGACCTCGCTCCGGTGGGCGAACCGGGAAGACCGGAGCGGAGACAGTCCCCATCGTCGGGACACCGGCCTCCTCCACCACCGCCTGCCGCACCGCCCGCTGCACGGCCCGGAAAACCGCCTCCCCGTCCCGGAAGCGCACCTCCGCCTTGGCGGGATGGACATTCACGTCCACCTCCTCCGGCGGCACGGTCACCTGCACCACCGCCAGCGGATACCGTCCGGTGGGCAGCAACGTATGGTATGCCTGAATGACCGCGTAGGTCAGGCGCGCGTCCTGCACCCAGCGCCCGTTGACAAAGAGCGTGATCTCCCCCCGGTCGGCCCGGTGGAGTTCCGGCGGTCCGACGAACCCCTCCACCCGCACACTGGCCCCCGGTTCGGGCACCACCTCCAGCAGCGCCGCCCCCACCTCGGGCCCGTAGACCGCCACCAGTACATCCCGCACCCGGCCATTCCCCGGCGACCGGAAGACCTCCCGCCCGTCGTGGACGAGGATAAAGCGCAGGGACGGATAGGCGATGGCGTAGCGGGTGACCCAGGCGTCTATGTGACGGCGCTCTGTCGCCTCGGAGCGGAGGAACTTGCGTCGCGCCGGGACGTTGTAGAAAATGTCCTCCACGGTGATGGTCGTTCCCGGCGGGCGTCCGACCGCCCGCCGGCTGACGACCTCTCCCCCCTCCAGTCGCAGAAGGGTCCCGGTTTCCTCGCCGGCGGCGCGCGTGGCGCAGGTCACCCGGCTGACGGCCGCGATGGAGGCCAGCGCCTCCCCGCGAAACCCCAGGGTGACGATGTGCAGCAGATCGTCGGCAGAGGCCAGTTTGCTGGTGGCGTGGCGGTGAAATGCCAGTTCCACCTCCGCCGCCGGGATGCCGCAGCCGTCGTCGGCGACGCGGATCATCTCCCGTCCGCCCCCGGCGACCTCTATGCGGATTTCCCGCGCGCCCGCGTCAATGCTATTCTCCACCAATTCCTTGACGACGGACGCCGGCCGCCCCACCACCTCACCGGCGGCAATCTGCGCGACAACTTCCGGAGAGAGAACGCGGATCTGGTTCATTGGATATTGGGTACTGGGTACTGAGCAGCGGGCACCACTCCATTGTTAATTGTTAATTTTTAATTGTTAATTGTTAATTGTCTCATTGTTAATTCTCACCGGAATCCGCCGTTCCTCCCCCCGCATCAGCCGACGGATGTTGGGACGGAGGGCCCAGAGGACCAGGACCAGATTGAGGGCAGGGTGAAGCAGATACGCCCACGGGACTTTACCCACCGCAGACCCAACAGCAAAGGCCGCGGTCAGGAAGATCGCCACTGCGATGGAGGCGACGGAGGCATAGCGGGTGAGAAGCGCCACAGCCAGCAGAACGGGGATCGCCAGCAATCCGCCCAGAGGCCAGAGGACGATCGCCCCGCCCACGGAAGTCGCTGTCCCGGCCCCGCCGCGCAGGCTCAGAAAAATGGAGTAGTTATGGCCCAGGACGGCGGTCACGCCTGCCAGTGCCTGGGCCCAGAGCGGGGCGCCCAGCACCCGCGCCAGGTAGACCGCTGCCGCACCCTTGAGCGCGTCGCCCAGACCTGTGGCGACGGCAGCCCCCCACCCCGCCGCGCGCAGCACGTTCGTTCCCCCCGTCCGCCCACTCCCCACCCGCCGCACATCCAGCCCGCGGGAGAGGCGAACCACCAGAAACCCCACCGGAATGGCCCCCAGCAGGTACCCTGCAACCAGTGCGACAAGAACGATGACTACCATTCTCCTTTCCCCTGCAATGCGTATTACGTGTTACGTATTACGTATTACGTACTACGTACCATCTCCATTAACTGCGCCTCATTGATCATCGGAATCCCCAGTTCCTGGGCGCGGCGGAATTTCGTCCCGCCGGGCGCCTCCCCGACGACCAGATAATCCGTCTTGCGGCTGACGCTATCGGTGACCTTGCCGCCGTAGCGCTCAATCATCGCCGCGACCTCCTCGCGCGGGCGGGAGAGCGCGCCGGTGATGACAAAGGTCAGGCCTGCCAGTGGCTGCGGCCCGGCCTCGGCCGCGGGCGCCTCCTCCGCCAGACGCACCCCCGCACGACGGAGCTTCTCCACAATCTCCCGGTGTCGGGACCGACGGAACCACTCCGCCACCGCGCGGGCGATCTCCGGCCCGATACCCGGAATCTGCTGCAGGTCCTCCTCCCGCGCCGCGGCCAGCGCGTCCACCGAACGGAACTGCCGGGCCAGCGTCTCGGCGACCACACCCCCCACCTGGGGGATGCCCAGCGCCGTCAGCACCCGGCTGAAGGGCTGCTCCTTAGAGGCGGCGATCCCCGCCAGCAGATTCTCCGCCTTCTTGTCGGCGAACCCCTCCAGCCCCAGCAGGTCCTCCTTGCGCAGAAAGTACAGGTCGGCGACGTCCTTCACCAGGCCCCGGTCCACCAGCAGTTGCGCCGTCTTCTCCCCCAGGGACTCTATGTCCATCGCCCCGCGGGAGGCGAAATAGGAGATACGGCGGACCAGTTGCGCCGGGCAGGCGGCATTGGCGCAGTAGACCGCCACCTCGCCCGGCACACGGGAGACCGGTTCGCCGCAGGACGGGCAGCGGTCGGGCGGGGTATATGGTCGCTCCTCCCCGCTGCGCACGTCCACCACCGGCCCGACGATGTACGGGATGACCTCTCCGGCCCGTTTGACGATCACCCGGTCGCCCACGCGGATATCCTTCTCGGCGATGTAATCAAAATTGTGCAGAGTTGCTTTAGAGACGGTCACCCCGCCGATGGAGACCGGCTCCAGAACAGCGTAGGGGGTCAACACCCCGGTGCGGCCCACGTTGACCCGAATGTCCAGCAGACGGGTTGTCGCCTCGCGGCCGGGGAACTTGTAGGCCAGCATCCCCCGCGGGGTACGGCCCACCACCCCCAGGTCGGCCGCCGTCCGCAGGTCGTTGACCTTGATGACCATACCGTCGGCCTCGTAGGGGAGCGTATCCCGCTTCCGCTCCCACTCCTGGCAGTAGGCGATGGCCCCTTCCAGGTCCGGGAAGTGGGCCGCTTGTTCGGGGACAGGGAACCCCAGCGCCCGCAGGTACTGGAGGGTCTCCCACTGGGTGGACGGCGGGGCGGGCTCCCCCTCCCAGGCTACCACCTGGTAGCAGAGCAGACTGATGGGCCGCTGGGCGGTGATGCGGGAATCCAGTTGCCGCAGGGAACCGGCGGCAGCGTTGCGGGGATTGGCGAAAGTCTTTTCTCCCTTCTCCGCCTGGCGACGGTTGAACTCCTCAAAGTCGCGCACCGTCATATACGCCTCACCGCGCACGACCAGGTACGGCGGCGGTTGGGGACCGTCGGGCTGGACGGGGATGCGCAAGGGGAGTTGGCGGACGGTGCGCAGGTTAGCGGTGACGTCCTCCCCCACCTCGCCGTCGCCGCGGGTGGCGCCGAGGGCGAAGGCCCCGTCCCGATAGTGCAGGACAACGCTGAGGCCGTCAATTTTGGGCTCCACGACGAAATCCAGGCGGATGCCGGGCGGAAGGAGTTTGGAGATGCGTTCCAGCCAGGCGCGCGCCTCATCGGGCCCGAAGGCGTTTTCCAGGCTGAGGATGGGGGCCGGATGGCGCACCTGGGCAAACTCCGGCGCCGGGGGCGCGCCGACCCGCTGGGTGGGCGAATCGGGCGTGACCAGTTCCGGGTACTGCTCTTCCAGACGGCGCAATTCGGCCATCAGCGCATCGTACTCGGCGTCGCTGATGACTGGAGAGTCCAGGACGTAGTAGCGGTAGTTGTGGTAATGGATTTCTTTCCGCAGTTCCTCCACCCGCCGACGGACGTCTTCCGGTACCATCGGTCACCTCCTGGTCTGAAAATAAACTGCGGTTCGGCTCGTGGGTGGTCACTCCGATGGGTAGTGATAAACCTGACCGTCCAGTTCTATGCCGGTTTCATTTGCCCCTCCCCCTTACCCCCTCCCCATTGCGGGCAGGCGGATCGTCCGACCCCACGGGGAGGGGGGAAAAATTCTCTATCCCCCCTCTCCCCCGCCCGCAGGGCAGGGAGAGAGGGGGGACCAAGGGGGGTGAGGGGGCATTTGCCCAAAATCACTACTCACTGGAGTGACTACCGGCTCGTAGTATCCAGGACGCTATTTTCATGCTTTATGGTGCCCTTGGGGCATGTTAAACTGTGGAGTTTCCCGTATGCTGAAAATGTGATAGAATAAACCACAAAGAACACAACGGGACACACAAAGGGCACAAAGGCAATATTTTTATTTCTTTGTGTCCTTCGCGCAACCCTTCGTGCTCTTTGTGGTTTTTTTTATAAAAGGTCATTCAGCGCCTGGCGGTAGAGGCTGGGCGCATCCCGCCGCAGGCGCTGGAAGTCCGCGGCGACCCGTCCTTCGGAGACAAAGTAGGCCAGCGCGCCCAGGAGGCTGATCCCGTGTACCGACGAGCCCTTCAGCGTGCCCGATGGGTCAAAGAGCAGGAAGGGATAATCGGGGTCGGCGATGACGAAACCGCCGGGCAGGTCAAACTGAGTGGCGGCGAAACAGATGCCCGCAATTTCCTCGTCGGGGGCACCGGCGCCTGCGATGGCGACGGGGTCAAACCCGATAGCCTCCAGCAGGGAGATGCGGCAGGCCACGCCCCAGCGCCGGACGCGCAAGACACAGCCGCTCTCCCCCACCCGCACCGGTTCGCAGGCGGCGGCGTACCCCTCCGGCAACTGCAGGACGACGGCATACTCCTTCAGCGAGCCATCTTCGGAGACGGTCCAGTAGCAGGCATGCCAGTTCTCCACCGGATAGCGACCGGGGAGATTGTTGAGCACCCGGGCGGTCGCTGGCGCCCGGCTGGGACGGAACGCGTTCCCTCCTCGGCGAGCCATCTCTCCTCCTGCCGTGATTATAACACTGCACAGACGGGAGTCAACTCCCCAAGGGGGTGGTAAGGTCATACCACCCCTATGGGTTGAATCTGGCCTGTGATTCCAGAGGGGAATAGAAGTTTTTGGGGCGGCGGCGAAGCCGTCGCCCCAAAAACTCCCTTCTTTCCCCCTCTCCGGCCGCCGTCAGGTTGAAACCTGCGGCTTTAGGGCATTGTACGCCGAGCGTCCCCCTTCGGGGACGCCGCACTGCTACTGGTTGGTAAGAGCGATATAGGCGTTGTTACCGGGTCGGCGAAGGCCGACTATTGGCTGGGCTTGTGCAGCAAATCATTCGGGGGAGCGGCGCGCCCGTGAAAAGAGAGAGTGGGGTTTGTGGGGGCGAATTGCTGCGCAAGCCTTCGGCTGCGACTCTGCGACCTGCAACTTTGCGACCTGTATGGAGGGATTATGTTGAGACCGGAGGAACGAGAACGCTTCGCCCGCCAATTGGTGCTGGAAGGGGTCGGCGAGGCCGGACAAGAGCGGCTGAAAGCAGCGCGCGTGCTCATCGTGGGGGCCGGCGGCCTTGGATCGGCCGTGGCCTTCTACCTGGCCGCGGCGGGCGTCGGCACCTTAGGCATCGTGGATTTTGATACCGTTTCTCTCTCCAACCTCAACCGGCAAATCCTGCACACCACCGCCGACCTGGGGCGACCCAAGACCGAGTCGGCCGCGGAACGGCTGACCGCGCTGAACCCGATGCTGCGCGTCGTCCCCTATCCGGAGGCCCTGATCCCAGAGCGAGCTGCCGAACTGGCTGCCGCCTACGACGTGGTGGTGGAGTGCTCGGATAATTTTGAGACCAAGTTCCTGGTCAACGAGGCCTGCGTCCGGGCGGGCACCCCCCTGGTCTGGGCGTCGGTGCTGGCATGGGAAGGGCAGATGTCGGTGGTTATCCCCGGCAAAGGGCCCTGTTACCGCTGTCTTTTCCCCCCATCCATCCGCCTGGATAAAGTACCCACCGCCAGAGAAGTGGGCATCCTGGGCGCCGTTGCCGGGACGTTCGGCGCACTGGAAGCGGTGGAGGCGGTCAAACTGCTCCTGGGGATCGGCCGTCCGCTGGTGGGCCGTCTCCTGGTGTGGGATGGGCTACGGAGCACCTTTGACGAAGTCGCCTTCACCCCTCAGCCAGGCTGCCCGGTGTGTGGGATGTGAAGGTGCGCTTGCATTGTTTTGATTTTATGGTATTCTTATATCACCGTATCCCTTCGGCTTTCCGGCTCAAAAAGGGGGAATGATGCTCAATAAAATCCTGAACCTCTACAACACCCGCAAGACGACTCTGGTATTCACCACCGGCGCCGTCCTTGGCCTTCTGGTAGGGCTTTTGTTCGCTTGGGTCATCTGGCCGACTTCGTACTACAATGCCACGCCCGCAATGCTGCGCCAGGATTTCCGGGACGACTACCTGGCCTGGGTCGCCCGGGATTACGCTCAGGACGGGAACCTGGAGCGGGCCCAGGCCCGCCTGGGACTGGAATACTGGAAGAAAGACCCCGTGGCCCTGCTGGAAGAAGTAGGCCAGAAGCGCGGGGACCCCAATATGCAGGCCCTGGCCGAAGCACTGAAAACCGCACCGCCTCCTGCCCCCTCCGGCCCTACCTTCATCCAGCGGCTTCGTCCCTTCTTCCAGATTTGCGGCATCGGGTTGCTGGCTGCTGCCGCGGCTGCCTTCCTTTATCTTGCCATCTCTCGCCTCCGCCGCGCCAGGGTGGGCCGTCCGGTCTCCGAACGGGCCGCCGCTTACCGGCAGGTAGCGCCTACCCGCTGGGAGGAAGAAGCCCCTCCCGCCCTCCAGTTCCGTACCACCTACATCCTGGGCGACGACCACTACGACCCGTCGTTCAGCATTGAGCGGGGGGCGGAATTTCTGGGAGAGTGTGGAGTCGGTATCTCCGAGGCCATCGGCGTCGGCGACCCGAAGAAGGTCACCGCGCTGGAGGTCTGGATGTTCGACAAAAGCGACATCCGCACCGTGACCAAAGTCTTAGCCAGCGGGTACGCCTATCAGGACCCGTCCCTACGGGCCAGATTGTCGGCGAAAGGGGAAATGGTCCTGGCCGAGCCGGGCGCCGAAGTCATCCTGGAAACGACCTCCCTCGTCCTGCGGGCACGGGTTGTAGATATGGAATACGGAGTAGGGCAATTGCCCCCGGAGAGTTTCTTCCAGCGCATCTCCCTGGAATTAGGAATCTGGTTCAAAGAAGGAGAAAGTCCCTACGAACTGACGGAAACGCCTTTCCCACCGACCCTGTAGTGTTTTCCCTACCAGCACGCACGGAGATGAGGCAGGGTGTCCGCCTCATCTTCTTTTTTCCAGCGATGCCTTACTCTCTATTTCTCCGCATACTCTCCGCCGCATTGCGGTTTTTCTTCCGCCTCCTTTACGGTCCCTTTGCCTGGACCTACGACGCGGTCGCCTGGATCGTATCCCGGGGGAAGTGGACAGCGTGGGGTGCGGCGGTCCTCCCGTTGCTCTCGGAGGGGCCGGTACTGGAACTGGCCCACGGCCCCGGGCATCTGCTCCGGAAGATGGCCCACCGGGGGCTTTCTCCGGTGGGCCTGGACCTCTCCCCTCAGATGGGGGCACAGGCCCGCCGCCGTCTCTGCCGGGCCGGACTCCCCATCCGACTGGTGCGTGCCCGGGCCCAGCGCCTTCCCTTTCGCGACCACTCCTTCCGGGCCCTCGTCGCCACCTTCCCCACGGAGTTCATCCTGGACCCGGCTACGGCCTGCGAGGCCGCGCGCGTCCTGACACCGGGCGGAACCGCCGTCGTCGTGCCCATCGCCATCCCCGGTGGGCGGGGCCTCATCGCTTGGGCCCTTCGCCTCCTCTACCGCGTGACCGGGCAGGACCGCTTTCCGGCAGAAATGGGCTGGCAGGCCTGGCGGGACGCGGGCTTCGCCCTTCAGGTCCAGTGGCAATCCGTGGGACCCGATACGGTACTGATAGTGCAGGCAAGCAGTTACCCCGGAAGATAAAAGGCCGCTTTGCTCAACCTTCGGTGCGTTTCCACCCCAGAAAGGGTCCAGGAGCCGCAAACCGCTTCCGAAGCCCCTCAATCCCCCATCCTCCATTGACATTTTCCCACAGTGGGGTATAATTGTAAATGCGAATCACTTGCAATTACGGCAAACCTGTTGAATCCCGTAAAGTCGTATCACGATCTTTTGGCAAAGTCTCAAAAAGCCATACCACCCCTGGGGGTTGAATCCGGCTTGGGATTCCAGAAGGGTGCGATCTTCTGAGGGTTGATGTTTCCCCACCCCCTACCCCCCCTCCCCGTTGAGGGCGGACGATCCGTCCGCCCCTCCAGCCGCACGGGGAGGGGGGACGAAAAGGGGGTTTTTGGGGGCGGCGGCTTCGCCGCCGCCCCCAAAAACCCTCTCTTCCCCCCTCTCCCACACCCGCAGGGCAAGGGGGAGAGGAGGGCAAGGGGGGTGAGAGGGATAAAGGGAAACCCTTAACTCGGAACGAACGATCAGATTCCCACCAGGGCAAGAGGTGGGATACGGCTTATGAGACTTTGTGAAAGACCAGATGATACAACTTTATGAGAATCAACAAACCGATGCTCTTTGCTCACAAACCGATAGGAAAATGAACGAAACCGCAACTCCCAATCCGCTGGTTACAGCCCTGCAAGCCTGTGGGTACCGACTCACCCGCCAGCGACAGGTCGTGCTGGAAGTTTTAGGGGAGAGTCGGGAACATCTGGACGCGGAAGCGCTCTATGTCCGGGCACGGGAACGCTTCCCCCATATCAGTCTGGCGACGGTCTACCGTACCGTCGCTGTGCTGAAACGCATGGGACTGGTGGCCGAGTATCCCCTCGGGGAGGAACACGGCCACTACGAGGCCGTCCAGGAGACGCCGCACTATCATTTCACCTGTCTCCGCTGCGGGCGGGTGATAGAGTTTGACGCCCCGCAGATTGCCCAGATCGCTCAGGACATGGCCCTTCGGGAAGGACTGCAGATTCATACAGTGCAATTCTCCCTGACCGGCCACTGTAATCAGTGCCATTTTAAGGAGGAAAATGGTCGCTGAAGAAGAGGCACTCACGTGCAAGACGTCCCTTCCGTCTCAGGTGGACGGGGTACCTCTCAGCGCGCTGCGTACCGGAGAGGAGGGCGTGATCGCGGAACTGACAGGCGGTCATTCCCTGTGTAGCCGGATGGTCTCCCTGGGGCTGACGCCCGGGGCATCGGTCACTGTTCTACAGAACTTCGGCCGGGGGCCGCTTATTGTGCGCGTGCGGGATACTCGCGTGGCACTGGGGCGCGGCGAGGCCGGAAAAGTACTCGTGCGGAGGACGGAATGAGCGAGAACCGCGCCATCTCCAAACGGATCGCCTTGCCGGTCGTGCAGGAACGTCCCGTCCTGGTCGCCCTGGCCGGCCAGCCCAACGTGGGCAAGTCCACCCTCTTCAACCTGCTCACCGGCCTGCATCAGCACGTGGGCAACTGGCCCGGCAAGACGGTGGAGCGTAAAGAGGGAACACTCACCTGGAAAGGGACGACATACCGGCTGGTAGACCTCCCCGGCACATACAGCCTGACCGCCAACTCTCTGGAGGAACTCATCGCCCGCGAATTCATCATCCGGGAGCGGCCCGACGTGGTCATCGCCGTGGTGGACGCGGCGACCTTAGAGCGGAGCCTCTACCTGGTGGCGGAACTCCTGCCGCTACCGGCGCCGGTGGTTGTGGCGCTGAATATGATGGACGTGGCCCAGCAGGAGGGCATCCAGGTAGAGCCGGAAGTGCTCCAGGCCGCGCTGGGAGTGCCGGTGGTGCCGATGTCCGCCGTGCGCGGGGTAGGAGTGCAGGAACTTCTGGAGACGGTGGAACGGATGGCCCGCGGGGAACTCCCGTATACGCCGCGCTTCCCGCAGATTCGCCCCGACCACCAGCAAGTTCTGGATTCCATCGGGGAGCGGATTGCCGGATACGTGCCGTCCCCTTATCCCGACGAATGGGTCGCCCTGAAGTTGCTGGAGGGAGACCCCGAGATCACGGCGATGATGCGCTCCGCCCTGCCCCCAGAACGCTGGGACGAAGTGCATGCCATCCTGCGCGCCCACGACGACGCGCAGGTTGCTGTCGCCAGCGGCCGGTACGAGTGGATCGGCCGGATGGTGCGCGCCGCGGTGACCCGCCCGCGCGTGGGGCAGATCGGCCTGACGGAACGGTTGGACCGCTGGGTGACCCACCCCATCCTGGGACTCTTCATCCTCGCCGGCATCTTCGGCCTGGTCTTCTGGTTGACGTACACCCTGGGCGCGCCGCTGCAGAATCTGCTGGAGACGTATGTGGTCGGCGCGCTGGCGGAGTGGGTGGGAGGTCTTCCCCTACCGGCCTGGCTCTCGGGCCTTCTGGCCGACGGGGTCATCGGCGGGGCCGGTGCCGTGCTGACGTTTCTCCCCATCCTGGTCTTCTTCTTCGCCGCGCTGGCCTTCCTGGAAGATGTCGGTTATATGGCCCGCGCCGCCTACGTGATGGACAATTTTATGCACCTGATCGGGCTGCACGGCAAATCGTTTCTCCCTCTCTTTCTCGGATTCGGATGCAACGTTCCGGCCGTCCTGGGGACGCGCGTGATTGAGTCCCGACGGGCCCGCCTGCTGACCATCCTGCTGGCTCCCCTGGTTCCCTGCACGGCTCGGATGGCGATCATCATTTTCCTCGCTCCGGCCTTTTTTGGCGCCGCCGCGCCGCTGGTCTCATGGGGACTGGTCCTCCTCTCCCTGACCGTTCTGGCCCTGACGGGGATCGTCCTGAACCGGGTTCTCTTCGGCGGGCGACGGTCGGCCTTTATTATGGAACTCCCGCTGTATCACCTCCCCAACTGGCGGACCATCGGCCTTTCCGTCTGGCAACGGAGCCTCTCTTTCGTCCGTAAGGCGGGGACGGTGATCGTGGTCATCTCGGCGATCATCTGGGCGCTCTCCACCTTCCCCGGTGGGAGCACCGAGGAGAGTTTCCTGGGCCAGTTGGGGCGCTGGCTGGAGCCCGCGGGCCGCCTGATCGGGATGGACTGGCGGTTGACGGTGGCGCTGTTGAGCAGTTTTGTCGCCAAGGAGAACTCTATCGCCACACTGGGAGTCCTTTTCCACACCGGTGAAGAGGGACTTGCAGAGACTCTGGCCGCGACCTACCCGATCGCCACCGCCCTGGCTTTTCTGGTGGTGCAGGTTCTCTTCATCCCGTGCGTGGCGGCCGTCGGAGCCATCCGGCAGGAGACCGCCTCCTGGCGCTGGACGCTGTTCAGTTTCGCGCTGTTGCTGGGGATCTCCTTCCTGGCCGGCGGAGCGACGTTCCACATCGCGCGGTGGCTGGGAGGGTAGATCACTTTCTCCCGGTGCTCTGGGGGATTTTTCCGTGGCGCGAGAGCGATAGAGGAGTACTGATGCTGGAGCGATTGATCGCACTACTGGAGGAAGGGGGCACCTACCGCGTGGCCGACCTGGCCCGCGCGCTGGACACGACCCCCGAACTGGTGGAGATAATGCTGGAAGACCTGGCCCGGCGGGGGATCATTCGGCCGATGGAGATGACCTGCCCCTCATCCCGTGCCGCCTGCGCCGACTGCCCGCTGACTAGTCACTGTTCGGTGCCCCTTCGGTTTCAGACCCCTGGATGAGCTGCCGCGCCCCGCATCACTATCGTACCTGCTGCCGAATAGGGCTGCGTGCGATGACCGCCGCGCGCTCCTCCGGCATGATCGTTCCCATCCGGCAGCGTGGCGGGCAAATAATGGTGCGCTCCACCGGCATCGGCACACCCTTTTCCTGAGGGTAGATACCAAGGCTTCGCCCACACCAAGTTGGGAAATGGCCTCCGCGACGTTAATCTTGGGACTGGGGACGAAAGTCTCCGCAGCGGTGCGCACCGCCTTCATATCACGGGGGGTATATGCGCGCAGCGCGCGCTGGAGGCGGTTCCCCAATTGACCAAGAATCTTGTTCGGCCCGTCGTCGGGGAACTGGGAGCAGAAGGAGACTCCTACCCCCCTTGGACCGGATGATTCGCACAACCTGCTCCACCCGTTGGCGCAGCGCGGGCGGGGCGTCGTCAAAAAGCAGATGAGCCTCATCAAAGACAAATATCCGTTTCGGCTTCTCAAGGTCCCCTACTTCAGGCAGATTCTCGTACAGTTCCGAGAAACCGGAGTAGAGGCGAGGTTTCAAGACCAGTTGGTCGGCAGTGGGGTGTGGGGTTTGTGCGGGCGGCTTCGCCGCCCGCATAAACCCCTTCCGGTTCACCGCGCAGGAGTCAGCAGCAGAATCCCCTCCGCACTGGCCTCCACTTCAGCCCGACTCCAGAGCATAGGATGGTACTGGATATTGCGCCACGGGTCAATCATATCGTCGTAGTGGCGGTGGAACGGATGGCCCGATTGCCCCGTGGTGTGCATGGAGAGGGAGCGGGACCAGTCCTGCAGGTCCACAATCTGACGGTAGGACGGGACGGTGCGGACGGCATAGGGAGCACCCAGGCTGTAGGCCGTATTGTTGACCGTAGCGATGGTGCCGTCTACGGGCACGGGCCCCCGGTTGAAAATGCGCTCAATCAGGGCGATCCCGCTCTGGCCCAGGCTCTGATTCCGGAATGTGGCGGTGTGCAGGTCGCCCCAGCGCCACTTCTCCATGTTCGGCCCCAACCGCCCCGTCAGTTCCGCCACACCCTCCTCCAATGCCCGCACCAGGATTTCGTCCCGCGTCTCCACCGCCGGGGTCCGGCGGTCGTCAAACCACGGCGACTTCGGGTCGGCCAGCAGGTCTTCCAGGGCGTAGAGAGCCATCGCCCGGGCCTGACGCAGTAAGGGCTCCCCCATCTCGTCCCGGAAGGTCAGGTCCACCAGCCGCAGGCGGAAAGCCTCAAAGATCGCCGCAGCGGCGCTATCCCGCGTGGACTGCCCGTCCCAGGCGCGCAGCAGGTCCAGCGCCCGGGCCAGTTTCGGGTCGTCGCCGGAGAGCGCGGTCACATACGGCAGCACCTCCCGCGTCCAGACGGAGAGGTTATCCCCCTGGATCCGCTGCATATCCTCTATGGAGATGGGGGCCAATTCCTCTATGAGTTCCGCAATCCGCTGGGCGCGCAACCCCGTCCGGTCCGACCAGTCCACCGTAAGCAGATAGGGGTAATCGGGCCGGACGACGGCATTGTTGGCGGTGACGATGTACCCCTCCGGCGGGTTGAAGGCGCGCGGGAGGTCATCAAAGGGGATGTAATCCACCCACTCGTACTCGCCGGTCCAGCCGGGGACAGGCACCGAGCCATCACCGTTTTTGCGGATGGGGATACGGCCGGGGGCCTGGTAGCCGATGTTCCCCTCCACATCGGCGTAGACGAAGTTCTGACTGGGGGCGTCCCAGTAGGAGAGCGCCTCGCGGAACTCCTCCCAGTTCTGCGCCTTGTTCAGCAGCAGAATGCTCCGCATTAGCGTCCCTCCCGACTGCAGCGCGGTCCAGGAGAGGGCCAGCGGTTGCCAGCCGTAGGCCCATTCCCGCTCCTCTCCGCCGACGATGTCGTTGATGATGGGGCCGTGGCGGGTGATGCGGGCGAAGACCACCACCGGCTCCTCTCGTCCGGCGACGCGGATTTCTTCGCGGACAATCTCCATATCCACCCAGCGGCCCTGATACTCGTACTGGTTCGGGTTCTCGGGATTGACCTCTTCAATGAAGAGGTCCTGCACGTCGGGGCCGAGGTTGGTGACGCCCCAGGCGATGCGATCGTTGTGGCCGATGATGACGCCCGGCGCGCCAGGGAACGACGCGCCGACGACATTGATGGGGCACTCGGGGCCCTTGGGCTCACAGTGCAGGCCCACTTCGTACCAGATGGCGGGCATCTGGATGCCCAGGTGAGGGTCGTCGGCCAGGAGCGGCATGCCGGTCTCGGTGCGGCTTCCGGCGATGACCCAGTTGTTGCTCCCCAGGCCCATCCCCTCGCCCAGGAAATGGGTCGTGAAAGCGGCCTCCGGGACGGCCTGGAGGGTCGTCTCCGAGAGGGGCTGGGGCACGATGACGGGCCGATCCTGCGGGTAGGGGGGCATCAGCGTCGGGACGGCCCCCGTACCCAGCCGAGCGATGATCTGGGCGCGCAGAAGTTCCGCCGCCATATTCCCGCTCAGGTCCCAGGCCATCACCTTCCCCCAGGTGACGGTATGGATCGGTGTCCAGGGTTCGGGGTCAAACTTCTTGCCCGTCAGCCCCAGGACGGTGAACTCCAGCCCCAGGCGTCCCTTATGGGTGGAGATGTAGGCGTTCACCCCTTCGGCGTAGGCCTCCAGCGCGGCGCGGGTTTCGGGGTCTACCTGCTCCCAATCCCGGGCGGCCGCCCGATGCCAGCCCAGCGTGCGGATGAAGCGGTCGCGGGGGAGCGCTCCTTCGCCTAGCACCTCCGCCAACCGTCCGCTTCCGATGCGGCGCTGAAACTCCATCTGCCAGAAGCGGTCCTGGGCGTGGACGTACCCCTGGGCGAAGAGCAGGTCGTGGAGGTTACTGGCGTAGATATGGGGGATCCCCCACCGGTCCCGGATGACGGTGACCGGGGCGCGCAGCCCCGGCACCTGCACCGTGCCGTTGACCTGCGGCCAGGCGCGGCGCACGGTGACGTAACCGTATCCGAAGACGGCGAGGGCAAGGACGGCCAGAATCAGCAGGATGATCCGCAGGACACGCAGCACGGTTCGCATATCTCCTCATTTCAGAGTGGGTGTGGAGTGGCTCATCTCCGGCCCTTCCCCTGCATTGCAGGAATTCCCGCCGTCAACGGAGTACGACCGGCAGGTAGACCCGGTATCCCTGGACGGTAAAATCGGCCTGGACAGTATTCCCTTCCCCGTCCGTCATCCGCACGTATCCCGTCTGCCCCACCCGGAGGTTCATGCCCGACGTATCCAGGCCGTAGCGGCCGGAGGCGTCGGCCCGGGTACGGCGCACCGGAGCGAAATAGCCATACCCGAACGCCGCTTCTATGAGGCTACCGGTAAGCGCTTCCCCCTCCAGCACCTGCCGCCCAAAGTCGTGGACGGCGGTCAGCGTCGGGACGGTAAAGGTCATCAGACCGGTGGTCTGGGTCAGCGTCAGGAGGTCGCCCGGCCGGATGGGGCGGGAGAAGCAGGCGGAGAACGAGCCGTCGTACCAGGCCGCACCGGTGACCGTCTCCTCCTCCAGACCGGAGCGCAGGGTGAGGGTGAACGGCGCACCCCCCGCATCGGCGTAACCGCTGACACAGGGCTCCCCCAGCCACACGTTCCACTGCCGCATACCGAAGTGGAAGAAGACGTCATGGCCCTCCGGGGTGAGGTAACCGACCACTCCCTGGACCTGTGCAAACCGGGAGAGTTCCGGGAAGGAGACCGTGTAGGCCCCCGTCTCCGTGGTGGTCACCCGGCGGCTGGTGGAGAAGCCGTAAGGGAAGTTGAGGGTAATCTCCAGCAGGGCGTTCGGGGGCCCCTCCCCCAAAACGGTCGCGGCGGCGCGGTCTATACGGGCAGAGAGGAAGGGCATCGTCAGCGAGAGCACCTCCCGGGGCGTGGTAACCGTTACCCGTTCGCCGGGAAACAGCGGCGGAATGGGAGCGGAGAAATCCCCGTAGGGCCCGGCATACCCCGTGGCGAGAATCGGGGTAACGGTGTACGGGCTGAGGGGCCGGATGCGGCCGTATATACGGTCGTGGAAAAACACCGCCTGGAGCGAGGGGATGCAGTCCTGGGCGACAAAGAACGTCTCACCGGAGCGCCAGAGGACGCGAACGACCGTGCTCCGAAGGGGACGAGAACTTCCGGTCAGCAGGAGGGTGTATGTCCCCTGGGCGGTCGCCGTGATGGGGATGCGGTGGTAAGATTGGTCCTCACTCCAGAATTCGGCCGTGAGGCGCTCGTTCGGTGGGGCCCGACCGACGAGGCCGTTCGGGGTGATTTCCAGCGTCAGGGTCGGTACCGTCCGGGTGAGCACCTCCCCCGACGAGCGGATTTCTATCCGGTCACCGGGGAGGATGAGAACGGGGATCGGATGGGTATCGCATTTCTCCGAAGGCGGGGGACAAACGGGGTAGAGGTAGAAGTAAAAATAGAACTCGGGCCGCCACTGGAAATCGGCGACTCCCTGCGCTTTGATCCCACCGGCCGGGTCCAGGAGCGTGACCGTGGCCGAAGGGCAGCCCGGGCCGGAGAGGCCGGCCACGTAGTTGCCCCCCACGACCACCCCGGTCAGCGTCGGGCGGCAGGTGGAGGGGATGAACGGGCGGCTCACCGCCGCGTCCTCCGAGAGGTAGAGGACGACCTCCCCGGCAGAACCGGGGGCGATGTCGGCCAGGCCGCGGAAGTCAGCGACGTAGGTTCCCTCCGCCGTGGCGGTCACGGCGCGGGAGATAATCTGATAGAGGGGGTACTCCGGCCCTCCGCCGCCCCCGTAGAGGCCCAGTGGCGCAGCGTAGACGAAGACCTCCAGTCGGGCGCCAGGCGGCGCCTCGCCGGAGACGGTATCGGAAAGGGGGTCGGCGCGGACGGTCAGTGTCGGCAGGGTGACCGCGGCCCGGACGCCCTCCGGCGTGGTCACGGTCAGCGTGTCCCCCGTCTCCAGCAGCACATCGTCGTCCGACGCCAGGTCGCTGAAATCCCCACCGTCGCCGGAGGTCAGGAAGCGCAGGTCTTTCAGGTAACCGCGCGGGCCGCCGACAGCCACGGTGATCGGGATATTTACTCCGTCCACCTGCCCCCAGAGGCGGACGTTGTCCGGCACGACCAGTGCAGGGCCGCGACGGCCCAGCCGGGCGAAGAGGTAGGGGACAGCGAAGCGGGCGAAGGTCTCGTGGCCGTCGGGGCCGGTGATGAAGACCGCGCCGTAGTCGGCAGGGGCGAGCGCCAGGGGCAGGGTGTAGTGTCCGGAGGTCTCCACGGTCCCGGTGACCTCTTCGGTCGGCATCTGCTCTCGGACGCTCCGGCTGTAGCGCAAGGGGCCGGGGAAGCGCAGCGCGCGCAATCCGGCGCCGGGTGGCGCAGTCCCCAGTACCCGGCCGCCCTGCCGGTCGGTGCGGACAGTGACGGAGAGGACGGTGGTCGCGAAAGTCTGCCCCCTGGCTTCACCGATGACGCGATCTCCGGGCTGAAGGGGCCGTATGCCCTCTTTCCAGTACAATCGTGCTTGAAAGAAGCCGTACTGGTCGGCCCAGGCCCACTCGTCTTCCAGCCACTGCCCTTCAGAGTCTGTGGCAGTCAGGCGGACGGTGCTGCACGGGGCCGCCATTCCCAGCGCGATGGTGCTGTTCCACTGAACCTGGAGCAAGGGGGCGACGAAGCGGACGTAGGCGGCCCGATGGGGGTCGGCGCGCCAAACGGCATAACCGCTATCGCCGGGACGGAGGTCGGTGGGATGCCAGTTGGCCTGGTACGCGCCCTGGTCGTCGGCCGCGGCGGTGGCGGTGAGGACGGCGGAGGGTTCGGAGCGCGGGTAGAGGTAGAGGGCCAAAGTGGCAGAGGATGGGGCCGTCCCCGAAACAATGTCGGCGGCGGGATCGGCCAGGGCGGTCAGCAGGGGAACGGTCAGGCTGACGACGGTGCTGCTCTGGGTCGCCCGGACCTCGTCGCCGGGCTGGAAGGAGAAACAGCCGCAGGCGCCGCCGCACCCGTCCGGGTAGAAGGAGGCCGGGGAGACGATGTAGAGGTAGCCGTCGCCATCCGGGAAGGGATGGGCAGTCGCCGCGGCGACGATGATCCCGTTGCGGCGGACCTGGACGGAGACCGGCGCGGGCGCGGGCATCCGCCCGGCGACCATCCGGTCGGTGAGATGGATGTGGAGAGATGGGGCGGTGGATTGGAGACGGACGCCAGCGGAGGAGAAACTCCGCAGGAGGTCCAGCCAGCGGGGATCGGGGGAGAGTTGGGGATAGGAGAAATCTTGTGGAAATGATGCAGACGCCTGAAGGCCGGAGGAGGGGATCGCAAGGATCAGACCGACAAGGGCGCCTACCAGTCCGGTGAGAATTCCCAGCCAGAACAGGCGGTGGGAGAACATAGCCCTCCTTTCGCAATCTGGAGGAAGATGGGAAGAGCCACAGAAGCACACAGAAACACACAGAACATGCGGCAGCGTTCTGTGTGCTTCTGTGGCCGATATCTCCGCTACCGGCCTCCCTGGGCCGTGCGCAGGCGGCGGGAGATGACCAGGAGGAGAATCAAGCCGGCCGCCAGGATCACCGCGGTATAGGCTCCGATCCCGGTCTGGGCAGGCATGCTGGGTACGGGGGTAGGGGTACGGGTCGGAGAAGGAGCCGGAGTTGTTGCGGCGCCCTCTCCAGCCGCCGTCTCCCGCGGGGTCGGCGTGGCCTGAGGTGCGGCGATGGTGGGCAGAGGGGTCGGTGTGGGCAGAACCGGCGTGGGCGCAGGCGTCGCCGTCGCCTCAGGAGACACCTGGGCCAGAGCCAGGGCTTCAGCGGTCGCCGTCGCGGCGGCCGGAAGGATGACCTCCGGAGTGTTCGTGGGCGGGACGGCGGCCCGTCCTCCAAACAGCGCTACCCGGCCCACGGTGAACATCCAGACGCAGAAGGCCAGGATGCCGATCAGGAGCAGGCCTCCCATAATGGCCACCAGAATGATGAAGGTTCGGTTCTGTCGTTCGCCGGCCTCTTCCGCCCCCTCTTCTACCGGCTCCTCCAGTTCCAGGTCCATATCATCTAACATCCGTCGCTCCTTTTCCAGAAAATTGCGGATTGCAGATTGCAGATTGCGGATTGCAGATTGCAGATTGCAGATTGCAAATTGCAGATTGCAAATTGCAAATTGCAGATTGCAGGATGTTAAGAGCGGATGACTTCCAGGTTGAAGACCGGGATAATCAGCGGCTCTTCTCCTCCGGGGATAGTCACTCTGGCTGCCGGAAATCGGCCGCCCGTCGCGATCCGTGCAACCGGCAGGAGATCGGTCACCGTGCCCGTCAAACCAGTATACGGGGAACGGACAATCCGCACTATGTCGCCCACTTTCAGCGCCGCATCGGGCAGGTCCAGGGGGCCTGTACCCCGTTCCGCCGGAAGAGGGACGATGATCTCCGGACGCAAGAGAGTTCGGTCGCATGCGAATTGCCCGTCCAGTATCGCCTCCCTCCCGTTGTAGGTGGAGAGCAATTGGAACTTCCGTGGGGACATCGGCATGGTTCCAATCCCCTCCGTCGCCACAATGGGCAAAGGGGCATCGGTGGCCTTCTCCAACAATTCCGGCGCCAGACCGCCGACGATGATCCCGCGTACCTGCATCTCCACAGCCTGATCCAGTGCCTCCGCGTCCCCCAGAACACCGGCAATGATAATGGTTCCCCGGCAGGAGGCGTCTATCAATCGTTCCCGCAGGGGTTTTTCCCGGACCTCGGTCAGGAGGCGCAGGACACCGAATCCCTGCTGGTTATTTCCCCAGACCCCCTGGATCAGGGCGCCGGAGATCTGGATCACCACTCCCCGTTGAGGGATCACTTCTCGCACGACGCCCGGGCAACCCGCGCGCACCTCCACGATTTCGGGCGGGGCCTCAATGATCAGCCGCCCACCGCCGATACCGGTCACCGTCCCCTCTATGGGGGCCCGACAGACCCGGCGGGATAGTCCCCCTCGGACGGCCAGTACATCGCCCCGCCGGACTTCCTCTCCGGCTTTCACCTTGAGGTAGCGGCGAATAGTCCTCCGGGGCACTCCCAGGGCCTGAGCGATGTTGACGATGCGGAACTCTCCGGGAACCAGTGCGCGCCCGATCACCTGGACCGGTTCCACCCGGTCTCCCTCCCGCACCAGAATGTCCCCCGGGGCCGGTAAGTGGCGCGTTTTCTGGATGATTGTCAGTGGGGAGATAACGGTTTGGGGAAGATAGAAGCGCATTCTCACCCTCCCACATCCCAGAGCCACTGCTGGACCTGAGCCATACGAGCGTATGGGTCAGTGGGGAGCTGGAGAGGGCGGCCGCGCGCGTCTACGATCAGTCCCACCAGGCCACCGCGCACGCGTCGCTTGCCCCCCCGACCAGGGCCTCCCAGGCCCACATCTATCCGACCGCGCGGCCGGAGTTCCAGGACCGCTTCCTCGCCAACCGAAAGCGGAAGCACTTCCAGAGAGCCGTAGGGCACTTCTACGTCCAGGTACCCTCCCTTCTCGTAACGAACCCGAATGCGCAGGATAATTTCGCCCTTGCTGGCAGTGCCCACCGGGGCAATCACGGTCGCCAGGTTAACCAGGCCGCCATTGTCCACCGTCTCCACGGCGGCCAGGGGTTTCAACATCGCCACAGCCCCCAGAACCGGTGCCAGGCCATGGACGTCTACCAGGAGGGTGGTAATGCCGATCGGTTCTATCGCATCCAGAACCATCAGGGCGATCTGACCGGGGCGAGGAGCGGTAGCCAGTATGCCCCCGCTGATCAGGATGGGGTCCAGCAGAGGCATTAAGTGAGAATAGGGTTGCACTTTGCCAGGACGCCAGTTGAACCGAGCGCTCTGAAGGGTCTCGCGCACCACTTCCCGCACAATGCCCTGTTCCAGCCAGAGTTCTTCCGTCTCCTGAGGGACGCTGGCCGGCCAGAGCATCCGATGGAGCAGGAGCCCCTCTACCTGCTCCGGCTTGAAGGGAGTGGGCATCCAGCGCAAAAGGGCCTCTTTCCCCCGTTCCTTCAGGATACGGTCCACCCCGTACACCGATCCCATCCCGGCGCCGATCGTCACAACCGGCTCGCCGCCAAAAACAGCGGTCACCAGAGTGTGCGCCGCTCCTACGTCTATACCCAGAGTCCCCTTCGGGGGTTCGTCCAGATACCAGAGGTACTGAATGTGCCGGGCGAAGGACTCGGCCACGGGCATCAGCGGTACATTCAGCCAGCGCTGGAGAATCTCTCCGCCGGGCAGCCGGGACAGACGCTTCTCCCGATAGACGGCGTCTAATTCCACTTGCAACCCCGTTGGATTCTCCGTGGTGGGGGAAGGGCAGACATTATCTACGGAATGGAGCGGTGCCTGGCCTCCGACCACATCCACAACTTTCTGGCGGAGAGCGGTATTTCCGGCGAAGAGGACCTGGGGACGCTCTCCCTCAGGGATCATAGAGCAAGCAAGGGCAACCGTCTCCACCAGTTCCAGCACTGGGAGTGTCGCCCCCCCATCGGTACCCCCCACGATGCAGACCACATCCGGGCGGTGCTGGAGGATGATGCGAATCTGCTCCTCTTCCGTCATATTCCGGCGAGGGTCCTGGACGATGATGTCCTCAACCGTCGCGTAGGTGCCGGAAATGGCGCGCCGGGCGCTGGCAATGCTCAGGTCCGGCACCAGCCCAGCCAGCACGGTACGCAGCGGAGGGGATGCACTGCTGACCATGACACAGGCATCCACTCCCACCAGGGGCCCCCGCTGGGGGATAATCAGACGGCCAGCATTGTCCAGCAACGTCCGTCCCGTGATGTCTTCCACCTGCTCCACCGCGTGCTGAATGCCTGGGGCGATATCGTGCCAGGGAGCGCCGGTGGTAGTCAGGGCAGTGCCGCGAGCGATGAAGTGGTAGGAACCGTCCACCCGATCCAGAAGGATGGCTTTGGTCAGGACGGTGCCGCAGTCTATGGCCAGTATGGAGCCGATCCGTTCTGTCGCCATATCCTATTCCGTCAACTCGCGCACAGTCTTCTCGTCCAGGCGTTCTATCACGCCGATGAGCAAACGAAGCGCGCGCTCGTAGTCATCCCGATGGATGATGGCGGAGTGGCTGTGGATGTGTCGGGCGGGCACTCCCAGGACAACCGTCGGCACGCCCGCGCCGTGCAGGTGGATCATCGCACCGTCTGTCGCTCCGCCGGTGATGGCAGAGAATTGCAGGGGGATGTCCAGGGCTTTCGCCGTCTCTATCACCAGGTCGCGCAGGCGCAGGTTGGGGATCATACGCGCGTCCACCAGCACCAGCGCGGGACCACCTCCCAGTTTGACCGATGACTCCTCGGGCCTGATCCCCGGAACATCGCCGCAGATATCGGATTCCAGGACAATGGCCACATCGGGGTTGACAACTTCGGCGCTGGTCTTGGCGCCGCGCGTTCCCACTTCTTCCATCACCGTGGCGACGCCGTAGAGAGTGTTAGAGGGAGGGTGTTGCGAAAAGTGGCGCAACGCGTCTATCATCAGGGCCACGCCGACCCGGTCATCAAAGGCTTTCCCCATCAGCGCCTTGCCGCTGGCCATTACCTGAAACGGGGCATCGGGAACAACCGGGTCGCCCAACCGAACACCGGCGGCCTCTACTTCTTCCTGGGAAGTGGCCCCGATGTCAATGTACATATCCTTTTTCTCTACTACCTTGTTGCGCTCTTCCTGAGAGAGCAAATGCGGGGGCTTGGCCCCAATCACACCGGGGATATCCCCTTTGTGGGTTTTGACAACGACCCGCTGGCCCAGAAGCACCTGGTCCCACCAGCCACCCAGGGGAATAAACTTCAGGAAGCCCTCTTTGGTGATGTGGTGGACCATGAAGCCAATCTCGTCCATATGACCAGCCAGCATCACGCGAGGACCGCCCTCCCCAAGGCGGCAGATCAGGCTGCCAATACGGTCCTGTTCTATCTCTCCTAAGGGTTCCAGATACTTCCGAACCAGCGCGCGCACTTCGTGTTCATAGCCGGGGACACCGTGGGCCTCCGTGAGGGCTTTCAGAAGTTCCAGTGTGGAGTCCATTTTTTTGCCTCCGAAGAGAGTTGCTGTAGAGTCCAGTCAATAAAAACAACTGTAATGATAATACACGATTTTCGCAAATTTGTCCAGTCGGGGGGTAACAGGGGCTTGTGCAGCAAATCGTTTTAAGAGAATGACACGCCCGTGAAAAGGGGGGAAAGTGGGGTTTGTGGGGGCGGCTTCGCCGCCCCCACAAACCCCACACCCCACCCCTTTCCTATGCAGGGTGAATTGCTGTACAAGCCCAGGTAGGGGGATTCCATCAGGGAATCATTGCCAGAAACTCGGCCAGAATGGCCGCCGTTGCCCCCCAGATTTTGTATTTCTCTACCGCATAGTAAGGGATGACTATCTCCCATCCATCCTGCTCTACCCGATCTTCGCGCCGTACGCTCGGGTCCAGAAAGGTGACCAGGGGCACTTCCAGTACCTCTGCAACCTCCAGCGGGTCGGGCCGGAAAAGGGGACGGCGCGGGGTATAGGCAACAAAGGGGTGGATACAGTTATGGCTCACCGGGACGTACAGGGGGGTCAACGGTCCCAGAATTTCTATTTCATCCGTAGAAATTCCCAACTCTTCGCGCGTCTCCCGCAGCGCGGTCTCCGCCAGGGTGGGATCCCCCTCTTCTTTCCCCCCTCCGGGAAAGGAGACCTGCCCGGCATGATGTTCCAGGTTGACCGTCCGGACCGTAAACGCAATGTGGAGTTGACCCCGGAGCGGATAGAGCAGGAGCAACACCCCGGCCTGCCGGGGATGGGAACCCTCTGGAGGCCGCAAGGGACGGGGGCGAGGGGCCATAGTAATCTGTGCGGCGATCCCTGGCCGCGCCCCCTGCATCGCGTTCCGGATTTTCTCAATAGTAGGCTCTGTCATATCGGACCGGGGGCGACGCGATGTCCTGGCGGATGCCCCTCTGATCTCTTAATCCTTCAGCACATGCCGGGCAATCACCAGGCGCTGAATTTCGTTTGTTCCCTCGCCGATGGCGCACAGCCGCTGGTCCCGATACATCCGCTCCACGGCGTATTCCCGGATATAGCCGTAGCCGCCGTGAATCTGGATGGCCTTCCGGCAAACCCGCTCGGAGACCTCGGTGGCGAAGAGTTTGGCCATAGAGGCTTCTTTCGTGAAACGCACTCCCCTTGAACGAAGCCAGGCGGCACGGTAGACCATCAACCGGGCCGCGTCTATTTCTGTAGCCATTTCGGCAATCATCCACTGGATGGCCTGGAAATTGGCAATGGGTTGGCCGAACTGGACCCGCTGTTTAGCGTAGGCCACCGAGCGCTCAAAAGCGCCCTGGGCCAGTCCCAGCGCCATCGCAGCGATAGCCACCCGTCCCGCATCCAGTGTGGTCAGGAATTGCTTGAATCCCTCGTTCTCCCGCCCCAGCAGATTTTCGGCGGGAATCCGGCAGTCCTCAAAGAACAATTCCGAAGTGACCGACCCCTTCAGGCCCATTTTTTTCTCATCCCGTCCCGGACGGAAGCCTGGCGTGCCCTTTTCTATGATAAAGGCCGAAATGCCCCGCGTGCCCGCCTCGGGGTCGGTCTTGGCGGTGACGACAACGACATCGGCGACGGAGCCGTTGGTGATGAAGCACTTCTGGCCGTTGATGACCCAGGAATCGCCATCCCGGACCGCGCGGGTGCGGGTGGCTCCCGCATCGGAGCCGGCCTGCGGTTCGGTGAGGCCGAAGGCACCGATCTTCTCGCCGCGCGCCAGGGGGACCAGATATTTCCGCTTCTGCTCCTCGGTGCCGAAGAGATAGATGGGCTCACAACAGAGGGATGTGTGGGCATCCAGAATGATCGCCATCGTGCCGGAGACCCGGGCGATCTCCTCCAGGGCCAGCACCATGGCGATGTAGTCGCCGCCGGAGCCGCCGTACTCTTCCGGGAACGGCAATCCCAGGATCCCCACCTCCCCCATCCGGCGGAACAGGTCTTCGGGAAAACGGTCCGTCTCGTCTATCTCTTCCGCGCGGGGAGCGACCTCCTTCTCGGCAAATTCCCGCACCATTCGCTGGATCATCCGGTGCTCTTCCGAAAGTTCAAACTTCATCGGCGTACTCCTCCCGACGGGATTGGTTCTGGAAATCGCAGCCTTCTGCTCTCTGCAAACGATCCGGGCGTATCGGGGAGAGAAAAATTTTCTTAAACCACCAAGAACACGAAGGACGGTACAAAGAACACGAAGAAATTTTTTAAATCTTCGTGCCTTTCGTGGTGATCAAAAACCACAGAGACGCAGAGGGCACAGAGAAACACGTGTGGCAAAAACTACCCATGCAAAACCCTCTCCCCCGAGTCCCATAAGCGCCTCAGGGCGGCGAGAGGGGCAAAGTGGCGCCGAAGGCTGAAACCCTCCGGTCAAAGCAAAACCCTAAACGCCGTGGCTTACTACAAACAGACGCCACTCCGCTGCGCTCGGTGGCTTGCTATAAACAGACGCCACTCCGCTACGCTCCGTGGCTTACTACAAACAAATGCGATGGCGTTTGTAGTGCGCTACGGAGCGAAGCGGAGTAGCGCATCAACGCCCCTCCGCTGCGCTCCGTGGCTTACTACATTGACAATGGCAAATTTTAAGTTATAAACAAAAATTAGCAGCTGCGCCCCTGGAAAAGGCCGCTGGAAGGGCAAAAGCCAGACGGACTATCGCCTTGGCGGCGCAAAATGGGCAGTTTTCAGCCCCCTCACCCCCCTTACCCCCCTCTCCCCCTTGCCCTGACGGGCGGGGGAGAGGGGGGACAGAGAGGGGTTTTGCGGGGCGGCGGCTTCGCCGCCGCCCCGCAAAACCCCATCTTTTC
>Ga0209721_1000597_pt1 | contig 31198 bp, 21 predicted proteins | sample TshhotsprinmetaG_FD_184139 | JGI IMG/M metagenome (GOLD analysis project Ga0209721, IMG submission 184139) | Hot spring microbial communities from South Africa to study Microbial Dark Matter (Phase II) - Tshipise hot spring metaG (SPAdes)... | ecosystem: Environmental > Aquatic > Thermal springs...
CTGCGTCCAGGCGGGCCCGATTAGCCTCCGCCAGCCGGTCATTGGCGCTCAAAATCCGTTCCACTACAGATACCCGGACAACCATTTCGTTGACACCTCCCGACTCCCGACTCCCGACTTCCGACTCCCGACTCCCGACTCCCGACTCCCGACTACCGACTCCCGACTACCGACTCCCGACTACCGACTCCCGACTGTTATACTCACTCATCGCCTTCTCCAGCCCCTCTGTGAGCCAAGTCTGGATGGCCGCAATGGCTCGTTCTACGGCTTCCTCCACCACCGGCTCCTCATCGGGGGAGAAATTCTGGAGGACGTAATCGGCGGGGTCCATTTGACCCGGCGGACGGCCGATACCGACGCGGAGACGGGGGAATTTCTGGGTGCCCAGATGGTCTATGACCGACTGCATCCCCCGGTGCCCGCCGCTTCCTCCATCCGGACGGATGCGGATGGCACCCAGGGGCAGGTCCAGGTCGTCGTAGACCACCATCAGGCGCTCCGGAGGCATCTGGTAGAAGCGCGCCAGGGGGGCTACCGCGCGCCCGCTTTCGTTCATAAAGGTCTGGGGGATCGCCAGCAGAACCGGGACTCCTCCGACCTCTCCGCGGGCCACGCGGGCATTTTTCTGCCGACGGCTGAACTCCAGGTTGTGGGTTGCGGCCAGTCGGGCTAGGCAACGCGCCCCCACATTATGGCGATTCCGCGCGTAGCGGACCCCAGGATTCCCCAACCCGACGATCAGATACATCGCTACCCTTGTTGAGGCCACCGAGGCCGCCTGCGGGTGCGCAGGTAGTACCGGAACCCGGCCTTTGCCAGCAAGTACAGGCCCCACACCGCGAAGAGGATCAATGTGATGCGCGCTCCGCGCATAAATGCCCCACCGATCTGGCTCGTATCCAGCCGGATCGTTCCACCACCCCCGGATGGGGATGTCGGCGTTTCCCCAGGCCGCGGGGTGGGGGAGGGGCGCGGGGTCGCAGTGGGCGGCATCTCCACCGGCACTGCCGTCGGCGTCTCCGCCCCCGACGTCGGAATCTCCGCTACCTCCTCCGTGGGCGTCGGCGTCGGCGTGACCGCCTCGTTGAGGACGGTGATGTTGTTCACAAAAAAGGAGTCCGTCGCCCCGTCCTGGCGGTAGCGGATAAGCACCATGTGGTAGACACCGTTGGGCACAATGGGAAGGCTGTCCTCCGCAATGGCTGTCGTGTCCCACTGGGCCAGGACGCCGTTGACCACCTGATCCCGCACGTCCAGTACCAGGGGCTGCCACTGGGACGTCGCCGTGGCTGCCGGACCGGGAGCGTAGTAGATGCTGTAGCGGTCAAAATTCGGGTGGGTGACCGTCCCCAAAATCTGCACCACCCCGCTGACGGTTGCACCGCTGTTGGGGAACGTGATAATCACCACGTTGTCCTGGGGGGGCGGCGCGGCCATCAGGCGTCCCCCAGCCAGAAGAAACACGGTCAGAAACGTTCCGAGAAGCAGAGACAATCGTTGCCGTCGCATCGGGACTCCTTGATTTCTGTGAGGGTAAGTGTATCATAAAGGGGCAAGTTTGCAAGTGGGCACGTTTGCACGTGGGCAGGGATTGGCGTTTGCTTTGGGGGATGGCGGTGCTCCTGTGGGTCGCCGGGGCGCTGCGGATGACCGGGGTGGCGTGGGACGGCGGGATCGGCGCCCACCCCGATGAGCGGTACCTGGTAGGGGTGGCGGAGCAGATGTCCTGGCCCTCGTCCCTCAACCCCTTCCGGATAGACCCATCTTTCCCGTATGGGCATCTGCCCCTTTACCTGTTGCTGGCTCTCGGCGGGGACGACCGGCTGATGGCGGCCCGTCTGCTGACCGCACTGCTGGATGCCAGTACTGTGGCTCTGACGGTAGCCCTGGGCAAGGGCATAGGGGTGTCGTCTCCTCTCATAGCCGGTCTGTTTCTGGCCCTGATGCCTATACACGTCCAGCAAGCCCACTTCGCCACCGCCGATGTCCCGCTGGCATTTTTCGCAACCGGGGCGCTCCTCTTCGCCGTCCGGGGCCGGAGGCGGGATTTCTGGCTGGCGGGCATCTGGGCGGGGCTGGCGCTGGGGTGCAAGGCCGGGGCGTTGCTTCTGTTCCTGCCGCTGGCGCTTGCGGGCGTACTGGGGGCGGAAGACCGGCGCGGGCCGGTGCGGCGGGTCGCCGGGATGGTTGCCCTTGCCCTGGCGACGTTCGCTATCACCAACCCCTTCGCCGTCCTGGAATTCCCCCGTTTCGCGGAAAACATCGCCGCACAGGCGTCTATGGCTCGGGGAGCGGTCATCCTGCCCTACACGCTCCCGTATCGGGGCACGCTCCCATACCTCTACCCCATCGCCCAGCAACTGACCTGGGGAATGGGGCCGGTGCTGGGACTTCTGGGGTTTGGAGGACTGGCCCTGACGGCCTACCGCGCAGCCCGGGAAGGGGGACATTCGGCGGAATGGGTCGCGCTGGCCTGGGCGCTCCCGTATTTTGCCTTCTATGGGGGTCTCTACGCCAGATTCCCGCGCTATCTGTTGCCGCTCATGCCGTTTCTTGCAGTGTACGCTGCCCGAATGGCGACCGTCCGCCCACGCCTGGGTCCTTTTCTTTCCGGACTGGCCTCCCTTCCGGCCGGCGCGCTCTCCCTGGCCCTGGTCCTCTCGTACCGGCAACCCCATCCGTGGATCGCCGCGTCGGGCTGGATTCGGGCACATCTTCCACCCGGGGCGGTCATCGCGGTGGAGGAGTGGGATCATCCCCTGCCGCTGAACGCCGAGGGGTACGTTCTGCGAACTCTTCCCATCTTTGCCCCCGACGGGCCGGAGAAGGAGCAGGAGATGGCGGCGATTCTGGCGGAGGCGGACGCGGTGGTGGTCGCCAGCCGACGGGGGTACGGGGCGCTCTCGCGCTGGCCCGACCGCTTTCCGGCGGCGGTGGCTTATTACCGCACGCTTTTCGCAGGGGAAGCGGGTTTTGTGGCCGCGGGCTGCTGGACCCGTCCGCCGCGCCTGGCGGGCTTTGTCCTGGCCGATGACCCGTTCAGGGAGACTCGTCTGCCTATTCCCCATCCCGATTGTCTTCCCGGAGGGCACTGGTTGCGACTGCCGCGCCTGGATGAGAGTTTCGTCGTCTATGACCATCCGGAGGCGATTGTGCTGGTTCGTGGTCCGTAGTGCGTGGTTCGTCAACTGGACAAGAATCCAAAACCGGATATAATCCTTGCTCAGGAACTATGCACTGCCCAGAATGTGGATACGACGTACCTGAACCGCTTCTGCTGTGTCCCCGCTGCGGAGCCCACGTAGAGGAGACCCAGCCGATGAAGGGGCGTCGGCCCCGGCGCCCGCGCGCGCTTCCCTGGGTCCGCGTGCAGGAAGATACGATTCCCCTGCTGATCGGCGCAGAGGCGGAGGAAGAGGAAACGCCCTCTGCCCGCCCTACCATCTGGAAGCGCGTGCGCTTCGTGTTGCTGATGCTGGCGACTTTTCTTTGCCTGCTGGCGGTGGCTCTCGCCGTCGCCGGGTATATCGGCGTTCAGGCCGGAGAGCAGGCGCGCCTGGAACGGCGCGCGGCGCTGGCGGATGAGCACTATCGCCGGGGGCTGGCCCGACTGGATGCCGGGGAGTACGAACTGGCGATCGCCGAATTTGAGTACGCCCTGCAACTGGTGCCCGAGCACCCTCTGGCGAAACAGGGCCTCGCCGAAGCGCGCGCCCGTCTGGCGACCCGTCCTACTCCCACCTCCCAGGCAACGGGGGATGTGGCACGCGAACTCTACGAGGAGGCAAAAGCGGCCTTTGAGCAGGAGGACTGGCCCCGGGCCGCCCGTCTCCTGAACCAACTGCGCGCCTTCGCCCCGGACTACGAACGGGAATCGGTGGAAGAGATGCTCTTCACCAGCCTTTACAACGCCGGGATAGCCGCCCTGGCGCAGGATTCGCTGGAGGAGGGGATTTTCTACCTGGACCAGGCCGGGCAGATGCGGGAACTGGACGCCGACGCGCTGCGGGAACTGGAACTGGCCCGTCGTTACCTCAGGGCGCTAGGGTACTGGGCGGTGAATTGGGACATTTGTATCCAGCAACTGGAAGCCCTGTATGCCCTGGCGCCGAACTACCGGGATGTCTTCCAGCGGCTCTATCAGGCGCGCCTGGCCTACGGGAACCTGTGGGCCGAACAGGGGGAGATGTGTCCGGCTGCCGCGCAGTATGATCAAGCGCTGCGGCTGATGAACAGCGCCGACCTGGTTCAGAAGCGGGATGACGCGGCGGCAATTTGTGCCGTCGCCACACCGACCCCGATCGCGCCGATCACCGGGACACTCCCCTCGGGCACCACAATGGTTCCGGGCTTTACCAGCGGGCGACTGGCCTATGCGGTGTACAATCCCCAAACGGGCCTCTACGCCCTGTACACCGTTGTCTCCGATGGGGCCAATGGGTATGTATCCCGGGTGGCTGAGGGGGCCGATCAGCCCTGCTGGCGATGGGGTGGGGGGCAATTGATTTACCGCGACCGCCTGGCGCCGGGGATTGCGCTGCTCCAGCCCGATGGCTCGCGGGTACTTCTGCGGGCTGGTGGGGATGCTGCCTGGCCCACGCTCTCCCCCGACGGCACCCGCTATGCCTACGCCGCGCCCGACGGAACTGGGACCTGGTACGTCTATATCGCGCGCACCGACGGCACCGGCGCGCCGCAAGCGGTGGCGCCTGGCTGGGCGCCGGTCTGGGGGCCGACGGGCATGCTGGCCTGGACCGGTTGCGAGGTCGGGGGCTCGGCCTGCGGCATCTATGTGGACCAGCCCGACGACTCCCAGCCCCCGGTACGCCTGACCGGAAACGCTAACGACACCGGTCTGCACTGGGCGCCGGGCGGTCAGGCCCTGCTCTATATGTCCGACCATACGGGGAACTGGGACCTGTATCTTCTGGGAGTCAGCGGAGGGGTTCAGGTCCTGCTCAGCACCCCGGCGATTGAGGGGCTTCCTGCCTGGTCGCCGGACGGCTCCACCATTGCCTTTCTCTCGTACCGGGATAACTTCTGGGGCATCTACCTGATGCAGCCGGACGGGGGGAATCTCCGCCCGCTGTTTGACCTGGGTGCGGAGATGCCGAACTGGCAGAACCAGCGAATTTCGTGGGGGCCGTAACCTGCTGGATAAGGGGGCGGCGGGCGATGAAACTGTTCAAATGCCCTCTCCGGTCTTGACAAACTGCCGCTTTAAGGTATAATGTTCTCCGCAATCCTCGGTAGCTCAATAGGTAGAGCGGCCGGCTGTTAACCGGTTGGTTGCAGGTTCGAGTCCTGCCCGAGGAGCCTGTCCTGGTCGTCCGATAGGCCCGGTATCCCGCCGGGCCTTTTGCGTTTATTGCGAATCGGTGTACAATACTGGCAGGGTATAAACGGCCCTCATAATTCCTATTTTACCGCCGAGAACGCAAGGGGCGCGGGGAATTGGCGCGCCTGTGAATGGAGAAGTGGGGGTTTGTGGGAGCGGCTTCGCCGCCCCCACAAACCCCACACCCCACCCTCTTCCCCTACAGTCGGGAAATTCGTTGCGGAATGCCCTCGCGTTCTCCGCGGTCTCTGCGGTAACAGATACGTTTGCCCAAATCCCGTTCCCTGGAGGTTTCATGCCACCTGTCCTGGAACTGCGCGGCATCACCAAGGCGTTTCCCGGCGTCCTCGCCAACGACCACATCAACCTGACACTGGAAGAGGGAGAGATTCACGCTCTCCTGGGTGAAAACGGTGCCGGTAAGACCACCCTGATGAATATTCTGTACGGCCTGTACTCCCCCGACGAGGGGGAGATTTTTGTGCGCGGCCGGCGGGTGGAAATCCGCAGTCCCGGCGACGCGATCGCCCTGGGCATCGGGATGGTCCACCAGCACTTTATGCTTGTCCCCGTTCTCACCGTCACCGAGAACGTGATGCTGGGAGTGGAGTCCACCCGAAACGGGATCTTCCTGAACCGCGCTGCGGCCGCCCGACGCATCCGTGAAATCTCCCGCCAGCACGGTCTGGAAGTGGACCCCGATGCCCTGGTCAAGACCCTTCCCGTCGGCGTTCAGCAACGGGTGGAGATCATTAAACTCCTCTACCGCCAGGCCGACATCCTGATTATGGACGAGCCTACAGCCGTGCTCACCCCGCAGGAGGTGGAGGAACTCTTCAAGGTCATCCGTTCCCTCGCCGATCAGGGCAAGTCCATCATCTTCATCACCCACAAACTCAAAGAGGTGATGGCGATCGCCGACCGGATCACCGTCCTGCGCAACGGGCGCGTCGTGGGCACCACCACCCCGTCCCAGACCACGGAGGAGCAACTGGCTTCTATGATGGTCGGGCGGGAGGTTCTGTTGCGGGTGAACAAGGCGCCTGCCCGCCCCGGCGAGACCGTGTTGGAGGTGGAGAATCTGGAGGTGCTGGACGACCGGGGGAACCCGGCCGTGCGGGGCGTCTCTTTTGAGGTGCGGGCCGGGGAGGTGCTGGGCATCGCCGGGGTCCAGGGCAACGGCCAGACGGAACTGGTGGAGGCACTCACGGGCCTGCGGGCACCGCTGGCGGGCCGAGTGCGCATCCTGGGAAAGGAGTTCACTTCGGCCCATCCGCGCTGGGTTCTGGAACGGGGCGTCGCCCACGTGCCGGAAGACCGCCAGAAGGATGGGCTGGTGCTCAGTTTCCCCGTCGCCGAGAACCTGGTCCTCAACACCTACTACATCTCCCCCTTCGCCCGGCGCGGTGTGCTGGAACAGGAGGTCATCCTGACCGTGGCGGAGCAGCGGGCGCGGGAGTTTGACATCCGCACCCCCAGCATCCTCACCCCGGTTGTCAATCTCTCCGGCGGCAACCAGCAGAAGGTCATCGTCGCCCGGGAGTTCTCCCGTCCCATCCGCCTGCTGATTGCCTCTCAGCCGACCCGCGGGTTGGATGTGGGCTCCATTGAGTACATCCATCGCCGCATCGTGGAGAAACGGGACGAGGGGTGTGCCGTGTTGCTGGTCTCCCCGGAACTGGACGAAGTGATGAGCCTCTCCGACCGCATCGCGGTGATGTACGAGGGGCAGATTATGGACATTCTCCCTGCCGGCAGGGCGACCAAAGAGGAGATCGGCTTGCTGATGGCGGGGGTGCGTCGTGAGTAAGGAGGTGGCTGTGCAATCACCGGAGCGATTTCGGGTCGGTTTCGTGACCGACGGGGGCCGGATAGACGACGGCTCCTTCAACCAGTACGCCTACGAAGGGCTGACCCGCGCGGCCCAGGAGCGGGGCCTCTCGGTGGACCTGATCCAGACGGAATCCCCGGCCGAGTACGAGGCCAATATCCGCCGGGTCATTGAGCAGGGCTGCCATCTGGTGGTGACCGTCGGCTCCACCACCGGCGCGACGGTGGAGCGGATCGCCGCGCGGTATCCGGCGGTCCACTTCGTCCTGGTGGACTACACGCCGATGGAGGAGAGCCGCCACGTCACCGGGCTGGTCTTCGCGGAGGATGAGGCGGGCTTTCTGGCTGGTGCGCTGGCGGGCCTGATGACGGTGCAGGAGACGGTCGGCTTCGTCGGTGGAGTGGACGTCCCGCCGGTGCGGAAGTTCCAGCGCGGTTTTGAGCACGGGCTTGCTTTCACCAACCGGCGGGCCAAACTGATCACCGTCTACACGAACTCCTTCACCGACCTGCGGAAGGGCGAGGCGGCGGCAGAGGAACTGGTGGGCCAGGGCACGGACGTGGTCTTTGCGGCGGCGGGGGCCTGCGGGGGCGCGGCCATCCGAGCAGCGGCCGGGAAGGGGGCCTGGGTCATCGGCTCCGACGCCGACCACTGGGTGACTACGTTCCAGAACGGTCAGGCCCCCGGCGCCGACCGGCTGCTCACCAGCGCGGTCAAGCGGGTGGACCGGGCCGTCTACGAGGCGGTCCTTCTGGCTGTGGAGGGCAAACTGCGCGGCGGGACGCTGCGTTTTGACGTCCACAACGACGGTATCGGGCTGGCGCCGTACCACGCGGCCGATGTCGCCGTCCCTTCCGAAGTGCGGGGCAAGATTCTGGAGGTGGTGGATGGGCTGCGCAGCGGTCGCATCCGCACCCGCGTGGGCCCGATGGGGGAAGACCTGGAGCGACGGCTGTGGGCGCGCATCACGGCCTGGAACTGGCAGTCGGCGGCGGTGATTTTCCTGGCGATTTTCACCGCGCTGGTGGTCGGGGCGATCTTCATCGCCGCTTTTGACCCCAAGGTGTGGGAGGCCTTTCGGGAAGGGGTCGGGGCGGGGTTGTTGGTTGCCGGAGCGTCCATCGTCAAGGCCTACGGTGCCTTCTTTGAGGGCGCGTTCGGCAACCCGGTCCGGATCATCAACGGGCTGCAGGTCTACATTTCCACGGGCGATAGCGCGCGGCTCCTGCGGGCCATCTACCCGCTGACCGAGAGTTTGCGGCTGGCGACCCCGTACATCTTCGCCGGTCTGGCGGTGGCCCTGGGGTTCCGCTGTGGTCTCTTCAACATCGGTGCAGAGGGGCAGTACTTCATCGGCGGGCTGGCTTCGGTCTTTGTGGGCTACAGTGTGAAGGGGCTGCCCTGGATCATCCACCTGCCGCTGGCGCTGGCGGCGGGTATCCTGGGCGGGGCGCTCTGGGCGTCCATTGCCGGATTCCTGAAAGCGCGGACGGGCGCGCACGAGGTCATCAACACCATTATGTTGAACTACATCTCCTACCGCCTGGCCGACTATCTGCTGCAGGTGGGCGGTCCAATGGCGCGCCCAGGGGACTCCCGTCCGGTAAGCCCGGAGATTCTGCCCAGCGCGTACCTGCCGCAGTTCTTCCCGAACGATCTCTCTATCCGGCTCAACACCGGGTTGATTCTGGCGCTATTTGCCGTCTGGTTTGTGTACTGGCTTCTTTTCAAGACGACGGTGGGGTTTGAGATTCGCGCGGTAGGGGCGAACCCGCGGGCGGCCCGCACCGCGGGGATCAGCGTGGGACGCAACATTGTCCTGGCGATGGCGATCAGCGGCGGTCTGGCTGGACTGGCCGGCGCGCACGACATTCTGGGTGTCCTGCACTTTATGCCCAACGCCTTCTTCTCCGGCTACGGGTTTGACTCCATCGCGCTGGCTCTGCTGGGCAGGAGCCACCCGGTGGGGGTCCTTCTGGCGGCGCTTCTCTTTGGCTTCCTGCGGGCCGGGGCCCAGCGGATGCAGGGGGTAGCCCAGGTGCCCATAGACATCATCTCCATCCTCCAGGCGCTCATTATCATCTTCATCGCCGCGCCGGAGATCATCCGTCTCCTCTACCGCATCCGCGCTCCGAAGGAGGCCGCCGAAATGGTCTACACCCGCGGCTGGGGCCGGGTATAAAGCAGGGCGCAGGGTCGCAGGTCGCAAGTCGCAGGGCGCGATTTGCGATACGCGATATGCGATACGCGAAAAAAAACCTGCTACTTGTATTCTTGTATCCTTGTATCCTTGTATCCTTATTCAGGAGCAAGCAATGGCATCCACGGGAACTGCATGGGAACGTATCGCCGCTCGGGGGGGAGTGACTCCCCGACGGGCCCGAACGTATGGATTGGTATTTTTCGGGGCAGGGCTTCTGATCTACCTGCTGTTTGCCCGCGTGGCGGTTGCCGGGTATACCAGCACCTTTGTCCTGCACCCCGGGGGAGCAACCCAGGCCATTCCTGTTCCCGACCTGGTCCTTCCCACCGCGCCAGCGCTGTATGCGATGACGCTGATATGTGCTTTCTTAGGCGGCTGGCAACTGGCCCGGGGGTTTCGTCGGGTCAACCTGGTGCTGGGATTCATCGCCGGGCTGTTCGTGCTGGCTTTCCTCACCTGGGCCTCTCAGGGCCGGTCGTTCAACCTGACCGGGATGTTCAGCAGTGCCCTGTTGCGGGCTGTGCCCATCGCTCTGGCCGGACTCTCCGGCGTCATCTGCGAACGGTGCGCGGTCATCAACATCGGGATTGAGGGGATGATGCTGGGCGGCGCGTTCAGCGCCACCCTGATGGGCAGTCTGGCGCTGAATGTGTGGAAGTGGCCCTCCTGGGCATCTATGTCCTTCGGCTTGCTGGCCGCGCTGATTACCGGAGCGCTCTTCGGGCTTCTCCTGGCTGTCCTGGCCGTCCGCTTCAAGGTCAACCAGATTATCGCCGGAACGGCGATCAACATCCTGTCGGTGGGTGTCACCAGTTTTATCAGTTCCCGTATCCTTTCCCATTTCCAGCAACTGAACAACACGGGCACCCTCCAGCCGGTTTCTGTCCCCTTGCTCTCTCGCATTCCGATTATCGGCCCGGTGCTGTTTGAACAGAACCTGCTGGTCTATCTGCTCTTCATTCTGCTCATCGTCGTCCATGTCGTCCTGTTCCACACCCGCTGGGGGCTGCGCACCCGGGCGGTAGGGGAGCACCCCCGCGCTGCCGACACGCTGGGCGTGGACGTTTTCAAGATTCGCTATGTCAACGTGACCATCGGCGGGATGGTCGCCGCGCTGGGTGGGGCGTTTCTCATCCTGGGCTCGGTAGGCCGATTTGACGAACTGATGACCGCCGGGAAGGGCTTTATCGGCCTGGCGGCGATGATTTTCGGCAAATGGATGCCCTTCGGCGCGTTCGGCGCGGCGCTCATCTTCGGCTTCGCCGACGCCCTGCAGGTCAAACTGGCGCTCCTTCAGGTGCCCATCCCCTCCCAGTTCCTGCTGATGGCCCCTTATCTGGTGACTATCATCGTCCTGGCGGGGGTGGTCGGGGAGGCGGTCCCGCCCGCCGCCGACGGGCAGCCGTATGAGAAGGAATAGTTGGGTATTGGGGATTGGGTATTGGGGATCGGGTATTGGGTATTGAGGATTGGAATTGAGAAGTTGAAATTGAACGGCCCTGCGATATGTGATTACCGATACGCGATACGCGATTACCGATACGCGATACGCGATTAGCGATACGCGATACGCGATGAAAGGAATTTTTCAAGCACTGGCACGTACCCGAAACGCGGCCTTCAGCCGCATCGCTGCGCTCCTGGGGGCCAGTGAGGTCACCCCGGAGGTCTGGGAGGAACTGGAGGCGCTCCTCATCCAGGCCGACGTGGGGGTGGAGACGACGCTGGCGCTGATGGACCGGTTGCGCCGCCGGGCGCGCGATGAGGCCATCCTGCGCGCGGACAGGTTGCGGGACGCGCTGAACCAGGAATTGCGGGTGCTTCTGCCTTCCCCGCCGCCGCTGAACCTGGGCGGTCGCCCGCTGGACGTTATCCTCATCGTCGGGGTGAACGGGTCGGGCAAGACGACCAGCATCGCCAAACTGGGGTACCGTTACCGGAAAGAGGGGCGGAAGGTGCTCCTGGCGGCAGCCGATACCTTCCGTGCCGCGGCGATGGACCAACTCCGCATCTGGGGCGAACGGGCCGGTTGCCCGGTGATTTCGGGGCCGGAGGGGGGCGACCCGGGCGCCGTCGTCTACGACGCGCTCCAGGCCGCCCGCAGCCGGGGGATGGATATGGTCATCGTGGATACGGCCGGCCGGCTCCACACCCGTTACAACCTGATGGAGGAACTGAAGAAAGTCCGTCGGGTGGCGGCGAAGGCGGCGGAAGGTGCCCCGCACGAGACACTTCTGGTGCTGGACGCCACCACCGGTCAGAACGCCCTCAGCCAGGCCCGCCACTTCTTAGAGGCGGTGGAGGTGACCGGGGTCATCCTGGCGAAACTGGATAGCACCGCTCGCGGGGGGATGGTCTTCGCCATCGCCCGGGAACTGGGGTTACCGGTCCGATTTGTCGGCGTCGGGGAGGGGCTGGAAGACCTGGCCCCTTTTGACCCCGACGCCTTTATCCGAGGGCTCTGGGAGGAGCCCTCATCGTCGTAAAGATACGGCGGGCGACAAAATCGCCCGCTGTGTTTTGTGTGGGGGAGAAAGAGCAGCGCTCAACCCCCGCAAAACCCTCTCCGTACCATCAACAACACACCACAGGAGGCTGTCGTGCGCACCGAGGACTACATCCGACTGGAAGAGACCTATGGAGCACGAAACTACAAACCGCTGGACGTCGTTATCACCCGCGCGGAAGGGGTGTGGGTATGGGACGTGGAAGGGAACCGTTATCTGGACTGCCTGAGCGCCTACTCCGCGGTCAATCAGGGCCACTGCCATCCCCGCATCCTGCGGGCCATGGTGGGACAGGCGCAGCGGGTCACCCTCATCTCCCGCGCCTTCCGCAACGACCAGTTGCCCCTGCTGGAGAAGGAACTCTGCGAACTGACCGGTTACGAGATGATGTTGCCGATGAACTCCGGCGCCGAGGCGGTGGAGACGGCGCTGAAGGCCGCCCGCAAGTGGGGATACACCGTCAGGGGCGTCCCCGCCGACCAGGCGGAGATCATCGTCTGCGCGGGGAACTTCCACGGGCGGACGATTGCCATCGTGGGATTCTCCACTGAACCGCAGTACCGGGAGCATTTCGGCCCCTTCACCCCGGGCTTCGTCATCATCCCCTACGGCGACGCGGCGGCGCTGGAGGCCGCGATCACCCCCAACACCGTCGCCTTTATGGTGGAGCCGATCCAGGGGGAGGGCGGCGTCATCGTCCCGCCGGAGGGGTATCTGCGGGCGGTCCGGGAGATATGCTCCCGCCACCACGTGCTCTTCATCGCCGACGAAATCCAGACCGGCCTGGGCCGCACCGGCCGACTTTTCGCCTGCGAGTGGGAGGGGATCCGGCCGGACGTGATGGTCATTGGCAAGGCCCTCTCCGGCGGCTTCTACCCGGTTTCGGCGGTGCTCTCCTCCCGGGAAGTGCTGGGGGTTTTCCGCCCCGGCGACCACGGTTCCACCTTCGGCGGCAACCCGCTGGCCTGCGCAGTGGCGCGGGAGGCGCTGCGGGTCATCGTGGAGGAGGACCTACCCCGGCGGGCCGACGAACTGGGCCGCTACTTCCTCGGACGGCTGGCCCGCATAGAGAGCCCCTGGATTCGGGAAGTGCGCGGCAAGGGATTGCTCATCGGGGTGGAACTGGTCCCCGAAGCGGGCGGCGCCCGCCGCTTCTGCGAGGCGCTCAAAGACCGGGGGGTCCTCTGCAAGGAGACCCGCGAGCACACCATCCGCTTCGCGCCCCCGCTGGTCATCACCCGGGAGGAGATAGACTGGGCGCTGGAGCGGATAGAATCCGTTCTGCGGGAGTAGGGCGCAGGGGATAGTCGCAAAGGTCGCAGAGTCGCAGTAGGGGGAAAGACTTCGGGGCGGGCGGCCTTCGGCCGCCCGCCCCGAAGTCTTATCTCTCAGAGACCGGACCCGGGGGGCTTCCCGCCGTCTCCAGGAAAATCACTTCGCTGGCATCGTCGTAGGCGATCAACTCCGCATACCGGCCCCAGTGGACCATCGTCTCCAGTTGCTTTTCGGCCTCGTCGGGCGGGAATTCCAGTTCCAGCGCCCGCAGGACCACGTCCCACTTCAGCCGATGCCCCTCGGCGACGCCCAGCACGGAGAGCAACCAGCGGAACATCGGCAGGCGCCGGATGCGGGTGGCGAAAATCTCCTTGCGGGCCAGGATGCTCGCCTCGGCAAACGTCTCCCCCAGGGGCGTCAGGACGATGTCGCCCTGCCCGATGGTGGCAAAACCCAACAACTCCGCCACCTCCGTCAATTGCAGCAGGTGGTCGGAATCCACCCGCAGTTCCTCCGCCAGCCGGAAGATATCGTGCCGACGGTCGGGCATTTCGGCCACGTGTTCCAGAAGCCCCGCCAGGTCGTTGATGGTGATGGGCGGCAGCGCCCGGATGCGACCCGGCTCGCCGGGGGCCACGCCCAGTTCCACGTGCTCCGGCCCCGTCTGACCGGCCAGCAGTCCGTAAACCTCGTCCACCCGTTCCAGGAACTCCGGCGACCGCCGCTGCCGGGGATGGGGCAGGTCCACCGTCATCTCCGCCACGATCCGCCCCGGCTCCTTCTCCATCACCACGATGCGGTCGGCCATAAAGACGGCTTCTTCTATATTGTGGGTCACCATCAGGATGGCCCGGGTGGGGATTTTGCCCTCCGTCCACAACTCCAGCAATTCCCCGCGCAGGGATTCGGCGCTGAGCACGTCCAGGGCGGAGAACGGCTCGTCCAGGCACAGGAGTTCCGGCTCCACTGCCATCGCCCGGGCAAAGCCCACCTTCTGCCGCATCCCGCCGGAGAGTTCGCGCGGGTAGGCGATCTCAAACCCGTCCAACCCGACCCGGTCCAGCAGGTCCACGGCGCGGGCGGTGCGCAATTTTGGGGGGACGCCGCGCGCCTTCAGCGCGATCTCCACGTTTTCTATCACCGTCAGCCAGGGGAACAGGGCGAAGGTCTGGAAGACGATGGTCGCGTGGGGGTTCACGCCGCGCAGGACCTGGCCGCGGTAGAGGACTTGCCCTTCCGTCGGGCGCTGCAGGCCGGTGATGATGCGCAGAAGCGTGCTCTTCCCGCACCCCGACGGCCCCAGCAGACAGACGAACTCCCCTTCGCGGACCGTCAGGTTCACATCCTGCAGGGCGACAAACCGGCGCGAACCGGCGCCGTAAATCTGACTGACGTGACGAACTTCCAGCAGATACCCGTTGGTAGCCATAGTCACTCCATCCGGTAGCGTTCTTCGGCCAGGCGGTACAGAAGCCGCCAGAAGAGGCGGTTGATCAGGACGACGGTCAGTACCATGCTCAACGTGGCGGCCAGAAGCAGGGAGTAGTCGCCGGCCGCAGTGGCCCGGGCGATGAGAGAGCCGATGCCCGCCGTCCAGAGCGTCCGGCCGCCGAACTCCACATGCTCGGCGACGATGCTGGCGTTCCACGCCCCGCCGCTGGCGGTGATGGCGCCGGTGACGATGTACGGGAACAGGGCGGGCAGGATGAGCGTCTGCCAGCGCTCCCGACGGCTCAGGCCGATGAGGGCCGAGGTATACTTCAGGTCCTGCGGGATGGCCGACGCCCCGGCAATGACGTTGAAGAGCAGGTACCACTGCGTACCGGTCAGCATCAGGGCGATGGCCGCAAGGTTGATCCCGCCGGGCAGGTTCGCCAGGACTAACAGGAAGACGGGGAAGAGGGCCGTTGCCGGGACCGACGCCACCACCTGCACGATCGGTTGCAGATAGGTGGCGACGCGGGGGTTGGTGCCCACCGCCACGCCAACGGGGATCGTCCACGCCAGCGCGATCACCAGGGAGACCGACACCCGCAGCAGGGTCGCCAGAGTGCCCAGGGCGATCTCCCCCCACTGGCCCGCGGGGACCGTCACCAGCATCATCCCGGCGCGGATGGCGCCGTAGAGCAGTCCCAGGCCCAGCAGCAGCGCCAGCAGGTAGAGGCCCCAGGGCCGCCTCTTCCTTGCGGCCGTCTTCTCTTCCGTCACTGCGGAGCGGCGGATCAGCCGGGCGTCCAGGCCCTCGCTGAGAGGATGCCAGACCGCCTGGGAGAACCAGCCTGCGATGCGGGAGCGGCGCAGAAGGTTGTAGAGCCAGGAAGTGGGCGGGTTTTCCCCCTCCGTCATCTCCAGTTTGAAGCGGTCGGCCCAGGCCAGCAGCGGCCGCCAGACCAACTGGTCCAGCGCGACGATGACCAGCACCAGCGCGCCGATCCCCCAGAAGACGGCCCGGGTGTCGCCCTGGGCGGCCGCCTCGTGGAGGTACGCCCCCAGGCCGGGCAGCCGGAAGTCCCGCTGCCCGACGGTGAAAATCTCCGCCGCCATCAGAAAGAACCAGCCCCCGGCCCAACTCATCATACTGTTCCAGATGAGACTGATGGCCGCGAAGGGGAGTTCCAGCGCCTTGAAGCGCAGCCACCCGTTGAAGCGGAAGATGGCGCCGGCCTCCCGCAGTTCCTTCGGGATGGTGGTCAGGGACTGGTACCAGGCGAAGGTCATATTCCAGACCTGGCTGGTGAAAATCAGCACGACCGAGGCCAGTTCCGCCGCAATCCGCTCCGGCAGGAGCGCGCTCAAACTGAGCAGGACAACCGGCAGGAAGGAGAGGATGGGCACACTCTGGAGGACGTCCAGCAGCGGCATCAGTACCTGCTCGGCGCGGCGGTTGTAGGCGGCCAGACGGCCGTAGGTCAGGGTGAAGAGCAGGGAGAGGGCGTAGGCGGCTGCCATCCGGATGATGGAACGGAGCGCGTACCAGGGCAGGACGCGCGGCACGAGATGGATATCGGGTCCCTTCACTACCTCGGGGGCGTTCAGCGCCAGGCGCACCCCCAGATAAATCACCGCGGCGATGCCGACCAGCACGACGACATCGCCCAGGGAGATGCCGCGGCCGAAGGGCTGCTCCACCTTGAAGATGAGCGTCCGCCGGGCCGCCCCGCGATCCCGCTGGGGGCGTCCCGCTCCGGGTATAAGGCCCTGGGTCGCCATCGGGAGACTCCTTACCATTGTGGGTTCGGAAACGGAAGCATTGTACCGCAAATGGGGAATCTGGCAAACCGGTAACCCTCCTCTCTTCCCCCATAGCGGAAGGGGGAGAGAAATCATGGGTTTTGGCGCTGGCGGCCGGAGGCCGCCAGCGCCAAAACCCCCAAAGGGCAGGGTTTGTCCTTGCCTTTTCCTCCCCGCCAGCGCAGCGCCCCGGGCCGAATTTTGCCATTGCAGGATTTGATGATACAATAACTTATGGATCGCCCGCATCGGGCCGACGACCGCCCCCGCGCCGGAGACTCCTGAAGCGGTCGCTTGCGCGGAGTTTTCTTTGTTGCCAGGGATTCCCTTTACCCCCCTCACCCCCTTTCCTCCCTCTCCCCCTTGCCCTGACGGGCGGGGGAGAGAGGGGTTTTTTGGGGCGGCGGCGAAGCCGCAACGGGGAAGGGACAGGGGGTGGGGCAGCGTATCCTTGAGTGTGTCCTGGTGGTTAGGTGGAGAGAGAAACATGCCTGCCGACTGGCCCCATCACATCATCCGGTTTGCCGCTGCCCTCCTCAAGCACCAGGCCGAGTTATGGCTGGGGAAGGACGCGGCCGGCATCGCCGGGCAGACGCTCGTTGACATCGGCGGGGAGGAACTCCAGCAGAAGGTGGACGCCCTGCTGGCCGATCGCGCCACCGCCGGGAAACTCCTGGAGGCTGCCCGCCGGGCGGATGCGTATTTCCTGAAGCACTGCCCGGACGACGCGCTGAGGCAGTACTTTGCCAACCTCTCCTTTGGCGACCTGCCCTCCGTCCAGGCGGCGCTGGCCGACCTCCCCCAGGCGATGAGCCCGGAGAAGGTGGAGGCGGCCCTGCGGGAGGCGCTGGCGCGAGATGCCCTCTTTCTCACCCCCGCCCAACAGGAGGAGGGCGCGCGCCTCTACACCGAGGCGCTGGTGCGCGCCGTGGCCCCGCTGGAAGAGTTCTTCCGTCCTCTGGTCGTGCAGATGCTCTCCGACCTGCGCCAGGACCTGCGCCAGACCCGCCAGGAGTTGACCGAGGGGCAGAAGATGCTGCTGGAACGCCTGGATCGCGTACTGGAGCACCCCCAGCAAGGCGCCCCGCCGCCTGCCGTTCCCCGCAACCTCTTCCAGATTCCGCCCCCGCCGCCGGACCTGGTGGAGCGCCCGGCCGAGATGGAGGAAGTGCGCCGAGCCCTCCGGGACGGGAGGGGCGCCGCCATCTCCGGCCTGACCGGCCTGGGCGGTGTGGGCAAGACTGTCCTGGGGCTGGCTATCGCCCGCGAACTGGCCGCGGACTTCCCCGACGGGCAGATATTCCTGGACCTGAAGGGGACGGCCCGCAAACCGGAAAAGCCCCTCACCCCCGCCGACGCGATGCGGCACGTGCTCCACTCCTTTGAGCCGGAGATGGACCTGCGCGCGCGGAGCGACGCCGAACTGCAGGCCCTCTACTGCCGGATGCTGGAGGGGAAACGGGTGCTGCTCTTCTGGGACAACGTCCGTTCCGCCGACCAGGTGCGGTCGCTCCTGCCGCCGCCCTCCTGTGCTATGCTCCTCACCTCCCGCTGGCACTTCCCCCTGCCGAGGATGAAAGCGGTGAAGGTGGGCGTGATGAAACCGGAGGAGGCGGAGCGGTTCCTGCGGGAACTCTGCCCGCGCGTCGGGGAGCACGCCGGAGAACTGGCCCGCCGCTGCGGCTATCTCCCCCTGGCCCTGCGCCTGGCCGGGGGATTCCTCTCCGTCAACGAAGATTGGAGTGTGCCCGAATACCTGGCCCGCCTGGAGACGCGCCGCCTCGCCGCCCTGCGCCCCACCGAGGGGGACGCCGAACGGGACCTGGAGACGGTCTTCGCCGAGAGTTACGAGGCGCTGGGGGAGGAGGAGCGGCGGTTCTGGCGGATGCTGGCGGTCTTCCCCGCGCCCTTTGACCGCCCCGCCGCCGCGGCGGTGTGGGGCCTGGACGACGATGCCGCCCACGACCGGCTCTCCCTTTTCTGCCGGTACAGTTTGCTGGACTATACGGCCGACGGCGGCGCGGGCCGCTACGAACTCCACGACCTCCTGCGCGAATTCGCCCTGGACCGCCGGACAGCCGAGGAAGCCGAGGCCGCTGGGCGGCGCCACGCCGAACATTTCCTGCGCGTCCTGGAGAGCGCAGACGAGTTCTACCTGCAGGGCGGCGCGGCCGTTCTTGCCGGCCTGGCCCTCTACGACCGGGAGGCGGAGCACATCCGCGCCGGATGGCGCTGGGCGGCGGCGCACAGCCCCGCACTTTGCAGCGCCTACCCGGGCGCGGGTGTGTACGTGCTGGCCCTGCGGCTGACGCCGAAGGACTGGATGGAGTGGCTGGAGATGGCTCTGGATGCGGCGCGGCAGTTGGGCGATCGGCGCGCAGAAGGGTCTATCCTGGGCAACCTGGGGAGTGCCTACTTCGCCCTGGGCGATGCCCGCCGGGCGATTGAGTTCCACGAGAAGCGCCTGGAAATCGCCCGCGAGATCGGCGACCGGCGGGGGGAGGGCGCAGACCTGGGCAACCTGGGGCTGGCCTACGACAGTACGGGCAATAGAGCGCGCGCGGTGGAATGTATGAAACAGGCGCTCGCCGTTTTTGAGGCCATTGAGTCGCCGTATGCCGAGCGGGCGCGCCGGAAACTTCGGGAGTGGGGGGCGGGGTGAATCGGCGCCGCAGGCCCAACCCTGCGGCTCAATCAACAATCAACAACGTTCGTAGTGCGCGACGGAGCGATGCGGAGTAGCGCCTGCTTAATGCCATATTGCTCACGCCACTCCGCTACGCTCCGTGGCTGACTACGAACACGCCTTTCCGCTATGCTTCGTGGCGGATTATACCTCACGCGGGCACAAACTGCGCTTTTTCGAACACGACTTTTGCACAACCTTAAATCTGGGGCAACTTCCTAACAGCCCCTGGGCAGTTCTACAAAAAACGGTGTAAAATCTGGGTACTAGCCACCTGACACTTTCGGCTCACATCCAGACCTCGTGCAGGCAGGGTCTGGCCTTTAGCGCCCCCTCATCCCCCTGGCCCCCTTCTCCCCCGCCGCGGCGGGGGAGAAGGGGGAAAAGAGGGGTTCGGGGCGGGCGGCCTTCGGCCGCCCGCCCCGAACCCCCGTAAGGGCAAGGCTTGTCCTTGCCCTTACCTCCCCGTGCGGCCGTAGGGGCGGACGATCCGTCCGCCCGCAACGGGGAGGGGGCAAGGGGGAGGGGTGAAGGTGTCCTTGAGAAAGTGCACTGCTTTTGAATATGAGCCACACTGCTTGTCCGCGTCCATCCGCGTCCTATTGGAAAACTGTCAGGTAGCCAGTTCCCGCATCGTGTTTTCAGATACCCCGGCGAGTTGTGCGATCAACGCGTGCGGCAAGTTATGGCTTTTCAGCCAGAGCGTCTCCATCCGGCGCTGTACCAGAGGAACCGGGTGATGATACCGCTCGTAATTCAGAGCGGCTTGGATTTCAGGCGTGAAGGTCAGTTGGATTGTCATGGGTGTAATCATACCACATCACGCCCCAGTCTCCAAAAACACAGTTTGTGCCCGTGGGCAGTATACGAACGGATGCAATGAGGTTCGTAGTGCGCTACGGAGCGAAGCGGAGTAGCGCTTATCGGACGCCCTTCGCTGCGCTACGCGGCGGATTACAAACACACCGTTCCGCTGCACCCCGTGGCTGACCGCCGACCGGTCATACCCTACCTCTCCAACACACCACCGCCGGTCAGCCACGAAACACGAAACACGCAACACGGAACACCCCTATGGCCAAAACACGCGTCCAATGGGTCTGTCAGGTCTGCGGGCGGACCAGCCCCCGACCGCTGGGGCGCTGCCCGCAGTGCGGGGAATGGAACACGATGATAGAGGTGGCGGAGGAGCGGCCCGCGGCCGTCGCCCCAGCCGTCATCCGCAGCGAACCCCTGCCGCTGGCCCAGGTCCCTGCCGAAGGGCTGGAGCGCTTCGCCCTGCCCCTGGCGGAGTTCTCCCGCGTCCTGGGCGGCGGGCTGGTCCCCGGCTCCCTTATCCTGGTCGGTGGGGAGCCGGGCATCGGCAAATCCACCCTCCTTCTCCAGGTCTCCTCCATCGTCGCCACATCTCTGGGGCGCCCCGTCCTCTACGTCTCCGGGGAGGAGTCGGTGCGCCAGATCAAAATGCGCGCCGACCGGCTGGGCATCCCCGCCGACGGCCTCTACGTCCTCTCCGAGACCGTCCTGGAGGCCATCCTGCACCACGCCGAGCGGCTCTCCCCGGTGATGATGGTCGTGGACTCTATCCAGACGGTCACGTCCGGCGAACTGCCGTCGGCGGCCGGGTCGGTGACCCAGGTGCGGGAAGCGGCGGCCCGCCTGCAGTGGTGGGCCAAATCCAGCGGCGTCGTCGTCTTCCTGGTGGGGCACGTCACCAAAGAAGGGGCCATCGCCGGGCCGAAAGTCCTGGAGCACATTGTGGATACCGTCCTCTACCTGGAGGGCGACCCGTTCCACACCTACCGTCTCCTGCGGACGACGAAGAACCGCTTCGGGGCGACCTCGGAGGTGGGCGTCTTTGAGATGCGGGAGGAGGGGCTGGTGGAGGTAGATAACCCCTCGGAGGCGTTCCTGGCGGAGCGGATGGTCCACGCGCCCGGATCGGCCATCGCCGTGACGATGGAGGGGACCCGCCCCCTGCTGGTGGAGGTCCAGGCGCTGACCAGCCACACCAGTTTCGGCCATCCCCGCCGGACTGCCAACGGCATAGACATGTACCGGCTGCTCCTGATCGTCGCCGTACTGACCCGCCGGGTGGGGCTGCGGATCTTTGACCAGGACGTCTTCGTCAACGTCGTGGGCGGCCTGCAGATAGAGGAGCCGGCCGCGGACCTGGCGGTGGCGGTGGCGATCGGTTCCAGCCTGAGGGAACGGCCGGTGGCGGCGGACCTGGCGGTCGTCGGGGAGGTGGGGCTTTCCGGGGAAGTGCGCGCTGTCGGGCAGATGGCGGCGCGGCTTAAGGAGGCTGCCCGGTTGGGCTTCCGTCGCTGCCTGGTCCCGCGCACCCTGCGCCGGGACGCGTTCACCCCGCCGGAGGGCCTGGAACTCATCCCTGTCCGCTCCGTAGCCGAGGCCCTGGAACGATCCCTAACATAACTCCCGACTCCCGACTTCCGACTACCGACTACCGACTACCGACTAACACCGGAGGTTTCATGAGATTTCCCTTCGCGCACACATTCTCCATCGTCGCCCGCGACCCTCAGACCGGACAGATGGGGGTGGCGGTGCAGTCCCACTGGTTCTCCGTCGGGTCTGTGGTATCCTGGGCGGAGGCGGGCGTCGGGGCGGTCGCCACCCAGTCGCTGGTGGACGTCCGCTACGGCCCCCTGGGGCTTGCCCTGATGCGGGCCGGGTTCTCCGCCCCGCAGGCACTGGCAGCGCTCCTGGCCGCCGACGACGGCCGCGACCTGCGTCAGGTGGCGATGGTGGACGCGCAGGGACGGGTTGCCGTCCACACCGGCAGCCGCTGCATCCCCGAAGCGGGCCACATTGTCGGTGAGGAGTTCTCCGTCCAGGCCAACATGATGCTTGGGCCGGAGGTCTGGCCGGCGATGGCTGAGGCCTACCGGAGCACCTCCGGCGACCTGGCGGAGCGGATGCTGGCCGCACTGGAGGCTGGGCAGGCCGCCGGGGGCGATATACGGGGCCAGCAGAGCGCCTGCATCCTCATCGTGGAGGCCCGCTCCACCGGGCGCCCCTGGGCCGATACGGTGATGGACCTGCGGGTGGAGGACCACCCCCAGCCGATCGCCGAACTGCGCCGCCTGGTCGGGCTCCACCGCGCCTACCGGGCGATGAACGAGGGAGATGAGCATCTGGGCAAGGGAGAGACGGGGCAGGCGCTGGCGGCCTACCGCGCTGCCGACAGCCTGGCCCCCGACCACGAGGAAATCCGTCTCTGGCACGCGGTCACCCTGGCGGATGCGGGGCGGGTGGAGGAGGCGTTGCCGCTCTTCCGCTGGGTCTTTGACCGCAACCCCCTCTGGGCGACCCTGCTGGAGCGGCTGCGCGGGGTGGGGCTGGTGGGGTACGACGAGGAGACGTGGGAGCGAATCCGGAAGTTAACGGCGGCGGAGTGAGCGGGCGAATCCGCGCGCTGCTGGTGGACGATCACCCGACGTTCCGCCTGGGCCTGCGGATTCTCCTGGAGCAGGCCCCCGACGTGGTCGTGGTTGGGGAGGCCGGTGATGGTCGCGGGGCACTCCATCTGGTGGATTCGCTGCAGCCCGACGTCCTGGTGCTGGATTGCGAGATGCCGGACCTCCCCGGAGCCGATGTCGCGCGGCGCATTCGGGATCGGGGGTTGCCCATGCGAGTGATCGCGCTCAGCGCCTACGACACCGAACACCGCGTCCGGGGGATGCTGGACGCCGGGGCGATCGGTTACCTGCTGAAAGACGAGGCGCCGGGGGTGATTGTGGATGCGGTGCGGGCGGTGGCGCGCGGCGAAGGGCACTTCAGTCCCGCCGTGGCCCAGAAGGTGCGGGCGTGGATGGAGGGCGCGCGACCTGCTGGGCTGACGGAGCGGGAACTGGAGGTATTGCGCCTGATGGCGGAAGGGCTGAGCAACAGAGAGATCGCCCGGAAATTGTGCGTGACGGAACGGACGGTGGAATTCCACGTGGGCAACGTCCTGAGAAAGGTAGGGGCCGTTTCGCGGGCGGAAGCGGTAGTTTGGGCGAAGGAGCGGGGGATTGTGCCGTAATGGGGAGCGGTGATCATCCGCAATTCCCCAGCGCGCGAGCATTTCGGTCCCCATCCGGGAGTGGCGGCAGGATGCTGGAAGAACAGATGGAACACATCACCTGGTTCATCCCCGGCCGACCGGAGGCGGCGGAGGGGCCGCTGGCCCGCTACCGTCCCCATGTTCCGGTGGGTGCGGTCGCCGAATACATCCGGCAGTTGACCCCGCCGGGCGCGGTGGTGCTGGACCTCTTCTGCCAGGGGCCGACGTACATTCGGGATGTCGTCCAGGCCGGTCGCCGGGCCATCGGCGCCAACAGCAATCCCGTCGGATTGCTCATCGCCGGGCTGGGGCTGGAGGGCATCCCGTCGGGTCTGGAGGCCGCCCTCACCCGCCTGGCGGATGCGCCCAAAGACATCGGTGCCCGAAATGCCCCTGCCGCCCGCCGCTCCGTTCCCCTGCACCGACACATCCTCTCCCTCTACAGAAGCCGTTGCCTCGCCTGCGGAGAGGACGGCACGGCCGAATGGTTCGCCTGGGACCGGGAGGGCCGCTACCCGTATGCCAAGGCCGTCCGCTGTCCCCGGTGTGGTCGTACGCAGGAGGGGCCGACGGACGAGGACGATATGATGACCGCCCGCCGCCTGGACCGGCGCAGTTTTGCCTACTACTTCGCCCTGGACCGGGTCGCGCCTCCCGCACATCCCCAGCGCACCCGTGCCGGGGAACTGGTAGACCTCTACACCCCCCGTAACCTCTCCGCCCTGGTGGACATCCTCATCCGGCTGGAGGGGCTGGACCTGGAGCGCCCCGTTCGCGCCGCGCTCCAGGGGGCGCTTCTGGAGACGATGGACCGGGCCAGCAGTCTGGACCCCCACGGGGAGGAGCGGCATCGCCCCCGAATCCTGCGCTCGCCCGCCCGCTTCCTGGAACGGAACGTCTGGTTTCTGCTGGAGGAGACGGTCGCCCGGATGGGCCGCGGGGACGGCCATCCGCCGGTCCGTCGCGCAGCAGACCTGAAGGCGCTCCTCTCTGACCCTACCCCCGCCTACACGTTGCTCCCGCTCCCCGCCCGCGAACTGGCCCGGCACCTCGCGCCGGGCACCGTCTCCCTGATCCTGGCCGACCCGCCCCGCCCCGACGGGGTCTTCTGGGCGCTCTCCGCCCTCTGGGCGGGCTGGCTCTGGGACTCTCCCGTCGCCCATGCCCTGCGCCCGCTCCTGGGCCGCCGCCGTCTGGAATGGGACTGGCACCAGGAAGCGTTCCAGGCGGCACTGACAGCGGTCGGCCCGCTGCTGGCTCCGGACGGCTATCTGGTTATCCTCTTTGCCGAATCCGAGGAGAACCTCACCGCCTCCGCCTGCCAGGCCGCATCGGCTGCCGGATACGAACTGGTGGGGTGGGGGGCCAGTCCTGAGGTCGGCTGCCGACTGGTCTGGCGCTGGCGCGGCCGGGAGGAATTCCCCCCGCCCGGCGACATCGCCGCCGCAGCCGCCGGGGCGATAGAAGAAACTCTCCGGGCGCGCGTCGAACCGACCTCCCGCGCCCTGCTCCATACCGCCGTCCATGCCGACCTGGCCCGGCGGCGCTGGCATGCCCCCTTCGGCGAGGTGGTCCAGGCGGTGCGGCGCGGGTGGGAGACTCTGGAGTTGGAGATGCCGGACGCAGACCTCTTCTGGCTGCCCGCACTGGACGATTCCCGTGACCTGCCCCTGCCCCTCTCCGATCGGGTGGAGGAGACGGTGCGGACACTGCTGACCCCCCAACGTACCTGGGCAACGGAAGACCTGCTTCGGGCCGTTTACCGTTCTTTGAGCGGCCCGCTTACCCCTGACCCCTCTCTGGTTATGCTCTGCCTGCGTTCCTACGGGGTGGAAGAAAGCGGGGTCTGGCGCCTGCGGGAGGAGGATGACCCGGTCCGGCGAGAGGAGGAACTGGAATCGCTGTGCCGCGACCTGGAGGAACTGGGGCGGCGGCTGGGGTTCCGCCTGGCCCGCGGCCGCGGCTGGGACTTGCGCTGGCGGGACCGGAAGCAGGACGTCTATCTCTTCCGAATTTCGGCGACCGCGACCCTGGGGCCCATTCTGGCTCCGAAACCTGCCATCCCCCGCGGAGGGCGTCCCTGTCTGGTCATCCCTGGTGGACGGGCGGAACTGGTGGCGGAGAAACTCCGGCGCGACCCGCGCCTGGCCCGCGCCGCGCGCGCGGCCGGATGGCAGTTCGTCAAATTCCGTCACCTCCGCCGCCTGATCGCCGAAGGGGTCAGCCGCCAGGCCTTCGCAGTGATGCTGGGCCTGGACCCCACCACCGGCCCCCGCGGGGTGCAAATCCCGTTGTGGTAATTCGGATTCTACAAGGGGAGAGGGAAATGGGGTTTCTGGGGCGGCGGCGAAGCCGCCGCCCCCAAAACCCCTCTCTTCCCCCTCTCCCCCGCCCGAAGGGCAAGGGGGAGAGGGGGGGAAGGGGGGTGAGGGGGATAAAGGGAAACCCTGTAACTCGGAACGAACGCTCAGATTCCCACCAGGGCAAGAGGTGGGATACGACTTTATGAGAATCAACAACCCAAAGGCCACAAAGGCCAACGTTTATGAGTTCTCTCTGTGTTCTCCGCGCCCTCCGCGGTAAACAAACAATCCGTGTCTATCCACATCCAGCGCCCTATCTCTACAGGAGGAAACCATGCACGGCTATCTCGGCAGGATTCTGCGGGTAGACCTCACCGAAGGTCGGATATGGGATGAGCCGCTGAACGAAGACTACGCCCGCCGCTTCGTCGGCGGGAGCGGGTTGGCGGCCCGTTACCTCTACGATATGGCGGACGCCGCCACCGATCCCCTGGGGCCCGAAAATCCCCTCATCCTGATGACCGGCCCGCTGGTGGGGACGGCGATGCCCTCGGCGGGACGGCTGAGCGTCTGCGCGCTCTCCCCCCTCACCCGCATCTGGGGGGAATCCAACACCGGGGGCTTCGTGGGGCCGGAACTCCGCTTCGCCGGATACGACGGGGTCATCATCACCGGCCGCGCCGAAAAGCCCGTCTGGCTGTCCATCGTCCGGGGGGAGGCCCGCCTCCACGACGCCGCCGACCTATGGGGGCTGGACTCCTACGCCACCCAGGAGCGGGTGCGGGAGAAACAGGAAGACCCCAAAGCGCGCGTCCTCTGCATCGGCCCGGCGGGCGAACGGTTGGTCAAGATGGCCGCAGTGATGAACGACCACGGCCGCGCCGCCGGACGTACCGGCATGGGGGCCGTCATGGGCTCCAAAAACCTCAAAGCGATCGCCCTGCGCGGCGACCTCTCCGTCCCTCTGGCCGACCCGGACGGATTCAAGGAGACGGTGCGCGCCGTCCATGCCGCCACCCAGGAGGACATGGCCGCCGAAGCCCTGCGTCTGGCCGGGACGGCCAGTTACGTGGATATGGCCCTGATGTTCGGCGATATGCCCATCCGCTACTACCGGCAAGGGGAGTGGGAGGAGGGGGGAAACCTCTCCGGCGTCCTCCTGGCCGACCAGTACCTGAACCGGTCCATGGCCTGCTACCGCTGCCCCATCGCCTGCGGCCGGGAGACGCGCGCCCCCCGCTACGGCCTGGAGAAGGTGGACGGTCCCGAATACGAGACCCTCGGCGCGCTGGGGACACTGGTGATGGTGAGCGACCTGGAGGACGTCATCTACGCCGGGCACCTCTGCAACGTCTACGGGATGGATACCATCAGCGTCGGCTGCACCATCGCGCTGGCCTGCGAACTCTTTGAGCGGGGGATCATCACCCCGACCAATACGGGCGGGCTGGAAATCCGCTACGGCGACGCCGCCACCGTCCACCGCCTGATTGAGATGACCGCCCGCCGGGAGGGGTTCGGCGACCTGCTGGCGGAGGGGAGCGCGGCGCTGGCGGAACACTTCGGCGTGCCGGACCTCGCCGTTGTCGTCAACCGGCTGGAGGTGCCTATGCACGACCCGCGCGCCTTTGTCGGGCTGGCAGTGACCTACGCCCTCTCCCCCCGCGGCGCCTGCCACATGGAGGGGGACATGTACGGCGTGGATACCGGTCAGGGTCCGGCGGTGGAACTGGGGATCATCCCCGGGGACCGCCTTGAGATAACGGAGGAGAAAGGGCGCATCGCCGCGCGCCAGCAGGCCTGGCGCAACCTGTATAACTCCATAATTCTCTGCCAGTTTCAGAACCCCGGGGTGGAGCGGGTGTTGGCGGCGCTGAACGCGGCCACCGGATGGGGCTGGTCGCCGGAGGACCTGCTGGCGGCCGGGAAGCGCATTGTCACCCTGAAGCGGGTGGTCAACATGCGCCGGGGCGTCACCCGGGCCAGCGACCGTCTCCCGACTCTGCTTCTGGAGCCTCTGGATTCGGGCGGGGCAGCGGGCGTGGTCCCCGACCTGGCGGCCCTGCTGGCCGGCGCCTACGCCGAATACGACTGGGACCCGCAGACCGGCGCCCCGACGGAGGCCGCCCTGCAGCCCCTGGGGCTGGGATGAGAGACGACGGGGGCGGGCGGCGGCTTCGCCGCCGCCCGCCCACCCCCACTCTGACAGGTTTTCAGGGAGGTTTCCTATGCCCAAACGAGATGTTGTCGGGATCATCCTGGGCGGTGGGCGCGGAACCCGCCTCTATCCGCTGACCAAGGCGCGGGCCAAGCCCGCCGTCCCCATCGCCGGGAAGTACCGCCTCATTGACATCTCCATCAGCAACTGCATCAACTCGGGCATCACCCGCATCTTCGTCCTGACCCAATTTATGACCGCCTCGCTGCACCGTCACGTCTACCAGACCTACAAGTTTGACGTCTTCTCCGATGGGTTCGTGGAACTGCTTCCGGCGGAGCAGACGCTGACCAGCGACGCCTGGTATCAGGGGACGGCCGACGCGGTCCGGCGGCAACTCCACCGCATCCTTCCCCACAAGTCCAAGGACGCGCTGATCCTGGCGGGCGACCATCTGTACCGGATGGATTACGGCGAATTCGTGGCCCATCACCGCCAATGCCGGGCCGACGTCACGATCGCCGTCCTGCCGGTATCGGCGCAGGACGCGCCCCGCTACGGCATCCTCCAGACCGACGCCGAGGGGCGGATCGTCGCCTTTGCGGAAAAGCCCCGAGACCCGGAGGTGCTGGAGGGATTGGTGAGCCGTCCGGGCACGGAGAAGCCCTTTCTGGCTTCTATGGGCATCTACGTTTTCCGGCTGGACGTGCTGGCCCGCTTGCTGGAGGAGGTCTCCGGCGACGACTTCGGCAATCACATCATTCCGGCGGCCGTTCAGACGGTGCGGGTATACGCGTTTCCCTTTGATGGGTACTGGGAGGATATCGGGACCATCCGGTCGTTCTACGAAGCGAATCTGGCGCTGACGCAGCCCGACCCGCCCTTTGATTTCTACGACCCGCGCCGGCCGATCTACACCCGTTCCCGCTTCCTGCCGGCCTCGCGGATAGACGGCTGTCGGCTGGAGCGGACGGTGGTGGCCGATGGCTGCCGCCTCTACGACGCCGACCTGGAGGAGTGCGTCATCGGGCTGCGGAGCATCATCCGTCCCGGCTCCCGCCTGCGCCAGGTGGTGATGATGGGCGCCGATTTCTACGAGGACGAGGATCAGCGGGCCGAGAACCGGCGTCTGGGACGCCCTCACCTGGGGATCGGGCGCAATGTCTCCATAGAGCGGGCCATCATAGATAAAAACGCCCGCATCGGCGATAGCGTGATCATCCGCTTCCATCAGGGAGAACCGGACCGGGATGAGGAGTTGTACGTCATCCGGGACGGCATCGTTGTGATCCCGGAAGATACCACGATCCCTGAAGGGATGGTGATTTAGATAATCCCCAGGGCACAGGTCAGGGGGAGAGGGTTTTTGGTCAGAAAGCCCTCGCCGTAGGCGGCGGGAATCATCATCCCGTAGTACCGGGCGACGATTTCCACCGCGAAGAGGATGGGCGCGTACTGGGACCCGTGGGCCTGGAGGGCCTGCTGCTTGATCCCGTAGACGTCGGTAATATCCAGGACGAAGTGGGGACGGAGGGGCCGCTGGAAGGAGAGCGGGAACATGATGTGGCGCGGTTGCGGGATGATCGGCTCGTACTGCGGGAAGAGCGCCGGACGGGTGGAAAGAAACACGGCCCGCTCCACCAGACGCGCCGTCGCCACGTGGTCCGGATGATGGTCGTCCTCATGCGGCGAGAGGACCAGGCGGGGACGCCATCGCCGCAGGAACTCCACAATGCGCAGCGTGTTCTCGTAGTTGAATTCTATCCGCGCATCGGGAAGGTCTAAAATTTGAAACGCATCTACCTCCAGAATATCGGCGGCCGCTTCCGCCTCGGCGCGCCGCGTCTGGGGATCGCCAAACGTCCCCATTTCCCCCTGAGTCAGGACGAGAATCCCTGTGCGCAGACCGCGCTGTTTTGCTTTGATCAGCAGTCCTGCGCACCCGATCTCGGCATCGTCCGGATGGGCACCGATCGCCAGAATGTCTACGGTGATTTCTTCCGTGCTCATCAGACCTCCTCAGGGCGGAACGCCACTCCGCTGCGCTTCGGGGTGGGTTGGAAACCCGCCCCTCCCACGAACAGCCCCCGGAGGGGGTGTCTTGCAGGGTAGGTTTTTTTATCTCCCAGCGAGCGAGGGGTAAAAGGAAGATTTTTTGATTGGGCGGCGAAGCCGCCCAATCAAAAAATCTATTTCTTCCCCGCTTTGCTGGGGGCGATATCGCGTTTTCGCCTGACCGTAAACGGTCAGAAGGATGCCCACAAGGGGCATCCAAAGGATGCCCACAAGGGGCATCCCTACAGAGCGTCCCCCTGCGGGGACGCGGGAAAACGGTCGGCGAAGGCCGACCGTCGGCCGAAGGCCCTTCAGGGGCGACTTTTCTATGCCGGTTTCGTTTGCCCCTCCCCGTCGGGGGCGGACGGATCGTCCGTCCCTACAACCCCACGGGGAGGGGGGAGAAAAATGGGGTTTTGCGGGGCGGCGGCGAAGCCGCCGCCCCGCAAAACCCCTCTCTATCCCTCCTCTCCCCCGCCCGCAGGGCAGGGGGAGAGGGGGGACCAAGGGGGGTGAGGGGCATTTGCCCACAATCACTACTCACCGGAGTGACTACCGGCTCGTGGTATCCGGGACGCTATTTTCATGTTATGGTGCCCTTGGGGGCAATGTTAAACTGGGGTGAAAGAGAGACGCCCGCCCAACCGCTTAAGTTTGTGCCTGTGGGGATCGCCCCCCGCGCAGCGCAGGAGAGGGGCCAGGGGGAAGGCTTTTCCTGACCGAACAGTTCCCTGCAGGGTTAAACGGCTATGGTTCAGAAAGGCCGGAGGGAGTTTACCACAAATTGTAGAGAATGCCAAATCCCGTGAATCTCCTGATTGCCGTTGTCGCGCTCGCCGCAGCGCTGGTCCAGCGGTTGACCGGGTTCGGATCGGGGCTGATCCCGATGGCGATTCTGCCCGGACCCGTCGGCATCCGAACGGTCGCCCCGCTGGTGGCGCTGCTCACCACGACGGTGGACCTGATGATGCTGAGCCGGTACCGGGCCGAAGTCCGGCCGCGGGCCGTTGCGCCTTTGCTGGTCGGGATGGCGCTGGGCATCCCGCTGGGCATTCTGGCCCTGCGGCGCGTGGATGAGCGGATCGTGCTGGGCGCCCTGGGCGCGGTCATCGCCCTCTATGCCCTCTACGCGCTCTTCGGTCCCCGCCTGCCCCGGCCGGAGGGACGCCTCTGGCCCTACGGCGTGGGTTTTCTGGCCGGGATGCTGGGCGGGGCCTACAACACGTCCGGCCCGCCGCTCATCATCTACGGGCAGGCGCGGGACTGGCCCCCCACCGAGTTCAGGGCCAACCTCCAGACCCTCTTTCTTTTCAACGACGTGCTGGTCATCCTGGGGCATCTGGTGGCCCGAAACCTGACCGGTACGGTGCTCTGGGCGTATCTGATCGCTTTGCCGGCCCTCGCGCTGGGTTTTCTGGTGGGGGGACGACTGGACCGCTATCTCAACCCGGCCCGGTTTCGGGTGCTCGTGCTGGTGTTGTTGCTGGGGCTGGGGGTGAGGATGATGGTGAAGTAAAACGTGAAACGTAAAACGTGAAA
>Ga0209721_1000599_pt1 | contig 31156 bp, 44 predicted proteins | sample TshhotsprinmetaG_FD_184139 | JGI IMG/M metagenome (GOLD analysis project Ga0209721, IMG submission 184139) | Hot spring microbial communities from South Africa to study Microbial Dark Matter (Phase II) - Tshipise hot spring metaG (SPAdes)... | ecosystem: Environmental > Aquatic > Thermal springs...
GGTGGTTTTTCATTTCCCATAACATTCTCCTCCTTGATTCGGTTCAGGAAACCCGAATCTACCCGGGTTCATGCGGGTTTCCCACCCTGCTAACCCGGAATCGAAATGGGTTGAAGGGGACAAAATAGTTTCGAAAAATTTCTTTATTCGGATTAAACAATCCTGTTAACTTAGGAACTAATTTTAACCGTGGATAGTGCCTTCTCCATCAAAAGCTCGTAGACGCTTTTCTTTCCAAGGAGAGGCTCCTTTCTCTTTTGACTCCAGACAGTTTCCGGCCGGCTTTGAACCAAGAAGATGTTGAAGGGAAACGGTTTATGTCGATCGATGGTCCATTCCGTGTCCTGAGGACAGCCATAATAAGCCTCAATCTTTTTGGCATATCTGGCCAGTTCCAAAGCCTCCTCGTCTTCGATACATGGAATCTCTCGTCGGTCAGGAGAGATGTCTGCATGCACCACTTCCCTTTTCCGACTGTCAAAGACGCACTCGGTTTCTTTTATGGCAATCTCCTTATTGAGGGTCATGGTGACTTTATCCACAACAAACTTATCGGGATTGCAAAGTCCAGCCACCACCGACTCCCCCAATCCCCAATTGCCTTCGATCACTACTTTGGATGGATCTCCGTTAAGAGGGTTGATGGTGAACATGACTCCAGCGGCCCGTGCATCCACAATCTTCTGAACCCCGACACTGATATGGACCTTCTCGTGGGGAAATCCCATCTTGAGCCTGTAGGCAATGGCCCGGGGAGAAAAAAGGCTTGCCATGCACTCTTTAATTTTTACAAGCACATCATCGATTCCCTGAACCCAGAGAAAGGTATCCTGTTGGCCAGCAAAACTGGCTCCTGGAAGATCTTCTGCCGTTGCACTGGATCGGACCGCCACCGGGAGGTCAGGCGTATCAAAGACGCTGGACAAAGCTTGATAGTTTGACTTTATTTCCTCCTGGAATTTTTTGTTAAAAGGGGTTTCTATCATCAATTGTTTGATTTTTTTACTGGCTTCTTCGAGGGCAGCAATATCCTTAGGATCTATCTTATGAAGGAGGGCCTCCACATTCTCTTTTAACGTACCAGCGAAGAAGTCAAGATAGGCTTCTGTGGTAACTGAAAAGCCGGGAGGCACAGGGATCCCAGCTCGAATCAATTCCCCCAGACTGGAATTTTTCCCACCCACCAATGCAAGGGCTTCTTTACCTGCTCGATCAAACCAAAGTGTATAAGGCATCGCACACTCCTATTGACGAAACTAAATTTTGTTTGGTTGGAGGAGGTTGGAGGTAGACATTTCATGTTTGAAAAAATCTTCTAACCTCCAACCTCTCAATTTAAACTTAAAATTTGTTAAGCTCGTTTCAATATCTTGACCATTCCTGTATTGCCATCCACATGGACTGTATCACCCGTTTTGAGCACGGAGGTGGCGATCCCTGTTCCTGTGACGGATGGCACTCCATACTCTCGACAAACAATCGCGGCATGACTGGTAATACCGCCGATATCTGTAATGGATGCTTTAATCTTGGTAAATACCGGTGCCCACGCTGGATTGGTGGTCGGGCAAACCAGAATCTCACCCTGCTGGATCGCTGTAATTTCTTCAAGGCGTTTCACCACACGGACTTTTCCTTCAGCCACGCCTGCAGAGGAGGCAAATCCTTTCAGTTCCGTCACTTCTGTAGGAACTACAGCCACTCCTTTGAGCCATTCCCTCACTTTCTCTGTAGTAATTCCCCAGAGCATGATGGTGAAAGGCTCTGCCACCTCCTCTGGCGGTGTTCCGAGGGCAGGGATCGGAGTCCATTTTTTGGCAGCCTCTAAGATCTTTTTTCTCTTTTCCACTTTAGCTTGCCAGTATTGTCCCCCGGAGGGCACCCCTTCACCTAAAGCCCATGTCGTAGCAAGATCTTCCATGAGGTAAGGGACCTCGAAACGATTGAAGAGGTATATATCGTCAGGGTCTTTTAATAACCCATATTTGACCAGGACATTCCCAAACTCCCTCACCTTTTCAAACCAGATGGTATGGAACCAATGCTCCACCCAGAAGAGGTGATCCTCTGCATACTTGTAAATGGTTCGGACCGCCTTATAGGTATCATCAAACGACTTTCGGTCCTCGTCTGTTTTGATGAGTTTACGATATTCTTCAGCAAGCTCGGCCCTCTCTTTATCAATGTTCGGAAGATCCCGATCAATCTTTTCACCTTTTTCGATTCGTTCGATATAGCTTTTCAGATATCCAAAGGGGATTTCGGGTTTAGTAATCCAGCTTCCTTCATAGTGGAACCAGCCACTTCCGCAGGAGACATAGAACCAGGGATCCTTCGACTTTTCATATTCGACCAACCAATCCCTTCCTTCTGCCGTTTTTTTGAGAGCCTCTCTCTTTTCTGAAACGGAGAGGTCGCTTTTAAGGATTTTAGAAAGTTCAGGGATGGCAGCAGCAATTTTGGCTAACCTTCCTAACTCTTCTTCCGGACGAAACATCTGAACATAAGCTCCAGCCACCAGTTTCCCGATCGTACTTTCCCCAATCCCAGGAAAGAGCTTTCGGCAGGTGTCGGCAAATAGGAGGTAGGCGAGATAGGCGAGATTGAGATATTGAAAGTGGAACTGCCAGCCTTTGATCATAAGGTTGACCAACCGATCCCAGCCGTCAATCAAATCATAAGAGGTATAAAACCCTCTTGGTTCTGGAAAGACTTTTTCATCATCCTCAAATTTGGGGAATTCGGTAGGAACTTTGATGCTGGCCATCTCCTCACCCAGTGCTCGAAACTTTTTAAGCCATAATCCCCAAAGAGCGTCATAATGATCAAATACATAAAAAACCCTTTTCTGGAACAGACCAGCCTTCTCACCAATGATTTCAGGCGGAGGAGGGGCAACCGGTGTAATATACATGTAACAGCCGACCATCCTCTGGGCGATCCCCTGAGCTGGCGGGATGCAGAAAACTCTTGTTGTATACTGGGAAAGGGAGATCTGCCATGCCTCATGAAAGATGAGATCGAGAGGATACATAGCTTCAGGGGCATGGATTTTGTCATGAAACCAGAAATGGTTCTCTTCCCACTCTTTTCTTTCTTTACTGAAGATGTAGTAGGGCGGGTACATCTCCTCCCACCCCTGCAATTCTTTCGGATACTCCACTTCTAACGGCATTGGAAACCCCTTTTTTTCTGCCATTTTTACCCCTCCTTTTTAGATGTTATGATAAAAAGACGGATTTATAGTAGGCCCCGTTTTATAAAAACTCTTCTTCACCTCCTTTCTAGGAAAATGATTCCCCTTGAATTGATCCAGAAAAAAGACTTTCATACTTGCTTCTCTAAGTCCTAAGTTTGTGTGAGTGAATGAAAGGAAGAAAATAAAACTGCTTCTTTACCCCATCAGAGCCTTCACATTAGAAGAAGGAATCTCTTCTAACGGGGTTTACAATCCTACCTGCACAATTATCTTTATCAGAAAAGGATTTGTCAACCTTTTTTTTGTTATGTGAGGATTACCAAAAGTTATACTGAAAGACCTTTGAATCCTTCAGGGTTTGAAAATCAATTCAATGGGTGGGGCGTTTTTGTCAATCTTGGTTCCAACAGAGGAGGCACAGTAAGCGCAGAGATATTCATATTGGTCCCCTTCCGGTAGGACAAGAAGTAACTTCTTTCTGACTGGAACAGCGGCCTTGCATCTGGGACAGTAAAGTGAGGTCGCTTCAAATTCTTCAAAGTGTGGTTTCCTCATATTTTTAATTATAAAAAATAATCACTCTGGGAGCAATGGGTGATCTGATCTCCTCTTTTAAAATTGGCTAAAACTGACTTTTTATAAAGTGTTTCAATCCAATCTTTGGAATCAAATTTGGAACCATCGTAAAAAAAGATTACCCAAAATCCGTTTGGTCTCTATTCAAGTTTCTTTCAACTGCAGAAATACTATCACGTAACTTTTGAACAAAGCCTATTTTTTAATGGAAGATTAAGTACCCCTCATGGAGAATTTGAAACCATCGATTAACCTCGATTCATTTCTATTCCCTCTCGGCGTTCGTCCGTAAGGATTCTCTGCTGGTTTCCCCTTGGGCCTGGACCGAATGCAGGGACTTACAGCAAAGACGACATTTACAGATGTTATAAGTCAAGCAGGCCCACAAGGACTCCAAGGTGACTTTGGCCAACCCACGCAACCGAAATTGACACAATCCCATTTTATCTTTAATCCACGCATGAAGAAACTCTGCCACACCAGCCCGCTTTTTATAGATGGCCTGAGTCTCCGGTGTTTCCATCTTCACCTCAAATGCCACCATCTCTGGAGTTGATGCGCTCCTTACCAACGAACGTCCTCTCTTGGTCCCAGGACGACACTGAGGTTGAAACTCACATCTTCTACACTCTGAAGCCTTGGTTCGGTAGCGACGTCTCAACGCGGCGGCCTGCCACTCCTGAGTTTTATAATGAAGCGTCTTGCCGCAGGACATCGATAACTGTCAGTGCTCTCATCGTACCCAAAGGACTGTGGATAAAACTCCGAACTCACGCCACGCTCCTTCAAACGATCCACTGGCATAGTGTTTTGTTGCAACAAGGCCCCAATCAAATCGACCTCTGTCTGGCTCATTGCCTCCATAGCCGCCTGATTCGTAAAGCCAGCATCCACCACCATTTGCTCAAGTCCATCCCCTATGATGGCCACGATTCATTATCGGTCGCCCCTTACCTTTCAAAAATCTCATCTCTCTTGGGCATTGGCTCAGGCGCCGGCTTTCCCGGAATTCCTTAAAAATAATCCAACCTTCCCTCGAGGTGACCCTCATCGATTCGGTCCGAAAGAAGGTCGATTTCCAGAGACATATCATCCGAACTCTTGGATTAAAAGGAATTACCGCAATTCACGGCCGCATTCAGGATAAAGAGATCCTCAAAAAGATGGAGAGTCAATTCGAAGCGGTCATTTCAAGGGGATTTGCTGATCTCAAAACCTTTCTAACCCTTTCCCTTCCTTTTTTACAGAAAGGAGGGCTCACTTTAGCGATGAGGGGAAGACAGAATGGAGAGGAATGGCAGTCTCATCTCCCAATCGAAAGGATCAGATGCCGATTTTTAAAGAGGGTGACCCTTACCCTTCCCTTTAGCTCAATTCAGCGCTCCATTCTCCTTTTCCAGAAGATTTAACTTTTGTCTTTTCCTCATCCCATGTTTTATGATATAAAGAATACAGAGAAAGGTTGGAGGGGCGCTCTCCTTCGGAGAACTTGAGGCAGAAGGCAAATGCCAATGCCCTAATAAACTTTAAGTGTAAGCGATCCTCAAGTGAAACGCCCCTTACCCGTTTTTCATATGGCCAAGGTGATCTGCATCGCCAACCAGAAAGGAGGGGTAGGAAAGACGACCACCGCAGTCAATCTCTCTGCCTCCATTGCAGTAGCAGAAAAGAGAGTTCTCCTCATTGATATCGATCCTCAGGGCAATTCAACGAGCGGGGTTGGCTTCAACAAAGAACAGACCAATGGCACCATCTATCAAGCTCTGCTTCGGGGTTCAGGGCTTCGGGAGATGATTCAGAAGACTTCCCTCGCCTACCTCGATGTGGTCACCTCCAATACCGATCTGATTGGTGCAGAGATTGAACTTATCCAGGAAAAAGATCGTGAGAAAAGACTGGCTCATCTTATCAAAGAGGTTGAGACAGACTATGACTATATCTTCATTGATTGTCCTCCCTCTCTCGGGCTTCTGACGATCAATTCTCTAACAGCCGCTCATTCAGTTCTTATCCCCTTGCAATGTGAATACTATGCTCTCGAAGGCTTGGGACAATTGCTCAAGACGATCCGTCTGATCAAACAATCCCTCAACCCAAGATTGGAGATTGAAGGGATCCTCCTCACCATGTTCGATGTCCGCAACAACCTCTCGCATCAGGTGGCCGATGAGGTGAAAAACCACTTTAAGGATAAGGTCTTTAAGACGATCATCCCACGCAACATCCGTCTGAGCGAGGCTCCGAGCCATGGAAAACCCGCTCTGCTTTATGATATTCATTCAAAAGGTGCTGAAAGTTATTTAACCCTGGCAAGAGAAATGATGGGAAATGGAGTGATGGATGGTAACGAAGCGAATGGCCTTGGGAAAGGGCTTGGGAGCTCTCATTCCCGAAGTTGAAACGATTGAGGAGAAAAAGCTCTTTTATTGCGGAATCGAAGAGATTCGTCCCAATCGGTCTCAACCACGGAAGCATTTCGATGAATCAAAACTCCAGGAGCTGGCCGAGACCATCAAAGAGAAGGGAATCCTTGATCCCCTCATGGTGAGGAAGATTGACGGTGGGTATGAGCTGATCGCTGGAGAGCGTCGCTGGCGGGCAGCCCAAAAAGCCGGATTGACGGAAGTCCCTGTAATCTTAAGAGAGGCGGACGATAGGGAAGTTCTCGAAATCTCCCTCATTGAGAACCTTCAGAGAGAAGACCTCAATCCAGTGGAAGAGGCTGAAGGCTTTAGAAGCTTGATTGAAACATTTGGCATCAGCCATGAAGAAGCAAGCAGACGGGTGGGAAAGGATCGAACAACCATTACCAATGCCCTCCGGCTTCTCACTCTTCCTCCCGAAATCAAAAACCACCTCATTCAGAGCCAGATCACTGCGGGTCATGCAAGAGCGATCCTCAGTCTGGAGAGCAAAGAGAAGCAGAAAGAGCTCTGCAATCGAATCATCCAGAAAGGCCTTTCCGTACGAGAGGCAGAGGCCTTGGCAAAACGTTGGTCAGGGAAACTGAAACGAAGAGCAGCGCTGGAAAGTAAACGAGCAGAACTTCAGAGCCAACTTCAAAGCCTCCAGGATACCCTGAGACAACACCTGGGAACGAAAGTCTGGATTCAGGCAAAAGGGAAAAGGGGGAAGATCGAAATCGAATACTATTCTCCTGAGGAATTGGAAAGGATTGTAGAGACGATTATAGGAAAATAATAAACTCGAAATTCGAATATCGAAACCCGAAACAAATTCGAATGTTCAAAATTCTTGTAAGGAACGCATATATGCGTTCCCTACTCTTTTGTTTGGGACACTCGAAATTTGGTCATTTGATATTGTTTCGAATTTAGGATTTCGTGCTTCGGATTTCTCCTTTTGAAAGGAGCACCCATGTCAGAAGGAAGATCTCTTCTTAAGAAAGCCATCCCAAAACTTTCAGAAATGCATGAAGAAATCAGTGCCTTTCTTGGAAAAGAGACGCTTTTTGAGGGGAAGATGACCTTTCGAGGGGTCTTTCGTCTTGATGGAAAGTTTGAAGGAGAGATCTTCGAAAGCGGGACCTTAATCGTGGGTGAATCCGCACACATCAAAGGTAAGATCGGGGTTAAGACGATCATCATCAATGGACATGTAGAAGGAGAGCTTCGTGCCGTAGAGCGAGTTGAAATCCATTCAACAGGTAAATTTTTTGGAATCCTCATCACTCCTGCGCTTATTATCAACGAGGGTGGAATCTTTGATGGTCATTGCAAAATGGAGACTGGTTTCCAAGACGAAGAAGAACTTCATCCCCGTCCTAAAAACCTGAATCCGCCTCTCTCTATTTCATAACAATATCAAATAGTTAAAAGAATTATCCGTCTCTTAACACAGGATTGATCAGAGGATTCAGATGAATATGAAAATATGTTTGACAACTTTTTTGAGGTATGTTAATAAATTCACATTTTGTAGCCCCCGATGCCCCAAAATTTAAAACAAGAAAAGTTCATGAAGGATTGGTTTAAGTACGGTAGCATCGGTGTGGAGATGTTAGCTTCGGTGCTAATCGGCGCTTTGGGTGGGTACGGTTTAGATTATCTCCTCAATACACGCCCATGGTTGATGATCGTGGGATTCATTTTTGGGTCGGCAGCCGGTTTCCGAAGCATCTACCGGCTTATCAGGCAGGATCAAGAGAAAAAGAATTGAGATGAGTCCATTTCTTTCTGGTGCAATAGTGGGATTTACATTGGCCTTGTTAAACTTTTTAGCCTCCACTTTCATCTCTTCAAAAGTTATCCATCGTTCCAAACTCACTTCCATTCTCATTGCTCTTGGGGGCTTCTTAGCAAGGCTCACAGCAATGGGTCTTATCTTCTACGGGTTGACCCGGATAAAGGAGATTCATTTCCAAACAACCCTTCTCTCCTTTGCCATCGGTTTCACTCTGTTTTTAATCGTTAAGACGATGCGATTCTATCGAAAATTAGGATCGATCCCATGGAGACAGATCGGAAGGTAAGGATGCAACTATGGAAAAGATAGATTTAATGGAACACCTCCAACCCCATGTTTATATCCCTCTAAAGATTGGAAACATCGACCTCTCCATCACCAATGCGGTGATCATGATGTGGATCGCCTGTTTCCTGGTCTTTCTCACTCTCTTCTTGGCAGGAAGGGCCGGAAGACTGGTCCCGAAGGGATTGCAGAACCTGATGGAATCGATCGTGGATTATCTGAGGATAAATCTCATCTATGAAACCATCGGTGAGAAAGGAATGGCCTGGTTTCCTTTTATTGCAACGCTCTTCTTCTTCATCCTCTACTGTAACCTCCTCGGATTGATCCCAAAAGGTTTTACCGCCACTTCCAATATCAATGTGACGGCTTCTCTGGCAGTCGTTGTCTTTCTGTGCACACAAGGAGCAGGAATCTACAAACATGGTCCTCTGGGCTATCTGAAAAAGTTCATCCCCAAAGGGATTCCTCTTTGGATCATCCCCTTAATGGTCCCCATTGAAATCATCAGCCAATTTGCCAAACCCTTTTCGCTCGCTGTCCGACTCTTTGCCAATATGACCGCTGGCCATCTGGTCATCCTGGTCTTTCTATCAATGATCATCATGTTTAAAAGCATCATCATCACACCCCTTCCTCTGGCAATGGCTGTGGTGATGATGGCCTTTGAGATATTTGTCGCTCTGATTCAGGCCTTTATCTTTTCGATTCTGGCCTCGATGTATATTGCCGAGGCCGTTCATGCAGAACATTAATTCGAAGGTCGAGGGTGGAAGGTAGGGAGTGGTTAAACATCCACTTTCCACATTCCACCTTCCACATTCTAAAAAAGGAGGTTGCGAATGGATCCTGTCGGTTTTGCTTATCTTGGTGGAGGTTTGAGCATCGGTTTAGGAGCCCTTGGAACAGGCGTTGGCATGGGGATCATGGTCGGAAAGACGGTGGAGGGAATGGCCCGTCAGCCAGAGGTTTCAGGTTTGCTTCGTACGACCATGATTATCGGAATTGCTTTTATCGAAGCGCTGGCCCTGTACGCATTGGTCATCAGCTTCTTGTTGATATTTAAATAAAAATATTGACTAAATGAAATGCCCCTCAACTCTACTCCTCCCCCATGGGAGAGAAGGGAGAGTAAGGGGTAAAGAGGGAGCAAACTATGTTTAAAGCAGAACCCGGATTGATCATCTGGACTCTGGTCTCTTTCTTTCTCCTTCTCATTCTATTGGCCAAATTGGCCTATCCCCATATCTTGAAAGGGTTGAAGAAGAGAGAAGAGACGATCCAACAACAACTCGAAGAGGCACGTAAGACCAAGCAAGCGGCTGAACAGCTTCTTGAGGAGTACAAACGTCAGCTTGCCGAGGCCCGTGCAGAAGCCCAGAAGGTGATCAACGAAGGAAAGGAGCTAGGCGAAAACATGCGTAAAGAGATCATCCAGAAGGCCCAGCAGGAGTCGAATCAGATCGTCAAGAGGGCCCAGGAGGAGATCGAACTTCAGAAGCAGAAAGCCATCCTCGAGCTCCAGGAAAAGATTGCCGACCTCTCCATCATGGCTGCGTCGAAGGTCATTCAAAAATCTCTGAATACGGAAGACCATCGCCGCCTCGTGGAGGAGTATGTTTCAAAGGTAGGTGATCTCTATGGCAAGTGATCCCATGGTGCGAGGTTATGCAGAGGCTCTCTTTCAGGTCGCCAGGGCTGAGGAGGCTCTCGATCGGGTTGAAGAAGAGTTAACTCGACTCAAAGCCAGTATCGAATCGAATGCCGAGGTAAAAGAGTTTTTAAGCAACCTCCAGATATCCTCTGAGGGCAAAAAGAGCGCCATGTCTCAGATTTTCGGTGATAAGGTCTCAACGATCACCCTCAATTGGCTAAATATGGTGATTGACCAGGGTCGCCAGAGGAAACTTCCCAATATGATCGAGGCCTTTTTCGTCCTTGCCCAGGAATCCCGTGAAAAGGTGACCGCCGAAGTGATCACTTCGGTTTCGCTTTCGGATGAGCTACTTCAGCGATTGGAGAAAGAACTCTCAAAGGCATCGAAGAAGCGGGTCTTTTTGAAACCAATGGTTGACGAGTCGATTCTCGGAGGGGCCATCATCAAGATTGAGAATAAGATCCTCGATGGAAGCGTGAGACACCGTCTCGAAGAGATGAAACAGGAGATGGTAAAAACCTATTAAGGGGTGGAAAGGTGGAACTGAAGATCAAGCCAGAAGAGATATCAAGCATTCTCAAACGCCATATTGAGCAGTATCAGGTCAAGATGGAAGCCGAGGAGATCGGGGAGGTCATTGAGGCCGGAGACGGAATCGCAAGAATCAAAGGCCTTCCAGGCTGTATGGCATCCGAGATGCTCCAATTCCCCAAAGGGATTTACGGAATGGCCCTCAACCTCGATGAGGACCACATCGGTGCAATGATTCTCGGAGATTTTACTCAAATCGAGCAGGGAGACCCTGTCAGGCGCACCGGCAAGGTCCTCTCCGTTCCTGTGGGAGACGGATTGATCGGAAGGATCGTGAATGCTGTGGGACAGCCCATTGATGGAAAGGGCCCAATTCAGATCAGTAAATACCGACTCATTGAGGGAACGGCTCCCAATGTCGTAGAGCGACAACCCGTAAAGGAACCCCTTCAAACCGGACTCAAATGTATTGACTCCATGATTCCCATTGGAAGGGGGCAACGAGAACTGATCATCGGAGACCGTCAGACCGGAAAAACCGCCATTGCCGTGGATACCATCCTCAACCAGAAGGGTGGCGATGTCATCTGTATCTATGTCGCCATCGGACAGAAACAGTCCACAGTGGCATCTGTTGTTAACACCCTTCAGGAGTATGGAGCCATGGAGTATACCATCGTTGTCTCTGCAACAGCGAGTGATTCAGCACCCATGCAATATGTAGCTCCCTACGCAGGTTGTGCCATGGGAGAGGAGTTCAGAGACTCCGGTCGTCACGCCCTGGTCATCTATGATGATCTCTGGAAGCACGCTGTAGCATACCGTCAGGTCTCACTTCTTCTGAGAAGACCTCCTGGCCGAGAGGCCTTCCCTGGCGACATCTTCAACCTTCATTCAAGACTGCTCGAAAGAGCGGCCAAGCTGAGCGATGAGCTCGGGGGTGGCTCACTCACTGCGCTTCCCATTGTTGAAACGCAGGCAGGAGATTACTCGGCTTATATTCCGACCAATGTCATTTCGATCACGGACGGCCAGATCTATCTGGAGAGCGATCTTTTCTATGCTGGAGTCCGTCCGGCGGTATCCGTGGGCCTCTCTGTTTCACGAGTGGGTGGAAACGCCCAGATCAAAGCGATGAAGAAGGTCGCAGGAATGCTCAGGCTCGACCTTGCCCAATACAGGGAACTGGTCACCTTTGCCAAATTTGGCTCCGAATTGGACAAAGCCACACAGGCTCAGATCACCCGTGGAGAGCGTTTGGTCGAAGTCCTGAAACAGCCCCAGTATAGCCCAATGCCTGTTGAGAATCAGATCATGATCATCTTCGTTGCAGAGAATGGTTATCTGGACGATCTTCCAGTGGAAAAGGTCAAGGATTTTGAGGCAGGGTTCTATCCCTTTGTTCGCGAGAAGTATCCACAGATTCCCAAAGAGATTCGGGGGAAGAAAGAACTGACTGAGGAGACAACGAGACTCCTTCATCAGGCCGCTCAGGAGTACAAGAAGAATTTTGTAACTACCTAAATTGAGAACCTTGGAATGATGGAAAAATGGAATGATGAGTAAACGCGGTTAGAAAGTCTTCTACTTTCTAATAGGGTAAAGAGACTCCAATCCGTATTTAAACAATATTCCAGTATTCCATTCTTCCATCGGGACTTTAGAGAGATGCCCGGAACTAAAGAGATCAGACGAAGAATTCGAAGCGTCATCAGCATTCAGCAGATCACCCGCGCCATGGAGATGATCGCTGTCTCAAGGCTCAAGCGGGCGGAGGATCGCCTTCGCTCAGCCAGGCCTTATGCAGAAAAGATCCGGGAATTGATGGAAAGCCTGGCCCCCTGTCTCCCTCGTGTGGATCATCCTTTGCTGGTGAAGCGCGAAGTCAAAAGCATTGGACTTACCCTCATCACTTCAGACAAAGGGCTTTGCGGGGGGTACAATGCGAATGCGATCTCCCAGGCAACGAAGTTCATTGATGCCCATCCGGGAAAAGAGGTCCGGCTCATTCTGGTTGGAAGAAAGGGATACGACTTCTTCAGGCGAAAAGGCTATCCCATTGACCACACACTTCTTCAACTTTCAAAGGAGATTTCTTTGCAGGAGGTCAAAGAGATTTCCGGAGCTGTCATCAATGGTTTTGAGGCGGCCCGTTACGATGAAGTCTATCTGATCTACACACACTTTCAGTCTCCAATGGTGATGCGGCCAACCCTGATGAAACTTTTACCCCTTGAAAGCGAAGAGGTGCTGAAGAAAGAGGCTGGGATGCAAGGGGAACCGATCTTCGAGCCCACAGCCGAAGAGATTATGGCACTCTTACTGCCCAAATATCTGGAAGCGCAGATCTATAAAGGATTGGTGGAATCTGTCGCAAGCGAACAGGGAGCTCGAATGGTCTCGATGAAATCAGCCACAGAGAATGCAGAGGAGATGATATCCACTTTAACTCTCAGCTATAATAAGGCAAGGCAAGCGTCCATCACCAAAGAACTGCTCGAGGTCACGACAGGGGCGGAAGCCTTAAGGTTTGCACAAGGGAAAAAGTAAAATCGTATTTCGGTTATCGGTTACGAAGCCCGTATCGTTTATCGTCAGCCTCCGGCAGTACGGAAAAAGGTTACGGTAAAATGATTAAATACGAATGACGTCACCGTTCAATGAAACGGGCATCGTCATCCTAACCTTTCAACAGATATTCACTAAAAACCAGGAGGTACGCCATTGAAGGTTGGAAAAGTCTTAAGGGTCATTGGTCCGGTAGTGGATGTGGAATACTTTACCGAGGAGTTACCCGCTATCTATAATGCCATTCGAATCAATAAACCCGATGGAACGAAATTAATCGTTGAGGTGGCACAGTATTTAGGTGATAATGTGGTTCGCTGTGTAGCGACCTCTTCCACAGATGGGCTGGTCCGGGGAATGGATGCAATTGATACAGGTGAACCCATTACCATGCCTGTGGGAAGAGAGACCCTTGGAAGGGTCTTTAATCTGCTTGGCGAACCGATCGATAAACTTGGCGAGTGCCCGGCAAAGAAACGATATCCAATCCACAGACACCCACCTCCATTCGAAGAACAGGTCCCTTCTACGCAGGTCTTTGAAACCGGTCTTAAAGTGATTGACCTTCTTGAGCCCTATGCAAAGGGGGGCAAGGTCGGCCTCTTCGGAGGCGCTGGAGTGGGAAAGACCGTTTTGATCATGGAGCTGATTCGAAACATCGCCACGGAACACGGAGGATTCTCAGTCTTTGGGGGTGTTGGAGAACGAACTCGTGAGGGAAATGATCTCTGGCTCGAGATGAAAGCCTCTGGAGTTATTGATAAGACCGTCTTGGTCTTCGGTCAGATGAATGAACCACCTGGAGCAAGGTTAAGAATTGGGCTTTCCGCTCTCACCCAAGCAGAATATTTCCGAGATGAGGAAGGTCAGGATGTGCTTCTTTTCATTGATAATATCTTCCGTTTTGTCCAGGCAGGATCGGAGGTCTCTGCTCTATTGGGTCGGATGCCTTCGGCTGTGGGCTACCAACCTACCCTTTCAACGGAGATGGGTGAGCTTCAGGAAAGAATCACCTCCACGAAACGGGGCTCTATCACATCGGTCCAGGCCATCTATGTTCCTGCCGATGACCTGACTGACCCAGCACCAGCAACCACCTTCTCCCATCTCGATGCAACTACGGTTCTCTCACGACAATTGGCGGAATTGGGGATCTATCCGGCGGTTGACCCTCTTGACTCAACCTCAAGAATCCTCGATCCCCGTATCGTTGGTGAGGAACATTACCGGGTCGCCCGTGGCGTCCAACAGATCCTTCAACGCTATAAAGAACTCCAGGACATCATCGCCATCCTTGGAATGGAAGAACTCTCCGAGGAGGACAAACTGATCGTTCACCGGGCGAGAAGGATTCAGCGATTCCTATCCCAGCCATTCTTTGTAGCAGAGCAGTTCACTGGCTCTACGGGAAGATATGTCCCTCTGCCAGATACGATCAAAGGATTCAAAGAGATCATCGAAGGAAAACATGATGACCTACCGGAGCAAGCCTTCTATATGGTGGGAAAGATTGAAGAGGTAGCCGAAAAAGCCAAGCGTTTGAGAGAAGGAACCCATTAAAGAAAGCACCAAATCTCAAGCACGAATCTCCAAATAAATTCCAATGACCAAAGTTTCAAATTAAACGAGAATTAATTTTGGTCATTGGTGATTGGAGTCTATTTGGGATTTGGAATTTGAAATTTGGAATTTAGGTTTAGTCACTTAGGTTAATCATGGACAGCCAGCCTTTTACCCTTGATGTCGTCACTCTTAAGAGAGTGGTCTTCAGTGAACCGATCGAATCCGTAATTGCGCCAGGCACAGTCGGTTACTTTGGTGTCCTTCCCGGACATACGCCTTTTGTCTCAAGCCTTCAGGTCGGCATTACAAAGATTACCAAACCCGGGGGTGAGAAATTAAACCTCTTTACAAGTACTGGCTTTCTCATGACGGACGGGAAAAAAGTGATCCTTCTCGCAGAGGCCGCAGAGAGACCTGAAGAGATCGATGCAGGGCGTGCCAAAAGGGCAAAGGAAAGGGCAGAAAAAAGACTGGCCGAGAGGACGGCAGACATTGATATCGATCGCGCCAAGGCAGCCCTGCTCAGGGCGATCACCCGTCTCAAACTCTCCGGTCAATAGATTTCTTTATCTTCACATCCAATTTCCATTTCTACTTTCTCTTTTTTCATCAGAAAATATGGGATTCCCCTAATGGCAACGATACTCGTCTCGATTACTACTCACGGTGACCTTAAAAGAGGCCCAACTTGCCCTTTGGGAGCTTCATCTCCTTAGTCGTTTTTTTACCCCTTTAGAAAGCCCCTCTGCTTGCCCTTACGAAGCAAAGCTCCTTGACACTTAAGGGGTTTTTTCCTTTGGTTTCTCCTTCTTTTCCTTGGTCGTTGGCTTTTCTTCTTTCTTGGCCTTCTTCTCTTTTCCTTTGCCCTCTGCCTTCTTTTCCTTCTTCTTGGGGGTAACCTTTCCAATCACTTCTTTGGCTTTCTCTACGACGGCTGACCCCCTCTTTTCTTCTGGTGGAGTATAGGTCACCAGCTCCACGAGGGAGAGAGGGGCTCCGTCCCCTTGTCGCCATCCCATTTTATAGATTCGAGTATATCCCCCTTCGCGGTCTTTCATCTTTGGGGCAATCTCATCGAAGAGTTTCTTCACAATGGTTTCATTGCGAAGACGGGCAAAGGCCTGTCTTCGGGCGTGAAGCGTCCCTTTCTTGGCTAAGGTGATGATTTTGTCCGCCCAGATTCGGAGCTCTTTGCCTTTTGCCAGTGTTGTTCTGATCCGTTCATGCTGAAGGAGCGAAACGAGCATATTTCGAAACATCAGCTCCCTATGTTTGGTATGTCGGCTTAATTTTCTTCCCGAAACTCGATGCCTCATCCTATTCTCCTATTTCTTCTATCCGGTTACTCCAGATTCCATCTCTTCTTCTTTGGCCTTTGTCTTTTTATAGGGCCAGTTGTCTAATTTCATCCCCAGGCTAAGTCCCATCTCTGCCAAGATCTCTTTGATCTCATTGAGCGATTTTCGGCCGAAGTTCTTGGTCGCCAGAATTTCTGCTTCGGTTTTTTGGACGAGGTCTCCAATAAGCCGAATGTCTGCATGTTTCAAACAGTTGGCTGATCGGACAGAAAGCTCCAACTCGTCCACGCTCCGAAAGAGATTTTCGTTTAACTTCTCTCCTTCTCCTGCTTGTTCTTCAACAGTCGTCTCCTCTTCTTCGCCCTCCTCAAAGGTGATAAAGATAGAGAGTTGGTCTTTCAAGATCTTGGCGGCATGGGCGATGGCTTCCTCAGGGTTGAGGCTCCCGTCCGTCCAGACCTCCAGAGTTAATTTATCATAATCGGTGATTTGGCCAACCCTTGCATTGGTCACCGTATAATTCACCTTCTTAATGGGAGAGAAGATAGCATCCATGGGGATTGTCCCGATGGGTTGATTTTCATCCCTATTTCGTTCTGCCGGGACGTAGCCCCTGCCCATCTTCACCACCATCTCCATCGAGAGTTTAGCATCCCTTGAGAGGGTGGCAATGTGCTGATCGGGGTTGAGAATTTCCACGGCATCGCCGGTAATGATATCGCCTGCCTTGATCTCTTTGGGCCCTTCGGCCTTGATACGAATCGTCTTCGGCCCTTCCGTATGGAGTTTGAGTCTCACCTCTTTGAGGTTTAAAATCACTTCGGTAACATCTTCTTTCACCCCTGGAATCGTTGAAAATTCATGAAGCACTCCATCAATCTTAACCGAGGTAAGGGCTGCTCCCTGGAGAGATGAAAGGAGGATTCGACGTAGAGAGTTTCCAATCGTGATGCCGAAACCTCTTTCAAAAGGTTCTGCTGTAAACTTTCCATAAAATTGGGTTAACGTCTCTTTTTCTGCCTCTAAGCGCTTTGGCCGAATAAGATCTTTCCAACTTTTCTGTACCATATGGCCTCCCTTTGTTTAAGGGTTGGTTTACCCCGTTAGAAAGTCTAAGACTTTCCAACGGTATCGCTAATACCCTGATAGAAGCTATTCTTCGCACAGGGCATGAAGCGTAGCCTTCTAACGGGATAGAGCATTACTTTGAATACAGCTCCACGATCAATTTTTCCTGAACCGGAAGGGTGATATCCTCCCGGGTGGGCAAGGCCTTTACGCTTCCACTCATCTGGTCTTTATCCAATTCCAGCCATTGAGGGACTCCTCGTCTGGCCACTCCCTCAAGCGATTCCTGAATACGGAGGACTTTTTTACTCTTTTCTCTTACCGAGATGACATCTCCGGGCTTTACCAGATAGGAAGGGATGTTCACTTTGGACTGATTGACCAAAAAGTGGTTGTGGCGCACAAGCTGACGGGCTTCGTTTCTGGAGTTGGCAAATCCGAGTCGGTAAACAGCATTGTCGAGCCGGCGTTCAAGAAGTTGGAGCAGGACTTCTCCAGTAATCCCTTTACGTCGCTCCGCTTCTTTGAAGGTGTTTCGAAACTGGTTTTCGAGAAGGCCATATAACCTTTTCACCTTCTGCTTTTCCCTTAACTGGGAACCATAGTCCGAAGCCTTTTTCCGGCCTTGACCATGTTGTCCTGGCGGGTAGTTCCTGCGATCAAAGGCACATTTCTCCGTATAACACCTCTCTCCTTTGAGAAAGAGCTTCATATTTTCTCTACGGCAGAATCGACAAACCGATTTCGTATATCTTGCCAATGTTTAGCCTCCTATCCTAAGTTTGATTGCTTAGAAAATAAGGGTTTCATCTAACGGCAACGGTGACGATGTCCGTTCTGTACCATATTAGGTTCAGGGCCCGGATTGTCTATTAAAGGCTACGTCGATCGTGTCTAATTCTTTTAAACGTAACCCATTACCGAATGACGAAACGGGCTTCGTAGCCGTAATCCTAACCCAGATTCTCTAGAATATTTTCATTGTCCGCGAAGACCAGGTGGCCATGATAATTACCCAAATGGTTAAAAAGATTGTGTCATCTTCTTTTCAAAATCTGTGTCACCAGATGCAGTCCTTAGACGCGTCTCCGTTTGGGAGGACGGCATCCATTATGTGGAATGGGGGTGACATCCTTAATCATGTGGACCTTGAGGCCGGTGGCCTGTAGCGAGCGGAGTGCCGATTCTCTGCCGGCCCCTGGACCTTTCACATAGACATCAATGGTTCGGACGCCATGCTCCATCGCCTTTTTGGCGGCGTCCTCTGCGGCCATCTGTGCAGCAAAGGGAGTGCTTTTCCGGGAGCCTTTAAAGCCCTGAATCCCAGCGCTTGACCAGCAGATGACCTTTCCCTCATGGTCGGTGATGGTAATGATGGTGTTATTAAAAGTGGCCTGAATATGGGCAATGCCCGACTGAATATTCTTTTTTACCTTTTTCCTCTTTGTTCCTGGCCCTGTGGCCATATCTCCTCCTTATTCCTTTTCCTTTTTCTTACCGATGATAGCACGGCGAGGCCCCTTCCTTGTCCTCGCATTGGTGTGGGTTCTCTGGCCTCTGACGGGAAGTGAACGGCGGTGTCGAAGCCCCCGATAGGAACCAATATCCATCAGACGTTTGATATTGGTGGCCACCTCTCTCCGGAGATCTCCTTCCACCCGATACTCTTGGTCAATGATATCTCGGATCCGGACGACTTCTGATTCGGTCAATTTGTTAACCTTTGTGTCTCGATGAACATTGGCTTTTTCGAGGATCTTATTCGCCGATGGCCTTCCGATTCCATAGATGTAGGTGAGTGCGATCTCAATCCGTTTATCTTTTGGAAGATCGACTCCTGCAATACGTGCCATATCATTCTCCTTTAAATTCCAATACCCAAATCACAATACCAAATAAACACCCAATTCCAATCTTTTAAATTTTGATTATTGGTTATTGGAATTTATCCATTTATTGGTGCTTGGTTATTGGCGATTATCCTTTTAGCCTTGTCTCTGTTTGTGTTTGGGGTTTTCACAGATGACCCGGATCACCCGCTTTCGCTTGACGATCTTACATTTGTCACAAATCTTTTTCACCGACGCCCTAACTTTCACCGTCTCATTTCTCCCGAAATATGATTCTTCCTCGGGAAAGGTCATAGGGAGAGAGTTCCACGGTCACCTTATCCCCGGGAAGGATTTTGATAAAATGCATTCTCATCTTTCCAGATATATGGGCAAGCACTTTATGCCCGTTTTCCAGCTCGACTCGGAACATGGCGTTTGGAAGAGTCTCTAAAACCTTTCCCTCAACCTGGATGGCCTCTTCCTTTGGCATGAGTTAACCCCGCTTATCTCCTCAAACCGATTTGGCATTGAAGACACGAATGATTTGTTCAAAAATCTGGTTCTGTCCGCCTATCCCCTGGATCGAACGGAGGAGCTTCTTGTCTTGGTAATACCGAATGAGTGGAGCGGTCTGCTTCTCATACTCTTTGAGTCGCGTACGAATCGTTTCCTCCCGGTCGTCTTCTCTCTGGTAGAGTGGTCCGCCACAACGATCGCAGATGTCTTCCTTGACTGGAGGGTGAAACGCGACGTGGAACATAGCCCCACAGTTTTTACAGGTCCGCCGCCCCGTCAGCCTTCTGACCAATTCTTCAGAATCCACTTCGATATTGACCACATGGTCCAGAGGCTTTTCGATCTTAGCGAGGATGGTTTCAAGAGCCTCCGCTTGAGGGGTCGTTCTCGGAAAACCATCGAGTATGAATCCATTCTTGCAATCGGCCTCTCTCAGGCGCTGGTCAATGATTCCGATCACCACCTCATCTGGAACAAGCTCGCCCTTATCCATGAAGGCCTTGGCTTGTTTACCGAGCGGTGTCCCTTGCTTCACAGCGCTTCGGAGGATATCCCCTGTTGAGATTTGAGGGATACGATAATGTTCCATCAACATCTGTGCTTGTGTGCCTTTTCCAGCCCCTGGAGGGCCTAAGAGTATCAGATTCATCCGTCGTCGTCACCCGTTTCTCGCAAGAATGATTGCAACATGCAAAATGAACATTGCCAATTACAAAATCCTTCTCCCTCTCTTTAAAATTTCTCAATTTTCATGATGCAATTTTCAATTTGCAATGAGCTTCCCTTTATCCTCTTCGACCTTTAAGTTTGCCTTTCTTCATCAACCCCTCATAATGCCTGGTTAACATGTGGGCCTCAACTTGTTGGACTGTATCGAGAGCCACTCCCACCACGATGAGAAGAGCTGTTCCTCCGAAGTAGAAGGGAACATTGAAGCGTCCCACAAGGATGGTAGGCAAAACACAGACAGCTGAGACATAGAGAGCGCCTCCGAGGGTGATGCGGGTGAGAACTTTATCAATATATTCGGCAGTCTTTTGGCCAGGGCGGATCCCTGGAATATATCCTCCAAACTTCTTCATATTATCAGCCACATCGTTTGGATTAAAGGTAACTGCCGTGTAGAAGAAACAGAAGAAGATGATGAAGCCGACATAGAGAAGATTGTAGAGAAACGCGTGGGGACCAAGGCTATTCAGAATCGTCTGAATCCATGGTTGGGATTCAAGCAGACTCTTCGGCATAAAACTGGCGATCGTCAGAGGAAACATCAAGATGGAAGAGGCAAAAATGGGCGGGATCACGCCGGCTGTGTTTAACTTGAGAGGCAGATGGGTGGACTGTCCGCCATAGACTTTTCGGCCAATGATCCTCTTGGCATATTGTACAGGAAGCCTCCGTTGGCTCGTCTCGACAAAGATGATGGCTGAAATCACCGCCAACATCAGAAGGATCAGAAATAATATCGTCAGGATATTTAACTGTCCCACCCGAAAGAGTTCATAGGTGCTTGCAATGGCATTGGGAAGCCTGGCCACGATACCCGAGAAGATGATCAGCGAGATCCCATTACCGATCCCTCGCTCGGTGATCTGTTCCCCAAGCCACATGATGAAGGCCGTGCCAGCAGTCAGGGTAATGACGGTCATGATCCGGAAGGACCATCCTGGATTGAGGACGATCATCTCACCAGCAGCTCCTGTCATGTTTTCCAGACCGATGGCGATGCCGAATCCTTGAATCATACTGAGAAGCACAGTGCCATAACGGGTATATTGAACGATCTTCTTCCGCCCTATCTCTCCTTCCTTCTGAAGCTGGGCCAGATAGGGAATGACGACTGTCAGAAGTTGGAGAATGATCGAAGCGCTGATATAGGGCATGATGCCCAAAGCAAAGACCGAGAGTCGTTCCAGAGCCCCTCCCGAAAACATGTCGATGAGGCTAAAGAGGGTTCCTTTTGAATGGGCGAAGAAGGAAGCAAGGGCATCTCCATTGATCCCTGGCGTGGGAATATGAACGCCGATGCGATAAATGGCCAGAAACAGAAAGGTCATCAGGATCCTTCGTTTCAGCTCAGGGATTTTAAAGATATTTTGGGCACCTGAAATCATGAACCGATGACCTCCACCTTTCCTGAAACGTTCTCCACTTTTTTAACCGCTGACTGGCTCGCTCGGTGGACACGTATGGTTAATGGATGCTGGAGTTCTCCATCGGCGAGAAGTTTGATGATTTCCCCTTTTTTACATAGTCCAGAGCTGGAAAGAAGATCGGGTTCGACCACCGTATCCTTCTCAAAACGATTGAGGTCACTGAGATGGATGATCGCCACCTTTTCTCTGAAAGGGTTACGGAATCCCCTTTTGGGAAGCCTTCTCTGAAGAGGCATCTGACCTCCCTCAAAACCTGCCTTTGTGCCCCTGCCAGCGCGTGCGTTCTGACCTTTATGCCCCCTGCAGGCAGTCTTTCCGTGACCGGATCCAGGTCCTCTTCCAACGCGTTTCCTCTTCTTCCTCGATCCCTCCGGTGGCTTCAGTTTGCTGAGAATCATCACGATTTCCTTTCCCTTATTCGATCACTTCAATCAGGTGGCTCACACGGTTCATCATTCCCCGGATTTCAGGACGATCCGGGAGGGTTAGGGTTTGATTCAACCGTTTAAAACCAAGGGCTTTGATGATCTTTTTCTGACCTTCGATTCGGCCGATCGCACTTCTTCTCCACCTGACCGTTACCTTCTTCTCCATCGCATACTCCATCTCTTTGTTAATCAGCTCCTCAGTTTTCAGATACCTTTTCGGCCCTCACCTGAAGGATCTCTTCTGGATATTTCAGCTGTTGGAGGGCATGAATGGTTGCCTTGATGAGATTGTAGGGGTTGTTCGATCCCAGAGACTTTGTCAGAATATTTTCAATCCCTGCTGATTCAGCGATCGCCCTCACCGCAGCCCCGGCGATAACCCCTGTTCCTTCTGAGGCAGGCTTCATCAGAACTCGCGAGGCCCCAAATTTTCCCATCACCTCGTAAGGAATCGTTTTATTAAGGATTGGGACTTTGAGCAGAGAACGTTTCGCATGTTCGACCGCCTTCCGGATTGCCTCTGGAACCTCGTTGGCCTTACCCAGTCCGCTTCCAACGTGGCCACGGCCATCTCCCACGACAACCAAGGCGCTGAAACTGAAGCGCCTTCCACCTTTAACGACCTTTGCCACCCTGCTGATATGGACAACTCGGTCCGTCAATTCCAGTGTGCTTGGATCAATTTTTGGCAATGTCACTCCCTCCTGAAATCAGTTCCCCAGTTAAAAGACCAGACCATTTGCTCTTGCTGCTTCTGCTAATGCTTTCACCCTTCCGTGATAGAGATACCCGCCTCGATCAAAGACGACTTTTTGGATTCCCTTCTCAAGGCATTTTTGGGCAATGAGTTCCCCGACCTTCTTTGCGGCTTCGACATTTCCTGTATAACGGAGAGTCCCCTTTAATTCTGGACTCAGTGTCGAGGCACTGGCCACTGTTTTTCCTACCGAATCAACAATGGCCTGGACATAGATATGTTTTAGGCTTCGGAAGACATTGAGGCGAGGCCTCTCCGCTGTCCCACGGATACGACTTCGCACCCTCTTTTTTCTCTTCATCCTTGCCAGGATCTTCTTCTTTTCCATGTTTAAAAAACTTCCCTCTCCTTAGATTCTTACACGTTAAATCTGAGAATTTTCTTCTACTCTCCCGAAAATCCGGTCCCCCTTATCCCCTCCCTCTCCCCACGGGGGAAGGGGGGGGAATTCCAAATGTCTTTGGCTAGGCTTTTGTTTTACCAACCTTCTTGCGAATCTTTTCCCCGAGATAGCGTACTCCCTTCCCTTTGTAAGGTTCTGGGGGTTTGATCGCACGGAGTTTTGCAGCAACAGTCCCTACCAACTGTTTGTTCACTCCCTTGACCGTGATCAGGGTCTGTTTCTCTACTTCGACCTTAATCCCTTCTGGAACGGGAAAGAGAACAGGATGGGAAAAACCCAAGGTCAGTTTAAGAAGGTTGCCTTGAGTATCGGCACGGAAACCGACCCCAACGATCTCCAACTTCTTCTCAAATCCCTGGGTGACCCCTGTCACCATATTGGCGATAAGTGTCCGGGTCAGACCGTGAAGGGCTTTCAAAGGTCTATCTTCACGCTCGCGCTGAATGAGCACTTTGCCATCATCCAACGAAACGGCAATGCCTCGGGGTAGGTCATGGGTGAGGGTTCCCTTCGGTCCGGTCACCTCTATCTTCGAAGAATCTAAAGTGACTTTCACTTCTTTTGGCAATTGGATCGGCATTCTTCCAATACGAGACATACATAAACCCCATTTTAGGTTTTAGATTTGAGATTGTTCAATCTGAAATATGCAATCTTCAATCTAAAATCAAAATTACCAGACATAGCACAATACTTCTCCACCGACATGGGCTTTGCGTGCGGCCTTATCCGTTAGGATCCCTTTGGGGGTGGAGAGGATCGTAACTCCCAATCCGCTCATAGCCGAAGGAATACGATCGGTCCCAACATAAACCCTCCGGCCGGGTTTGCTCACCCGCCGAATATGGACGAGTTCTTTCCGGTTGGCATCGTACTTCAGAGAGATTCGAATCAAATCATGTTCCTTCTCATCCTTGACGACTTTGAAGTTTGCAATGAACCCCTCCGCTTTTAGAATCTTTGCAATCTCGTGCTTCATTTTGGAGTAGGGGACATCCACCTTTTCGAATCTGGCTTTTGATGCATTTCGGATGAGTGTGAACATATTGGCCAATGGATCGGTCATCGACATAGCATACTCCGCAATGGTTACCAGCTGGCTTTAATGACACCGGGGACCTCACCCCGGGTGGCATACTTTCTGAGACAGAGACGGCACATATTAAATTTCCGAATAAAAGCCCTCGGCCTACCACAGAGAGGGCAACGGTTATACTGTCGGACTTTAAATTTCTGCTTTCTCTTTGCCTTATTCATCAACGAGAGTTTCGCCAATTTATCCTCCCAACATCGCTATGCGTATCACGCAAAGCGCTTAGCCTGTTTTAATTTCTGAAGGGCATCCCGAGCAGCCTCAGAAGCTCCTTCCCCTCTTCGTCCGTTCTTGCAGTGGTGCCAATGACAATATTCATCCCTTTGACCTTGTCAATTTTATCGTAATGGATCTCCGGGAAGATGAGCTGTTCGCGAATACCCAGGGCATAGTTTCCCCTTCCATCGAACGATTTCCCAGAAAGGCCTTTAAAATCTCTCACCCTCGGAAGAGCGACATTCACCAGGCGGTTGAAGAACTCATACATCCGCTCTTTCCGTAAAGTGACCCTGACTCCGATCGGCATCCCCACTCTCAATTTGAACTGGGCGATCGATTTTTTGGCTTTGGTGATGACCGCCTTCTGTCCTGTAATGAGGGTTAGTTCTTGAACAGCGGAGTCAAGGATCTTGATGTTCTGGATGGCTTCTCCCAACCCCATATTGATGACGATCTTATCTAACTTGGGAACCTCCATCCGGTTTCGATAATTGAATCGTTTCATCATTGCAGGAACAACCCGTTCCTGATAAATCTCTTTCAATCGGGGCATCGTATCACCTACTTATCAAAGAGTTCTCCACATTTTTTACAATACCGAGCCTTCTTCCCACCTTCGAGTGTTCGGTAGCCAATGCGCACGGGTTTATTGCATTTTTCACAAAGAAGCATCACATTGGAGATATGAAGGGGCGCCTCCTTTTCGAGAATGCCTCCTCGTTTCTGTTGTCCGTGGGGTCGAGAATGCCTCTTAATGAAATTGATCTTCTCGATGAGCACCTTCTGTTTCTCGGGAAAGACTTTCAAGATCCGGCCACTCTTACCCTTCTCCCTACCGTTGGTCACTACGACTAAGTCATTTTTCTTAAGATAATTTTTGGAGACGATCATTCCAATATCCTTTCATCTCTCGATTGGGGTAGCCGCAAACTTCACAGGACCTCAGGGGCCAGCGAGATGATCTTCATGAATCGCTTGGCTCGAAGTTCACGGGCCACTGGACCGAAGATGCGGGTGCCGATCGGTTCTCCCTGGGGGTTGATCAGAACAGCAGAGTTATCATCAAATTTGATGTAGGAGCCATCCGGTCGTTTCACCTCTTTTTTTGTCCGAACGATGACTGCCCGGGCGACATCTCCCTTTTTGATCTTGGAGTTGGGCAAGGCATCTTTGACTGAGACGATGATCACATCACCCACCGTCGCATATTTTCTTCGTGTTCCACCGAGAACCTTGATACAGCCCAATCTTTTGGCTCCCGAATTATCGGCGACATCGAGAATACTCCGCATCTGAATCATGATGAACTCCATTCATTACCGAACGTGGAAAGTGGAGAGTGGCGGGTGGAAAACGATTTTTTCTGCCACTTTCTACTTTCGACCTTCTACTTTCCGTTTTTAAGCGGCCCGTTCGATGATCTCTTTGACGCGCCACCTTTTCTCTCTGCTGAGGGGGCGGGTCTCGATCAGTAAAACCTTATCGCCAATATGGCATTGGTTCTTCTCATCATGGGCCTTCACTTTTGTCCTCTTCCGAACATACTTCTTGTAGACAGGATGAAGGACCAGACGATTGACCATGACGACGACCGTCTTATCCATCTTGTCGCTCGAGACCACACCGGTTAAGGTCTTTCTTTTTCCTCTCTCTTCCATGAATCTTATTTCCCCTTGCCCCGTGAGAAAGCCGAAGACTTTCTATTAGGGTTTGCCCGAAGCTTTCTCTTTGAGGATCGTCTTAATCCGAGCAATATCCCGCTTGACCTGTGGGATTCGCATGGTATTTTCCAGTTGTCCGGTTGCATGTTGAAAACCGAGGTTGAAGAGCTCTTCGTGAAGTTCCTTCTCTCGATGCATCAGTTCCCCTTCACTTAGGAGACGGAGATCTTTTGGCTTCATAATTGGCTCCCCCTCATGATAAACCTTGTAGAGATGGGCAATTTGTGTGAAGCCAGAAGAAAGGCTTCTCTGGCCCGCTCTTCAGGAACCCCTTCCATCTCATAAAGGATTCTGCCTGGTCGGATGACAGCCACCCAATCTTCAGGTGGCCCCTTTCCTTTCCCCATTCTGGTTTCCGCAGGTTTCTTGGTAATTGGTTTGTCAGGAAAGATGCGTATCCAGATGCGACCCGTCCGTTTGATAAATCGGGTCATGGCAATACGGGCTGCTTCAATCTGACGGGAGGTCAACCAGCCACATTCGGTAGCCTGAAGTCCAAAGTCACCAAAGTTGAGCTTATTGCCCCGAGAGGCAGCCCCTTTCATACGACCTTTCTGCATCTTTCGATATTTTGTCTTCTTCGGCATCAACATCTGATTAAACCTCAATGCAAAATATAAATTGCAAATTGAAAAGTTAGTATCGAAGAATTCTCAATTTTGAACGGCTAATTTTGCATATTACAATTTCAAATGACCTTTATGAATCAGGCAGCTCGTTCTTCTCCCTCTTTGCCTGGATAGACCTCTCCGCTAAAGATCCATACCTTCACGCCGATAATGCCGTAGGTTGTTTTTGCCTCGGCTAAGCCAAAGTCGATGTCCGCACGTAGGGTGTGGAGTGGAACCCGGCCCTCGCGGTACCATTCATAGCGAGCCATCTCTGCCCCACCCAGTCTTCCAGAGACCGCCACTTTAATTCCCTTTGCTCCGAGTTTAATGGCCGAGGCAACCGCTTTTTTCATGGCTCGACGAAAACCAACCCGGCGCTCGAGCTGAAGCGCCACATTTTCAGCCACCAGCTGGGCATTCAATTCAGCCCTCTTCACTTCATTGATATTGATGATGATCTCCTTCTGGGTCATCTTCTGAAGCTCTTTTTTGAGGTTCTCCACCTCAGCCCCTTTTTTTCCAATGATGATCCCAGGCCGTGCAGTCCAGATGGTGACCTTCGCCTTTTTGGCTTTGCTGGCTGCTCGTTCGATCTCAATCTTTGAGACCCCTGCGTGGTAGAGCTTCTTCTTCAGGTGCTCTCGGATCTTTATGTCCTCAACGAGAAGTTGGGGATAATCCTTCTCCGCAAACCATCGTGAATCCCAGCGCTTGATATATCCCAGTCGAAAGCCTATTGGATGAACTTTCTGCCCCAAAGTCTTACCTCCTTTCACTTCTCATCCAGGACGATGGTGATGTGGCTCGTTCTCTTCCGGATGGGGGTGGCTCTTCCCAAAGCCCGCGGCGTGAACCTTTTCCAAGTTACTCCCTGGTCAACCGTAATCTTCTTCACATACAAGCGATCCACGTCCACTGTCTTCTTCTGCGTGGCATTGGCAATGGCTGATTTGAGCAATTTGGTGATAATTCGGGCGGACACTTTCTTCGTGAAGGCCAGAATATTGAGGGCCTCTTCCGATTTTTTGCCCCTGATCAAGTCAGCCACCAGCCTTGCCTTTGTAGGGGATAAACGCACATATTTCAATGTTGCCTTGACTTCCATCTTCTTCAACCTTTACCCCGTTAGAAAGCCCCCGTACGAAGCTTAGCTTCTGTCGGGGTGGGAGCCCACCCGTTAGAAAGTCGAAAACTTTCTAACGGGTAGGCTCTTATGGAGTCTTTCCTTTAATTTTTGTCTTTCGATCTCCGGAATGGCCGTGGAAGGTCCGAGTGGGAGAGAATTCTCCTAACTTATGGCCAACCATCTCTTCCGTGACGAAGACCGGAATAAATTTCTTTCCGTTATGTACGGCAAAAGTTAAACCGACCATTTCTGGAATGATGGTGGAACGCCTGGACCAGGTTTTGATCACCCTTCCTTCTTTTGTTCTCCGGACCTCCTCGATCTTCTTCTTCAAATGGGCATCCACAAAGGGCCCTTTTTTAATTGAGCGGGCCATTAATCTCTCCTCTTCAGGATGTATTTGTCCGTTCTTTTATTCTTGCGCGTCTTCTTCTCTTGGACGCCCCAGGGCGTGCAGGGGTGGCGACCTCCAGAGCTCTTTCCTTCACCTCCACCGAGCGGATGGTCAATCGGATTCATGGCCACGCCGCGCGTCACCGGACGGCGTCCATGCCATCGGGTTCTTCCTGCTTTTCCATAAGAGATGTTTTCGTGCTCGAAGTTGCTTACCTGTCCGATGGTGGCATAGCAGTCTTGGAGGATGAGTCGCACTTCGCCAGAGGGAAGCTTGACGTGCGCATATTTGCCTTCTTTAGCCATCAACTGACCACTGGTTCCAGCACTTCGTATGATCTGGCCTCCCTTGCCAATTTTTAACTCCACATTGTGGATGAGCGTGCCGGTAGGGATGTTTCGGAGGGGAAGGGCATTGCCGGGTTTGATATCCGCATTTGCGCTGGCCATGACCTGATCCCCCACCTTCAGTTGGTCGGGCGCCAGGATATACCGTTTCTCACCATCCACATAGTGGAGCAGAGCGATTCGGGCGGATCGATTGGGATCATACTCAACCGAAGCGACCTTAGCAGGAATCTCCCTCTTATCCCTTTTAAAGTCAATGATCCGGTACATCCGCTTATGGCCTCCACCCCGGTGCCAGGCCGTGATTCTTCCGTAACAGTTCCTTCCGCCTGTCTTCTTCAGGGGACGAAGAAGGCTCTTCTCTGGAGTATTGGAGGTGATCTCCTCAAATGCGGAGACGGTCTGGAAACGTCTTCCAGGAGAGGTCGGTCTAAATTTTTTAATTGCCATCTTTTTACTCCAATTGAACTTGAGATTTTAGATTCCAGACGATTCAATCTGAAATCCGAAATCTGCAATCTGAAATATCTTCTGATTAAGCTCCTTCGAAGAAGTCGATCCGGTCTCCTTCTCTTAAGGTGACAATGGCCTTTTTCCAGTCGGGCCTCTTCCCCAATCTCCTTCCCAGACGCTTTACTTTACCCAAGACGTTGAGGGTGCGAACATCGTTTACCTTCACCTTGAAGAGGCGTTCAACCGCCGATTTGATTTCGATCTTATTCGCCTTCCGATCAACTTGAAAGATATATTGACGGCTCTCATCTTTCTGACGGGTGCTCTTTTCAGTGACCAGGGGTCTTAAAATAATCTTCTGTGGCTCTTTCATGATGCAAACACCCCTTCTATTTTTTCGAGCGCCTGGCTCAAAACGATCAGATGTTCGTGATTGAGGATGTCGTATACATTGAGGTTATTGTAACGGAGCACTTCGACTCCAGGAATATTTCGGGCCGATCGTTCCAGATAGGGATGCCTATCATCAGTGACGATGAGGGCATCCTCTACTTCAAACCTCTTCAAAATATCGATGACCTGGCGGGTTTTAAATCCATCAAGAGGAAATTGATCGAGGAGGATCAGTTTCTCCTCCTGACGTTTGAGGCTGAGTGCGGATAAGAGGGCAGCTCGCCTTGCCTTTTTCGGAATAGAGAAGGAGTAATCTCTTGGCATAGGGCCAAAGATTGTCCCGCCGCCCTTCCAGAGAGGTGAGCGTCGGGAGCCTGCCCGAGCCCTTCCCGTTCCTTTCTGACGATAAGGTTTTGCGCCACCTCCGCGGACAAGAGCTCGGTTCTTGGTGGCGGCTGTTCCCATTCTTCGCGTGGCGAGGTGATTTCGCACCGTCTCATAAAAGAGATGAGGGTTGATCTTCACATTAAAGATCCGATCGCTCAACTCGATCTCCCTTACTTTCTGACGGTTGATGTCATAGACAGTAAATTGGCTCATCTCAACCCTTTCCTTATGCAGTGGCTTCAGCCTTCCCTTTCTTAGTGGCACTTCGAATGAGAACCCATCCACGAGGACTCCCGGGAACGCCTCCCCGCAGGAGGAGAAGGTTCTGATCTTCCCTCACCTCTAGAACCTTGATGTTCTGAATCGTCACGCGGGTGTTTCCAAATTGGCCCGGCATCTTCAGGCCCTTAAAGACATGGTGAGGATAGGTGGCTGAGCCCACAGATCCTCCATGACGAAAATACTCGTGGGTGCCATGAGAACCGGGTGAACCATGAAACCCATGCCGTTTCATGACACCTGCAAATCCCTTTCCCTTGCTCAGACCGGTTACATCCACAAAATCGCCAGGTTTAAAGAGTTGGCCGACGTTGATCTCCTGGCCTATCTCATAACCCTCGGTGTCCTCCATACGGAACTCTTTCAGATGAACAACGGGAACGATCCCAGCCTTTTTGCAATGGCCGGCAAGCGGTTTTTTCACCCTCTTCTCTTTCTTCGGAAGGAAGCCAATCTGGAGAGCTTCGTAACCATCCTTCTCTTTCGTCTTCTTCTGGGCGACCCAGCAGGGTCCGGCTTCGATCACTGTGACCGGAACCACAGAGCCGTCTTCCTGAAAGATCTGGGTCATTCCTATTTTTCTGCCAATAATTCCGAGTGTCCGTTTCATGGCTTAAGAATTCCTTATAATTTGATCTCCACATCGATCCCGGCAGCCAGGTCGAGCTTCATCAGGTTATCGACCGTCTGCTGCGTGGGCTCAATGATGTCGAGGAGCCGCTTATGGGTTCGAATTTCGAACTGCTCCCTCGACTTTTTATCCACGTGGGGAGACCTCAATACGGTGTAACGATTGATCTTCGTCGGAAGGGGAATAGGACCTGCCACGCTGGCGCCGGTCCGCCGAACGGTATCCACAATCTCAGCCGTTGACTTATCCAAAAGTTTATGGTCATAAGATTTGAGGATCACTCTGATCTTCTGAGCTGTCATTCCATCTCCCCTTTCCTTCTCTTTATTCGTCTATTCGAGGATGTCGCTGATGACGCCAGCACCCACCGTGCGACCCCCCTCCCGAATCGCAAACCGCAACTCCTTCTCCATCGCAATCGGCGTGATCAACTCCACCGTCAACGATACATTGTCCCCA
>Ga0209721_1000602_pt1 | contig 31083 bp, 29 predicted proteins | sample TshhotsprinmetaG_FD_184139 | JGI IMG/M metagenome (GOLD analysis project Ga0209721, IMG submission 184139) | Hot spring microbial communities from South Africa to study Microbial Dark Matter (Phase II) - Tshipise hot spring metaG (SPAdes)... | ecosystem: Environmental > Aquatic > Thermal springs...
AATACCCGGAAGAACCTTATTTAATAAAGGAGTGAAATATGGTTCAAAGAAAATTTCCTGCAATCCTTGTAATTTTGTTGGGTCTGTTCTTTGCCACGTTAACATCAGCCCAGGTCTGTGTCACGTGTCATCAGAAGGTGACCCCGGGCATCGTCTCGGACTGGCAATTGAGCAAACACAGCAAGAACAAGATCGGCTGTGCAGAATGTCATGGCTCCGATCACAAATCCCGTCAGAATGTGGCAAAGGCCAAAATCCCCACGCCCGATACCTGCGCCACCTGCCATGACAAGCGGGTGAAGGAATTTAAGGCAGGAAAACATGCGGCGGCCTGGGCCGCTATGAAGGCCATGCCTACCGCACACTGGCAACCCATGTCCCTCATGGAGGGCATGAAGGGCTGTGGTGGATGCCACAAGATCGGAATCAAGAGTGAGGCAGAGATTAAGGAACTGAAAAAGAGTGGGGCGGGTTTTGGAGTGGCTTCGTGCGATGCCTGTCATACCCGGCATACCTTCTCCGTCCAGGAAGCCAGACAGCCTCAGGCCTGTCAGACCTGCCACATGGGATTTGACCACCCCCAATGGGAGATGTATTCCGGCTCCAAACATGGTGTCAGGTATCTATTGAAGCAGAATAAGATGCTTCCTGAAACCGCCTCCGCACCGACCTGCCAGACCTGTCACATGCAGGAAGGAAATCATGAAGTCCGTACCGCATGGGGATTTCTCGCTGTGCGGCTTCCGATGCCAGAAGATAAGCAGTGGGCGGCTGATCGCGCCACCATCCTTCAGGGGCTTGGAGTGCTTGACCCTGATGGAAAACCCACCGGAAGACTCGATGTGGTGAAAGCCGCGGATGTGGCCCGATTGACTCAGGAGGCCTGGCAGAAGGAACGGGACAAAATGCTTAAAGCCTGTAACAAATGCCACTCTGTTAATTTCGCAAAAGCCGAACTTGAGAAGGGTGACCAGATCATCAAAGATGCCGATCGTCTCATGGCCGAAGCCATCCGTATCGTTGCGTATCTCTATAAGGATGGGATTTTACCCAAACCGAAGAATTATACTTATCCCTTTCCGGATCTCCTCACCTTTCACGATGCTCCGACAGTAATCGAACAGAAACTCTTTGTGATGTTCCTCGAACACAGGATGAGGACATTCCAGGGAACCTTCCACGCCAACCCGGACTATGCCCTCTGGTATGGATGGAGCAAGATGCAGCAGAGCCTGACAGAAATCAAAGAAAAGGCAGCGGATTTGCGCACGAAAGCTAAAAAATAATGTCATGGAGGAACTCTCTAACTGGGGATTCCTCCCTCTCTTTTTCTTGTATCGAATCCTAAATTTTTCTAAAATAATTAATCTATGAAGATCCTGCTTTTCTGCTTGGCGATTGGTTGGCTCCTTTGCCCAGCACAATCTCCATACGGTACGCCTGAGTACGCCGAGCAGACCCATTTTGACTGTCAACAGTGCCATGTCGATCCGACCGGGGGTCGATTGACAAAGGCCGGAGAGGATTTCAGGGATGATCTTAAAGCGAGAGGCCTTTATCGTCCTCTTAAATCTTACCAAAAGGTCATCCGTTTGATCATCGGTTATTTGCACCTCCTCACTGCCATTGCCTGGTTTGGAACCATTCTCTATGTCCACATCCTCTTAAAGCCAGCCTATGCAGCAAAGGGACTTCCAAAGGGAGAATTGATTCTCGGTTGGCTTGGGATCATTCTTCTGACCGGCACCGGTATCCCCCTCACCATTGCAAGAATCCCAACATGGGAAACCTTCTATACGACAAGATTTGGGATCCTATTAAGCATCAAATTAGCTCTTTTCTTAATCATGGCGAGCTCTGCAGCCTTTGTCACCTTCATCATCGGGCCCAAGTTGAGAAAGAGGGTGTCCCAGCCCTCTTTTGAAAAAAAGGGGAAATATACCCTGGAAGAATTGTCTCGCTTCGATGGCAACGAAAAAAGGCCAGCTTATATCGCCTATAGAGGGAAAATCTATGATGTCAGTTCAAGTAGGCTCTGGGTTGAGGGGAATCATGGGAGAAAACATCTGGCAGGAAATGACTTAACCGAAGCCCTCCGATTAGCCCCTCATGGAGAGAATAAGATCTTCCAAATGCCTTTAGTCGGAGAGCTTTTACCGGTGGAGGGAAAAATGGAAAAGTCCAAGCCTGAAAGAGTCTTCTATTTTATGGCCTATATGAACCTCATCTTTGTCTTCCTCATCACCTTCATCATCGCCCTCTGGCGATGGGGATGATTTACATCTTTTCCTTGACCTCCAAAGCTTCGGAGACCAATTGAGTGATTTGATCGAAATTAAAGGGTTTGGAGATGATAAAGTCAATTCCCTCATGGCCCATCTTCTCTCGATCCAGTTCCATGCCCCAGCCGGTGATCATGACGACAGGAATTTTGGGATTTATCTTTTTCAACGCCTTTCCCACCTCCCAACCCGAAATCTTAGGCATACCGAGATCGGTGAAGACCAGATCAAAGGACCCACTCTTAAACCGCTCTATTCCTTCATCCCCGTCTGAAGCCAACTCGACCTGATGACCTTTGGTGACCAGTATCCGAGAGAGGATATCTCGGACAGCTTCTTCGTCATCAATCACCAAAATTTTAGCTGGACGAACCGTTCCTAAAGATTTCTCAACCTTCTGCTCTACCTCCTTGAGCTCTTGCTCATACTCAATGGGTAGACGAAGGATGAAGGTCGTTCCTTTCCCGGGTTCACTCTCAACCAGAATCTCCCCTCCATGGCGTTTGATGATCCCATAAGAAACGCTCATCCCCAGTCCGGAGCTGGCCACCCCTTTCGTTGTGAAAAACGGATCGAAGATTCTCTTCTTCACCTCTTCAGACATTCCGATGCCCGTATCAACGACCTTCATCTCTACAAATTCTTCTGAGAGAGGGTGAGTTGAAAGGGTGATCCGGCCTCCGTTCGGCATGGCATCGACGGCATTGAAAATGATATTGGTTAAAACCTCTCTTAACTCTGATGGATTTCCAAGCACAGGAGGAATCTCTTGGAGTCTTTTGACCAATTCGATCTGGACTCCCTTTTTTTGAGCCTGGTCCTTCCACTTCGGTTCTGTAATCGCTGCCACCTGATGGATGAGATCATTAAGGAAAATAGGGATGAACTCCCTGTCTCTCCTCTTCCCTGTAAAATCCTGAATGCGACGGACGGTCTCGGCCCCATCCTTGCATGCCCTTTCAATCGTCTTTAAACGTTCCCGTATCTCATTGGGCTCGTAATGCTCAAAGGAATGGAGCATGAGTTGAACGTTTCCGAGAATGGCCGCTAAGACATTGTTGAAATCATGGGCCACTCCACTGGCCATCTCTCCTAAAGCTCTCAATTTCTCCGTCTGAACGATCTGATCTTGAGCCTGCTTCAATTCACTGAGGGTATGCTTGAGATCGGAAAAGAGATAGGCATTCTCGATGAAAATGCTTACCTGGCTGGCAAAGGAAGAGAAAGCCTTTAAATCCTCTTCGTCAAAGCCATGGATCTCTCTACTCCCGATGTCCAGGACACCGATGACCTGATCCCTCACCTTGAGTGGAAAGGCGGCTTCTGACCTAACCTCTGGAATTCCAAAGATATATCGGGGCTCTTTTGATACATCGGGTACATAAAGGGGTTCACCGGTATGGGCGACCCACCCAACAATGCCATCGATCCCAACCCGAAACCTCATGGGCTCCACTTCTTTGATGTCTTGTCCTATAATTTGGCGAATATAGAGTTCCTTCTTCTCCTGATCGATCAACAAGACACCACATAAAGGATAATGCCATTGGGAGACTAAGAGCTCCAAAGCCTTTTCGAGCAATTTGTCCAGATCAAGGGTGGATGACAGCTTCTTCCCGATCTCATGAAGGATCGTCAATTGCCTGATCTTGGCCAATGAGCCCTCATAGAGTTGCGCATTTCCAATAGCGATGGCCGCCTGATGGGCAAAATTGGAAAGAAGGTCAATCTCTTTTGGCTTAAAATGTTTTTTGGGATCGGTGGTGCAGACGATCATCGTTCCGATAATCATCTCCCGAAGCATCAATGGAACCCCAATGACCTCCTTAAGATGATAAGGGTCCAATTCCCTCAATCGGTTTGGATGCTGTTCATAATGCTGAAAGATTACGGGAGCTCTCTTTTTCAATACCTCTCCTCCGACTCCTCCAGAGGCCGGAGAGATCTCTTTTCCGATTAGGGTTTCCGTCACCCCCTGGGCCATCACATAGAGATAGGCCTGTTTCTTATTATCCCAGAGACCGATCGACCCGGCATCGGCTCCCAGGAGTGCAATGGCACTCTCCATAATTTTTTTGAGAATCCCTTTCAGTTCAAGTTGGGATGCGATTTCCCGGCTGATGCCGTAGAGGGTTTCTTCTTCCTGCAGACGTTCACATTTTCCGTATAAAGGAAAGTCCTCTCCAGGGCGGTGCTGATGATCTGTCCTATGGAATTTAAGAGGTTTCTTGTGGATGGGCTGAAGCGATCAAACTCTCTTCGAGCAATATTGAGTGTTCCGTAGGTCTTTTCCCTCGTTTTGATGGGAATGACGGCAAGAGATTTTAAACCCGCCTCAATGGCAAAAGGGATGACCTCAGAATAATTGGGATAGTCCTCAATAAAGAGAGGTTCTCCAGAAAGGGCAACCCTTCCTGTCGCCCCTTCACCCAATTTCAACCGCCTCATCTCTTTTGAGAAGGCTGTTGAAAATCCTTTGTGAACCGTATAGATCAACTCATTGCTGTTCTCTTCAAGAAGATAGATGCCTACTGATTGGATCTCCGTCATCTCCACAATCTTTTCAAGACTCTTGTTCAGAATCTCATCGAGGTCGATCGATTCGTTGACGGCTTGGCTGATTGCGTTGAGGATCGAAAGCTCACGATTGAGCCTAAGGATCTCTTCGGTCTTACCTCTCTCTTTCTCATTCTCCATATGAGAATTTTCTCCTCCGATCATGCCCTTAGAAATAAAGTTTTAACGGATGAATCGCAGAGCTCAATCGACCAGAATCAATCCATAAATATTCTGTTCCTCCTCATAGCTTCTCACCACCCAGATTGGAAAACCATTATCCCTCGCTGTCTTAAAAACATCCACTCCACAGGCCTCCATAGAAGGCCTCGCCTCCATTCCGTGTTTGCAAAGGCTACTGAGGTCACATTCTTTACAGAGACGACAGGGCCCGGAGGTCATACTCCAGGCTTTATAATAACCTTCAAGAAAAATTTCTATCTCGAGTTGAACAATGATCTCATTAAATTGCTTCGTCTTCTCACTCCTTTTTCTTCCTTCGGTGATGTGACGGTGAAGTAGGATCGCTTTTTGATAGGAATCAATCACTCTCCGTGTCACTTCTGGGGTGGGTGTGTGCGGTGGACAGCAAAGGCTTCTCCCAAATCCTGGACATCCAAATTGGCATTTCAGCCGAACCCATTCCGCAGTGACAACAGAGCCTGGGTCGATCACTTTGGCTCCATCTACTCCTTTCTCGAGAGCGTTCTGACAAAATTCCTCAACTGGTTTCATTCTTTCCCCTTTCCTTTTAATGCTCAAAAGAAATTAAACTCTAAACTCAAAACCCTCAACCCTAAATGGAGCCCTACGGGTAAAGCCCGTGGTCCTCTTGGCTCGGAATAAAAGTCCGAAAAGCCTCTTTTAACATTTGGATTTTCAGTTTTATGTCTATTTTGGATTTAGTGTTTAGGGTTTTGAGTTTAATCCCATGTTTTGAATGGCTATTTTCTTCCTGTCAGTTCTTTAATTTCTCTCTGGGCCTCCTCTCTCTCTGGACTTCCTCGTTCCAACCAGTCGAGAGAGGTCCGAAAATGGAGCAAGGCAGTCTTGGGTTCGCCTCTCAATTTAAAATAGTTGGCAAAATAGAAATGGGACAATCCCTTATGCCCCATTCTGCCGTATACGGAACCAAGAGCATGGTAGACATCGCTCCATTCGGGATGTTCTCTTTTAACCTTTAGCAAGGGGGAGAGGGCACGCTCGAAATCCCCTTTCTCATGATAGCACCTTCCGAGAAAAAAAAGGGCCAAGAGATCCTCATTCAACGCAATGCCTTCTCTAAAAAGCGATTGAGTTCTTTCGAGACTCCGGATCGCTTGATCCAGTCTTCCGGAAAGAAAAGAGGCGATCCCCAACTCCCTCAACACATCGCTGTCCTCCGGCGCCAATGAGTGAGCTTGCTGAAAGGCCTCCATCGCTCGATCGAATCGCCCCGTCTTTCGGTAAGCCAAACCGAGACCATAATGGGCATCGACATCTCGCAGATTGGAATCGATCATGGATTGAAAATGTTGGATCGCTACGTGGGCCTCTCTCTCTTCCACAAAGGCTTTGGTTTGAATCTTTCGATACGGCCCAAAGGACTTAAAAGGTCCAGACAATCTCGGTCCAGCTTGGAGGAGGTTTTCCATGAGAGAGATGCGATCTCCAATACCGGGGTGGGTCGAAAGATAAGTGGGAATCTTGGGCCCGGCGGTGAGGCTGAGCCTATATATTTTGCTCATGAAAGTGATCAGACCATTGGGATCGTAGCCTGCCCGTATCATGTATTGAAGGCTATTCTGATCGGCTTCCATTTCCATATCGCGGGTATATTTCAGGGTGAGAGCTTCGGCACCAGCCATTGCAGTCGTCGCTACGGCCTCTGTAACCTTTCCTCCTCCGCCCAGCAAAACCCCTGCGATGATGGCCGCCATGGAGACAATGCTCAGCCTTTTCGACCTCTCGATCATCTGGACCACATGCCTTGCCATCACATGAGAGATTTCGTGACTGAGAACGCCTGCGATCTCATGCTCACTCTCGGCTAAAACCAGAAGTCCGGTAGTCAGGAAGATATGGCCTCCTGGGATAGCATAGGCGTTTGGGTCTGAACCAACGATCAGATAAAATTTGAATTCATATGGGGTTGAACCCACCTGGGCAATGAGCGAATTGCCGATTCGGTTGACAAAGCTCCGCAAGGTCAGGTCACGCACCCATTCGACCTGTTTATCCATTTCGAGGACGATCTTCTTACCTAACTGCTTCTCCTCTTCGATGGACATGGCCCATGAAATGCCTGCTTGACTGAGGAAGAGACAACTGAGAAAAAGAGAGGTAAACCAGATTAACTTTTGTGGGAGGAAAGACATCTCTCGATTCTTCTATGACTATTGATTCGAGGTCAATCTTAACATGTTCTCCCTTTCTCTACAATGAAAAAAAACCCTATATATCCTCTCCATTTGGGTGGGGTTTGGATGGTGGGAGTAAGAGGATATATAGGGCTATCAACCTTACTGGGACCTCTAACGATTCCAAATTCGTCACGCCGGTGAAAATCAGGGCCGGAATGACATTTTAGAGATAATCTTATTATGGTCTCATCATCTTTTAGTCAGATAGTCGGATCGCTAAACAAACACAGGACGAGAATAAGACTACTCGATGATTAGACTAAAAGATGACGACTAATGTTCCAAACAGGGATAATAAATGGTAATTCCACCGATTCGATCCGCTTTCCACTTGAGCCAGTCAAAACTTTTTCTCAACAGACCTCCCTCTTTGGCTTGAATTCTTTTCTTCCCTTTCTTCTTTGAATGGGGCCCATATCGATCTTTGACCGTATCCCTCATAAGCCCTCCCCCATCGTCTTCTCCTTCGTAGGAGGTTCACATGCCTTTCCAGTTCTTCACCGATTCGTTAATGTCCTGAATCGCTCCATAAAGATCCTTGATGGAGAATCTTTCCCGCCCCCCTGGATGGGAGGGATAGACCCTGCCGCCTCCGGAAGGCCCGGCCTCGCTGAACTCCTTCAACTCTTTCTCCTGCGAAGCCTTAATCTTCTCTAACTCCAGACCGTGTTCCAACTCCATCTCATGCTCGGTCAGGTGACCGTTGATCCAAGCCCAATTCATCGGATAAACATCCGGGTTAAAGATGACCGAATAGAAATGCCAGACAATGATGGTCAGGGTTGCCAATACGGCCTCATAGAAATGGATTGCCCTTGCCACATCAAAAGTCCACATGGGAAAGAAGAGAAGCCATTCTTCTTTGAACCAGAGTATGAAACCGGTAACGGTCATGACGATTGTCCCCCAGATCAGTCCAAAATATTCAAACTTCTCCCTGAAATTGAATCGTCCCATCTTGATCACTTTGGCTGGGCGGTTGATGAAGAGGTTATTCTTCAAGGTCTCCCAGAGGTCTTGGACATCTTTCCAGGTGGGGATCATATCGATCACAATCTGTCGCCCTCTTGCGGTGAAGGCTAAATAGAGGAGATGGTAACCTCCCAGGGTAACCGTGGCCACACCGGAGAGCCGGTGGAGGAATCCCCTAAATGTCATTCCCAATGGGACATCGGTGATCGGAGATACCCAAAATGCCTCAGGATATTTCAGAGCGAAACCGGTAATTACCAAAATCGTAAAATTGATAGCAAGGTTGATGTGTTGAATCCGCTCGTTCAAAGTCATTCTCAGATATTTCTTTCCCATCACGCTTCACTCCCCTTTAAGGCCTTCGATCGATCGTCTTCCTCAACCAATCCGTGAAGTTGAAGAAGGTCATTCCTCCGATGACGGTCACAATCAGAATAATATAGATGATTCGGATCCATCCCACCACCTTCTCTCCGATATCCACTCCTTTGATGTCGGCCAGTGTGTGGATTTTGCCCCTCGCAAAATTGACAGAAGCCTTGGGATGACAAGTGCCGCAGGTCTTCTGGAGATTATCCTTATGGACCATCGATTTCGGATCTGAAGAGGGACGAATATCATGCACACCATGGCAACTCGCACAGTTGGCTGAGAAGGTATCACCACCCCGATAAGAGAGCCCATGGAAACTATCGTAATAAGATTTGACAGGCTGAGTGGTGAACCGATATTCTCGGGTGATCTGCTCTGCTGCATGACACTGCGGACAGGTCGTAATGGCAATCTTTCTTTCATGAACCGCCGACTCCGGATCGGATCGCGGTTTGATTCCATGGGTTCCGTGACAGGTTGTACAGGTCGGGTGATTCGGTCTTCCTCTGGAAAGCCCAACGCCATGGACGCTATCGGCAAATTGTTTGCTTTCTTCAGGATGACAAGCACCACAGGTCTGGATTAAATTGGTCCGAAATGTGGTGGATTTTGGGTCAGAAAGTGGTTTAATGGAATGAGATCCATGACACTCCTTACAGGCGATATGAACCTTGATACTGTGAACGCTCGTTTTAAATAACTTCTCGGACCTCTCATGGCAGGTTCCGCAATCCACCTTCCGGTCAGCCTCTTTGACTCCTTTTTTTGCATGGGAATCATCCAGGATGCGAGTGTGACAATCGGTACATGCGATGCCTCCATGGACAGACTTTTTCAATTCGGCCTCTGAAACAAAAAGGGAAATCTTATTCCCCTGTTTGTCTTTTTTGGATAAATTTTCATCCCGATGGCAGGTTAAACACTTTGAGCTATCTGCCCAGGCCCCTTCTCCCATCACCTCATAAAGAAAGAGCAATGCAAGGAATCCCAAAACTATGGCTCCTATTTTGCGCACCTTCCACATCATGCTGGAACCCTCCTTGGAATAAAAAAGGGTAGAAAACCTTCTTGAAGACTTTCCCTTTCAATCTTTTCAAAGGCGCATTCCACCGCCGAACAGATCTCCTCTGGATCGATCGGTTTCATGGCATGGTAAAAAATCCCCGCTCCCCTTAGGCGTTTGACCAGACCGAGAGGAACTTCTGGGGAGATGACAATGACCTGAATCTTTTCATTGATCTTTTTAAAGAGAGGAACCAGGTCAAAAGCCTTCAACCCCTCTAACTCATCATCCAGAAGGAGAACGTGGGCATCTCCTTTTCTCACCTTGCGGACCGTTTCGCTTACCGACTTCACTGTCTCTATCTTATACCCAATTCCATGTAAGAGAGTGGAAAGCGGCCTGATCCCATATTCATCTTGGCAGGCAATGAGAATATTCTTTGATTTCATACCGATTTCTTCATCTTTTACAGGTCAGCGTTTTTTCAATGATCCCCCAAAATATTGAATCCGACTTCCTGTTCGCTTTCCCACCCTTCGGAGAGACGATTTACTTACTATCTATTTTACCCTAATTTTCTGAATTAGGAAACCCCTTTATTTACATCGCATGGATAGGCATCTCTTCCCTACGGAGAGAAGAAAAACTCGCCCCGATAAAAGAAGAGAAGAGGATTCCCGCTGGAATCAACTGAGCCAAAACAACGGTAATTCCAAAAGTGAGAAAAAACCAGACTCCTACGAGGCCAATACCCCGAATACCTCCCATATAAGCAATTCCAAGGGAGAAGAAAGCAATGAAAATCACAAGAACTAAACTCAGAACGACCAGAATGCGCTTCAAATCCTTATTCCTCCTTCAGCTTCAACCGTTTTTAGGCTTTAATTCTCATCTGAAAATTCATCACTCTCGATTCTTCTTTTCACCTCTTCACCGGTGCCGGCTCATATCCGGAAAGAACCACCCTCTTCTCTTCAATCGCCTTCTCTGGAGTCTTCTTCTTCGCAATCAAACCAGTGGCAGTTCCTATGAAGCTGAAAAAGAGAATCAATGCAGGAATCAACTGAAGAAGAATGATAATCGCTCCAATAATGAGAAAGCCCCAAAGAGCTGTCCCGGCCTCTTTCAAATTCATCGCCCTTCCAAAGGCTGGGGTGGCAATAAAACTGATCAGAGCGATCACTGTCAGGGTAAATCCAGTCTTAATTTTTTTTAACATTATAAACTCCCCTTTTTAGATATTCACGAAATAATATGCATTTCATGTGCCAACGTTAAACCAGAAGTTAATATTTTTATAATTATTTGATTTTATTAAATATAAAGATATTTTGGGTTTGCATTAGTCTATTAAAAATCAATATTAATGTATATAAAAATTATTCTTTTTACATAAAAATATTTGAGCAAAAATTCACTAATTATCAAAAATAATTGATATTTATGGAAAATAATAATAATATACAGTTTAAGTTGTTAAAATCCAAGTGTTCGGGCGAGAATTGAGAAGGCAATAATTGGGATGAGCCAACAGAAGAAAGCTATTATAAAACAAAGGCTAATATCGTCCGTCTCTATTTTCTTAATCTCTCCGTATTTTACAATAAGGATTAAGCCAAGAGCTGCTATCCCTACAACAACAAGGGACCAACCTACAATCAACCATTTAAAAAAATCTGACACTTTGCTTCGCTCTTTCTTAGAATATTGGAATGGAGGTAATGCGGGTTAGATCGGAGTTCGCCACGGGAAATCCATCTTTTCCCCATCATTCCATCGGTTTTTTTCTATTCTTCTCTTGCACGGAGGCCATACTTTCTCATCAAGGCCTGAAAATTGGGTCGGAGCATTCCCACCTCCTCCGCTGCTCTGGTCACATTCCATTCATTCCGATTCAGAGCATTAATGACAAATGCCTTCTCAATCTCCTCTACAGCCTTTTCTCTTAGCTGTTTTTTAATCTCCTTTAATTCTTCACTGGTCATTGGAATCGGGCTCTCTGTCGTTGGCTTCTCCGGTTGACCCGGTAGGATGAGATGTTCCACCTTAACCATTTCTTCATCGAGCATCACGACAGTCCGCTGGATCACATTTTCGAGCTCCCTTACATTTCCAGGCCACGGATACTTCATCAGTCTCTCCATGGCCTCAGGGGTAAATCCTTTAATCGTTTTCCCAATCTCCTCAGAGTATCTCTTTAGAAAATGGACAGCCAGCAGCGGGATATCATCCGGACGTTCTCTCAATGGAGGCAGGTAGATGGGAACGATGTTCAAACGGTAATAAAGATCCTCCCGAAAGGTTCCCTCCTTAATCATCTTTTCCAGATCTTTATTCGTAGCCGCAATGAGCCGGATGTCAACCTTTTTGGCTTTGGTGCCTCCCACAGGAGTGAACTCTCTCTCCTGTAATACTCTTAAAAGTTTCGCCTGAATCGAGAGGCTGATATTTCCAATTTCATCGAGAAAGACCGTTCCGCCATTCGCCACTTCAAACAGTCCTGGCTTGGTCGTCACAGCACCTGTGAAGGATCCCCGAATATGGCCGAATAACTCGCTCTCCAGGAGGTTCTCGGCAAGGACCGCACAGTCCACAGTGACAAACTGCTTGTCTCTTCTCGAACTGTTGAAATGAATGGCCCGTGCGATGAGCTCTTTGCCGGTCCCACTCTGTCCGTTAATGAGGACCGTGCTGTCTGTTGGAGCCACCTTTACAATGATGCGGTAGATCTCTTGCATCTTCTTGCTCTTGCCAACGATGTTATGAAATCCGTACTTCTCTCGAAGTTCCTGCCGGAGATAGATGTTCTCCAGAAGGAGATTCTTCTGCTCAATCGCTTTTTTCACAACGATCGAGACTTCGTCCGGGGTAAAGGGTTTGGGGATATAATCGAAGGCTCCGAGCTTCATCGCCTCAACAGCTGTCTCTACCGTAGAAAAGCCAGTGATCATGATGACGATCGTATCGGGATATTCTCGCCGCAGGGTTTTAAGCAATTCCATGCCATCAATTCCCGGCATCTTGAGGTCGGTGATTACAATATCAAAAGGGCTCACCTTCATCTTCTCAAGGGCTTCCCCTCCGCTTAAAGCGACCTCAACTTCTAAACCTTCCTCTTCGAGGATCCGTTGACAACTCTCGCAGACAATCAATTCGTCATCAACCACCAAAATCCTTGGATTAGACACCCTCTATTCCTCCTTCTTCTGATTCGTGAATAGATTTCCAATGTTGTGAACAATTCCATTTCTGAACGACGGTTCTATCTTCTTCTCCAGATCTCTCAAATCGGAAAGGACAGAGTCTCCATTCTGTTTACCTGAACGATCTAAATAGAAAGCTTGTATCCCAAGAGACCGTGGGACGAGATAGTCGAACTCGTAATGGTCGCCCACATGGATGATCTCTCTCGCTTCGACCCCAAGAATCTCACAGACCCCTTGATAAAAATGGGCCGTCTTCTTGACCACCCCAAAGTCGGAGGTAGCCGAAAAGATGCGGGTGAAATACTTGCCCATGCCTGTGACTTCCATCTCGATCTCGATGAACTCCCTCCCCGCATTGGAGGTGAGAATCAGGGGATACCTCTCTTTCAACCGCTCCAAAAGGTGACAGGCATCCTCATAGGCACTAATCTTATTCGCATAACCTTCCATCAGGGTTTTCCAGGTTTGATCCAGCTGAAAGTACCTGAACCAGTACTTTATATCATACCACTCGACCGCTCCTTCCCCAACCTTTTGGTATTCCTCCACGACCCTTGCCTTTGCTTCTTCAAAGGAAAGACCTTCCTTCTGGGCATAAAGCTTAGGAATCCCATGAAGCCAGACCCAGTCCGTAAATTCTGGGTCAACCAGCGTCCCATCCATATCAAAAGAGATGACCTTAGGCATCATGATGGCCTTATTCAAAACGAGCCTATCAGGTAATCAGATGATCAAGTCGTGGTTATCAGAACCAGAACACCAGATTATCAGGCAAACCTTTTTTCTCGTTTCCTGATGTTCTGATTTCCCGATATCCTGTTTCCTGGTAACCTGTTTTTCTGATCATCTTGGGCTATATCCTTTCAATCATCACATCCCTCACATCTCTGATCTCTTTCTCCATATCGGCAATAACAATGGTCCGAACGGGCAGATAGGCATGTGAAGTAAAAATAGTAATACACCTACCATTAAACATCAATGAAGGGGCATAGGGCTGATGGGATCGCACAAGGACGGTTTTCCCATACCTTTCCATCAACCGATTAAAATAAGCTCCTCCGAATTGAGGCCGTCCCCAATGAACTCCCAAAATATCCCCATCTATTTCTACAAAATCGCCCCAAACAATCCTGTCCCAATCTGCATCTCCGGATTCAACCCGATTGATCTCTTCAAGAGAACGCAACTCAGGGAGAGCACCATGGAGGGCCACAATGCCATTGGCAGAAGTGACGCACAAAGGTAATTTTGAAAAGAGCCTGCCATAGCGTTCCCTCTCTTCGAGAAGAAGGCCATCCCAGAAATCGGCAGGTTGCAACTCTTTGATCATATGTCCTTCATGATTTCCGGAAAGGAGAAAGATCTCCCCGGGGTGTTCAATCTTCATGCGAAGCAGATAGAGGATATTCTCTTCGGACTCTTCCCCCCGATCCACATAATCGCCTAAAAAGACGATTCGATATGGTCTTCTCAGGTAATGACGAAAAACCTGTTTGGAAGCCTCGAGATCTCCATGGGTATCTCCCACAAAGACGACCTTCCCCTGATGAGGAAGTTGGATCAACCGTGGTTCTTTCTCAAGTATCTGGTTTGCTTTATCGATTAGATCTCGGAGGTCCATTTCTAAAATGTTCAGAAAATAAGGGTTTCGTCATGCGGTCAGGGTAACGATGCCCGTATCGTTAATGAAAGTCCACGGTTGTCCTCTTTTAATTCTTTGTACGTAACCGTTACCGGTAATCGAAACGGGCTTCGTAACCTTAACCTATAAACCATTTTTATCCACCATCCGCAACCACCTTCACATGGACCTGGCGATTCCTTGGGCCATCGAATTCGCAGAAGAAGATCCCCTGCCATGTCCCGAGGAGGAGTCGTCCCGAATCGATAAGAAGGGTCTGGGAGCAACCCACCAGACTCGACTTGATATGGGCCGCTGAATTTCCCTCGGTATGCTGGTATCGATCTTCGAAAGGAATGATCTTGTTCAGTTCCATCAGGATATCTCTCGGAACGCTTGGGTCGGCATTTTCATTGATCGTTACCGCCGCCGTGGTGTGTGGAATAAAGATTACGCAGAGGCCCTCCTTGACTCCTACCTTTTGAACCGCCTCTTGAACCATACGAGTGATATCGATCAACTCCGTCTGTTTTGAACTTCTGATTGAAAAAGTCTGCATCATCGCCATTCATCCCCTTCCGTTCCTTATGATTCCTTCTCATATCACATCCGATGAAGAATCTCAATAAACTTCGCTTTTGGGTTGACACGCTCTCTCCCAATTTAATAAAATTCTATCGGTGATGACGGTTCTTCGAATTTGATTTTTTAATTGAGGAGGCAAGGCATGAAAGCGGCTTTCACGATGTGGAAGAATACCCGGATGATCATACTGGTGGCAGTCTGTGCGGCGATCTATTCTGCCGCACTCATCGCCTTCAAGACCGCTATCCCCCTCATCCCTGGATTCACGGAAGTCCGTGTGGCCAATATCTTCCCTATGGTCTTCGGCCTTCTTTTTGGTCCGGCGGGGGCCTGGGGTACAGCCCTCGGCAACCTCATCGGAGATATCTTCGGCGGAACATTTGGGCCGGGTTCCATCGGAGGATTTGCAGGCAATTTTCTACTTGGCTACCTTCCCTATACACTCTGGATGAATTTAATTCCCTTCGCTGAAAAATCGCGTGAGTGGAAAAAGGATAGCTGGCGAAGCTGGGTAAGTTACCTCCTCATCGCTTATATCTCCAGTGCCTCCTGTGCAATCGTCATTAGCATTTTCGTCGATGCCTTGGGCCTCGTTCCCTATGCCATTCTATCGAAGATCATTACCATCAATAATACCATTGCCAGTCTGATCGGAGCGGTTCTCCTGATCTCTGTCTTCCATGTCATAAAATATCAGCTCGGCCTCTTCTGGTCAGACATTATGGAGGAGACTGAGATCGGCTCCCCTCTTGCAGGTCCTCTGGGGGCATGGTTGATCGGTCTGGCTTCCGTCATCGGTTTCGTCGGAGGACTCATTCCTGGCCTTCCCACCATAACCATCGGGTGGATTGCGACCCTAACGATCATGGTCGGCTGCTGCCTCTTATAACTCTCTCCCCATAGAGGAGGGTGAATGCCTTCAGGACGATTCCATGGCTCCTGCGATTTCAATTGAGAATCTCTCTTTCACCTATCGACTCAGTGACCAACCTTCGCTTCGGAATATCAACGCAGAAATGGAAGAAGGAAGCTTCGTCGTCATCATGGGACAAAGTGGGGCTGGAAAATCCACGCTCTGCTCAACGTTCAACGCCCTTGTCCCCAGATTTTTTAGTGGAAACTATCAAGGCCGTGTGATGATAAAAGGGGTTGATGTTGCCCTCCATTCCGTTGCCCAGATGTCACGGAGCGTTGGCCTGGTGCTTCAGGATTTTGAGGCCCAGCTCTTCTCAACCAATGTAGAATTAGAGATGGCTTTCGGTCCTGAAAACCACTCCCTCTCCCGTCAGGAGATTGAACGCCGCATCAACCACTACCTTGCCTTTGTCGGTCTGGAAAATTTCCGCAGACGAGAACCGGCCACCCTCTCGGGTGGTCAGAAACAGCGACTGGCCATCGGCTCTGTGCTGGCTATGGAACCCGAACTCCTTGTTATGGATGAACCGACAACCGACCTCGACCCTGTGGGAAGAGAGGAAATCCTTGCTGTGGCTGAAAAGATTCGAGAAGAGAACCGAATGCTCATCATCGTAGACCAAGAACCGGAAACGGCCGCAATGGCCGATCAGGTCTGGCTGATGAAGGAAGGAAGACTGATCGCACAGGGTTCTCCAAATGAGACCCTGGTTGATCTCCCCTTGCTTGAATCCTGTGGAATAAAACCTCCCTCGCTGTTGGCACTCTTCTCCTCGATGGGCTGGCCAGAAGCCCCTCTGGCTCTCGAATCCGCCATCTCCATCATCGAGAAAAAGCACCTGGTTCAACAGCAGAAAAGATTATCCCGTTCTACTAATTTCCTCACTGCTTCTGATCTTCTGAGGGCAGAGAGGTTGAGATACACCTATCCGGGTGGATATGAAGCCCTTCAGGGAGTTGATCTTTCCATTGGTGAAGGTGAGTTTATCGCCCTTCTCGGACAGAACGGATCCGGAAAGACAACCTTGGCCAAACACTTCAACGGTCTGCTCAAACCAACCTCCGGTCGGATGCTCATTCAGGGAAAATCGACAACCGAGCTAAGCCATCGTCAACTTGCACGCCAGGTGGGTTATGTCTTTCAAAACCCTGACCACCAGATTTTCGCAAGAACCGTGCGCGAAGAGGTGGGATTCGGTCTCAAGGTCATGGGAGAAGATCCGAAAACCATCGAACGTCGTGTTGAAGAAGCCCTCGAAACGGTGGGATTGCAGGGCTACGAGGAGAAAGTGCCCTTTGCTCTAAGTAAAGGAGAGCGTCAACGCGTGGCTGTCGCTTCGATTCTAACGGTTCAGCCAGGAGTGATCGTTCTCGATGAGCCAACCACAGGACTGGATTACGCCCATCAGCGAAAAATGATGGAGATGCTGGAACGTCTAAATCAAAAGGGACACACAGTAATCATAATCACCCACTCCATGTGGGTTGCGGCAGAATACACCCGACGGACCATTGTCATGAAAGATGGTCAGATTATGTTAGACGGCCCCACACGTGAGGTCTTCGCCAATGAGAAGCGATTGACAGAGGCATCTCTGTGCCCACCCTTGCTCGTCCGGTTGAGCAACTGGCTGGGCACGCAGGCCCTCACCGTGGAAGACATGGTAAAGGAATTAAAAGGCCGAGGTTAAAGTTAACCTAAATTGAGCGATTTCTTTCACCCTTCACAAGGGGAGCGGGGAGGCCCAAAAGCCTTTTAGAGCGATGGCCTTAGATTGATTAAATCAACCATCGGGTCTGTTCAATCATCACCCGTTGGGTGAAAGCTTAAGGTCCATGACCCAGACGTTCAACGTATCGCATTCTAAAAGGGTTTGAGGCATTGCCGCCCCCCTTAGGAGATAGGGTGAATCGCTCAATTTAGGGTTGAGATACCGGTTTCGTCGCTCGATTACGTCGTTGGTATTGAGAACTTTCAATAACTCTTTAACCTTAGCCCAAACGGCTTCTTGACCATAACCTAAACCTCCTGTGGTATAGATCATTTTCATCCGTCTTGGGTGACCCCTCATGAAGGATGGTTATGAATCTTTTCCTCTACCTCGATAAAAATACATGGCTTCATCGCCTCGACCCAAGGACAAAGATCTTTGGTATGATGATCCTCTGTCTCGCCTGCCTCTGTTTTAATCATCCCCTGTACATGGCAGGAATCAGTCTGGCCCTAATCGGGATGGCTATTTCAGCCAAATCCGTGAAGCATTTCTGGAGATTCAGGTATATTCTTCTTCTTCTCATGTTCTTCAGCTCAGCCATGTGGCCTTTCTTCATAAAAGGAGAAACGAGCCTTTATTCCTTTGGATCACTACAGGTGAGCAAAGAGTCGCTCCTCTACGGCATGGCCATGGGACTTCGTCTGGCAAACTTTGTAGCCATAGGGCTGCTCCTTCTCTCAACAACCCGAAATGAAGATCTGACCAATGGCTTAATAAAGCTGGGACTGCCTTACCCAATTGCGTTTGCCCTATCCACGGCACTCCGATTAGTCCCCACCTTTGCGGGTGCTGGCGCTACAATCATCCAAGCCCAAATCTCACGTGGACTCGATCTGGAGTCAGGATCGATCTTTAGCCGGATCCGGAAATTCATTCCACAGGCTGTTCCTCTTTTCATCTATGCGATTCGATACACCAACCTTTTAGCGATGGCTCTGGAGTCGAAAGGGTTTAACCCACAGGGAAAGCGAACCTTCTATTATGAGCTGAAGATGCGCTGGGTCGACTATCTGGTGCTTGTCTTGATCCTCTCCCTCTTTGGAATATTGCTCTGGCTTAGGTTATGGTTTAAACTGGGAGCTGTTGTTCCAGGTCGCCTTTAGGAGAATAAAAATGGAAGAAAATCTTCAACTCTTTTTAACACCCACCGCCATCATCGACAGCAACCATGAGAGCGTTCTCAATTATGCAGAGAAGGTGACGGCTGGGTTGACCGATACTGTTGAAATGGCTGTGAAGCTCTACCTCGCTGTTCGCGATGGCATCCGTTATGACCCTTATTCGCCTTTCTATCTTCCTGAACATTACCGGGCCAGTTTTGTGCTGAAGCGGGGAAGAAGTTTCTGTGTCCCCAAAGCCTCACTCCTCTGTGCCCTGGGAAGGGCCTGCGGTATTCCCTCACGCATCGGCCTTGCAACGGTCCGGAACCATTTAGCGACACGACAGCTCATTGATTTTCTCGGAACCGACCTTTTTGTCTCTCACGGTTTTGCCGAATTCTATCTGGAAGGACGTTGGGTAAAAGCCACGCCCGCATTTAACCGTGAGCTTTGCGAAAGACACCATGTCATCCCTCTTGAGTTCAATGGTCGGGAGGATTCCTTATTTCAGCCCTATAATCTCGAAAACAAAAAATTTATGGAATACCTCGAAATGGAAGGAATCTTTGCCGATATTCCGGTGGACCATATTATGACGGGATGGAAGAAGGCTTATGGCGAAGACCGTGTGAACAGTTGGATTCAGAGGTTTGAAAAGGAGGGAGAGCGCCCTCTTCCGGTCTTTGAGACGGAAGAGGTATTGGAGGAATGATTTTGGGTCTATTGAAATCCTGCTAAAAAACGGGTATGGATGAGTATCATATTGGGGAGGGAACAGGGATGGCCCAGAAAAAAGTCTCAGAGATTCTGAAGCTGATCGAATTCCTCAATGAGGAAGTCAAAGAGCTTTCAAAGCGATTAAGCCGAATCACACCCAAAGAGGTAAGCGAGAAGTTAGGCACCCTTGCACTGATCCGAGAGAAAATTATGAACCTTCAGGTGGAATTCCCTCAAGAGATCGAAACCAAACTCTCCCAGATCTACCCTTCCCTCGACCGAATCAAAACCAAACCCTCCTGATTTGTTTCGCAAATCAGTTTGGAGTGATCGGTGTTTTTTATCACAAGGTTTTGAAGATTTTATCTCCGAACCTCCAACTCCCTGCCCCGTTTTTATCGGGGCGAACCCCGAACTACTCAGTAGAAGGCCATGCTCGCAAAGGAGACAGCCGATTGCGTTTCGGCAGTATAGGCTTGACCGTATTTGAGGAGCCTTCCTTCCTTGGCCTCCATCGCCTTCATCATTGCATAGATGGCAGGCAATCCGCAGATTCGCTTTCGGTCCCGCTCTTCTAAAATGGAAGCATAGAACCCATCTCCATCCATCCTTTCGAGATGGCTGAGCATGGTTCGGTCCTCTTCCTCAAGAATCCGGAGATCGTACTTTCCAATGCCTTCACGGTCTCCGAATTGAAGCCCCACATGAGCGAGATCAGCCGAGGCGATATAGCAGATCTCACGGCCAAGTGAGGACACGGATTCTCGAACGGCTTCGATAAACTGACGCACAGGCGGGTGGTCCATCGGTGAAATCCTCCTCGCAATCATCTCATGGAACGATCCGCACAAAATAGGGACGATTCGGAAGGGAGTGGGTTCGGGGTATAGATAACGAAGAAAGACGCATTGGAACTCGATGGAGTGCTCAATTCGGTGGGTTGCCTCATCCAAAAATAGGTCCTCTGGATACCGTGACTCAATTGCATCCACCAGTTCACGATCAACTTCTAACCTTCCAAGGGGGGCGAGAAAATCCTTTCGGGTCATGGAGAAGGGACGCTCCATCGGCACATGTGCGGTTCCAAAGATGATGAAAGACTCTGGTAGAGGATTAAGCCATATCTCTTGATGGGCATAGGCATAACAGAACCCTCCCCTCTGAAAATCGATGTGGGGGGCGACCACTCCTCTCAACCCACTCTTCTGGCCTTTCTCTTGAAGCGGTCCTGGTCCCTCCGGCCCAGTAAAGTATCCCGATAGCTGAGCCTTCAGTCTCCCCTCTTCCCTCTCGTAACTCTTCCCGGCAAACGCTGCTTCTCGAAAGGACGATTTTCGGAAGGCTTCTTCCTTCTCTTTTAGCGTCTCCTCAAATCTTTCCCCTTCGAGGAAAAGCGCCTCATCAAGCTGATGGATGATCTCCTCGATCTTCTCTGTGAATAGAAATCCTCCAAACCTTCTCATGTATTCGGCTTGGATATCGAGGATTGAATGTTGGCCATCGAAGAGGGAAACGATGAAATGGAACGGAGGGGGGAGGAAGAGGGTTTTATCGCTGATGTTCTGTGGATCTTGAAGGCAGAGCAAAGTCTGCCCAGACATCTGAACGGGAAAGATATTGACGCTTCTGAGTTTTGGAAAATCCACTGGACGGCAAGGCTCTCGTCAGGCAGTGATGTTTAAAGCTCCGTGCTCGACTCTTGGGACTTCGGGCTGTTTGAGTGCCAGTTCGATGGCCTCATCCATCTTCTGAATAAACTTGAACGTTAATTGATTTCGAATATGTTCTGGTATCTCTTCCAGATCCTTTTCGTTCTTCTTCGGAAGGATGATCGTCTTGATTCCCGCACGCATCCCAGCCAGAACTTTCTCCTTGATCCCTCCCACTGGAAGAACAAGACCCCTCAATGTGATCTCGCCGGTCAATGCGACATCGTTTCGAACCGGTTTGTTCGTTAGCAAGGAGGTCAGGGCCACAAACATCGTGATCCCTGCGGAGGGACCATCTTTAGGTATGGCACCCGCAGGGACATGGATGTGAATATCATGTTTTGCAAAGAAATCTTCCTCAATGCCCAGCTCTTTCGATTTCGAACGCACATAGGCAAGGGCGGCCTGGGCAGACTCTTTCATCACATCGCCCAGCTGACCGGTCAATGTCAACCCCTTCTCTCCCCTCATCTTTGTCGCTTCCACAAAGATGATGTCTCCTCCGGTCGGCGTCCATGCTAATCCCGTGGCCACACCCGGTTCTGAGGTCCGTTCGGCTACTTCCGGAAAGAATTTGACCGGCCCGAGAAATTTATGTAGGACTTCAGGAGTCACAATCACTTTATCGTGATTATTGCCAGAGGCCACATCTTTGGCCACTCCTCGGCAGATGGCTGCAATCTCTCTCTCCAAGTTTCTGACACCTGCCTCCCGGGTATAGGAACTGATGATCGTCTGGAGTGCTGCCTCCTGAAATTCGATATGCTCCGAGGTCAACCCGTGTTCGGAGATCTGCTTGGGGATGAGAAATTCTTTGGCGATCATCATCTTCTGATCTTCGCTATATCCTGGAAGCTCGAGCGTCTCCATCCGGTCTCGAAGGGCCGGAGGAATCGTATCGAGCACATTGGCCGTGGTGATGAACATCACCTTCGAAAGATCGAAAGGTAGGTCAATATAATGGTCTGAAAAGGAGAAATTCTGCTCCGGATCCAGGACTTCGAGCAGTGCTGAAGAAGGATCTCCGCGAAAGTCCATGCCGATCTTGTCCACTTCATCGAGCATAAAGACCGGGTTATTTGAACCTGCTTTCTTGATCCCCTGAATGATCCGACCGGGCAAGGCTCCCACATAGGTTCTGCGATGTCCCCGGATTTCTGCTTCGTCTCTCACTCCGCCCAGGGAGATCCGTATAAATTTTCTGCCCATGGCACGAGCAATGGACTTACCTAAAGAGGTCTTCCCAACACCTGGCGGACCGACAAAGCAGAGAATAGGCCCTTTCATGTCCGACTTCAGCTTTCTGACAGCGAGGTATTCGAGAATCCTCTTCTTCACCTTCTCCAGATCGTAATGGTCCTCATCTAATGTTTTCTGAGCGTTTGGTATCTCGAGATTATCCGCTGTGGTCTCCGACCAGGGTAACTCGACCAACCAGTCGAGATAAGTTCTTGCCACCGTATATTCTGCAGAGGCTGGGGGGATCTTGGAGAGTCGATCCAGTTCCTTTTCAGCAGCGGTTACGACGTCTGGCGGCATCTTGGCTTTCTTGATCTTCTCTCTTAATTCTTTAATCTCACTCGTATGGTCATCCAGCTCTCCCAATTCCTTTTTGATGGCCTTCAGCTGTTCACGAAGGTAGTACTCCCTCTGGGTCCGGTCCATATCCTCTTTCACCTGGGATTGGATCTTATTCCCAAGTTCCAAGACCTGAACCTCCTTATTGAGGATGAGGTGGACTTTGGTCAGCCTTTCTCGTACATCGAATGTCTCGAGAATTCCCTGTTTTTCAGGAGTTGAAATATTGAGATTGGAAGCAATGAGATCGGCGAGGATCGAGGGTGATTTGATATTGCTCACCATCGAACCTAATTCCGTGGTGAGATAGGGAGCTAACTCAACCGCTCGTTGAAATAGGTTTTTCAGGTTCATCATCAGGGCTTCGATCTCCACGCCCTGGGCATATCCTTCTTCAATGGTCTCTGTCCTCGCTTTAAAATAGGGGTCTCTCTGGAGATACTCCCTCACCCGCATCCTTGAAATGCCTTGGACAATGACCCGTTGACTTCCGTCCAGCTCCCGAATCATCCTAAGAATCAGTGCCGCCACTCCCACCGAATAGAGATCGCTCTCCTTCGGATCTTCGGTTTCTGATCGCTTCTGGGTCACGATGCCGATGATCCGGTTCGAATCCATTGCATCATCAATCAATTTAACCGACCTCTTTCTCCCTACCATGATGGGTAGAATCAGGTCAGGGTAAAGCACAGTCCCCCTCAGGGGAAGGATGGGCAGCTCGGAAGGCACAAATATCCTTTCATCCCTTCCTTTCTCATCCTTATCTGCCCCACTCTTGGGCAAAAAGATCATGACAACCTCCTTAAACGACCTTCTGAATAAACCATTTAACTATAACATAATCATTGCGAATCCGACTGTCAATGTGGCTCTTCGGCACGGGGTTTCCCGCAGATATTGCAGACTCCTGACTCATTGATCACGCCAATACAACTTCCATCCGAACATAATATCCTCTCAGAGAAATCGCTCTCTTCTTCTTTGGGCTGGATCGGGCTTCCGCACCAGCAGCAGAAACGGCTTTTCTCAGGTATCTTTTCTCCACAGGTCTCACAAAGCATATGAGGCAATATCTCCTCGCAACGAGGACACTTCATCTACTCCTCCTCTCCAAGGTTAAGACTCTTGATGAATCGGTCAATATCCCTCTTATTTCGCTTCAATTCTTGGAGAAGTCTCTTCGTCTCCTCATCGGGAAAGAGACGATTGAGATCATAACTCTTTCCGGGAAAGAGAGTGTTAAGATCGATCTCCCGGCGCTTCTCCTCGTCTGGACTTTGCTTTTGGGATTCTTCTTTCTCCTCGATCATGCCTCATTCTTTATAGGATACAGCCATTTGTTTTGTCAACTTGCGACCCCGCAATCCCACCGTGGAGATCGCGGTCTTATAGATTCTTAAAGTTTAAATCTGAGAATCTCCTTCCAAGCCCATGAAATGAGGGACTCTCTCGTCCCCTCCCTCTCCTCGCTGAGACTGTGCCGCAATATGAAAAAAAACGATCTTTTAAAAAGGGAGAGGCGGTTGGGTGAAAAAGATTTAGAGCGGTTACCTTTAGCCATTCAAATTCACGCATACCGACCTCATGAAAACATTCGACTTTATAATAAAAGCGATGACTCCCATAATCTAAAAGATCCGCATTCTAAATCTTTAGAACCCGATTGCCTCTCCGACTTTATTTGCGATTATGACACGGTCTCGCCGGGGAGAGAGAAAGGGTGTAGGAAAATTTCAAACATCTTTGTCTCGTCTTATGTTCAAATTCTCTCGTCCTCGTTAACGATAAGACCATGAGACTATTGGACAACCCGACTATGAACTCCGAACTGCAATTGATATAACCGATAATAGAGCCCTTTCTTCGCCATCAACTCCCAGTGGGTACCCGTTTCGCGCACCCTTCCTTTGTGAAGCACGATAATCCGGTCTGCATGCTGGATTGTAGAGAGACGGTGTGCAATGACAATGGCCGTCCTCCCTTTTAGAAGCCTTGCCAATCCTTCCTGGATGAATCGCTCGGTCTCCGGATCGACATGGGAGGTGGCTTCATCAAGAACGAGAATCTTCGGATTGGCATAGAGAGCTCTTGCAAAAGCCAAAAGCTGTCGTTGCCCTGCAGAGAGAACCTCTCCCCCTTCTCCAACTCGAGTCTGATATTGATCGGCCAATCGCTCAATAAACTTATCCGCATTCACCACCCGGGCCGCCTCCTTTACCCTCTCACCATCTGCTCTCTGGTCTCCCAATCGGATATTCTCCTCGATATCTCCTGAAAAGAGAAAAGTGTCCTGCATCACCAGACCGATCTGGTACCTCAGATCCGAGATCTCCCTCTGTCGGATATCAATTCCATCGATCAGGATTTTGCCCTCCTGCGGTTCATAAAACCGTTCAAGGAGATAGAGGAGCGATGTCTTTCCCGCACCTGTCGCTCCGACAATGGCAACGGTTTCACCCTCTCGGACGGAGAAAGAAATATCCTCAAGAACCCGATCTTCTCCATTATAGGAAAAGGAGACTCTTTGAAATTCGATATTCCCTCTGATCGCTCCCCGAATTGGCGAAAGAGGTGTCTGAATCTTCTCCTCCTGATCGAGCAGCCCAAAAATTCTCTCCAACGATGCCAGGGCTGACTGCATGATGTTGTACTTTTCTGAGAGGTCCCTTATGGGTTGAAAAAACATCCGAATATAAGAGAGAAAGGCCACAAGAACGCCGAGACTTATCGCCTCCTGGATTACCCTACCTCCTCCATACCAGATGAGGAGACCCGTAGCACCTGTACTCAGAATTTCAACAAACGGAACGAAGAACGCATAGATGGTAATCTGCCTCATATTGGCAAGGTAATGAGCCTTATTGATCTTCTCAAATCGCCTTTCGTTCTCTTTCTCTCTTCGAAAGAGTTGAACAACACCGATGCCTGAAAAATTCTCTTGCAAAAAACTGTTCATCTGGGCAACCTTGAAACGGATTTCCCGGAACGCATCCCTTGCCAGGCGGCTGAAGATGAGAGTCGTAACGAAGATCAAAGGAAGGACGGAAAGGGAGAGAAAGGCCATCCCCTGATGGAGGTGAAGAAGGATGGCAATAATCCCGATCAGGAGGATGATGTCTTTGAAAAGGTTGACGAGCACCGAGGTGAACATTTCATGGACATTCTGAATATCATTCGTGAGACGTGTGACCAACCTCCCTACAGGATTTCGGTCGAAGAAAGTAACGGGAAGTCTCTGAAGGTGAGAGAAGACTTTCATCCTGAGATCGTGCATCATCTTTTGGCCTGCCAATTCCATGGCATAGACCTGAATAAAATTGAATCCAAAATGGATGGCCAGGATCAATATGATGAGAATTGCAATGCGGAAAACCCCTTCAATATCGCTTCTTCTCAAATCGTTGCGGTCTTCTCTCTTCAGCTCTTTCAGCCGGTCAAAGGAGATGAAGCGGTAAGGACCGCTCCTCTCAAAAGAGGTGGGATATTTTTCGAACAGGGCCATCTCCTCTGGCCTTCGGGGGATAAAGAGGTAGTAACGTTTCTCTGAGAGCAGGCCCGCTTTTTGGAAAAGGGCCGATTCCTTGGGATCCATGCGCCTCAATATCTCGGCCGGAAGGAGATACCTGCCCCCCTCTGCCGTTGAAATGAGATTGTTTTTAAACTCATGGAGGAAACGCCTCTCTATGGTCGAACCGTCTCCACGCAGGACGACCTCCCTTGCTGAATTGATGATATATCGGTCAATTGCCTCTTTGGTCAGGTAGGGAATGACCAGGTCAAGGCCTGCCATGATTAAGACAATAAAGAGAGAGAGGCTCATCAGAAGCCAGTACCTTTTAAGAAAAGCTCCCAATCGGACCATCAGCTTCAGGTCGTAGGGCTTTCCCAACTTCCCCTCTTCCATATATCCAAAATCAGCGTACATCACTAAACCCCTGTATGAGGAGCACTCTGTTCGAGGAGCACTTCGTTTAATGTTGAAGGTTAAAGAGTTTGCCTTTAACCTCACCCCTCAAGTTCTCCATCGGAGAACACTCCTCTCTCCTCTATCGACTTTCTCTCTCCAGTTCTTCCTCCATCTCTCTTTCACGATAGAGGTTGGCGTAGATCCCACCCCTCTCGAGTAGGCTCGCATGGTTGCCCATCTCCGCAATCCTTCCCTTTTCCAGGACAATGATTCGATCTGCCCGTCGAAGCGGTGCAATTCGATGAGTGATGAGAAGGCTTGTCTTTCCCTTGAGAAATTTTTCCAATCCTTCGAGGATTCGCTCTTCTGTCTGGATATCAACAGAAGAGAGTGCATCATCGAGAATGAAGATCGGTGGGTTCATCAGGACGGCCCGGGCAATGGTAACCCTCTGTCTCTGCCCGCCCGAGAGGGTGATCCCCTTCTCACCGATCACGGTATCCATACCCGATGGAAACTGAGCCATTTCATCATAAATCTGAGCCACTCTGGCAGCGGCCTCCACTTCTTCACGGGAAGCCTCCGGTTTTCCAAAGGCAATATTCTCCCTCACCGTATCAGAGAAGAGAAAGGTGTCTTGAGGGACATAGCCAATGGCTTCTCTCAATACCTTGAGAGGAATGCGATGGATTTCAATCCCGTCAAAAAAGATAGAACCCTCTGGAGACTCCATCATTCGGGCTAACAGTTGGCATAAGACGGTTTTACCCGATCCTGTCCTTCCGACAATGACCACCTTCTCTCCCTCACGGATATCTAAATGGATATCTTCAAGAAGCGGAACTTCCCCATTCCCGGACGATACGGTCAGGCCCTTTATCTCAATTCTACCCCGAAGTGGTCCGGAGTAGACCGCTTCTGATGTATCGGAAATTTCAGGTGACTCATTGAAAATCCGATTAATGCGCTCCATTGAGGCAGCTCCCCGCTGAATCATATTGATCGCCCACCCCAGTGCCATCATGGGCCAAGCCAGCATCCCGAGGTAACTCATAAAGGCAACGAAATCTCCGGTGGAGATGGATTGAAGAATGGTCAGCTTTCCGCCCAAATAGAGGACGATCGCCATGGAAAGGTTGGACAGAAAAAGGAGAAGGGGGAAAAACATCCCCCATATCCGGGTCACACCGACATTCTTTTTCACATATTCCTGGCTTAGCAGTGAAAGTTTTTCTCTCTCCACTTCCTCTTGGACATAGGCCTTCACCACACGGATGCCAGCGATGGACTCTCGCACCCTCTCAGTGAGCCGGGCAAAGGACTTCTGAAGCGCTTCATAACGATCATGAATCGTCCGGCTGAAAAAGAGCGTGATGACCGTAATCAATGGCATGGGAAGGACCGCATAGAGGGTCAGCATGGGATGGATGTAGACCATGAAAAAGAGGGTCAGGATACCCAGGATGATCGTATCCACGATAAAGACCAGACCCAATGCCATGGCCATCCGGACCGACTCAATATCATTGAGGGCATGGGCCATCAAATCGCCGACCTTGGTCCGAGAGAAGTAAGAGGGAGAGAGAGTCTGAAGGTGCCGGACAAAACGATCCCGCAACGATTTCTCCATCCGGCGCGAGGCACCTAAGAGGAGATACCTCCAGACATATCGGAAACCCCCGATGCCCACGGCCAGAATGAGAATCTGTAATCCGTAGAGGAGAAGATGATCCGAGGAAATTTCACCCGCGGTGAGATCGTCAATGGCGTGCTTGATCACACGCGGGATGAGGAGTTGGAGGACATCAACGATGAGAAGGGCTCCCAACCCAATCAGGATCCGCCATCGGTTCTGAATCAGGTCTTCCTTCAGTGTTTTGAAAGACTTCATTCGCTTCCTCTATTTTTTAATCTAATCGACCCATTTTAAAAAAGTCAACGCGATGGCGGACAAACCCTTATAGGTAGAACTTCTTAAACTTCTGTGGAATAGAGGCGGGATTTAAATAGAATTTGGTCTAAATAGAGGGCGACAAGCCATTGGGTAGAGTTCTACCCCAAATCGGATCGATCATTGTAATGGGAATCTGGACTTAGAATTTGGCTAAGGTATTCGTATCTTGAGTTTAAATGCTTTCAGATTTGAAATTTCCTACCATACCAGAAACGGCTTGGGGCCAGACCATATCAAACCGACTTCTCTTGACTTAATTTCACAACCTGGATGGCCTGAGGACCTTTGGGCCCATCTGAAATTTCGAATTCCACTTCCTCTCCTGCACGAAGTGACTTAAATCCCTCCCCTGTAATTCCCGAATGGTGGACAAACACATCATCTCCATCCGCCCTCTTGATAAAACCATATCCCTTCTTCTTATCAAACCATTTCACCATTCCCTTCGCCAAGCCAATGCCCTCCTTTGTTAAAGGAATATTCTGGCGGATTTGATAACACTAATCAAAAACCATGTCAATATATTGTCACGATGGGTTTCGTGTAGCCAGATAAACTCCTATCAGGATCATCCCTCCACCCATCAAGGTGATCCATTGAACCTCTTCATGAAGCATGAAATAAGCTCCGATCAAAGTGACAAAGGGCTCCAGATAGAGGTAAATCCCAACAACACCGGACTCCCTCTTCTCAAGGGCCGAATACCAAAAAAGATAACCCAATCCGGAGCAGAAGATCCCTAAAAAGAAGATACCTGCCCAGGTCATGAGGGAGAGATGGGCGAGGTTGCCCCACTCCCCTATTAATAGGGAGAGGGGAAGGACGATCAGGCATCCCGACATCATGATGGCCGTGACCGTGGCCAAAGGCGGAAATCGCGAGATAAAGCCCTTTCCTCCAATCGTAAAAGCAGTCCACGCTAAGGCGCTGGCCAGTATCAATAAATCTCCAAAAGTCGATGCCAAACGAAAAAGAGAGAGGGAGAAGATCCCCTTTGAGATGATCAAAAAGACTCCGCAAAAACCCAAGAAGATTCCAGAAATTTTCCTGGGCGTAATCGGTTCACCAAGAAAAAACCGTGCTGAAAGGATGATGAGAATCGGATTGACCGCAATGATCCACCCTGTATGGATGGCCGTCGTGTAGAGAAGCCCATAGGCTTGAAGAAGCCCCAATCCTGAGACCCCTAAAGAGGCAAGGATGAAAATATGAATCCACTCCCGAGGAGAGAAAATGTTTAAAATAGCTCTTCCCCTGGCCAATTGAAAAAGAATCAGCAGCAAAGCGCCGATTGCATAACGGAGTGTTAGCAGGGTGAACGGATGGACTTCCCTTAGAGCGATTTTGGTGGCGATGAATGAAATACCCCAAAAAACCACCGCAGCCAGTGCTTGCCACGACATGATGAAATCCCCTCTCTTCTAAAAATCTCTTAATATCTATCACAAATGGATAAAAATTTCACTTGACCTTTACGAAATTGTTTGGTAACAGTTTCATCAAAACATTTTCGAATATAACAATTTTCTCAAACACTGTTAGAAACGCTTCGCAGCGACAAGCAACAGGGCTTTCGAACGGGGTCAATGAAAGGAGGAAAAAACATGGAAGCTCAGAAAAGCAAAACGACTCTTGGGATTGACGAAAACATTGAAGCTCTGCTCTGTTATGTTCTGGGATGGGTGACTGGGATCGTCTTTCTGGCTCTCGAGAGGGAGAATAAGTTCGTGAGATTTCACGCCGCCCAATCCCTTGCTGCTTTTCTCCCTCTCTTTGTCATTTTGATCATTGTTGGGGTAATCCCCTTTATCGGATGGGTCCTTTCCCTGATTATCTCGATTTTTTCATTGATCCTCTGGCTCTTCCTGATGTTCAAGGCATTTAAGGGTGAGAAATATAAACTGCCTGTCGTGGGAGACTTCGCCGAAAAACAGAGCGGCCTTTAATCCTATAATCCGGAAAAGGTTAAATATATACCGGGGGTCAAAAAATTAAAACTACCTCTAAAAATGCCGTTCTGGCGAAGGCCGGAATCCAGTAATTTCAAAACCTTCTGGGTGCCGGATCACATCCGGCATGACAGAGAAAGTACATTTATAAACGGACCCCAATTAATAGAATGAAAAACCCTCCTCCTCAAAATCGGGGTCAAAGGTAAAGGCCTGATGACCCCTCCGTCGTCTCATCACAATGAAACTCGCACAATCTGCCAGACTCACCCCCCGTGTTCCGATTCTTTCCAGCTCTTTTTCAGCGTCCTCGTGCAGCTCTTGATCAATCCATTCGAGATCAAATGACTTCACTTCCTTTAAAAAGCGGGCGGCTGTGGGGCATCCCAGTCTTGCCTGCAATAACGCAGCGCTTTCCACTAAGATATAATTATGAATCAGAAAGGTCTCCCCTGCCCTCAGGGCACCATCAAATTC
>Ga0209721_1000603_pt1 | contig 31064 bp, 34 predicted proteins | sample TshhotsprinmetaG_FD_184139 | JGI IMG/M metagenome (GOLD analysis project Ga0209721, IMG submission 184139) | Hot spring microbial communities from South Africa to study Microbial Dark Matter (Phase II) - Tshipise hot spring metaG (SPAdes)... | ecosystem: Environmental > Aquatic > Thermal springs...
GGCTGCCACGCTAAGATCAAGATGTTAAAACGCATATCTTATGGCTTGAAGAACATCGATGCCTAGTGGAAGAAAAATGCTCCTGGGTTTGTGCTGTCTCGTAGCTGTTTCCACACGATTTGACAAATAGCCAAGCTTAGAGAGGTTATAAAATAGCTTTCAAAGGCTGCGCAGTTCAAAATTAATCGTTAGAAGAAACAGTGAACCGAGGAGAGTAAATAATGAGACTATTCAAAGCGAAGTTTACCGGTAGTCAGCAAGAGGAAGTCTTAAAGCTTGCTGATAGATTCTATTCAATTTGCTCTCCTTGTCAAAAAGCTTTCACATAATTTCAGTCGCGCACTAGCCAGCTCTATCACATTTGCAGAGAGTCCTTACAGAAGATACAGAACCGGAGGGGTGAGTGCTTTAGTAGGAGCCACACGGGCGGCATGCGAGCAGTATGGACAATTTCTGGCCAGCACGCTAAGAAATATACAAATCTCAAGACACCAGCCAAATGGTATCCCAAAGAGCTACGCAAAGCCTATGACTCTTGGAGAGTGTGTCTCTCAGCAGAGATGAGGTACCTTCAATGGGCGATAAAAGCATTAGAGCCACCCAAGCCACTAGCACACGAGCCAAGAATCGGAAATGATAAACTCAATATCTTTTGTGCTGGGTTAAACTATTTATCATTTTTCGAAATGAGGTTGCGAGAGCTACCTTTATACGATTTCAGGTCAGCTGAGTTGTTACTCGGCATCGATTTAGGCTTTGAGGAAGAAAAAAGAATAATGAAAGAAAGCTCAAGAAACTCTTCCTGACAGTTGCGGCTAGTAACACTAGCTAAGTTGGTTTGGCGAATGATTCTCCGCCTGATTCTCGTCCTCTAGGATGGTTTGAGTTAGTGTGGTTCATACAGTCTTTCTAAAATAGGATTCAGTAAAGCTCAAAGGCTAAATATTGGAGAATGCAAGGCCATTTCACCAATCAAGCTTGAAATAAGAGAACTAAGGAGGGTTAAGCCAATCAAGCTTGGGGTTTAGGGTAACGAGCATTTGCTTAGCGTCAATAGCATCAGCCATAATATCCCGAAACTCGACTCGTATCAGCTTTAGGTCAATGAAACTAATAGTTGGTCTGGGAAACCCTGGCAAAACCTACGCTCATAACCGCCATAATGTCGGCTTTCGATGTCTGAACTACTTTGCCAGGCTGCACTCTATCCGTTTTGACCGAAGACAATGTCAAGCCAGAGTTGGCATTGGCAAAGTAAGGGGCGAGAAATTGCTGCTGGCTAAGCCAGGGACATTTGTGAATCTCAGTGGAAAATCGGTAGCCTGCCTGCTGGAGAAATACAATATACCTACGAGCAATCTTCTGGTAATCTATGATGACCTCGACCTGCCGCTGGGCAAAATCCGCCTGCGCCAGAGTGGGAGCTCAGGAGGACATAAAGGTATGAATTCTATTATATCTGCTCTGGGCAGCGAGGACTTTCCTCGAATCCGGGTGGGCATCGGACGACCTCAGGTGGAAAGCAAACCCAGTAACGACGAAGAGCTAATCGTCAGGTATGTTCTGAGCGACTTCTCACCGCAGGAAGAAGCAGCAATCGAACCTGTGATTGCCAGGGTCGCCGAAGCCATTGACTGCTTTCTCAGCCAGGGCATCGAAGTAGCTATGAACAAATTCAACTAGCCGCTCGATTTCGGTCGAATACCGCTTAGTAGGGAGACTCGCCGAGTACAGCATTGATTACGTGTTGCACATTACCACGACAGTAAACGATCTCAATTTGGTCGTCCACCTGACGAGAGGCTATTGCTGAAGTCAATTCGGCAGCCGTGCTAATGTCCTCGTTCCCTACCTTGACGATGACATCGCCTGCCCTTAGCCCTGCCTTACTGGCTGGACTGCCGCTGGCTACACTGACCACCAGCACCCCGCTATCTACCGATAGACGGTAATAACGCTGAATGACTGACGTAACTGTGACAACTTCCACACCTAGCCAGGGACGTGCCACTTTGCCTCTGGTTATCAGACTCTGTACCACAGGAATAGCAATATCTGTGCTTATGGCAAAGCCTATGTTCTCGGCGTTGCTGGCAATAGCTACATTGATGCCCACCACCTGACCCGCCATATTTACCAGCGGTCCACCGCTATTCCCGGCGTTGATAGCGGCATCGGTCTGGATGATGCCATTGAGCACCACGCCAGTATCAAGCTGTATGGAGCGCCCAAGGTTGCTTACCACACCCAGAGTCCATGTCGGACCTCCCGACAGACCTAAAGCATTCCCCACAGCAACCACCGGGTCAAGGACGCTGAGCTGCCCCAGAGAACTCTTCAGGAAATGGAGGTAACTTAGATCGCCGGCATCAATTTTCAGCACCGCCAGGTCTGTCTGTGCGTCTGTGCCCACTATGCTTGCCTCAAAGGTGCGCCCGTCATTCAGGGTTACCATTACCTTGTTGGCGCCGCTCACGACGTGGTGGTTAGTCACAACATAGCCATCCGGGCTGATTATCACCCCGCTGCCTGCTCCGGTCTGGGGCACCGGTTGCCAGAACCAGTTGTAACTCACCGATTCGGTAACAATGGACACTACAGCCGGCGCCACCTTAGCCACTAATTCCCTGGTGGTAAGCTCCGCGCCAATCTCCTCATCAACATACAGATATCCCGAAGCCAGGCTGGTAGCGGCTTCAGGTACAGCGGTAGCAACAAGCAAAGCCATGCCAAGAACCAGAAAGAGCACTATTAACACGTACTTCATCTTGGACATTTTTCCGCCTCCTTATCTGAGAGAGGGGCAGAGAAGCCATCCTCTCCCAGATAAGCCTTCGTCTGCAGCTTTCCTAATCACCTGACTGACCAAACCGATTGCAGGCTTTGCCGAAAGGACCCCAGCCCTTTCCCCACATCATCCCACCCCTAGCTCCACGAAGCCCCGGCAGTGGCACTTCAATATCGGGGCGCGATTGCCACCATTCCAGATACTGGTCAGCCTCCTCCTGAGTTATCTTGCCTTCTTCTACCAGCTTCTCTAGCCGGTTCTCCAGAGCTTCTTCTCGCATCTCCTCCCGAGCCTGTTCCAGAGCCTCGCGTAGCTGCTCAGCGTCAATAGCTACGCCAGTCCTTTCCTCGTAGATGGCACACACCCTCTCCAGAAGCTCCTGGCAGCGGTCAGAAAGCAGGAGTTGGTTCTCGCCCTCGGCTGAATTATCGCTTCCGGCAAGGACCAGACCACCTGTTATCCCTCCCACCACTAGCACGGTAGCCACTATTACGGGGATTAACCACTTGCGTTTACGCATTACCGTATCACCTCCTTTCTACTGATGGGGATGTGCCTCTGATTAGGCTGTTACCTCGACCTTTACGCCTTCTGGTTTTCCCCATCAGCACAATCAAGCTTATCACTGACACATGAACCCAACATGAAATGCAAGTTAACAATGAAGAAACACCTGCCGAACAATTTCATGTTGCGTTCATCCTGGTGTAATATAATCCCTTCTGGAGATTGATATGCGGATCTTAGTTGTGGACGACGACCGACGGTTGTGCGCCATCATCAAGCGTGGGCTCCTGGAAGAAGCCTACGCGGTTGACCTGGCATACGATGGAGAAGAAGGAGAATACCTCGCCGAGGTCAATCCCTATGACCTCATTATTCTGGATATCATGCTGCCTAAGAAAGACGGGATTGAAGTCTGCCGCGAGCTTCGCGCGAAGAATATCAATGCTCCCATCCTCATGTTGACAGCTAAAGACGCAGTAGAGGATCGCGTGAAGGGACTGGATACGGGAGCCGACGACTATCTGGTTAAACCTTTTGCTTTCAACGAACTTCTGGCTCGAGTGCGAGCGCTGCTCCGACGAGAGGCGATGTCAAAATCGCCAGAGCTCCGCGTCGGAGATCTGACCCTGAATACGCTCACCCGCCAAGCCTGGCGGGGACAAACGCCTATTGAACTCACCACCAAAGAGTACGTTATTCTGGAGTACTTTATGAGGCATCCCAATATGGTGCTTACGCGCACTATGATTGAAGAACATGCCTGGGATTACAACTTCGATAGTATGTCTAACCTGGTAGATGTTTATATTCGCAGATTGCGACGTAAGATAGACAGAGAAGGTGAAGAAAGCTTGATTCAGACCGTGAGAGGAGCCGGCTATCGGTTGAGGGCGTCATGACCTTCATACACAGCATCAAATTCCGATTCACCCTGTGGTACTTACTGGTGCTGGCAATCCTGCTCGTTGCCTTCAGCGCCGGCACATACTTTTATCTCTCGCGAAGCCTTTATCGTGCTCTGGACGTCTCGCTTGTACTGCGTTCCACACAGCTCCGCAGCATTCCCGACATTCTGGAGAGCATCAGGCAAGGGGCGTTCCAGGAAGAATTGGGAGAAATCGTTACATTATATTTTTACACTGGCAACCAACTGGTGGCGGTATCTGCACGGGGAACGACCATTCCTGTAAGCGAGCAATTCATTTCACAGGCGATCGCTGGCAAGACCCACTTTACCACCGTCTCAACCACAGAAGGCGAGAGATTACGCATCCTGGCTATCCCCCTCAATATTGGACCGCCGCCCAGAATACAGTCCGCCCTGGTTATCGCCCGCTCCACAAGACAGATCGACCAGGCATTGGCAAGGTTGGTGCGGACTCTTGCATTCGCTGTGCCTTTGACTCTCGCCATAGCTGCCGCAGGAGGCATATTCCTCGCTCGCCGGGCGCTGAAGCCCGTAGACCAGATTGCTCAAACGGCACAAGAAATCGGGGAAAGAGACCTGAGCCGACGAATTAACGTGACCACCAAAGACGAATTGGGCAGGCTGGCTGCCACGCTGAACAGCATGATTGAGCGATTGGAAAAAGCATTCCAGCGTCAGAAGCAATTCACCAGCGATGCCTCGCACGAACTGCGAGCTCCGTTGGCAGTAATTGAAGCTGAATCTACTTTGGCGCTCCAGAAAGAAAGAACGCCAGCTGAGTACCGCCAGTCCCTGGAAACTATTTCCAAGGAAGCAAAACACATGTCTGCACTCATTGACAAACTGCTGACCCTGGCTCGTGCTGACGCCGGCAAGGAACAGTGGAATTTCACAGCAGTCAACCTTGGCGAGCTTATCGCTGACCTGAGCACAGACATGGAGATCCTCTGCCAGGAGAACGGGCTCAGCTTCCGTGTGGCTCAGACTGACAATCTGGCAGTCAGAGGCGACGAAGCGCGGCTGAGGGAGTTGTTTATGAATCTGTTCGACAACGCCATCAAATATACTCCGGCTCCGGGGATAATTTCTGTGTCGCTTCGCCGGGAGGCAGAGATGGCAGTCGTAGCAGTCAAGGATACCGGAGTTGGTATCCCGCCTGAAGATATACCCCTCATCTTCGAGCGGTTCTACAGAGTTGATAAGTCCCGCTCGCGTGCTGAAGGAGGCGCTGGTCTGGGTCTGGCGATCTGCAAGCATATCGTTGAAGCCCACGGAGGGAAGATAGAAGTAGAAAGCCAGGTCGGAGTCGGAAGCACCTTTTCCGTATGGCTTCCGCTACAAACCCCCTAGACCTCACGCCCGTCATAGCAGTCTGTCCCGTCCCTCTTCGAACACATCTATGTTATACTGCTAGCGAGGATGCTTGGCGCATAAAGGGGAGCAGTATGGCTAAACGGCTAGGTGCAGGTAGCGTTCCGGCGCTGGTCGGTATCATAGGGGCTGCTGTGGTGATTGTGGGGGATATCGTCACATCCTTATCTCTCCCCGGCTACAGTCCAATAAGAGATTCCGTCAGCAGTTTAGCCTGGACTGAGCTGGGCTGGCTACAGACGATTTGTTTCCTGGCTATGGCTCTGCTGCTGGTGATTTTTGTGACCGGGCTCTTCTTCACCCTCCGCAGAGCTCCGGCTTTTTACGCCGGCATAACACTCCTTGGCCTCTGTGCCTTTGTGCTAGCCTTGATTGCCGCCTTTCATATGGAACACCCGGGAGCTCCCCAAATTGATGCAAGAATCCACGAGATAGCCTCGTATAGCCTCGGTTTGTTATTCCCTGTCGCCATTCTCTCGCTGTCGCCCAGCCTCAAAAGCACACCCGGCTGGAGAAGCGTCTTCATTTATACCCTTATAGCGGGCGCACTAGCTTTTGGCTTGATACTGGGAGCTATATTCGGCAGGCAGGAAGGATGGTTTGGCTTATACGAGCGGCTCATCATACTGAACGCCCTGGTTTGGGTGGAGGTGGTCGCCATTCACTGGCTCCGTTTGCTGCTTAGACAATCGCCAGGAACTAAATCAGTGCAAAGCACCCCAAAAGGAGGAGGCTCATGAGTGTGGTCCGTCCTACGTTATCCCTATCAATCCTGAACCTACTGGGGTTTATCGCCACCGTGGTGGTCAATGCTCTGGCTAATATCCTGCCCATAAACGGGATAACCACCGGCGAATTGTCCGACCTGTATCCAAACCTGTTCGTGCCAGCAGGCTTGACCTTTGCCATCTGGGGGCTAATTTATGTATTACTGGGAATCTTCGTCGTCTATCAACTGATGCCATCTGTCCGCAAAGATGCCCAGAAGATTTCCTTTGTGCAAAAGGTGGGTCCACTATTCTTCCTTTCCTGTCTCGCCAACATCGGCTGGATATTCGCCTGGCATTATCAAATCCTTCCCCTATCTTTAGTCTTGATGCTCATACTTCTGGCATGTCTGCTGGCAATCTACCTAAGGCTCAATATTGGTAGACCACAGGCGACCAGAGCGGAAAAATATTTCGTTCATCTCCCCTTCAGTGTCTATCTTGGGTGGATTACCATTGCTACGATTGCTAATGTTACTGCTCTTTTGGTGAATACAGGCTGGAACAGATGGGGGCTCAGCGAGCCATTCTGGGCGGCAGCCGTGATCGTCGTGGGGATTGCTATTGCCCTATCCGTGCTATTCACCCGCAGGGACGTCTATTATGCCCTGGTGGTTGATTGGGCAATCCTCGGGATACTGCTGAAACGCCTTTCAGACCCAACGTCGGTTCAAAGCATAGTAGTCATCACCATTGCTGGACTGGTGCTCATCACCGGCGCAGTCATAGCCCGGTTGATAAGGAAAAAGGCATACTAGCCAAGGCAGCACGGCAGATTCTTCACCAAAAGAGATTGGCGTTGTGTCCTGGCATTTACCGTACGGGCTATATACTCTTCGCTAAAGAGGCATATTTGGCACGATTCTTTACTAATGGCTGATAGCAGACCTACCTCGAAAGTTCAAGACATTCCCGTCGCATTTATGACTTGCGATGAATCTCGGTGATATCTCGATAACCGTCATAGTCCATCTGTTCTTCTGGATACTGGGTTCTTCTTCCTATGGCGCATATCCTATTGCAAAGCGTCAACACACAGGAACATTCACAGACCGAGCATCTCAGTAATCATCCCGGCGCGCAACGAGGAGCGCACTCTGCTTAACTTGCTCGATTCGCTATCAGGTCAGTTATCTTCGCAAGACGAAATAATTGTGGTGGATGATCATTCAGAAGACGGAACCAGAGCAGTGGCTCAGAGAGGCGCCACGAAGGTGTTGGAATCGTTGCCCACACCTGAAGGATGGCTGGGCAAAACCTGGGCTTGTTTTCAAGGCGCACGGACAGCCCGTGGAGAAATACTTGTTTTTCTGGACGCAGATACGACCCTCGAGCAGAACGGACTCAGCAACATAATCGAAAACTTTGTTGAGAGAGACGGCGTGCTCTCCATCCAGCCATACCACAAGATGCGTGACCTGTACGAGCAATTGTCTGCATTTTTCAACATAATTGTCATGGCTGGCATTGGCGCATTTACGGTTCTGGGCAAACGTATCAAACCCTTAGGACTTTTCGGACCGGTGGTGGTCATGAACAGGCAAGATTACCTCAATTCTGGAGGACATGATATGGTGAAAGGGGAGATTCTCGACGATGTGGCTTTGGGCTCACAGCTCCAGAAGAAAGGCACCGAGCTCCACTGCTTGGCTGGGAAAGGCACTATTTCCTTCCGCATGTACCCCAATGGCATTAGAGAACTCATTCACGGGTGGAGCAAGGGATACGCTATGGGCGCAGCCAAAATTCCAATTCCATTGCTCATCCTGATCATCGCCTGGATATGTGGCAGTATAGGCACGACCAGATACTTGATCGAAGCAATCATCGCCGCGGATATTGGTCAAATAGCTATTTGGGCTATCCTTTATATCCTATATGCAGCCCAAATCTACTGGATGCTCGTCCGCATCGGCAGCTTCAGGTGCTATACGGCTCTTTTCTACCCAGTACCTCTGGTATTCTTCGTTCTAGTCTTCACCTATTCATTTGCTCGTATCTTCGTAGTCAGAAGCGTAAAATGGAAGGGCAGGAACATAAGTCTGAAGCGTAAGGCTGCTCCATAATGCTGCTCCACCTACCTAGGCTATCAACAATTCTGCTCGACATCGCTGTCTGGGCAATTATTCATATAGGTGTGTCCTACCTGATGATGCATATCCCGCTTCGCTTATTTGATAGTGAGTTCTGGTTATACAGGCAGAAGAAATGGGAGAAAGACGGCAAGCTATACGCAAGGATATTCAAATTGAGAAGGTGGAAGAAAAGATTACCGGACGGCGCTGCCCTGTTCAAGAAAGCGTTCCAGAAGAAACATTTGAAAGGACTTGATGATGCTTACCTAGGCAATTTCACCAGGGAAACCTGCCGTGCTGAGCTCACCCACTGGATAATGGTCTTAATCAGTCCCGTGTTCTTTATCTGGAATCCCTGGTACGTAGGCACCATCATGATAGCCTATGCACTAGCAGTGAACCTGCCCTGCATCATAACGCAGCGCTATAACAGAATAAGACTTGAAAGAGTTTGTTCCGGGCTACCACCCTCCTCTCCCTGAAATGCCCGCTGATTGGTTCTGCAATTCCCAGAATTGAAAAAGTGCATGTTGGTTCTCCACCACTGTATCTGGTTAACCGCCGACCACGCTGCCTGGGATGACACCAACAAATCACGATGCCCAACTATGCCTATAAAGCTTTGCCAGCTGCTAGTCGAGGACACCTTTCTTGGCTAAGAGCATCGTCTCTTGCTCTGTTGGGGCACTATCCGGATAACCAGATAGTGCCCCAACAATTCCCCCATCACTGCCCCTCAACACAACCCACGCCATTGCACACTGGGCATTCCTCAGTCTGCCCAATCCCTATCGCCCCCTTCAGCAATGGCGGCAGGTCTTTTCTGGCAACTTGTCCGGTCCCCTTGCACTTAGGACACCTTACAGGACTCTTCATCTTTCTCACCTCCTTCCGTCTTCTTTCTTCCCCGGCAGAATGATAGTCCTGACCAACATTACCGGAATCGCGATGACAACCACGACGACTATGAGCCGGCTCACTATCGCTGTCAGCAGGTCTATGTCTCTGAGTCCGATCATCACCAGCACCGCAAGAAGGACAAGAAGTGGCGGGGTTACGATCGCCCTTACGATTGTCGTGAATAGCCTTCTCAACATCCCGTTTCCTCCGGTGGCTGTATATAGACAGCCCTGCCATCACCGCGATTGTTTTCAATCTCAAATCCCAGACGGCGTTTGTTTCTGCCATTCACCTTGGCAATAGCGTGGTCAACATCATCCTTGCTCAGTTCCAGATAAGTCGAGCCGTTTTGTGCCCCTTCGCCAGCGTGCTCTATAGCCAGGCTGTACACGATTTCCTGCAACTGCACTGGCGTACAATTTTCTGCCTTGCTAGCGATATAGTCCTGAATTCGTTCATTGACGGGTATTCTCTGGCACAACAATTCCACCAGTCTCTTTCGTTCTCCCAACGAAGGCAGCGACAGCTTTATCACACGGTCAAAACGCGAAGGACGATGACTTAAGGCTTTGTCCAGTGCCTCCAGACTGTTGGTGGTAGCCACCGTCACTATGGCGTGCCTCTCTTCCACCCCGTCCAGAACATTGAGCAACGCCAGCAATGCTGGACCATGCTGGTAGTGATACTCTTCGCGGTTCAGCCCGATCAAATCTATATCCTCAATGAACACGATGCAGGGTGCCAGATCATCTGCCAGCTCATAAAGCTCGGTGATGTACTCATCTTCGCACAGGTCATAGGCGTGGGTGGTTATGCACGTTATCCCCTCAGCTTCCGCCATTAACGCCTTGCAAATAAGAGTCTTGCCCGTCCCTGGCTCCCCTGCCAGCAAGACTCCCCTCTTCTGCGGTATCCCGTATTGAGACCAGTGCTCCCTGTTCCTCAGGAACTGAATGGTATTAGCCCTGATTTCCTTTTTGGTGGCGCTGTCCAGTACGATGCTGTCCCACGACCTTTCCTTTACGTTCAGGAAACGAATCCGCCCGGCAAATTCGATCCTTTTACCCCGGTAGAAATTCTCCTCCCTGGCAATGGTCATCACGCCATTCACGAAGCTTTCTCCTGCCTCCCTGTGCTCTTCCAGCCCCTGCACCTGTACAGAGCCGTCGCATCGGGGGTGCACCTCAATTGTGACCACAAAGCGAGTCCCATCCTTTTCTACCAGCAACTGCCCGCGCATGAGCAGGTTTTCATGCTTATCATAATCGGTGCTGACATCTATATAGAACGGCTCGGGGTCTCTGTACCCGAGGGTATCAACCACTTTCCAGCCGTCTCTCTCGATATGACGCCGCACTGCCCAACTCAGAAGTGCCCCATAGTAGCTCGGCATGATCCCCACCGCCGTTGTCTTAGGACTCTTTCCCAGAAATCCGCCGATTGTCGCCTCGTTCTTGCGTCGCATCTTCTCTCGCTGCTTCCTTCGCCAGATCAAGTATGACCCTTCGCCCTCGTCATCATCATCCTCATCGTACACAGCACCCAAGAACTTTTCTTCTACGCTCATCTGTTTAGCACCTCCTGTCATTTCTTGCACTTGCCTCACTTACGAGGCACTTCAGCCTAATGGTTGGGCAGTTACATTCTTCCAGGTAGTCCTGCCCTATTTCGTACCCGCCTGGTCTGACAGGCTTCCCCACTAGATGGTGAAGCAAAAGTCTAGCACCGAAGGATGACAAATCATGTCAAAATTTCGCCTGCCACAGGAAATTTCACGTTGAAGTCGAGAGCAGTCTTGACATTCTCGCTGGCGAGGATGAATAATGCGGTCAGAGCCAGATTTGGGGGAAGTTATGAATGACAGGCTGGGAAAAACGGAGCGCCTGATAAGAATATGGCTCCTGCTGGCAACGAATCCCTCCGGCTGCACTGTCAAGGAACTCGCCGACAAATTCAGGGTGAATATCCGAACCATCTACCGCGATATGGACGCGCTGGGCACAGACCTAAAGGTGCCTGTCTATGATGACAAAGGAAAATGGACAATAGCCGAAAATCACGTCTTGCCTCCTGTACGATTCACCCTTCCCGAAGCCTTAAACATCTTCCTAGCCGCTCGCCTCATGCTCCGTTATTCCCAGCGCTACGACCCCAATATTGATGCCACTTTCACCAAGCTGAGCACTGTGCTGCCATCTCCTCTGGCAGCGCAGGTGCGCAAGACGCTGGACTGGATGGAAGGGCTGCCCAAGGATGAAAAGCGACTGCGTGTGCTGGCAACTGTGGCGGAAGGTTGGGTTACACAAAAAAAGCTCAGGATAGTTTACCGCTCGCTAGTAGCCGAGGAGCCTGTGGAGCGGGTGATTGAACCTTACTACATCGAGCCGGCGGCGCCTGAGCACGATAGCTATGTCATAGCCTACTGCCATCTCCGAAAAGAGGTGCGCACATTCAAAGTGGCTCGCATAGAAAAAGCCGAGCTCACCACCGAGCCCTACACTATCCCTCCCGATTTTGATGCCGAGAAGTTCTTCAGCTCATCCTGGCGGGTCATAGCTGGTGGCGAAGCTAGGAAAGTCAGGCTCAGAATCGTTGATCCCGAAATCATGCGCATTATGGAAGAAACGGTGTGGCATCCCTCACAGACCCTCGAGATGCACAAGGATGGCTCCATGATGATGCCCCTCAAGGTCACACCCAGCGTGGACTTTTTGTCCTGGCTACTCGGCTGGGGGGAGAAAATAGAGGTGCTCGAGCCCAGGGGACTGCGAGAGGAAATCATGCGGACAGCGAAAAAGATTGTGAACGTTTATCGCGAGAGGCGGTGATTTTGACACGAGATGTCACGAAGACAGCCTACAATAAACGGTAAACGTCTAGGACATGCCTACGGAGGTGTACGATGCTGACTCCGACAAAAACAAGGAGCTTTTTGACGTATACTGTCGCCACTTACCAAATCTATATCAACTAAGAGAGCAACTGAGAGGCAAACTAGGAGAGCGCGCTGATCAATTTTCGTATCCTCACTTGATTTATATCTCCAGTGAGCAGGACAGCTTGCGACATAAGTTATTCGTCGTAGGTAAAGACCCGCGCGAGTCGAGTCTGGACAGGTTCGTGGATAAGTCTGGCGGGTCGTGCGGCAGATACTTGGGCTCCTCTCCCCTGGATAAAACTTTAGAGAGCCTGAATGTCGGCGCAGTTGTAAGAGAGCTAATGGACCAAGACAAGCATTTCTCGCGGAGGCAGTACGGCAAGCCGTTCCTAGAAACGGCTATTCGCCTGAATGGACAAATGAACCCCGGCTCCCCAGATAACAGCTTTGCTTACAGTAATGCAGTCAAAGTTAGTTTGGATGGAAAAACACCAGATAAGGATATTGCGTTGGAAGTGTGCCGTGCTTTCCCTGTCCTTGTTGACGAAGTCGAGATCGCCAGACCCGATGTTCTTGTCTTCTTTACGGGGCCAGACCTCGACAGCTATCTTCAAACCATCTTCGCAGGCTTGAAGTTCTATCACCTATGTATAGAAGGCATAGGATGGCATGACCTGTGTTTGCTCGAGCATAACAAACTCCCAAGCTGCACCTTCAGGGCCTATCACCCTGGCTATTCTAAGCGGAACAAAGCGAAACTCAACCGTGTTCTCAGTTTGATAGTGTCGCTTGTCCAAGGGGTGGACGAGTGTTCAAGCCCGAGAAAAAGGCTGTTGACCTTCGGCAAGAACAACTACGACCTTATGAACCCGGGTGATATCGACAGGCACCACTTCGTATTGCTCGCTCGAAAAGGGGACTACTCCTTGTGGGAGCACCCACAAGCCAAAGAATATCATTTGTGCGACCGTAAGAAAAACTACGAGCCGATTGCAAGGTTCGAGAAAAAGGTTGAGGCGCTCGCAGCACTGCAGCAAATGGGCGGTTCGCTGGACGACGGGCACTAGGTTGGGCACAGAGTTCATTGGAATGAAAAGGGCCAAGACGAGCGACATTTATCTTGACACAGGGACCACTGGCTTGCCTTGCCGGTATGCGAAGTCAATCGTTATTGGCATTTACCCGGTTAGCGGTGCCGAGGGGCAAGCACATGCAGGTAGTGTTGAGCCATCCCTTTCCCTTGTCACGGGTTACGTCCCACTGTAGAATAAGCACAAAAAAGGGACTTGGCTGCTGCAAGGAGCAAGAGGTGAGTATGAGCACCGTAAAAGATGAAGTGCGTTCCTTATTGAAGAGGTTGCCGGATGACTGTACTCTTGAGGATGTGCAGTATCACTTGTACGTGATAGAGAAGATACGGAGAGGTATTCACCGCGCGGACAAGGAAGGGGTTATTTCGCAAGAGGAAGTTGAAAGGCGCCTGAATAAATGGACCTCCGAGTAGACTGGTCGCCGGAGGCTATCGAGGATGTTGAGGCCATTGCCGGCTACATTAGTCGGGATTCGAAGTTCTATGCTCGGGCAGTCGTCACAAGAATCGTTGATGTATCTCATAGCCTTGGAGAGCTGCCGAGCGTCGGATGTGTCGTTCCAGAACTCGGGGGCGAAAGCATCAGAGAGCGACTTATTTATAGCTACCGGCTGGTGTACAAGATCGAGAGGGAAAGAATTCTTATCGTTGCTGTCATACACGGCAAGAGGTCGCTGGATTCCATTTTACAGAGGTTCACCCAGTCACATTAGACAACCTGATAAATCGCTGCGGCCGACTGCCTGCTTCGCTCACGACTGAGATTGCTCGTTAGGCATGATAAAGCGTCGTTTCTCTGTCAAAGAAAGTGAACATAAACAATGGGCTTGACGCTTACCTGGCTATTGAGACCGCCGGATGGTCCCACCGGTATGCGGAGATAACCGTTATGGGCATCCGCCTGGTTGATAGCAGTGATGGCAGGCTGGTGAGGCCGGCAAAGGAAAGGGGGCGAATGCCGGCAACCACTCTAGGGTTGCTGGTGCAGCGAATACAATCAGCGGCTACAATCGCGCTCGATTTGATGTGCCCTTTGTTCGTCAGGCAGTGAGGACAGGCGTCACGGTTACGGCTGACCGCGATCGCCTGATGTATGATTGACGTGCGTAAGGTTTCAAAAGGAGGTTCAGGGGAGCTAGGCACTAATTGAGCATTCACGGAAAGTCCTACGACACCCAGGAATGGGATGCAGTGCGACTGTAGTGGGGACATCTGCACCAGGGTGAATGGGGTGCCGTCCGTGCATTGGTCAAGTATAATGGCGAGGATGCGATGGGCCTGGGGGTGGTGAGCGGGGGCTGCGACCTAGAAAAGCACACAACAGGAGGTTGTTATGCCTGTTTACTCGCATTCACGGCTCAGCATGTACGAAGAGTGCCCGCTGAAGTATAAGCTGCGGTATCGGGATAAGGTTACGCGGGAGCGGGAGACGATTGAGAGCTTCCTGGGCGGAATGGTGCATGAGGCTCTGAAGAGGTGCTATGACGATGCCAGGCTAGGCAAGGTCAACTCTCTGGAGGAACTGTTTACCTGCTACGACAATCTGTGGCAGAAGAACTGGCACGACGGAATATTCGTCACTAGAGAAGACCTGGCCGCCGACCATTATCGCGCCGCAGGCAGGAAGATGCTGGAAACCTACTACAAGCGGCATGCTCCTTTTGACGAGGACATCACCATTGGCAGCGAGATGAACATCAGCTTTTCCCTCGACGATGCTGGCAAGTACAAGTTCCGGGGTGTCATTGACCGGCTAGCCAAGAGTCACGACGGAGCCTACCTCATTCACGATTACAAGACCTCCTCCTATCTACCAAGTCAAGAGGAAATTGATAGCAACCGACAGCTCACTTTCTATCAAATTGGAGTGCAAAAAAGGTGGCCTGATGTCAAAGAGATAAAGCTGGTGTGGCACTTCCTGGCTTTTGACTGCCAGCTTGTGTCACAACGCTCTCAGGAGCACATTGATGATCTCACGCGGGAAACAATCAATTTGATCGATGAGATAGAGGCTACCCGAGAGTTTCCACCCAGAGAATCTCAGTATTGTGAATGGTGTGAGTATGGTGACCTGTGCCCGACCAGAAAGCATTTCTACCTGGTAGAAACGCTGCCACCCGACGAATATCTGAACGAGCCGGGAGTGGTACTGGTCAACAAGTACGCCGAGCTTAAGCAGAAAGCAGATGAAATAGGCGAGGAGATAGAGAAGGTAAAACAGGCTTTGCTCAAGTACGCCGAAAAGCAGGGCGTGACAGTGGTCAGAGGAAGCAGACATCAGGCTAGAATCAGGTTTGACGAAAAGCTTAAGTTCCCCCGTAAAGGTCAGCCGGAGCGCGAAGAACTGGATGAAGCCATAATACAGGCTGGCAAGTGGCTGGAGGTCTCAGAGCTGGACACTGCTGCGCTGGCAAGAGTTGTTGAGGAAGGGCTGTGGGACAAGAAACTGATTGACCAGGTCCTGGAGTATGGTCGGATAGAAAAGACCACCAATATACGGCTCCTAAAATTGAGGGAAGAGGAGTAACTACTGAGTAACCTTGCTCCCACCAAATTAGAACCGCCGTACTTTTCATAGCAACACCAAATCACATCACAATATCGCTCGCTCGGACCGGTACAGTGTGCTAAGATAGTATCCGCCAAATGATTGTCGCCGTCATCGGAAATTCAGCCTGCTCCCACGAAGAAGCCAAGGTAGCAGAAACCGTAGGCGAACTGTTAGCCGAACGAGGTGTGACCGTAATATGCGGTGGCTTGACCGGGGTCATGGAAGCGGTCTGTCGCGGCGCTAAGTCCAAAGGCGGCTTGACGATAGGCATTCTGCCCGGAAATGACGCTAGCCAAGCCAATCCGTGGGTGGACATCCCTATAGTTACCGGCTTGGGTGAAGCTAGAAATGCGATAGTTGCGAAATCGGCGCAAGCGGTGATTGCCATCGGCGGAGGGTATGGCACGCTGAGCGAGATCGCTTATGCACTGAAAAGCAGCATTCCCGTCATCGGCGTGAATACCTGGTCGCTGTCGCGTGATAAGCGTGAAGACAATTCCATAGTCCGAGTCAGGAACGCTGTGGAAGCGGTCGAGAAGGCTATCTCGCTAGCCAAAAGATGCAAAGACAAAGAGACCGTTACATCTCAACCGTATCGGGATTCGCAATGACTTACAAGCGTTTCAAGACTCAAAAGGCGTCCGCTATGACCATAAACAAAAAGGCAACTATCAAGAGCATAAGAGCCAGAGAGATTCTGGATTCGCGAGGCAACCCCACCGTTGAGGCAGAAGTCCTGCTATCTGAGGGAACCACCGCTGTGGCTGCTGTTCCCTCTGGGGCGAGCACCGGGAAATACGAGGCTGTGGAGCTTCGAGATGGCGATAAGAGAAGATATAGAGGATTGGGCGTTCTGAAGGCTGTGGGACACGTTAATGAGGAAATTGCCTCGGAGATAGTTGGCATATCAGCCCTGGAGCAGGAAGCTATTGACCAGCGATTGATTGAGCTGGATGGCACCCCAAATAAGTCGCGTCTGGGCGCTAATGCCATACTGGCAGCCTCGCTGGCTGTAGCTAAAGCGGCTGCTAGCTTCCAGGGCATGCCCCTGTATCGTTACCTGGGTGGAGCAGACGCCAGCCAATTACCCGTCCCAATGTTGAATATCCTCAATGGCGGCAAGCATGCCTCGAACTCCGTTGATTTTCAGGAATTTATGATCGTGCCACTGGGCGCTTCCAACTTCCACAAAGCTATGCAGATGAGCAGCGAGGTGTACCATTCACTGCGCAAAGTGCTGGAAGATAGAAGGCTGAGCACCAATGTCGGAGACGAAGGGGGCTTTGCTCCCCAGCTCTCTTCCAACAGGGATGCGCTGGAGTTGATACTGGCAGCTATTGATCTGGCGGGCTATAAAGCAGGCTGGGATATTTTCATTGCCCTGGACCCAGCAGCCAGCACCTTCTATCAAGACAGCAAATATATCCTTGCGCGAGAAGGAGTAGCACTCAGTTCCCAGGAGATGATTGAGTATTATGTCCAATTGGTCTCTGATTACCCTATAGTCAGCCTCGAGGATGGACTGGCTGAGGATGACTGGGCAAGCTGGTCACTACTCACTGCTCGATTAGGAAAGCAAATTCAGATCGTGGGCGACGACCTTTATGCTACCAACATGAAGCGCTTGAAAAAGGGCATCGCCCGAAAGGCTTCGAATTCCATCCTCATCAAGCTCAACCAAATAGGCACTCTCAGTGAAACTCTGGCTGTCATCAGAAAAGCTCATCAAGTCGGCTGGACAACCATCATCAGCCACAGGTCTGGGGAGACCGAGGACACAACCATTGCTGACCTCGCCGTAGCGGCAAATGCCAGTTTTATCAAAGCCGGCGCCCCCTGCCGCAGCGAAAGACTAGCTAAATACAATCGCCTGCTCAGGATAGAGGAGGAACTAGGCGAGAAGGCACGATATGCCCGCAAGAGAGCATTGTATAATGTTGGAGTAACGAAAGAATGAAAGTACTGAATGGCGTTCATCAGCTAAAAACACCCAGTCCTGGCAACAGGTCATGGCCTACCAATGTCTACGTGATTGAAGGCGGCAACGGTCATATATTAGTGGATGCTGGTTGGGACAGCCAGGAATCTCTCTGGGCTCTCCAGGAGGGATTGAGAGCAGCCAACCTCAAACTTCGCGACATCAAGCAGGTGGTGATCACTCATATTCACCCTGACCACTATGGTCTGACAGCCAAGATAAAGCAAATCTGCGGCGCTCAGGTCGCCATCCACGGGCTTGACGCTGAATTTGTTTTTCCCAGGTATAAAGATTTCGCCAATCTGGTCAAAAAGATTGAAGAAATACTGCAACAGAATGGAGTTCCTGAGAACGAATTACCTCAGTTGAAAGAGGCTTCCCTCTGGATGAATCAGTATGTCACCCCGGATATGCCTGATGCCAAACTACAAGATGGTGACGTAATTTCCAACGATTCTTTCGAATTGAAGGTGTTATGGACGCCCGGGCATACGCCGGGTCATATCTGCCTTTATGAGAGAACTGGTAAATTTATCATCACGGGAGACCACGTCCTGTACGAAACCACCCCCCACGTTGGCTTTAATCCGCAGTCGGGCGACAACCCTCTGGGCGACTACATCGCTTCTCTGGAAAAACTACGGAACCTGACTGCCCGTTTCGTTCTTCCCGGGCATGGACCGGTGTTCAATGCCATAGGGCTGAGGATAGACAAGATACTTGAGCATCACAAAGAAAGGCAGAGAGCTATACTGAGATGCCTGCACAATGGTTTGAGGACAGCCTACGAGATAGCCCAGCAAATACCCTGGATGACTGACCAAGGAGGCGTTTCCTTCCGGGATTTGCCAGTCTGGGATAAGCGCATGGCTGTCACCGAGACCATCGCCCATCTCAAACTGTTGATGAACGAGGATAAGGTCAGTAATATTAGCATGAGCGGTGCTTCTGTATACTTGCCGAAGGATTAAATAAAGAGGAGGTAAGGAATGGCAACAAAAGTAGGAATCAACGGCTTCGGGCGTATCGGGCGATTAGCTTTGAAGGCGATTATCCAGCGCTGTGGCAGCAAGGCAGAGGTAGCGGCGGTGAATGACCTTACCGATGCTAAAACCAATGCCCATCTTTTCAAGTATGATAGCAACTATGGCATCTATCCCGGTAAGGTGGAAGCTAAAGACGATAGCATCATAGTAGACGGTCAGAAGATAAAGGTCCTGGCTGAGCGTGACCCGGCGAAAATCCCCTGGCAAGACTATGGTGTGGACATTGTCATTGAGTCCACGGGGCTCTTCACCAAAGCCAGCAAGGCTGCGGCTCATCTTCAAGGCGGCGCCAGGAAGGTCATCATCTCGGCACCAGCCGAAGAAGAAGACGTTTCCTTGGTCTTGGGGGTCAACGAAGACCAGTATGACCCAAAGAGACATCGCATTATCTCTAACGGTTCTTGTACCACTAACTGCATCGCCCCGGTGGTCAAGGTCCTTCATCAAAACTTCGGCGTCGTTCACGGGTTAATGACCACAGTCCATGCCTATACCAATGACCAGCGAATACTGGACGTGTTTCATCACGACCTACGGCGAGCCAGGGCTGCTGCCACCAACATCATCCCTACAACCACCGGCGCAGCCAAGGTGGTGGGCATAGTCATCCCTGAGCTCCAGGGAAAGCTACATGGCATCGCCCTTAGAGTGCCCACTTCAGTGGTGTCCGTTGTGGACTTTGTGGCTGATTTAAAGCGAAAGGTGAGTGTTGAGGAAATCAACGCTGCTTTTCGCAAGGCTGCCGAGGGCGAGCTCAAGGGAATCCTAGAATACTGCGACGAGCCACTGGTGAGCTCGGATTTCAAGGGCAATCCCGCCAGCGCTATCTTCGATGCCCTCAGCACCATGGTCATTGATGGTAATTTGATAAAGGTGCTAGCCTGGTATGATAACGAGTGGGGCTACAGTTGCCGCCTGGCTGACCTCGTATCCTATATCATTAAGAAGGGACTATGACTCTCACTTGAGCTGTGCACAGAAGAGCAGACTGGAGGAAAACAGAACGATGCACGTCAGTGTCTGTCAGATTGAGCTTCGACTGCCCGAAAACCACTCCCTCAAAGGCAAGAGGCAGGTAATTCAATCTATCATCACGCGGATTCGGAATAAGTACAATGTTTCGGTAGCGGAGGTGGATAATCAAAGCCTGTGGCAACTGGCTACACTGGGTGTAGCCTGCGTCAGTAACCACAAAAGCCATGCCGACGAAATTCTAGCCAATGTGGTCAGGTTCATAGCCCAGAACTATCCTGAGGTGGAGATACTGAGTTCGCAAATAGAAACTGTGCCCTGACACGGGCAAGGCGTGGCACTTTCACAGGCATTCGCGAGACTGGCATTCAATTTTCTGGAGTTAGCATTTATGGATGCTGCGGTATTTCTCCACCATCTTCTTACCTCGCCCGATTATCGCCAGCAAGCTGTCCATATCGAGCGCATCCCGGCTAAAGAAGCTGTCTTCGGCAACCTAGATATTCCCCTTCACCCCAGCTTGCAGGCGTGTCTGCAGTCACTGGGCATCTCTGCCCTTTATAGCCACCAAGCCCAAGCCTTGAATGCCATCCTCGCTGGCAAAAACGTTATGATCGCCACACCGGCTGCCAGCGGTAAGACTCTGTGTTATCAACTGGCGACCCTGCAGGCGCTGCTGCACGACAAGAATAGCCGTGCTCTTTATATCTTCCCTACCAAAGCTCTTGCCCAAGACCAACTGCGCAGCCTCAGGGAACTCGTTAGCCTTTTGCCGGTCAGAGGCGGAAAGAGCCGCCAAGAAGCATTCTCACCCAAAGCTGTGGCAACTTTTGATGGCGACACTCCACAGGAAGAGAGGGCTAATATACGAAAGGAAGCCAGAGTGGTGCTCACCAACCCGGACATGCTTCACCTGGGCATTTTGCCCAACCATCAGTCGTGGTCCAAGCTGTTCCGCAATCTCAGATACGTCGTGATAGATGAAGCCCATATTTATCGCGGTGTTTTTGGCTCACATGTCGCCAATGTTATTCGACGGCTGAGACGGTTGTGCGCCTTTTGCGGCTCCAACCCGCAGTTCGTCTGCTGCTCAGCCACCATCGCCAATCCTCAAGAGCATGCCCAGGATCTTGTGGGCTTGCCCTGCGAAGCTGTCGTTGAAGATGGCTCGCCGCATGGAGAGAAGTACTTTGTTTTCTGGAATCCGCCTTTCCTTGACGAGGCTCACAATGCTCGCCGCAGCCCAAACAGCGAGGCAGCTTATCTTCTGCGAGAGCTTGTCCACAAAGAAATCCGCAGTCTAGTATTTGCTCGCACGCGCAAGCTCACGGAACTTATCTATATCTATGCTCAGGAACAGCTTTCATCTTCTCTCAAGGACAAGATCAGTCCTTATCGGGCGGGGTATCTGCCTGAGGATAGACGCCGCATTGAGCGCCAGTTCTTCAACGATGAGCTTCTAGGTCTGGTCGCCACAACTGCTCTGGAGCTGGGCATAAACATCGGCGATCTGGATGCTACGGTGCTCGCTGGTTATCCCGGCAGTATTGCCAGCGCCTGGCAGCAAGCTGGCCGCAGCGGACGAAGCACCCATAGCTCTTTGAGCTTCCTTATCGCCCAAGAAAATCCCCTCGATCAATACCTCATGCGCAATCCCGATTTCTTCTTCAGCAAGAACTTCGACAACGCCATCATCAACCCCGACAACCCCTATATCCTGAAGCCACATCTCATTTGCGCCGCCTGGGAAAAACCTCTGGATAAGGAAGATGAAAGATTGTTCGGTCCAGTTCTCAACGCTATGCTAACCGAGCTGGAACGAGAAGGCATGTTGAAAAGACGGTACGATAGATGGCATCTTGCACCTTCTATTTTCTATCCCGCTCAGGATATAAACATCAGGTCAACTTCAGGTCAGAATTACGCCGTCATTGACAGCCGCGAAGGTTCTCTGCTAGAGACTGTGGAAGCCAGCGTAGCTTTCTTTCAGATCCATCCCGGCGCTATCTATCTCCATCAAGGGGACTCCTATCTGGTTACCGAGCTCGACTTAGCTCGGCGCATCGCCTGGGCAGAACCGACATCCGTGGACTACTATACCCAGACCATGGAAGTAACCGATACCCGCATCACAAAGCTCCTCAAGCAGAAGGAATGTCATGGGGTAAAGGTCTGCTTTGGAGATGTTGATGTCACGACCTCCGTAGTGGGATTCAAGAGATTGAAGCAGTTCACCGAAGAGGTCATCACGCAGGAGCCTCTGGACTTGCCCCCGCAAAACTTCCCCACTAAAGCCTTATGGTTTGATTTGCCGCAGAAGGCGATTGACAGGATAATCGCTGCAGGGCTAGATTTCCATGGCGGTTTGCACGCCTGCGAACACGCTGCCATTGCTATTCTTCCCCTATTCGCCCTGTGCGACCGCAACGACATTGGCGGCGTTTCGACTCCTCTGCATCCCGATACGGGCAAGGCACAAATTTTCATCTACGACGCCCACCCTGGTGGCATCGGCATTGCCGAGAAGGGATTCGAGATAATAGCCGATCTCTGGCAGGTCACTCTCAAAGCCGTGCAGGAATGTCCCTGTCTTGATAGCTGCCCGGCCTGCGTGCAATCGCCCAAGTGCGGCAACAATAACCAGCCCCTGGATAAGGAAGCCGCCATAATACTGCTCAGGGAACTGGTCTCTTCCGGCGGCAGAACTGCCTAGTTAACCAAGCACTTTCAAGCTTAATTGCAATAATGTTGCATTTCGCAGCGGAACCAGGTAAAATGCCGCTGTGATTCAAGATTCCACCTGGATCTTGCGGGCCCAGGGATACAAGGCAACCAGACCCCGAAGGCTGGTGCTGGAGGTGCTGCAACAAAGCAAGAAACCGCTCTCGCCTTACGATATCCAGAGAGTCTTGCAGCGACAGGGCAAACACCTGAACCACGTCACGATCTATCGCACACTCGACTTGCTTTGTCGCCTTAATCTCGCTCACAAACTGTTGTCCAGCGGTGGGTTTGTCAAGTGCAGTCTGGAGGCCGCCCAAGGCTGCCATCGTTTTATGGTCTGCCAGCACTGCGGAGCTATTCGAGAATTCACTGACCAAAGATTATGTCAAGAAGAAAACACATTCGCTCGCAATCTGGGCTTCTACACCCAGTATCACCTTTCTGAGTTCTCCGGACTGTGTTCTCGGTGCTATAGAAAACAACCTCAGCCAGGAAAGCAAAAATGGTCAAGCGAATAGCACACGAACTCAAAGAGCACATACCATTTACAGCCCTAGGTGCTGTCACTGGTATTATCATTATGGTCGTAGTAGTTCTCGGCAACGTTCCTTACCACATTTCCGAAACCATCTTTCACACTCTGCACCCGCTCCATGTATTGCTGAGCGCTTTGGTCACCGCCGCTATGTATACGAGATACAAGAAGGGCAAATTTTGGATGGTGATTCTGATTGGCTGGACCGGCTCAATCGGCATCGCCACCATAAGCGACGCCTTCATCCCTTATCTGGGCGGACTTTTGCTCCACGCCAAGATGGAATTTCATGTGCCTTTTATCGAGCACTGGTGGATAAATCTTGTGGTGCTGGCAGGCATTGCCATCGGCTTCTGGAAACAGACGACTAAAATCCCGCACTTCGGACATGTATTAATAAGTACCTGGGCATCTTTGTTCTACATTACAGCGTATGGCACGGCTGACAACTGGCTTCCCTTGCTTCCTTTCATCTTCCTGATTTTATTCCTGGCGGTGTGGCTCCCCTGCTGTCTCAGCGACATCGTATACCCACTTTTGTTCATAAGAAAAGAACCCACGTCATCCCCAGCCCAAAGTCAAGAGCCTGTCCGTTAGAGTCAGCGGCACCTGTGCTATTATATGAGGCGCACTTGCCAACGGAGGCAGCTTGTTTGATTTATTCAAGAAAACAGAGCTAGGCATAAGGCGGAGCAAAGAAACCTGGTTCGGCAGAATAGCCAACGTCTTCGCCCGCAGTTCCCTGGGGGACGAGGTCTGGGGAGAGCTGGAAGAACTGCTCATCTCGGCTGATGTAGGTGTGGAAACCACAAACAAACTACTGAGCAAAGTCAGGGAGCGGGTCAAAACAGATAAGCTTTCTGACGTTTCTCAGATACGAGAAGCTTTAAAACAAGAGATGATAAGCTTACTAAGAGCTCCTTCGTCACTACGTTTCGCTTCCAGCCGCTCTGAACCCCAAGTTCATTCCGACAAACAATCCCCTTTAGTGATCCTGGTAGTGGGCGTAAACGGTTCCGGCAAAACGACGAGCATCGCCAAGCTAGCTTACAGCTTCACCTCACAAGGAAAGACCGTTATCCTAGCAGCAGCTGATACTTTTCGAGCTGCAGCTATCGAGCAACTTAAACACTGGGGTAAAAGGGCAAACGCCGAAGTTATCGCTCACCAACCCGGCGGCGACCCAGGCGCAGTAGCCTACGATGCTGTTCAGGCTGGCTATAGTCGCCATGCTCATGCTGTGATCATTGATACCGCTGGTCGCCTTCATACCAAGTTCAATCTCATGGAAGAACTCAAGAAAATTAGGAGAGTGGTAGCTAAGCATGATGCTTCTGCCCCACATCAAGTCTTGCTGGTGATGGATGCCACCACAGGACAAAACGGTTTGGCACAGGCGAGATATTTCACCGAAGCTGTGGATGTCACCGATATCTTCCTGGCTAAGCTGGATGGCACAGCTAAAGGCGGCATAGTATTTGCCATCTGCGACCAATTGAACATCCCGATTTCCTATATTGGCACTGGTGAAAAACTAGATGACATGGCTCCTTTTGATGCCAGGACATTTGTTGACGCCATTTTCTCTTAGATTAGGAGGAACAGGATAAATGCTCACTATAGGTATAGACCCGGTAGTTTTTACCATTGGCTCACACGAAATACGGTGGTACGGGATTATGGTAGCCCTAGGGGTCGTATCGTTGTTAGTCATTATGCCTCGAGAGGCAAAAAGGCTAAACATCCCACGTGATATTTACAGTATTTTCCTGTCCGGCATCGTTGGCGGCATTGTTGGAGGGCGACTAGCCTACGTAATCTACTACTGGGAGGATTTTGTCGCAGACCCGCGAAAGATCATTGGACTAGCTGGGTTGGAGCAGATGGGCATGATTGTGGGCATTGTTGTGGCAGCATTGATCTACATGGGGGTGACCAGAATGCCATTCTCTATGCTACTTACTATAGGCGATGCTTTTATCGTGGGGGCACCTTTAGCCTTGGCAATAGGCAGGATCGGCTGCCTCTTGAACGGCTGCTGCCATGGTGTTCCTGCTCCAGATTTGCCCTGGGCAGTCAACTACACCCATCCCAATAGTGCTGCTCGTTTGCTGAATACTCCGGTACACCCCACCCAGCTTTATCACGCACTGTGGAATCTGATAGTTTTTGCCCTGGTGTGGCATTTTCGAGACAAATTCAAACCCGCCGGCAGTCTCGTGTTCTTTGGTTTTTCCATTTATGCCGTTGGTGATTTAGCTTTGAGATTTCTTCGCTACGGTCGTGACGCAACTGCAATACTGTTCTGGGGGCTCGACAACCCGCAAGTCGTTGACTTTGCTTTCATCCTGATTTTCTTGCCCTGGTTTATTTTCAAAATGTACAGGTTTCGAAAACAGGTTTCCGCGGCTGCACCTGCTAACGCGACCCAGTGGGAGCGAAATCCAGGAGATTAAGACTCAGCACCTCTTCCCCGTTCCAATGGCTTTTTTCCACCTTATACACAATGTCTATAAAATGGGGAACTTCCTCTGGTTTCTTCTGCGACTCAAAATCCACCGCTTGCCAGGTTACATTCCCTTGCCTGAGTTTGAATCTCAGCCACTCACCTTGGTTGCCAAAGTTACGGCACTCAACCACTTCAACCCGCCGGGTGAGAAAAATCGGCTCTGGATTGGCATAACCAAAAGGGCGTAGTTTTTGAATAAGATTGAAGGTTTCCCCACTGAAAACAGATAAGGGCACCTCAGCATCAACCGTCAGTTCCGGGCGCAGGTCGAGATGACCTAATTGCTCGACAGCTAAGCTCGCAAACCTTTGCTCTAATTGAGCCAGATTTTGGTGTGCCACCGTGAAACCTGCAGCCAAGGGATGACCACCAAAAGTGATAAGTAAGTCCTGACATTTTGTTAAAGCAGACACAACATCAAACTCAGCTATGCTGCGACAGCTACCATGACATATTTCTCGCCCGATATTGATTATGACGGCAGGCTTATGAAACTCGTCTACTAATCTGCCAGCAACAACCCCGATAACACCAATGGAATAACCCTCATCACTATCTATTAGTAAGGGCAGATGTACTTTAGTGGCTAGTTTTTCTTTGGCTCGACTTAATACCTCGTTAGATAACTTTTGTCGTTCAGCATTTTTTTCCTCCAGTTCCAGAGCCAAAGTGCGAGCTTCCTCTGGAGACTGAGTGATGAGTAATTGATAGCTGGTGGAGGCATTGTTCATCCTACTGGCAGCGTTGAGGCGAGGTCCCAGTATCCAAGATATATCATCGGTATCAATTTCACCCAGCTTTAGCCCAGCCACTTTAACTAATTCCTGAATTCCTACGTGAGGAGTATCATTAAGTTGCTTCAATCCTTCTTTCACTAAGTAGCGATTTTCACCAACAACTGAGACTAAATCGGTAACGGTAGCCAAAGCCACCAAATCCAGCAATCTAGTTAGCCACTGCTCTCGCCTGTCCTTGTGAAATATCGCTTGCAGAAGCTTAAAGACAACGCCACCTCCAGACAAGTCAGCAAAAGGATAAATTGAATCCTTCCGCTTGGGGTTCAGTACAGCCACGGCTTCAGGCAAAGTTTCTAGTGGGATGTGATGGTCGGTAATTATAAGATCAATCCCCATTTCCTGAGCCTTTTTCGCCTCGGCGAGGTCAGTTACACCACAATCTACAGTGATGACCACACGAGCTCCTTGAGCTCGGAGTTTTTCCAGTGCTGAAATCTTCAACCCATGCCCTTCACTGACACGGTCTGGTATATAGGCAATAACATCTCCACCAAGCCACGATAAGCCCTCAACCAGAGTAACTGTAGCAGCTACGCCGTCAACGTCGAAATCGCCATAAACAGCAATTTTCTCTCGAGAAAGCAAAGCTTTGTAGATTCTACTGACCACTTTCACAATATCGGGAAGTAAAAAGGGATTCCCTACTAGTCTGTGGTCAGCAGCTAAGAAAGATTCGATATCCTTTGTTTCAACACCACGGTTATAAAGCAGTTGGGCGATTATGTGAGGAAGCCCAGAAGCTTTTACATACTCATCAAGCACAGGCGGCAAGCTTTTCCATCGAGTTCGTTTGTTCAATTTCACACCTTCGTGATGCTTTGATTAGAATCGCTAAATATACCACAGAAAAGACTTTAACAAAATGTCGTTGCCAGCCCGATTTATCGAAACCAAGCAAACCCACGCTGCTTTGAGCTTTAGACAAAATCCGTTCGCAGGCCACAATTTGCCAATCAGCCAAGCAATAAATATAATCCAATTCGATGAAAGTAGCCTTCTATACGCTGGGATGCAAGCTCAACCAAGCTGAGACAGAAGCTTTGGTCAGCCAATTTAGCCAATCGGGATTTGAAATTTCATCCCCCAACGACGTGGCCGATATCTACATCGCCAATACCTGCACAGTCACCCATATCGCTGACCGCAAGTCACGGCACTGGCTGAGAGTGGCGCGGCGCAGAAATCCCCAAGCTTTAATTATCGCCACTGGGTGCTATGCCCAGAGAAATCCTCAAGAGCTAGCTGAACTTGCTGATGTCGTGGTTGATAATCAAGAGAAAGAGAACCTGCTTGCCATCGTGACGAGCTTATCAGCATCGGTATCCTCTTTCGTTTTTGAGAAAACCCGTTTATATCACTGCCACTACAATGAACCAGCCACCACGAGTGCCACCATTAGGACTCGTAGCCTGATAAAAATTCAGGATGGCTGCTACGGTCATTGCACCTACTGCATTGTGCCCAAGGTCAGACCACGTGAATACTCTTTGCCTGCTTCCCGGATAGTGCAGGAGATTAGACAAAAAGTCGCCCTCGGCTACAAGGAAGTTGTTCTCACCGGGACAAAAGTTGGCAGCTATCAAGACGATGGCATTGATCTCAAAAAACTAATTCAGCTTATTCTTGATAACACACGTATTGAAAGATTACGACTTTCCTCTTTGCAGCCCTCAGAAATATCTCCTGGGCTCCTGGTTTTATGGAAGGACGAACGTCTTTGCCGACATGTTCACCTAGCGCTGCAAAGTGGCAGTGAAGAAGTACTGCGAAGAATGAGAAGAAATCACTCACTAGAGAAATATCAGAAAGCACTGAATTTGATTAAGGAGAAGATACCCGACGTTGCCATCACCACTGACATCATGGTCGGCTTTCCCGGGGAAACCAATGCTGAGTTTGAACAGAGCTACTCGTTTTGCCAAAAAGCCGGTTTCGCCAACATTCATGTCTTCCCATTCTCACCCCGCCCGGAAACAGCCGCCGCCAATATGCCCGCGCAGATAAAAGATAAGGTTAAAGAGGAGCGTAACCAGCGCATGCTAGAGCTAGCCAGGATTTCTCGGCGCCGCTTCTGCGAGCAGTTCCTGGGGCAGACTATGCCGGTGCTATGGGAGAAGGAGACCAGCCTTGGCAGCGGCATATACTCAGGGCTGACCGGCAACTATATAAGAGTATTTGCCCGCAGTGAAAAGCCCCTGAACAACCAGATAACACTGACCAAACTCGTAGAATTTCACAACGAGGGGATATGGGGCGAAATAGCAGATGAAAATTCTCGGTAGAGGAACCGATAAAGAAACACTTTTCTCAAACCAGCTTGTGCTCTTGAACTGCAAAGCCTAGCTTCTTAGCGCGGTCTACTATTTGTTCCAGACTGAGTCTGCTAGGACTACCTCTAGTCTCCGGTCGATTGGCGTTTATACCAGCAGCGGCGCTAGCCATGAGCAGCGATTGCTTCAAGCTATTCCCTAAGACATAATAAGCAGCAAAGACCCCGGCAAAGACATCTCCACAGCCTACAGTATTGACCACTTTCAGTCCCAGTTTCTCAAGCGGCAGGCTTGGTACCTGGGTTATTCTACCACTAGCCAGTTCAAGCATGACTGCTCCTTGGGCACCCAGCTTAAGCACGACACGATTCTCGAATCCCAGCTTTTGCAATCGTTGTAACCTTGTATTTACCGCCGAAGCTCCCAGCAAAGCATCTGCCTCCGTTTCATTCAGGAAGAGCACGTTTACCTCTTTAGCCAAGGAGAGCAATGCTTCTCGATCCAAGTTTATGAGTATTCCCGGATCCCACAATACAGGAATGCTGCGCCGTTCTGCCAGAGCTATCAGTTCCCGAGCCACTTCTAAAGGTGGGTCGGTGAGGGCGATGCCCCGACATTCTTCAAGTTGCTGCTTCACCTGCTTTTTATTCAAGTGCTCCCGAGACAGCCTGGCGTTTGCCCCCAGATAACTGGCGATAACATTCTCTCCTCTCTCATCAATCAGGATGTAAGCCTGCCCTGACTCCTCTCCTGTAATCTGACGAATCCCTGTGGTGATGACCCCTTCCTTCTCAAGGATAGCGATTTGCTGTCGAGCGATGCCGTCTGCGCCTAGAGCCCCTATCAGAGCAACTTCTTTCGCCCCTAGAATCCGTGCCGCTGCCACAGCCACATTGCCCCCGGTTCCACCGGAGACACGACTGATATGCTTCGTAGTAACTTCTTCACCAGGAACCGGGAGATGCTGCACAAAGCAGCTAACATCCCAGTTTATGGCGCCACAGACTACCAGACTAGCCACGTCACTCCCCCAGTATCCGTGAGAGAAATAGCTTTATGAAGCGTGGTCCATCCACACTCGAAGCTATATGTACCGGCTGAAAGCCGCCAGTGATTGGCTGACGGCTCTCAGTGGACAAGATGTGGGTCACCCCCCTATCCCAGCCATATCCTTTAACTACGTCTATCCTTGCCAGTTTGAAATCAAACAGAGAAGGATCCAGCAGCACTGCTAAAGCTAGAGGGTCATGCATCCTGCAGCATCCGTGGTGTTTTATCTCGTATTCTAGCAGCTGAGCAGCCAGGCGAGCGGCTGGTGCATTGCTAGCTTTGATTTGCTTTAGATGCTCGCTGGTTAGACATGCTTCAGGGTTCATAGTTACATCCAACCCCACAGCAAAAATGTCTGCTCCAGAGTTGAACACTATATGAGCAGCATCTGGGTCTTGCCAGATATTGAACTCAGCATAAGGAGTGCGATTACCTTCGCCATAGGGCGTAAGCCTGTAGGCACCTCCCATGAGAACCAGCTTGGACAAAAGCCTCGGCAACTCGCGATGCCTCTTAAAAGCATGAGCTATGTTAGTTAATGGTCCCGTGGCTAAGAGAGTAACACCGCGAGCTTCCGATGCTGTTCGAGCCAAGAAATCCCAAGCTTTGGACGGATGCAATGGCAACGTAGACGGGGGCAAATCACAATTACCCAACCCATCCGGACCATGGTAACTCAGAGCATCCTCCAACGGATGGCTGAGCGGATTAGCTGCGCCAGCCGCTACCGTGATATCTTCAGCATTCAGGTATTCCAATATGCGGCGTGCATTGGCACTGGTCATTTCCAGGGGAGCATTGCCAGCTACAGTCATGATGCCCAAAATTTGTATTTCTGGCGACCTCAAAGCCAAAATCAGAGCCAGAGCATCATCAACACCCGGGTCCATATCCCAAACCACTCTGTACATCACACCACTATAGGATACACTACCACAAATTTCGGAAATGTGTACAGTAGTTAAATATGTAAACCATCTTAATTCTCTCTCCTATCGAGGGAGAGCCTTTTTGTCATGACCGTGTGATTAAGTATATCTGATAAAACCAGGAAAGACCGCTCAAGATTTAGGGTTTCCCCCCAGGGATTTATGATACGGAATCAGTCCCCCAGCCTCCACCATATCTATGAACCAGGGTGGAATTATCAGACGAAACTCAAATTGCTTGCCAGTGGTGAGGTTCTTGATGATCCCCTGCCTCAGGTCAATCAGCATCTTCTGCCCTGTCTCAAAGTGGGCAGAAACTCCCGGTAAATCTATAGCTGGGCAGCCCAGGTTCCAGAAATTCCTGAAGAATATCCTGTGGATGGAATCGGCAACTACAGC
>Ga0209721_1000610_pt1:0-10000 | contig 30801 bp, 26 predicted proteins | sample TshhotsprinmetaG_FD_184139 | JGI IMG/M metagenome (GOLD analysis project Ga0209721, IMG submission 184139) | Hot spring microbial communities from South Africa to study Microbial Dark Matter (Phase II) - Tshipise hot spring metaG (SPAdes)... | ecosystem: Environmental > Aquatic > Thermal...
CCCTCTCCTCCACTCCGGTCCAAAAAAGAGAGGTTCCTCACCCCCTGAACCATGATCCTGGTGTTACTCGGCGTTGAACGCACAAGGAGATGGATCGTTCTCCCCGCGACTACGCGCTCTTCGAGAAAGTAGTGAACTTCTTCCTCATTGGGAAAAGTCAAGTGGAGCGTAGAGACATCGATTGCTACCTTTGAGGCATTCCGCAAATCACGGGCCATCTCCAGGAAAAGAATGTTAACTTGATCTTGCGCAAGCTGCTTATTCACTTGACTTTGGCTCCCTGGGGCAAGATAGGAATCAGCAAGCTCAATCCTCACCCGAGGGAGGAGAAGAGAAAAGAAGTACAAAATAATAACGAAAACCAAAATGAGACTAGTAGTAAAAATGGTCTCAAGAAGCGTCACTCCCAAAGACCGATCACTGGGCGTAGACAAGGTCGTTGATTCCTCCTTGGGCTATGTAGGTAACTATCCGTACCGGGCTCATAGACTCTTTCCATCGAAGTCGCAGCTCAAGGATATAGTTTCCCGAAGCTTGTGGTGTTAGCTGCACGAGGGAATCATTCAAAACCTCGGGGAGCGTCCGCAATGCCGGAATTTCGTCGGTACTCACCTCCAAGTATTCATAGAAGCGCGAGAGTCGGTACTGGTGGGATGGGTCACTCGATAAGTAGAGAGCAAGTCCAGGAATATTCTTCGTCGCCTCGCCATCAAAGGGTAAAGAACGAATCCGCTCCACGATATCGGTAACCAAGGATGAACACGTGAGATACTCTCGATTCATTTGCAAGGTAAAGAGATTACGCGCAAAAAGACCTGCCAAAGCAACAACACCGAAACCAACCAAAATAACTACGATGAGTACCTCGATGAGTGTTGCTCCCCGTTCTCCACATGCCCGATACATAGAGGTTCTTTCCCAAAAAACGTTATCTCTTTCCTCCTTTACCATTATACTCCCCTGCTCAGGAATTTTCCAATCGCCCCTTATGATATACTCTTTAAAGATAAACTTTAATGCCACTTCATTCATTCGCAAACTCATCATGAGAAGAGGTGAATCCGGTGAGGAGAAAAATTTCATGGATTGTGCTCTTGGGAATCTTGGGGGTGTTTGCTATGCTCGATAAGGGTCTCACCGAAGAAAAGATTTTCTTACCTGAAATTCGTTTGCAGGGAGAAATATCGGTTGAGGAAGCTATCTTCCGTCGACGTTCGGTCCGTTCTTTTCGTGATGAACCACTTTCACTCGAAGAACTCGGACAGCTCCTCTTTGCTGCCCAAGGGATTACCGAAAAAACGTACGGTTTTCGTACTGCCCCTTCGGCCGGAGCGCTCTATCCCCTTGAGCTCTATGCCGTCATAGGAAGAGTAAAGGGCCTCTCCCCAGGCGTCTATCGGTACCTACCGCAAGACCACAGCATGGTCAAAGTGCTCGAGGGAGACAGACGAGGAGAACTTTTCCAGGCAGCGCTCGAGCAAAGCTCTATTCAAGAAGCACCGGTTACCTTAGTTTTTACTGCGATCTATGAGCGAACCACCCAAAAGTACGGTGAGCGAGGCATTCGGTACGTCCATATGGAAGTCGGACATGCCGCACAAAACGTATATCTTGAGGCTGAAGCATTACAACTTGGGACCGTAGCCATCGGTGCCTTTCGTGATAAAAGTGTCGCCAATCTCCTTGCCCTTCCTGCAAACGAAGTACCACTGTATCTCATGCCGATAGGAAAACCACAGAGAGAGAAAGGTCGATGAGAGGGCCCTTGATTGTAAAAAGAAAAAAGACCCCGCCCACACGATGGGCGGGGTCTTTTCAACCTGGTAGCGGGGGTCGGATTCGAACCGACGACCTCCGGGTTATGAGCCCGACGAGCTTCCTGCCTGCTCCACCCCGCGTCATTCCATTGCAAGCGGAAGGTATAATAACACAAAACTCCCAAAAAATCAACAAGTGTATAGGTTCAATACCTGCGAGACACTCGGAGCGTCTCCTCTGTGAGCTCCTCCGGGGCTTCTCTCTTCGTTTCACAGTGGACCTTACCTTTGAAAAAGAGGGAAAAATTTTTGGTACTTGCGATGAGAAAAATAGGGGAATCTTTGTGAACCTCGCCGTTTCCGCTCGGTGAAACAATCTCATGGTTTTCCCTTGAGAAGAGGAGAGACCGCCACGGGGTTCCAAAAGAACCCCTCGCGGCGACAAGGAGATGGTCATTCCAAGGGTCGTTTTTTCGTTTCCCGTGGAAATTTTGAGACTGCCACGGTACAAAAAACGTGCCTCGCAGCGACAAAGAACCGAATCACGAGATCCCCACGGGACCTTAAAAATCGAGGTCCCTCGTGATGACCACTTCAGACCGCCGCGGGATTCGAAAAACCGAAGCCTCTCGGGGTGATAAAGGAAGTGGGAAGCGTTATGGAGGCAAAATCCGAGGATGTGGGGAAGATTCCCTCTTTCCCTCAAGTTTTTAAAAGAAGTTTCCTCTGAAAATGATTCCTCCCTCTGCAAGCTTGAGGAGCAAGGAAAGGGAATACTCTCAAGATGAGAAGACTTTTGAAGAAAAAAATTTTTTGTCCTCTCTCTTTTCCTCCAATAGGGTTGAGAATCTCTCTCCGATTATGGTTTCATTTTCACCGATGAAGAGAAAAGTTCTCTTTTTCTTCCTTCGGTATTTCTTTGCCCTCACCGAGGAGAGAGGAAAAATCAATCGATGGAAAGAACACACTCTACCTCAATCTTGAATTCCCAAAATTACGGGGATATCCCTGGAGGAAGCTGAGGTCAATCACCCAACCTCTGGGGAATTTTCCCATTACCCTTCGGTTTTTACCCAAAAACGAGAGAGAGCGAGGTATCGGAAATGCACCGACTTAAGAGAAAAATTTTCTCAGCGTGGACCATCGTGATCGGAGTGCTTTTCTTTTGCTCATGGGCCTATGCCGATCTCAAGGTCGAAGTATGGGTGAATGGACTTGAGGTCCCATGGTCGCTCCTCTTTTTAGATGACAAGCGGGCTTTGGTGAGCGAACGACCGGGAAGAATTCGCTTGATCAGAGAAGGGAAACTCCTTGATACTCCTTATGCCGTTCTCGATGTAGAAGCCATCGGGGAAGGAGGGCTCATGGGCTTAGCCAAACATCCTCGCTTTCCCCATGAACCTCACCTCTATGCTATGTATACTTACCGGGAAGGAGAGAGGATAGGGAATCGGGTGGTACGCCTGCGTGATGAAGGAGAGCGAGGAGTGGTGGAAGGGGTTATTGTGGATGGCATTCCCGGTGCCCGTTTCCACAATGGGGGGCGAATCGCTTTTGGTCCTGACGGCATGCTCTACATCACTACCGGAGAAATCTTTCAAGGAGAATTAGCTCAGGATCTCACTTCTCTGGGTGGAAAGATCCTCCGTGTAACTCCTGAAGGTGATATCCCCTCCGATAACCCCTTTCCTGGCTCGCCCATCTACTCCCTCGGTCATCGCAACCCTCAAGGATTAGCCTGGCATCCCCAAACTAAGGAACTCTTTGCTTCCGAACACGGTCCCTCAGGAGAAGGTTTCCGCCGGGGACACGACGAAATCAATCGAATTGTCAAAGGAGGTAATTACGGTTGGCCCCGTATCGTAGGGCGAGGGAATAGCTCCACCTATATCGATCCGGTGGTACTCTGGACGGAAACTACCCCGCCTGCAGGAATGACCTTTGTACGCAGTCCCCTTTTCCCTAATTGGGAGAACGATCTCCTTGTGGCCACCCTCCGCAGCCAGGCTCTCGTCCGCATTCGCCTCAGAAAAACACCTCAAGGCTATCAAGTAGTCGAGATAGAAGAACTCCTGAAAAACCGCTTCGGGCGGCTCCGGGACATCGTCGAAGGACCAGACGGAGCACTCTACCTTCTCACCAGTAACCGCGATGGACGCGGACGCCCTCTCCCCGGTGATGATACCATTTATCGGCTACTCCCCGAGGAATAAATAGAAGGAACCACAAAAGTAACGATTTTCCTCATGAATGGATCCTGGGTTTCTTCCCTACCTCTGTCTCACACAGCGGCAGAAACCGTGGAAATTGGCACAAATCCCCCCGAAAATAGAAATGAAACCCCAAAAGAGTGGACGGGTCAAAATATGGGTCAGTCGTGGCGAAGAAACCGGTAAGAGGTAAAAACCCCAGGTGAGGAGAAAACAACCGAAAACAATACAAGAATGACCAAAAATGAGTAAGCCCGTTCTCTGCGTCATGCTTTATCCCCCTTTCTCTCGGATTGGGACAAGAGGCAAGTAGCGAAGCTCGCCCCCCGGTAGCCTATTATAGAATAAAAAGGTGGAAAAGAGATGAAAAAACCTTAACACTCCGAGAAAAAGGGGGAACCGAAAAACATCACTCCTCGACCAATTCACCTACTATGGGAAACTTCTGGAGGAGTTCTGCGCCATGGGGTGCCCGCTCAAGCGCTTCGGTGAGGTCGTAGCCTGCTTCATGGGAGGCTTGGTGTCTCCCCGAACGCCATAAAAAGCTCGAAGACACATCGTACACCTTCCCTTGGTAGGCGACATAGGCAGGTCTTCCTTCTTTCCCGTCATATTGGCGGAGTTCGCTTCTCGTCAATTTCCGCATGGTTTTTCGGTGACCCCGAGGGGTCCCCTTCTTCTCCCTCCTATTTCAAGAATTTGGACACAAAAGGAGAGGTTTCACCCCGGCGCATGAAGTGCCCCGAGGGACCCTCGCCTAAAAACTCTGAAAACCACGACTCGTGTTCCACTTCTTCGTGGAGAATGGCCAGCGCTAAATCATAGGTACGGTGATCTTTCCCTACAGTCATATTACAAATATGGGTATATTGACGCACCGCGCATCGTTCTGCCTCTACGAGGACCTGAAGAATATCCTCTACTTTTTCAATCCGTTGGGGAAGGTAAGCCGGAGGACATCCAGAAACATCGTGGAAGTCCTTCATGTCCCGGGGTAATTCACCTCCCAGTTCGTAAATACGAGGAACCAAGGCCTCAAAGTGGTTACGGTCTTCAATCCGTGCTACCTCAGCAATTTCTTTCACGGTCTCACCGTCAAGACCAATGAGGTTACAACGGAGAATCGTGTAGTAATAGTAAGTGGTCAATTCAGCGGAGGCATTCTTGACTAAAAGCTCAACTAACTCATTCACGTTGATACCCGCTCTCTCCACCATTTCTCGAGCAACACGTCCCATTAGTATACCTCCCTTTAAAGTTAACTCTATAATTAGAAACTGACGGTGCACCGAAAAATTCCCCCCAAAAGCAATCCATTATTCAAAAATTTCCCTCTAAACTCAGATAAAAAGTGGGTTCACCGAGAGTGTCCAAAGGAATACTCATTCCTAAGGTAAAACACAAAGGAAGAGCATCATTTCCCAAAAAACCTCGTAAACTCAGTTCAAAACCGGTGGTCAAAAGTTTTTCGTAGGAAGGGGTATCGGAGAGTAGAAGTCCCTGGAAATAAATATTCCCCCATAAATCTTTGAGAAACAAAGGCCCGGTATGAGTGACATAGAGTTTTTGGATGGGAAATGCGTAGTTCACCTCTCCTAAGAGAAACCCCTCGCCTCCTCTCTCTGTGTACCCCCGAAGCGGTATTACCTCCCCTCCCACGGTAAAATCTTTCTCGAAAGTGCTCATTCCCCCAGAAATTTTCAAGCGAAGGCGTGCCGCAGAGAGAGAAAAGGCCCGTTCCTCGGTATAGGAGGCAATCCAACGCGAACCTCGGTTTTCACCCCGATATCCGGAAAAGAGAGAGAAATACCACTCCTTGGTGCATCGCACGGTATCACTCCCTCCATACTGAGTAAGGAAAAAGTTTCCCCACCATCCCCCTCTATACCCCTGGAAAAATTCCTCTTCCTCAAAGTGACGTCCAAAAGAGAGAGTAAAGTTTCCACGTGTCCAACCCCTCCGCCAAGGAAAACGAAAACCGACGAATGCCGCTTCCTCCTCTCCCTGAGAAAAAGAGATAAAGAGTGAAGGATAAAAAGAGGCGTTCTCATACTGGAAACTCCACTCCTCGTCCCCCCGATAGGTGAGAGAAAGGGTTTGAAAGCGCAAAGGGTCCTCGAGGATAAAATTCACTCCCGAAGAAGGCAACAGACGGAGACGAAAGAAACGATGTGGACAGTATGGGGAAGAGACGAAATCATTGTTTGAGGAAACGAGAGGTATTACAGTATCCTCTCTTTTGACCTCGGTCTCTTCCCAGAGGAGACTCTCTTTCAGTACCATCCCGAGGTCATATCCCCGGTGATGGTAAAAGATACCGTAGATTCCTCGAGAACTCACCACAGCTTCAAAGATTCCGCCGGGAAGATCGGTAAGCCGGAAAAAACGCCCACCTTCCCGTTTATAGGCATACAAATCGTGTTTCCCTCCCCGATCGGAAATGGAATAGAGCCAATTCCCATCCTCAGAAAATACCGGTGCCCAATCCATGGCTTCATCCTGAGTAATCCAGAGGAAAGACAAACTATCGAGGTTGAGGAGAGCAAGGTCCAAAAATCCGTTGTGCCACGCACAGAGAGCTAAATTTTTCCCGTCTTTGGCGAGAACCATACTCACCGGATGAACTTGTGAAGGGAAGAAAAAGAGGGGAATCCTCTCTCGAGTCTCAGAATCGAAACTCCACAAAACGGTTTGCCCTTCGTGGCGCGAGAGAAAGAGAATGGTCATCCCACGCCAAAAAAGGGGAGAAAAAGCATTCTCACGGTGGGTGATCCGCTCTTCTTTCCCCGTAGAGAAATCGTAGAGGAAAAGGTCCAAAGAATCGGTGAAGAATCCCTCGACCAGCTTGCTATAGATAATCTTCTTCCCATCCCCGGAAAAACTCGGCTTTCCGATGATCCTCCCCCCAACGATCAAATCCTCCTTGTGGGTCGAAAGGGAGTAGAGACGCAATCCGGTCACTAAATGCGGGTGAGAACGACTGTAAAGGAGGAACTCTTCATCTGGGGAGAGGGCAAGACCCCACGCGTAGAAATCCCGAGGATGGAGGTACTCAAGCGGGGTCCGCCCCTCTCTTCCCTCTGAGCGCATTTCTTCCTCTCTCTTCCACTCTTCAAAGAGCTCCTCCAAAGAGAAACCGGTCACCCTCTTCACTGCCCCACCAAGGTCAAAGGGGTTGAGAGTTTTATTCTGATCGAGAACGATGTCCCGCAAAACATGCTCACCAAAGCGTTCCACAAGATAGGCGCAAAAGCTCGCCCCATACACATAACAACCCAAACTCCCCGGCCACTCATCGAAAAAGGTATAGGCATGGAAAAGAGAGAGAGGCTTTAAGCCATTGTGCACTTCTTCCCTCATATACATGGTAAAGAGAGGGTCGTCAAGGCGTCCCCGTGGGGAAAGGCGGGATTCAGCATACACTGCCAATCCCTCCACAAACCACATCGGCTGCAGTCCCCCCGGGGGAGTATTTTCCCAAGGAAGGTATCCCACAGGGTATCTTCTGGGATAACCCCCATTTGGAAGAGGTGAGCCAACTCATGGGTTAAAAGGAGGCGCCACCAATCGGAAAAGTGAGTCCCTCCCCAATAATCAAGGGGCCAGGAGAGAGAAAGCGTCACCGTTCCCCAGAGACTGTCGGCCCAGGCGTTTGCCGTCCCCGGTATATCGAGGAGAATAATCCGAGGTTTGTAGGGTAAAGAGCAGCCAAAAAACCGTTCTAAGGTTTCCATCACCTCTTCGCCCATCGGAAAGATACGGGAGATATCATCCTCCAAGGAAGCCGGGAAAATGAATGAGAGCCGTGGGGTTTCAACCACGCGAAATCGATCGCGGGGATCAACCCGCTCCCACGCCTCGAGTGGGGAAAGGAGAAAAAAGAGAAGGATAAAGATAGGGAAAAAGATTCCGCACCGTTTCACTCTCTACACTCCCTTGCGAGGAACGAGACTATTCTTGAGGATCGACCACGCACCCCATAAAGAGGATTACTCCGGTGAGGTCATCGCGGAGCACAAAGAAAAACGGACGATCGGCAATGAAGAGGAAAGGTTGCGCAGGACCTCCCTTGGCAATGACCACCGCACTCGCTCCGCCGGCTTCTGTTCCTCTTTCGTTGACTTCCACCAAGGCTCGATGGACCACCTCACTCACAAAGGCAGGTTGCAGGGTAAGAGCACTAAGGTCAGCTTGAGGAGTAAAAATAATTCCCATTCCTAAGGTCCGCAAAACTTCCTTCAACTCTACCCCGTAGGCAAGGCGAAAACGAGGAATCATCACTACCCCTTGATACTCACCGAAACGAGCCATCCACTCCTCCCATTTCGTTCCGCTCAACGAGGAAAGGAATGCTCCAAAGTCTACACCCAAACGAGGGAGAAAGAGGTACATATTTACCCTTCCCGTGGCCCCATAGGGGAGTGCTACCGCTTGAAGCTCTTCGTCTTCCCAGTAGAGATATGCTCCGCGTTGATACATCATGGGGTGCTTTCGAGTGGTCCCATCGAGGAGGGTAAAGGGAAGCTCTTGCGTAGCCTGAGGGTCAAAGGCTCTCTGCCAAGGAGCAGATAAGAAAACCGCGTTGACGATAATCATGATTGTGTCCGGGTCGAGGCGTTCCAAGATTTTCTCCACTTTCCCTTGGGTCTTCTCGCAAACCCACTCGTTCACCAAAGAAAGCGCACGAGGATCAGCAAAATCGACCGTATGGAGCTCGGCGCGGTAAAATTCTTCACTCACCCGCAAAAATTCAGCCTGAAAAGCAATGTCCTCTTGAGCCCAGAGCGCATTGGCAAGGGAGAGAGAAAGCTCAGGATCATCGGTCTGCAGAGTGAGGAGTCGCTCCGTGAGCGCGAAATGCATGTTGTGGAGATCCGGAGAAGAAAATTGAGTAATACCCAAAGACTCTGCCATCGCTTTTCTCGTTTCCCCTCGCGTCCCGTTATAAGTCATCCGCAGAGCGGTAACAATACTATAGGGACAGAGAAAAATATTTTTACCCTGGTCTTCTCTCACCAAGGAAGTGAAAAGGCGGAAGGCAAAGTGGTTATCACTGGCCAGAAGAGGAGCAAACTGGGCACCTGGGGTTTGATCCGTTACTGATTGTCCCACGGCGAAAGAAACCACCAAAAACACCCACCATCCTATCATGCCAAAGATAAAAAAACTTGAAAAACGCATATTTTCCCTCCTTACTCCAGATACAAAAAAAGCTGGAGATTTCTCTCCAGCTTTTCTCTCTTTCTTTTTCCTCCCGGCAGCGTCCTACTTTCCCACCCAGTTGCCCAGGCAGTATCATCGGCGCTGGAGGGCTTAGCTTCCGTGTTCGGAATGGGAACGGGCGTTTCCCCTCCGCTATGGCCACCGGGATATTTTTCTGGGGAAGTCACCTACCGATGAAGCCATTTTGCGGTCAAGTCCTCGACCGATTAGTACCCCTCGGCTTCGGATGTTACCACCCTTCCACCTGGAGCCTATCAACCGGGTCATCTTCCCGGGGTCTTACCTTCTTACGAAGTGGGATACCTCATCTTGGGGTAGGCTTCGCGCTTAGATGCTTTCAGCGCTTATCCCTTCCGGACACAGCTACCCAGCGATGCCCCTGGCAGGACAACTGGAACACTGGAGGTCCGTCCATCCCGGTCCTCTCGTACTAGGGACAGCTCCCCTCAGGTATCCTACGCCCGCGACAGATAGGGACCGAACTGTCTCACGACGTTCTAAACCCAGCTCGCGTACCGCTTTAATGGGCGAACAGCCCAACCCTTGGGACCTACTCCAGCCCCAGGATGCGACGAGCCGACATCGAGGTGCCGATCCTCCCCGTCGATGTGGACTCTTGGGGGAGACCAGCCTGTTATCCCCGGAGTACCTTTTATCCGTTGAGCGATGGCCCTTCCACATGGAACCACCGGATCACTAGGCCCGACTTTCGTCTCTGCTTGAGGCGTCCCTCTCGCAGTCAAGCTCCCTTCTGCCCTTACACTCAACGCACGATTTCCAAACGTGCTGAGGGAACCTTAGGGCGCCTCC
>Ga0209721_1000610_pt1:15000-30801 | contig 30801 bp, 26 predicted proteins | sample TshhotsprinmetaG_FD_184139 | JGI IMG/M metagenome (GOLD analysis project Ga0209721, IMG submission 184139) | Hot spring microbial communities from South Africa to study Microbial Dark Matter (Phase II) - Tshipise hot spring metaG (SPAdes)... | ecosystem: Environmental > Aquatic >...
GGGAAAAAGAAGAAGAAACTTTGGAAGAATAAGGAGGGGCTTACATGTATCAGATTGTGCTCATTATCGCCGTTCTTGTGTATCTTTTGATTACCGGATACTTAGGATATATCGCTTATCGCAAAACTCGTACTACGACCGACTATCTCCTCGCCGGACGAGAAGTTCACCCTTACATTATGGCTATGTCTTACGGTGCAACATTCATAAGTACCTCGGCTATCGTAGGATTTGGAGGTACGGCAGCATTGTTCGGTATGAGTCTCCTATGGTTAACTTTTCTTAACATCTTTGTAGGAATTTTTCTCGCCTTCGTCTTTTTCGGCCACCGGACCAGAGCCATGGGGTACAATCTTGACAGTCACACCTTTCCCGAACTCTTGGGAAAACGATATCAATCCCGTTTTATTCAAATTTTTAGCGGGATCATTATTTTTCTCTTTATGCCCATATACACTGCTGCAGTACTCATGGGCGCAACGCAATTCTTAGTGGTTAATCTCAAGTTGAATTACGAAGTGGCGCTCTTCACTTTCTCGGCAATTGTAGCCATATACGTAGTAATGGGTGGACTAAAAGGCGTCATGTATACGGATGCTTTTCAAGGAAGCGTCATGTTTATCGGTATGTTGCTCCTTCTCTTTTTGACTTATTACCGCTTAGGTGGCGTAACTTCTGCTCATGAATCCTTAGCGCAACTGAATCCGATGATTGTGGAACTCATGGGAAAAGCAGGACATAGAGGATTTACCCATATGCCTGCCTTTGGTTCGAATATTTGGTGGACGGTTATTTCAACCATCGTTTTGGGGGTGGGTATCGGGGTTCTCGCCCAACCTCAACTTGCTACCCGCTTCATGACGGTAAGAAGCAGCAAAGAGCTGAATCGAGCAACATTGGTAGGAGGCATTTTCATTTTAGCTATGACCGGAGTCGCCTTCACGGTAGGAGCAGTTTCCAATGTTTACTTTTACAATACTACCGGTAAAATCGCTTTTCTCGCGGCTAATAAACAAGTTGACTCCATCATACCCATGTTCGTAGAACAAACGATGCCAGTATGGTTCGGCATTCTTTTCCTTGTTACTCTCTTTGCAGCAGCCATGTCCACCATGAGTAGTCAGTATCATACCATTGGTGCAGCCCTAAGCCGGGACATAACCGAGACTATAACCCGAAGGAAAGCCGGTATAGGCATAAACAGGTTGGGCACTTCTTTTGGCATTCTCCTCAGTACAATCGTAGCATGGGGTCTCCCTCGATTCTACGAAGCCGGCTCAGAAATCATTGCCCGAGGAACATCACTCTTTTTCGGTCTCTGCGCTTCGAGTTTCTTACCCATGTATTTTGGAGCTCTATACTCTAAGAAAATCACAAAAAGCGGTGCTATTGCCGGTATGCTTGCCGGATTTTTCAGTAGTATTTTCTGGTTTCTCTTCGTACATGAAAAAGAATCTCAGGTTTTAGGCTTAGCCAAGGCACTCTTGGGTCGGCCAGCTCTATGGGGAGAACCGTGGAAAGTAGTCAACCCCATTATTATCTCTCTACCCTTAGCTATCGCAGTCACCATCGTTGCAAGCCTCTTTACTAAGCCCTTAGACGAAAAACACGTGCAGCTCTGCTTTAACGGTTTAGAGAAGAATAGGAACTGATCAAAATGAGTGAATGAGGCTTAAGCCTCATTCACTCATTTTGATCGAGTAACGAGTAACGCGAGCTCCATCCGATCTCGGATACCAAGCTTTTGAAAGATACGACTTAAGTGGTTCTTGACCGTACTTTCGCTGATACAAAGTTCTTCTGCAATCTCTCGATTTCCCTTCCCTGCTAAAACCAGCCGAACAATTTCTACCTCACGAGGAGAAAGAAGCCGAGAAAGACGGGTAAAGCCTTGCTCTGCCTCGCCGAAGGGTATCCCCTTTTTCATTTTTCCCACAAGTTTCTGATACACTTCTTCCCCCCACAGTACTTCTCCTTGAAGGCAAGCTTGCAAACTTTTGAGGAGCATCTCAGGAGGACTGTGCTTCAAAATATATCCTCGTGCACCTTCTTGAATCGCCCGAAATATAATCTCTTCGTCTTCTTCTACCGTAAGAACGACAAAAAGAGTGTAAGGCATTCTAACCTTCAGTTCTCGCAGGAGATCTATACCGTTTCCTCCGGGAATGTGAACATCCACAAGGACCAATTCAGCTTTGGAAGAAGGGATTTTTTCCAAAGCCTCTTTAAAAGTCCTTGCGGCGCATACTATCTCATATTCCTCTTCCAGCAATTTCTGTAAGCCGACTAAAACAATTTGGTGGTCATCAACTAAAGCAACCCTTACTCTTTCCATGTATGTATCCTCTCACCGAAGTGGAATTTCCACTTTCACCGTAACACCTTTCCCCGGAGACGAACGGAGAACGAAGCGCCCCCTCACTAAACGGACTCTATTTCTCATGCTGTACAAGCCAAAATGGGTCCCCTCTTCCTCCTCAAGAGAGGCATGTTCGTCAAAACCGACCCCATCGTCTCGAACCAAAAGGTGAAGATTTTTGGAATCATCATACAACTCAATCCACACGTTTTTTCCCTGAGAATGTTTCATCACATTAGAAAGGGCTTCCCGTAAAAGAGAGGTAATCACTCGAAAAACGCGGAAGGAAATGAGCCGATTAGTGATACGAATATTCTCGTGAATCATGATACGAGGATGAGAAAAAGCATGGATAACACTTTTCACTTCTCTCTCTAAACGCGAAGAAGAAACCGGCTTCCCTTTGAGTTCGGAAAGAATAAAACGAGATTCTTCAATGCCCATTCGGGCAAGTTGGTCTAATTTTTGTATGACCTCCTGGGTCTGGCCTTTATTTTCTGCAAATGGAGTATTTTTCAAGAAATGGACATATAATCGCAAAGAGGTTAAGATCTGTGCTAACCCATCGTGCAATTCACGAGCTAAGCGGTTTCTCTCCCGTTCCTGGACCAATCGTTCACTTTTGCGAAGAAGAAAGAACGAATCCAAGCTCGTTTCTCCCAGACGTGCAATCATCGAAAGGAGCAAAGAATTGAGGAGATCAGGCTCTTGGTTTACCACGGTGACGAAAAGAAAACGCGACCTGAAAATGCTCTGCATAGGAAGGGTGAGCAATAATTTCTCTCTTCCACTGAGAGAGCGTTTCACCACGGCTATCTTTTGCTCCCCGCAAGAATTCTCTTTTCCAAGGTTCAATTGCGAAAAAGACAATTTTTTTGGCCAGTGATGGGTAAAGACCATGTAGGGCCGCTTAGAAGAGAGCTTAAAGACCACTCCTTGATCAATCCCTAAAAGTAAGCGCGTCGAAGAAAACACCTTTTCAAAGATATTTTCTTCCTGCAGATAATTCCTTCCACCAAAAAGATTAACAATTTCCGAGAAAACAATAAGGAGCCTCTCCCGATTTCGCCGCAATAGGTTCTCTTCCACCAAAAGGGCGATCGCAAGAGAAAGCTTTTCTATGACCGACACTTCTTCCTGCTGAAAAGGTTTCTCTGCCCGGTTGAGATTGAGCACACCAACAACTTTACCAACTTCGTTCCGAATAGGAAAAGAAAGAGAATACCGCTCAGCCCTCCGACGTAGTATAAGAGAAGACAAATTGTCAGCATCATCAATAAGGAGTGGTTCTCCTCTCTCAAAGACCATTTCTGAAATCGTCCTCGCTCCTCGGTCTTTTACCCCAAAATGAGAAGGTTGAAGATTTTTCCCTGCTACTAAAACAAGACCGCTTTCTCCTCTGAAGAGGAGAGAACCACTGGTAGCTTGTCCAAAAGAGAGACCGAGTTCCAAAATAGAATCAAGAATATACTGTTCAAACTGAGAAAAAAAATGCCCCTGCACCATCTTCCTCTTTCTTGAATTATTATAACATGCCCTACCCCTCATCAAGTTACACAAGAGAAGAGATTCATAGTATAATAGAAAGAGCCTGCGGTGAGGAAGGTTTTTCTTCTGAAACCAAGGGAAAGAACGGAAAAAATCCCGACTTGCCTCACCGCAGGTCGGGATTTTTTTTGAGGAGGTTGGGAGCATGCCTAAGTTAACTTCTCCGTCACCTAAGGAATGGTCGCACAATATCGTGAAGGAAGAGGAGTTCACCAAGTATCTCTCGGAGGGAAGGGATTTCATCAACGAGGATGAAATTGAAACATTGCTTGAGGAAAATCGCCATCCTGACCCGAAGAAACTTCGTGAGATCCTTGCTAAGTCTTTGAACCTGGAACGCTTAGAAACCCACGAAACCGCAGCGCTCCTCAACGTGGAAGACGAAGAGCTCTGGGAAGAAATGTTCGCTACTGCTGGGGAAGTCAAGCGAAGGGTTTATGGAGACCGCATTGTGACCTTTGCCCCGCTTTACTGTAGCAATTACTGTATTAACAACTGTCTCTATTGTGGCTTTCGTCGTGACAACTACTTGCAAAAACGGAGAAGACTCACTATTGAGGAGGTACGTCGGGAAATTGAAGTATTGGTCTCCTTAGGCCATAAGAGGCTGATCATGGTCTATGGCGAACATCCTCTGTCGGACGTCGATTATATTGTCCAAACTATTCAAACAGCCTACGAGACCAAAGTAGGTAACGGAGAAATTCGCCGGGTGAACGTGAATGCCGCTCCACTTGATATCGCACGATTCAAGATGCTCAAAGAAGTCGGCATCGGTACTTTTCAAGTATTTCAGGAGACGTACCACCATAAAACTTATCGCCGACTCCACCCTACCGGTATCAAATCTCATTATCGATGGCGACTCTATGCTCTGCACCGTGCCCAAGAAGCAGGCATTGATGACGTAGCTATCGGTGCACTTTTCGGTCTCTATGACTGGAAGTTTGAAGTGATGGGGTTACTCTATCATACCATCGATTTAGAAAAACACTTCGGTGGTGTCGGTCCACATACTATTTCTTTCCCTCGCTTAGAGCCAGCCGTGAATACTCCTTTTGTCCAGGAAACCAAATACAAAGTTCAAGACCGAGACTTTAAGCGTTTGGTAACGGTTATTCGACTCTCGGTTCCCTACACCGGAATGATTATCACTGCAAGAGAGCCGGCGCACATTCGCAAGGAAGTCATTCCTGTGGGATGTACCCAAACCGACGCTTCTACTCGTATCGGTATCGGGGCCTACAGCGATCGTTACAACGAACAAGAATTGGAGAGGCAACAGTTTCAGATTGGTGATCCTCGTTCCCTGGAGGAAGTAGTACAGGAATTGGCTCACATGGGCTATATCACTTCTTTCTGTACGGCTGATTATCGTTGTGGGAGGACCGGAAAACACTTCATGGATATTACCAAGAAAGGGAAAATTCACCACTTCTGTATGCCCAATGCCATTCTCACCTTCAAAGAATATCTCTTAGATTATGCCCAAGAAGCAACGAGGAAAATAGGTGAGCAGGTTATCCAACAAAAATTTGAGAAACTTGACGACCGCCTGAAACCCATCGTCAAGGAATACCTCCAGAGAATCGAAAATGGAGAGCGAGATTTACGCATTTGAGACGTGGTTTTCGCAATTGAAAATAAAGACAAGAGGAGAGAAGGTATCCCGAGCGGCCTCTGTGATTGCCCAAGAAATAAAACTGCGCTACGGAATCAATGTGTGGTTTGCAGAGATTCTGGGGAAACGATGGTCATACCTCGGAGGAGAAGGGCATGAATTCCCTTCTCCCTCTCTTTCCTCTCTTCCTTTGAGTACACACTATGGAATAGTAGCAGAGCATTGGGAGCAAATTCCTCCCCATGAAGGCACAAGGCTTCTTGATTTTTTGAAAGAGTATTTTCAAAAGTTAGACACCCATGGTTCTTGAGGAAAAAGAGAGAGTTGAACCGGAGAGGAAAAGCGCTTCCCTTGGAAAAGGAGAAAGGGCAGAGCCTTTTCAATCCGTACTCCCAAACCTTTGAGGATTTTTGGATCGGAAAGTAAGCTCTGTCTCCTCACTTCCAAGATGCGCTTAGCAGAAACGATGCCAATCCCTGGAACTCGGATGAGCTCGTGAAACGATGCACGATTAATCTCTATGGGGAAGAATTCCGGGTGCTGCAATGCCCAGGTTGTTTTCGGATCCATACTCAGAGGGAGATTCCCTTTTCCATCGAAGAGAAGCTCTTCAAAACCGAATCCGTATTTGCGAAAGAGAAAGTCGGCTTGGTAGAGACGATGTTCTCGCCAGGTGGAAACGGGAGGAAAATCCTCAAGGGGTGTACCTGAGATGGGTTGAAAAGCACTGTAGTAGATACGAGCTAAGCCCACCTTTCGATAGAGGAGGAAAGCTGTTTTCATGATTTCTCGGTCTCTTTCGCCCCCCGCACCAACCACAAATTGAGTGGTAAAATCAAAAGAGGTCTTTCGCTTCTCACGTAAGGTCTTCAAGAATTCCAACTGCCTCCAAATAGTTCCAAAGTCCTTTTCCGGAGCAATACGATTAAGGGTTGAAGGAGTTGGTGCTTCTAAATTGACTGATACCCGGGTAGCAAGACAAACTGCTTCTTCGATGAAATCGGCTCCTACTTCGGGAAGAATTTTGAGGTGAATATACCCTCGAAATTGATATTTCTTCCGAAGCAACTCCGCCACTTTGATCATCTCGGTCATGGTCCATTGAGAATCTCGTTCCACCGCAGAGCTCAAGAATAAACCACGCACTCTCCCTTGATGATAGAGCGCAAGAAAGACCTGGGCCAATTCTTCCGCCCGGAAAGAAGCTCGAGGACCTTTATGCCCCACCCGGTTCACACAGTACAGGCAATTATGAATACAACGATTGGAAAGGAGGACTTTCAAAACATTCATCACCCTCCCATCAGGGAGGACGACAGGATAAATCCACCCTCCTCGGGAATTCCGTTTGCGCGATTCACTTCCGAAGCAAGAACCGCAGAGATCGAATTGCGCTCGCTTACCGAGAACGGTTATTTTCTCATCTACTCCTACGAGGGACATATCACTCACCCCGGACGAACCAAATACCTCTCAAATTCTTTAACCCGTAAAGTCCCCTTGGAAGCTCTCTCTTCAATGGTATACCCTTCCTCCTCAAGCAAAGTTTTTTGAACATCCACTCCACCCGGGAATTTGTGAAACAAGGTCCCGTCGTTCTTCACTACCCGCCAGTAAGGAGTTACCGTACGTTGAGTGGCCCGTCGCATTTGAATGTCTTCAAAAGCAGCATGAGCAACGATCCACAAAAAAATGCCCGTCGTCAGCGGACACGCTAAATCAACCTGATAGAGAGAAGCAAGCCTCTTACGCAGGATAGAAGGGGTAATCAGTTCTCCTTCCTTCACCTGGCGAATGACGATTTCCACATCCTTTGGAGTAGGAATGATCATCTTTTGACCCATGCGAGCCCCGAAACGACCAGCCGTTTTGGCAGTAATTTCTACCACCTTAGCTTCCCGACCCGCCTCTACCTTCTCCCGCCAAGAACGAGAAGACTTCTTCGCCACCCGTAACGACCCCCTCCTCACTTTACTCCCAATATAGTATATCCTAATCTTGCCGGAAGAAATAGAATACACGAATAATGGTTTTCTTTTGATAAAAGAATTTTTGCTCAAAAGTTGTTCATGGAAAAAGAGGGATTTTCATGAGAAAGAGAATTATTGGAGAATTGGTGGTTGCCATTGTCGTTTTTATAGTAGTTCTCCTTGCTTATCGGGCATTTATTCCACCCAAAGTGGATTACTTTCTCTTTGAACCACGGGATTTGGTAGAAAGTTTGGTTTCAGCAGGTCGTATTAAGTTATCACAAGAGAGCGACTTGGCCTTTGAAACCCCTGGAATTATTCACCAAGTTCTTGTCGAGAAAGGAGACCTGGTGCACAAAGGACAGCTCTTGGCTTCCCTCTCCACAGATACCGAGGAAAACGAATTAGAGTTAGCTCGGGTTGAATACCGGTTAGCCACTTTACGACTTGAGCGCATCACCAACTACGAAAGGAAAGTAGCCGAGGAAGAGTACGAACGGGCTCAAATCACGAGAAAAAACGCCTGGGATGAATACAAACGGGCTCAAATACTCAGAGAGAATGGTGGTATCACCGAAGAAGAGTTCGTGAAAGCGCAGAGAAACTGGAAAATTGCTCTATCTCAAGAGAATATTGCGCGCATACGATGGGAACAACTGTCCGATCAGGGGGTAGAATTTCTTGAAGCCAAGGCTCAAGTAGAACAAGCCCATTTGCTCTTGAAAAAGGCAGAAATGATGTTACAAAGAAGGCTTCTCTTTTCTCCTTTTGAGGGAGTTGCCCTGGCAAGATATAAAAATTCGGGGGAATTCATCCAAGGAGGAGAAACTCTCTTTACTCTGGGGCAGAATCCCTTTTATGTGGTCACTAATTTAGACGAACGAGAGTACAAAAAACTCAAAGAGGGTGCCAAGGCATTGATCCGCGAACAAGCCGAACCCCAGAGAGTTTTTTCGAGCTTTGTTGCCAGCATAGCCCCAATAATAGATTCAGAATCGGGAACGGTGGAAACCAAGCTTTTCTTTGAAAGTTTCCCCAATGACCTCAAACCAGAGTCGGCAGTCAATGTAGAAATTATTCTTCGAGAAGAAACCGGTGTGCTCGCCTTTCCTCAAAGGTATCTTGTTTCTCAAGGGGAAAAAACCTCTATTTGGACCATTGATGATAGCGGTAAAACTCGTTTACTTCCCCTCCAAAAGATTGAACGCTTCGATCGCTGGATTATCACCCAGGATTTACCACCTCAAACCATCATCCTGAACCCCGACAAGCTCAAGAATGCCCAGCGTGTCACCCTCGGGGAAAGGAGAAGTGAATAAATGTTCGCTTTCGCTGCAAGGGTTGCCTGGCGATTTTTAAAAAATTCCCGTTCTCAAACTATTTTCATTCTTTTAGGTATCACGGTAGGTGTCTCTATCCAAATTTTCCTCTCTTCTCTCATTTCCGGATTGCAGGCAAATCTCGTTGAACGAACCGTCGGTGATGCTCCCCATATCATCATTGCCCCTCAGGACCGAACTCCTTCTTCGATCATCGGTTTACAGGGAAAAGTAGTTTCTTCTCTCTTAGCAAGTCCCACCAAAGAAGAAGCAAAAATACCCTCTTGGCAACCGCTAACCGATACAATAGACCAAATTGAACAGCTACGAGTTGTCTCGCCCCTCGTCGAAGGGCAAGGGGTAGTGAGAAAGGGGGAACGCAGCCGAACCATTGTGGTCAAAGGGGTTATTTTAGAAAGAGCTGATCAAATCTATGAACTCCGAGAGAGAGTCCTTGATGGTATTCCCATCCTGGGCGGCAATAGTGTTCTCGTGGGCAAAGAGTTGGCTGAAGACCTACAACTCAAGGTGAGCGATCTTCTCGAAATTACTACTCCGAACGGAAAAGCGAGAAATTTCATCGTCAACGGCGTTTTCGACCTCCAAAATCAAAACATAAATAGCACTTGGGTGTTCCTCGATCTCCCTCTTGCGCAAACCATCTTCAACTTAGAAGGCGCAATCTCTTTCGTGGAAATCCAAATTGACGAAGTCTTTCAGTCAGAAAAAATTGCTGCTCGCTTGAAACAAGAATTTCCCGATTATACCATTGAGACCTGGCAAACCCGAAACCAACAACTCCTGAGTGCTCTCCGCAGCCAAAGTCTTTCCTCCTACATGATTCAATTCTTCATTCTCCTTGCTGTTACCTTGGGTATTGCCAGCGTCCTTGTGGTCTCTGTCTCCCAAAAAATTCGCGAGATCGGGATCCTCAAAGCCATCGGCACCACCAACACTGGTGTGAGTTTCATCTTCCTCATCCAGGGAGCAATCCTCGGTCTCTTTGGTTCTTCCTTAGGAGCCTTGGCAGGGATCTCTCTCATTCGTCTCTTCCAGAGAGCAGCTGCAGCCAGTGGAGGGGCAATATCTTTCACCATCACCACCAATCCTCGTTCTCTCCTTCTCATCGTGATTATTTCCACCTTAGCCAGCCTCTTCGCTGCCATCTCTCCGGCACGGCAAGCCATTAAGCTCGTTCCCATCGAGGTGATTCGCAATGGCTGATGATATTCTTCTCGAACTTCGCCAGGTAAACAAGGTTTACGGACAACTGGTAAAATACCAAGCTCTCTTCGATATCACCATGAAGGTTCCCCGAGGACAGTTTCTGGCACTCATCGGACCATCTGGTTCGGGGAAAAGCACTCTCCTCAACATCGTCGGCGCTTTAGATCGACCAACGAGTGGCGAGGTCTTCATTCAGGGAGTAAATTTAGCTTCTCTCGATGATGATGAATTGGCCCGCTTTCGTAACCAATTCTTGGGTTTTATCTTTCAATTTCATTACCTCCTCCCTGAATTCAATGCTTTAGAAAATGTTCTCATCCCTTCCTGGATTGCTACTCGTCGAAAACCTGGAAAAGAAATCATTGAACGAGCATACTTTCTTTTGAAAAGAGTCGGTTTAGAAAAAGAGGTGTATAAAAAAATTTCTTTACTCTCCGGAGGACAACAACAGCGTGTCGCCATCGCTCGAGCACTCCTCAACTCCCCAACCCTCATCCTTGCCGACGAACCTACCGGTGCTTTAGACACAAAGACTGGTGACCAAGTACTCGAACTCCTTGCCGAAATAAGAAAAGAGTCAGGAACTACCATGATTATGGTCACCCATAATCGGGATGTTGCCCTCCGTGCAGATCGAATTATTGAACTCATTGACGGACAACTGTGCAAAGAAGTTTATCCCCAAAGAATTGGCAAAGAAGAAGCAGAAAAAATCCTTGAAGATCACGCGTGTAATATCGAGAACGTCAATACACTATAGAAGGAGGGAGAATATGGATAAAATTACCGAACTCCATGAAAAATTTACCCAAGAAGGCTACGCCCGTCTTTTAGGACTCCGGTTAGTAGAACTTCGTGAAGGCTACGCTCGGGTTACCATAGAAATTAAGCCGACGTTACAGAATATTTTCCATCATGTCCATGGAGGTGCTATTTTTTCCCTCATCGACGAAGCTTTTGAACTGGCTTGCAACTCTCATGTTGAGGACGCCGTGGCAATGAGTGTGACGGTAAATTACATTAGGGCTCCGCAAGGAACTACCCTCTCGGCAACCGCCCAAGAAATTGCCTTGACGCGGCGAACCGGCATATACGACATCACCGTGCATGACGAAAGCGATAGAGTAATCGCGGTTGCCAGAGCTTTATGTTATCGGAAAGAAAGCTTGCCGAAAGTCTCTCCGCCACCACTCTTCGCTTAAAAGAGGAAAAGATACCAAAAACACTGCAAAAATTCATTCTTCACTTACTTTACCCTGTCAACAATAAACCCTACGTCTCACTGAAAAAAAGAAACAATAGAAAAACGGGGTGAGACCACCCCGTGCATTACTCTTCTTCCCTCTCCCTCAACTTACTATCGAGCATGAGTAAACCGTTACCGCCTTCTCCGGTGAGTTTGAGCATGGCCAAAATCTCGGTGGGGTTCTTTTCTTCTTCCACTTGCTCTTCAATAAACCACTGCAAATGAACTTGCAAAGGATAATCGTTTTCCTCTTTGGCCATTTCGTAGAGTTTATTGATGAGAACGGTTACTTTCTGTTCATGCTCCAATACGGTGGTAAACATAGCCTGCAAAGAGGGATACTCCACAGGTGGTTTCTCGATGGCCTCCAAAACCACTCGTCCACCTCGGTCATTCACAAAATCATAGAGACGCATCGCATGGCCCAATTCTTCTTTTGCCTGCACTTTGAGCCAATGAGCAAAACCCTTGAGGTTCATTGACTCACATTGTGCTGCCATGGCCAGGTACAAATAACCAGAGTAGAGTTCGTTCTTAATTTGCTCGTTAATAGCTTGTTCTAAGCGCTTACTTAACATGTTTTTTCCTCCCTTCACGTTTGCGTTGATTTCCTTATAAACCCTTTACTGATTCACCGAATTCCCTTCCCAAGGCAATTATTTTTTGAAAATCCTCTTCCGTACCAGCACCTCGAAATTCAAAGCTTTGTACTATCTCCCAATCAAGTTGATGAGCCATTTTCTCAAACTCTCTCTTTGCACCTCCTGACCAACCAAAACTTCCAAAATAAAGCACCTTTTTATGCTTTAACTCCTTCCGTAAAGCCAAATCTAAAAGGTTTACCATGTAGGGGAAAAGCGCATTCTCGTAAGTTGGTGCTCCCACCACTACTCCTTTACTCATGAGGAGCGCAGGAAGAATATAACTACAGTGATTACGCCGCACGTCAAAGATTTCTACGCTTATCCCACTACTTGCTACTCCCTGAGCTAAAGCATCCATCATTGCCTCAGTATTGCCATACATTGAACCATACACCACGGTTACCCTCTTTTCTCCACCATTTTGAACGGAATTCGCCCAGGTACGATACAAATCTACAATAAGCGATGGTCTTTGCCGCCAGATGAGTCCGTGGGAAGGAGCAATAATAGAAACCTCAAGTGAAGAGAGCTTATCGATGGCTCGCAAAACCATAGGACTAAACTTTGCCACGATATTTGCATAATAGCGAAGCGATTCTCGCTTGTAAAATTCAAAATCGCTACACTCGTCATCAAAAATAGCTCCCTGTAAAGCCCCATAACCTCCAAAAGCATCGCAGGAAAAGAGTATTTGCGTATTGACTTCATAAGTCATCATGGTTTCCGGCCAGTGTACCATAGGAGTGAGATAGAAGCGGATTTTTTTCTCTCCAAGAGAAAGCTCTTCTCCATCTTTGACGACCTGTATTCGATCGTGAATGTTGTAAAAAGCGGAAACCATTTCTTTCGCTTGAGGAGAACAGAAGATGATTGCCTTCTCTGCCATCCGGAAGAGAATTTTGAGAATACCGGTATGGTCGGGCTCGAGATGATTCAAAACGATATAATCAATGGTGGCGATGTCGGTCAATTCTTCCAAGCGTCCCAGGTACTCGTCGACCTTTAAAGATTTTGCGAGATCAATAATCACCTTTTTTTCGTCTAAAAGCAGGTAAGAATTGTAAGAAACCCCCTCTTGAGTAATGGGCCATAAACCCTCAAAAAGGTCGGTGGTATGATCGTTAACCCCAATCCAATAGATTCCCGGCTTGATTTCTATCGAAGGCACGAACTCATCTCCTCCTTTCTTTTCTTTATTATAAACCATGTAGGGAGAATATTCTCAGAGTATTCGTCTTCAAGAAGTCTTCTCTCCACTTCCCGTACTTCAATTTGTTTTTCGAGGAAGCCAAGCACTTTTTCTCAAAATAGGCAAGTTACGCACCAAACTTTATTTCTTCTGGAAAAAAGAGGCTTTGGTTCGTTTACTCACCCGAAAACGGGATAAGTGACCATTGCTTGAAAGAAAGACGGAGTTATTTTCCCTTTCTCCTGGTGCGAGAGGCGGGAGTTGAACCCGCACGGGCTTTTACCCACTGGATCCTAAGTCCAGCGCGTCTTCCGTTCCGCCACTCTCGCCCATTCCATTGTAATAAGGTAGGCAAACTTTTTCAATGCATCTCGTTTTCACAAAAGATTCTCCTTTAAGAGGAGCTCGGCAATCTGGATCGCATTGAGCGCCGCTCCTTTGCGAAGTTGATCCCCCACAATCCATAGGTTCAAACCATTTTCACAGGAAATGTCTTCTCGAATCCGACCGACAAAACACTCATCCTTCCCGGCTACATAGAGAGGCATCGGATATTGACGCCGTTCGGGGTTATCAAAAACTTGTACGCCCGGAGCCTGAGAGAGGAGCTCTCGTGCTTTCTCTTGAGTAATCTTTCTCTCCGTCTCGATATTCACAGCGACAGAATGTGCCCGAAAAACAGGTACTCGCACACAGGTTGCCGTCACTCTGATTTCTGGGGCTTCCATAATTTTTCGTGTTTCCCAAACCATTTTCATCTCTTCCTTGGTGTAGCCATTGTCTAAGAAGACATCAATCTGGGGAATCAAATTGAAAGCAATCTGGTAGGGAAAAACTGAGGACACTAACTCCTTACCCTCAACGTAAAACCGCACCTGTTTCTCAAGTTCGCGCATTGCTTGCGCTCCTGCCCCCGAAGTCGCTTGGTAACTCGCCGCAACTACACGCTTGATTTTTCCATAGTCATGCAGAGGCTTGAGGGGAACAAGGGTAATGATGGTGGTACAGTTGGGATTCGCAATAATGAAGCGATTTTTATAGTCTCGTACCCGGTGGGGATTCACTTCGGGAACAACGAGAGGTATATCTTCTTCCTGGCGGAAAGCGGAAGAATTATCGATCACTACACACCCCGAAGAAGCAGCACAGGGAGCGAATTCTCGACTCACCGAAGCCCCAGCGCTGAAAAGAACAATGTCGATGCCTTTGAAGCTTTCCCGCTGTAAAACTCCGACGGGAATTTCCTCTCCCTGAAAGATAACTTTCTTCCCTCGAGACCGTTCTGAAGCTAACGGTTTCAATTCACCTACCGGGAAATTCCTTTCCTCGAGAATTCTGAGCATTTCCTGTCCTACTGCACCGGTCACTCCGACCACTGCTACTCTAAGAGTTTTCACGAAGGACCACCTCACCCTCTTCAAGAAATTCCTTGTGCAAAATTTGAACCGAATCCTCCACCCGATCACGAGGAATGAGACAAGAAATTCGTAAATTGGAAGTACTGATCATATCAATATTAACTCCGAGACGTGCTAAACCATCAAACATGCGATAGGCAATTCTTGGATTGCTTGCGATACCCGCGCCAACAATAGAAACCTTTCCCTTGCTATCATCAAACTTCGCTTCTCGAAAGGAAAGACATTCCTTGAGGCAATTGATCGCTTTCTGAGCTTTCCCTTCATCTTCTTTGGTAATGACAAAAGCAACGTCTTTTTCTGTCTCTCGACCCTCGCTTTGAATAATCATATCGATAAAAATCGAAAATTCTGCTAATACCTTAAAGATTAAGGCGGCTACTCCCGGCTGATTAGGAACCCCGAGAAGCACTACTTTCACCACATCTTTACTATGGGTTATCGCCTTTACCTTTACTTCTTCCATCTCGCTCACCTCTTCCACCCAGGTCCCCTCCTCCTCGGAAAATGTCGATCGGACATGAACCCGAACACCATATCGCTGAGAGAAATCAACCGCACGGAGCTGCAATACCTTGGCTCCTAAGTTAGCCATCTCTGACATTTCATCGTAAGCGATGCGAGTAATTTTCCTCGCCTGAGGAACAATGCGTGGATCAGCGGTAAACACACCGTTCACATCGGTGTAAATTTCACAAAAATCAGCCTTCAGAGCCGCAGCCAAGGCACAAGCGGTAGTATCGCTTCCCCCTCTCCCCAAGGTGGTGATATCCTCATTAGCGGTCTTCCCCTGAAAACCGGCTACCACCACCACCTTCCCATCGGCAAGGTAACGCAGTATTCTTTCGGTTTGAATGTGAAGAATTTTTGCCTTGGTATGGGCCTGCGTGGTGACAATCCCTGCTTGTCCACCGGTCAGAGAAACTGCCTGAACTCCCTCCTGGAAGAGAGCCATACCGAGGAGAGCAACCGAAACTTGCTCTCCCGTTGAAAGGAGCATGTCCAACTCCCTTTCGGGAGGCAGAGGACATAATTCCAAAGCCATAGAGAGGAGAGTATCGGTAGTTTTTCCCATTGCCGATACTACCACTACCAAACGGTGCCCCTCCTGCCAATACTTCTTCACCTTCCGCGCGACCAAGCGAATTCTTTCCAGGTCTGCTACCGAAGAACCACCGTACTTCTGAACAACGAGGCTCATAGCATTTGTACCTCAATTCCTTCTTTCATCCAACGCACCCGCTTGAGGGTGATTCCCTC
>Ga0209721_1000612_pt1 | contig 30785 bp, 20 predicted proteins | sample TshhotsprinmetaG_FD_184139 | JGI IMG/M metagenome (GOLD analysis project Ga0209721, IMG submission 184139) | Hot spring microbial communities from South Africa to study Microbial Dark Matter (Phase II) - Tshipise hot spring metaG (SPAdes)... | ecosystem: Environmental > Aquatic > Thermal springs...
CAGCCTCTCATAATCGCTTTCCGGAAGGGCCGGTTTTTCCCAGGGCAACCCAGTGGATATCGGAATCAAAGTCGGAGCGGTCTTTTTGCTCCGGAAATCAAAAACAGACGTAAGTATCTGGCTTGAAAGCGATTCGCACTGGGAACGGCTGGCAAAGTCTCTCGCAGAGCCTTCAGTAGCAACGAGTGGTCTGGCGGACAGGGATCGAACCATTTCAAGCGTCGTGCATCTAGCTTGAGCGAACTAAAGAATTTCCTGATGGTGAGACGGCCCAAACGTCCAGGGCGGGCATCTTCAGGTAAGTTGAATCCGCATGGGGGCACCCTGATTATTTACGTTAGCCTCGCAATCGGCCCGGGTAAAGGAGTGAAGGGATCCGTGGCTGCGCTATGTACGAAACCCGGAAGAGTTTTTTCTCGCGGCCATTTTGAATCCTAAGGTTCAGAATCATCGGATATTTGAGACGCCTCCCGGAGGGCGGAACCGCAAACAACTTTTAGAGATTCGCCGCCTTATAGAGGGTGGAGAGTGGGCCTAAAGTTTTTTTGATCGCCATGAGCCATCGAATCATACACGAGTGTAAACACTAACAAAGTAATAATTGGGCTGAGTAGTATTCGGGCAAATAGAAATCGGTCTAATAAAAAGTTGGCCTCGCACCGACTTAATCCGCGCTCGCCACCCTCACGTACAAAAGTGTTAGGGTATCAGGCTCAAGGCCCGATAACGTTCGTGATTACAAAAAATTTGGGGTTTGCTCAGCTTACGGTTTTCATATTGCTTCGGTTTGCTTCAATAGCCTTTGTGGGGAGAGTGACTTCTTCCAAATCATCGTTCGCAGTTGGTTTTGGGTGATTTAACTATCTGAGACACGAACAACCTCTGAGATTTGAACAACCAACGAATTGACCTGGGCCTGAATGGTGGATATTGGAAACGCCGTTTCACGTCCTGTCCGTGCCGGGTTTAGGCACGATAATGGTGCGCCGCCGAAGGGCTTTTTCGGTTCCGAGTTTAAGTTCGACCCGTGATGATTCGCATTGGGCTTGGTGCTCGCAGGGAATCCAGCCGTGGCAAAGAATTTGGGAACCGATGAACTTAAGCCTATAGAGAAGGCCAAGGTACGGCAGGCCCTGATTCACGCCGAGGGTTACCACGAGCTGGGGCTGCCCCATCTCGCGTTGGAGAGTTTGGAGCGAGTACGTCCGCTCATATTGGATGATCCCGCAGCGTTGTGTTTCTTGGGCGAGATCCTGCGTACACTAAATCGGCACGAAGAGGCCTTGGAGCCGTTACGCAGGGCAACCGAGCTTGCGCCGGAGCTTCTGCCCGCCTGGATTGCAATCGGTTGGTGTGCCAAACGGACCAACCGTTTGGACGAGGCGATCGCAGCACTCGAGAAAGCCGTCAAGATCGCCCCCAAAAGCGGGTTAACTCACTACAACTTGGCTTGCTACCTAAGCTTGGCCGGCAAGAAAACGGAGGCGTTGGCCGAGTTGGCCCAAGCGATCGCGCTGGATCCGGATTTCCGTCGCCTGGCGCAGGACGAAACCGACTTCGATCCCATTCGATCGGATCCCAATTTTTTAGCCCTTTTGGGCTAGTAGCTTCGCGGCTACGTCCCTCTGATAAACTGATATACTTCGGATAAAGTAATGGGCGATGTGTCACGGGCCAATCGCCGCCGGGCAATTGTCTCTGCCATCAAGCCGCGGGAGAAAGCCTTACGCCGGTCGAAGAAATCGCACTCAGTCACAAGGGTCATCTCCCGGCTGTTCCTTCGAGCTTTTGGAAATCCCCGGGGGTGATGGAACCATTTGTTTGGAACGATAAGCCGGGAACAAATCGTTGCAATTCTTCGATCTGGTTGGGTACAGGAGAGCGTCTTTACGGTCATGACGCCGCGGAGAGGAATGCAGTTGCTATTTAACGCATCGTAATGTGCATTCGAAAGATATGCCATGAAAACCTCGAAAAACTTGAAGCGAAAGACTCTCCCCATGGTTCGAAAGGCGTTCGGCTTGCTTTGGTTCGGTTTAATTCTCGGCAATCTCGCGGGCTATTTCGGCGGCGTATCCGTCCCCACTGCGTCGGCGTCGGAGGACCGACGACCCAACGTCATTCTGATCATCACCGACGATCAGGGCTATGGTGACATCGGTGCCCACGGCAATCCCATGATTCACACGCCGGAATTGGATCGGCTATGGAGCGAGAGCATTCGATTCACGAATTTTCATGTAGATCCCACCTGTTCTCCAACCCGGGCAGCCCTGATGACAGGTCGGTATCCGACCCGAACCGGGGTTTGGCACACCGTCATGGGTCGGTCGCTCATGGATCCCGAGGAGATTACGCTAGCAGAGCTTTTTCGGTCCGCCGGTTATCGGACGGCCATGTTTGGGAAATGGCACCTAGGGGACAATTATCCGCTCCGCCCCCAGGATCAGGGCTTCGAGTTGGCGGTTTATCACAAAGGGGGTGGCGTGGGTCAGGCACCCGACTGGTGGGGCAACGATTATTTTGACGACGTGTACTTTCGGAATGGGGTTCCAGAATCTTTTTCCGGGTATTGCACGGACGTTTGGTTTCAGGAGGCCATGCGACTCATCGAGGCATGCCGCAGGCAACCGTTCTTTTGCTATCTTGCGACCAATGCCCCCCATGGCCCCTACCGGGTGGCGGAGTCCTACTGGCGCCCGTATGCCGACAAGGGTGTCCCCGAGCCTATGGCGCAATTTTATGGGATGATCACAAATATCGATGAGAACCTGGGGCGACTTCGCCGGGCTTTGGACGCCTGGGGCCTTGCCGAGAACACTCTGCTAATTTTCACCACCGATAACGGCACTGCCGCGGGCTTAGCGCCCAAGGCCAAGGCCGATCAATGGCGCGGTTTCAATGCAGGAATGCGAGGCCAAAAAGGCTCCCAGTACGAAGGGGGGCACCGCGTGCCCTGCTGGTTCTACTGGCCCCGCGGGGGGGTTGTCGGCGGACGCGACGTCGCAGTCCTGACCGCTCACATCGATATCTTGCCGACGCTGGCGGAGTTGTGTAGTCTGTCGCATCCGCGTAGTACGACGCTTGATGGGAGGAGTTTGGTCCCGTTGCTTCGCGGCGAAAATGCAGCTTGGCCCGATCGAATATTGTTTGTCCATTCGCAACGGGTCGATCGTCCCGTGAAATGGCGACAAACGGCCGTGATGACCGAGCGTTGGCGGTTCGTGGACGGCCGGGAACTGTACGATCTTTTTGATGATCCCGGCCAGCAGCGGAATGTTGCCGATCAATATCCGGAGGTTGTGGAACGGTTGACCGCGGCCCACGAAACTTGGTGGCAATCTTTGGAGCCGAAGTTTGATCAAGTGGTCCGAATAATCGTCGGTTCGGATGCCGAGAATCCCGCTTGGCTTTGCGCTCATGACTGGTTGGTGCCAACCACCGAGCAGTGCCCGTGGAGTCAAGAGCTTATTGCGAAGCGTTTGGCCACCAACGGGCCGTGGGCCATCGATGTGGCGAAGGCAGGCCGGTATAGGATCGAGCTCTATCGCTGGCCCAAGCACCTCAAGCGGCCCATGGACTGCCGGAAAGCTCGGTTGCGAATCGGCGGTCTAACAAAAGATTGCCAGCTGACGCCGGAGGAGCCTTGCGCGGTGTTCGAATTGGATTTGGAAGCCGGTCCCACCTTCCTGCAAACCTGGCTGATCCCGATCGAGGGACCGGAGTTCGGTGCTTACTTCGTTTCTTTGGAGCGGCTGTAGCGGTTCAAGAGTTTCTGCGGAGCAAGTGCAGCGGTTATGGAGTTTTTTTAGAGCGGTTGTACCGGTTACAAAATTGGGAGTTCGAGGAAGGGTGGTTGGGGACCATGTCGGCCTCGGGCGAGATTAATCCGGGTAGCTCGATGGAAAATTGTCAGACAAGGGCGCGAATCACGCAAGCGGTAAAGTATGAAAGTGGTAAAGTATGGAAGGAAAGATGGAGCTTGGACGTAGCTCGAAGTGCCCGAATCACTGCGGTGAAAAAGCGGAATTGCTTGCGCGAAAGTGAAGACCGGAAATGGGCATTCGCAAGGCTTTTCAAAAAAATCAGAAAACGGGAGACCTTAGGTCTTCCTTCAGTTGATCGACCGGACGTCGGTCCGTCGTCCGCGCTCATGCGTTACGGGGTGGGATAACAGAGCTGAATGACTCACGGCTTCATACGAGTTCTTGGAGCTGGCCAATTACTGGGCCACGGATCGGCTCCCGTGAGGCGAACCTGCGATCAGCACACCCGTTGGCAAGGGCCGAGCCGCACAGGTGAATCCTAACTCGTGAATACGGTCGCGTAACCGGCGGTATGCCGAAAAGCTTTCCGGGTAGGTCCATAAAGTCACGGTTGTTCGCCCGGGAGGTTGTCGAGCCAAGATTTGATGAAATTTGGACTCCGGGCGCAACGCCTCTTCAATCGGCTCGCCCAATTCGGGAGTACTGGGAATCAACTCCCAGTATTCCACGCGGACAAAACTAGCCGTTTGTCGAGTTGTGGGCGAGGTTTCCACCGTGGCGTCATATCGCCGCAGAAGAAAGCGCAGGTGGTATCCCCCCTCGGGTCCCACGGTATCGGTCCATTCGGGCTGAGTGATCAGGCGGGGCGATTCCTCTCGCACGCGTTGTTTGACCCGTTCGATCAACGATTCCAGCGGGATATAGGCAACCCGGTTTTGCCGCAACTGAAAATGAATCTCATTTCCTTCCACTACCCTCGCGAGGGGTGAAGGACGGTGCTCGATGACGGTCACTTGGGGCGGACTACTCAGAAAATGTTCCTTTTCCGCCTCCAATTCACGAATCACCCGCCGGAGCTGGTTGATCCGAACTTGAAGCGAATAACCTGCCTGACGATCGTGGTCCAACCGCGCCCTCGCTTCAGAGAGCTGTCGGTTCATCCAGGCCACAGCCGCAGCAAGCCGGTCGCGGACCGCCTCTTGCAACTGGGCCTGGAATTCGAGATTCGCCACTTGCCTGGCCAGTTCTGCAAGGTCCGCGCGCCGTGCTCCGAGATCGTTGCTGAGCTCTTGAAGGCGTGCCGATAGCGCACCCAGCTCAGCATCTACGCCGGATTGCGCCGGGGGCAGCTTTTGGACGCGGATTCCCACCACCAACACCAAGATGATCAGAATCCCCACGATGTTGGCGATGATATCTAGGAACGAGTCTTGGCCCGGTGTTTGGTCAAATTCGTGCGCTGGATTTGGCATGAATGCTAATCATTTTTGATGGCTCTGGACCTTTCGGCGATAGGCCATTAGCCAGGAATGGTTTATCTCCCAAACGAAATGTTACGCTTTTTAAAAAACTTGAAGCGAGTACACAGGGAATCCTCGACTAAGGTTGGTTACTTAATCGAACATTAAGCCCGCTTCCGGCCAATAGCTGTTGCAGTTTTTCGAAGGCGGGCCAGCCATCCGGAGTGACCTGCAGGACCAGCTCCGGTCGCCAGATCATGCCCCGGCCGGCCGATTCCCATTGCTGAACATACTTCCACAATTCGCTGACTAATCGATCAACGGTCCGAGTAGGATCTTCCTCCCACGGAATCGTGATGTTCGGCCCGAGGCCCGGCTCCGCCACGAGGATCAATCGCTCAGCGGAACAATGAACCCGCACCGGACGGCTGATCGGTACCAGAGCATTGCTTCCGGGGGGTAATGCCCAGTCTGGCCCACGAATCGCAGCCAGACTTTGGCCGCTGCGGCCAAGGCGGGCAACCGGGGGGCCTTCACCCCTTTGAGGTTGGGAAAATGTTGGATCGGAAGATGCCGCCCCAAGCCGCCCCGGCGCCCCTTCAGCGGGAGGTAAGGGAATGTTTCCCCATGAGGGTTCAGGAGGATTGGGCGAAAGGTTGTCGGCGGGAGGTGTTGCCGGGAAACTTGCCGTTTGGCCTTCGTCTATTCCGTGACCAACAAACGGAATCTTCGCCATCGGTCCGCTCGGGAAAGCTTCTTGGGCAAAAGACGTGTTGGCCGAGATATTGTTCTGGTCAGCCGGGATCATGCTCTGGTTATTTGCAAACGCGGAGGGCGTATCGAAGCTTTGAGGCACGGAGGCATTCGGCACAATTTCCTGGCTTGCCCGCGGAGGAGGTGCAGGAGTGGGCCGAGCCGGCACCCGGGCCGGGCCGCCATCTTCGGCGATCAATCCACCGCGGCCAGGGGCCAACACATACCGCTTTGCCCCTTGTTGTACATTTCGCGGTAGGCTGGCCAAAAGGAGCTCTTGCCGTCGCCGGGCTCGGGTTACAACCTCAGTTAACTCTTCGGCAAGCCGGGGATCGGCCGGGGGGAATACCAGCGGCCAATCCTCTTCAATAAGTTCGTACCCAAATTCACCCCGCCAAGACTCCAGCGCAGTCCGCGCTGCATAAAACGCCGTGATTCCCTCCGGCCGCACAAGCAAAAGGGGATACGGCTCCACCTGCGGTGATGCGGAGCTGGGGTCTTGACGCAGCCAATATTCCCGAATGGCCCGCAAGACCGAATCGAGGGGATTACCAGGCCCCATGGGGCCAGAGAAATCCTTCGGTTCAAAGCGGATGCCTTCCGGCTGCAAAATAATTGCATCCTTTTGACACTCCAAGTAAATGGGCCGACGCGCCGTGCCGAAGGGCCCGAAATAAGGAATCACGCAGTATCCGCCCTCAATCGCGACTAGCTGCCGACGGAGGTTTTCCACTTCTTGCCGCAGAGAATTGGCCAACGTTTCGAGCTTGTCGATCTCCTGTTGAAGCTGCGAGCTATCTTGGGTGCTGAGTTGTTCGGAATCCTGCAACAGTTGCCACTCCGCTTCCAGCTGGGCAAGCTCTTTGCGAAGTCGCCGCGTATGATCTTCGAGGTGGCCTAAGGCCAATCGGGCCGTTTGGAGCTGCTCATAGCCTGCATTTTGGGATTGGCGAACTACCTCACGGTCATACTCAGCGAGTTCGATTGCAGCTTTAAGCTCTTGATGAAGTTCCTGCTGCCGACGCAAGTGATCCACCGTGGCTTGACGCCGGGCCTGCCGCCCGATAATCACCAAAAGCAGGATCAAAGCGCCCATCGTGCAGATCAATACGGCGAGAAAGGGAAAGAGCGAGCCCCCGGAAACGGGGGAATGATTCAATTGGCGGCGGGGCGATTTCAGCGGTCTCATGACTCGCCGAGGGCTGTTTTCATCAGTCACTTAGGACTGAGGTTGCCTCAGGCTTTGAACGCCTTGGGCATGAAGTAATATTCCGAATTTCATCTCTGACCTTGCACTGTTTGCTGTACCGTTTTTGCGAAGCCGATTGCATTTGCACGAAGCAGTTCCTGCCGCAAAAAGTCGTATGAAAGGTCGCGAACGCAATGTGCCTATTCTTCCGCTGAAAGGGGCTAGCTCCCCTCGGATGAGCAGGACTTTCTATCGGTAGTCTGAAACGCATCATCCGGGGATGCCCGAAAACCCACATTCTGATCTTCAGTTTTCATCCAATGAAAACATTCGTAATCTTCAGTTTGCATCCGATGAAATCTGATATTCGGTTTCCATCCCATGAAAAAAATGTGTTTTTCGGTCACATTGACACAAGTTTTGCCAGCCTTCCCGCTGCACGAAGAGTATTTCCGCCATCAAGGCAATTTCCGCCAGTCAGTTCTTCGCAAACACACACTGTCTCACTCACACTTACTGACAGCAACCCCGTACAACAGACATTCCTCCCTGAAGGATCAACCGTGTTTGACACCATGTACAATGCCTCTACACCAGGGACGTTCCCATCTGAAAGAGCGGGCACCTAACGAGAACAAACACAACATCAGCCGGCTTTGCGTACCGGGAAAACGTCCGCCGGTTTTAGGCCTGTCCCCGTTACTTGATCCAAGCGAGCCGTGAAAAGATGCATCGCGGCCGTCAAACTCATGACCATCTGTTCGAATTGCTGCGAGGCTGCGAGCACGGCGAGATTGCGCGCCAAAGCCTCCTGGAGTGTCTTCAATGTTTGGGCGGCGTCTAAGGCCCGAATCAAAACTTCCGTGCGTTCCTCCACCCCTCGTTCCAAGGCCATGACATGTTCACTGTGCCGCTGAAACTCCGCCTCCTGAGCTCGCAAACGCCGTTGCTGTTCTTCGAGCAATTGCCGTTCGAGTTCTCCAAGCCGCTCGGCGTGTATCTCCAGTTGAGTCGCCATCGCTTGAGTCAACCCCGACTGAATATCTTCCACCATTTGCTGAGTTGCTTTCTGCCAAAATGGCTTTAGCGACTCGACGAAGCGATAGCCGAGTTCTTCTGTCAGCCGCTCCATTCCCGCAGCAACGCCTCGCAAAGCTTCAAGAACTTGAGTGAATCCCAGCGCGGGGGCAACTGCCCTCCCCGCTGGGCCAAGCTGAAGTTTTTGAATCACACGCGAGGCCATGTCATCCACTTGCCGGAGGAACTGCTCTTCTTGCCGCTGGACCGAAAAAAGTGCGAAATAAAGCACCAAGCACAGCCCTAAAGCAAGGATGGTTGTGTTGAAAGCCACCGTCAGACTGGCCATCACCTCCGGAAGACTCGCTTCGAGCTGCTGTGGCGCGAGTTTTCCCATGGCCATGGCAATGCCGACGACGGTCCCGAGGAACCCGACGATCGGAATGGCCCAAATGAACATTCGTACCAGACCAAACCGGGATACCGCCTCCTCGGCATCCCGCTGGGCCAAATACTGAAGATGCTCCTCCATGGAACCGGCTGGATTATCGCCTGCCTCCACGTATTGCAGGGCAGAGCTCAAACGCCTTACCAATGGGTGGTTGGCCAGCGGTTCAGGCAACTCTTCCAACCGGGAGAGCAAACGTTTCGGCTCGAGGGGCAATCCTTCGGCGGATAAAGCAGCGGGCAAGCGATCGGATCGCAGCCAGCTTCTTTGCACGGCAATCTCTCGCCATCGAATCCCCAAATAGGCCAAACCAATGAAAAAGAGCACGGTGGCCGCGTATTCCAGGGGATGATCGGCAAATAAACTGCGAATAGTCGGGGTATTTAAGGGTCCCCAAAGTACAAGCGAATACCACGCGGCGCAAACCCCTAAACCCCATAAGTAAGCCGAGGAGATGACTTTCCTGATCACTAGAGTCGAAAACCTCATCTTTCCATAGATTCCACCAGTTCCTTCACGTGCAGCCAAGTTGGTCCAAACCTCAAATAAACTCGTAATGTCGGTGATGATTCGAATCCGGGATTGCACGGGAGGATTGCCGCCCGTCGTGGTGTGCCGGACTCAGCTTGCTCACTCAAATGCAAGGGACTTTGCTGAAGCTGAAAACATGAAATCTGCGATCGGTTAGTTGCGATTAGGTAATCTGAATTGAATAGGCAACTTGAGTTGATTGAATTTGACAAGCGAACCTTGAGAACTTTTGAGCTTGAAATTCGATGCGAGTTGTCAAATTGCAAAATCCAATACAACGAGCTTTTACTCCACGATTCAAATTTTCGTTGTCGCCCAAATTAACTTCTGTTGCACCCAAATTAACGTGCCAAATCCGCGATTGGGCCGATTGACGCCTTCAGGTCGCACCACCCCTTCAAGGCCGGCTAATGGCTGAGTTGTGCTCCTCGATTGGCTCAGGATCGGTTGGAAAATAAAAACTGATGAGAAAAAAAGAAACAGGGAATTACCCGCCGCAGAAACTTGCAGGCACACAGCCGGAGTTGGGGTAGCAAGCCGAAGTCTTCCGGGAAACAATTTCCCGACCGGCCAGGTAGGTCCCTCGGTTGGAGCAGCCCGAAAAAGCTAGCTTGCTAGGATGCTTTACAAGGTAATGAAACCGCTTAGAAGGTGATGAAAATGAAAAGGTAGGTGATGAAAATGAAAAGGTAAAGGTATGGAAAATGAATTCGATCGTTGGAGAAAAGTCGCAGAATTCGACGGCCCCATGATCGGCTGCACCATGCTCGTCCGTGGCAGATCTGCGATGTCACGAAGTTCTTCACACGATATAGCGGCGGTTTTCCCAGTGATTTTCCCGGTAAACAATCCGCAAAGCAGTTACTTCCAAGCAACGGTTTGGCATGATGAAATGGATGATGATCATAGATGATCACAATTGAAGATTCACAGTTACGGGTCTCAGCTTACCCCCAACAAGGTAACGGGAGCCGGCTGACCGCAACCAACGATTGGACGCGCCGCGGAGTTCATCTTAAAAAGACCTTGAGCAAGGAGGTCGATGGGACTCCTTGAAAACAAAGTCTCCAGGTAAATCAGGGAAGAAGTGGCACACTTTCGTCCCGGTTCACGGAAAAAACACAGTATTGCGATTCAGTAATTCGGAGGGGAGCAAAGCCGGAAAAGTGCTAGCTTCCGCTCGGCCATTTCACTTGGGTTTCCTTGGTGGGGACGAGTTTCTTAGACGGATATTTCTCGGGGTCAACCGGCAAACCGAGAGCCCGCAGCGACTCGGCCAAAGCGAATCGGAAGTCATCTTTGGACAATTCCATCCCGAGGGTCAACGTCTCAATCGCCAAAGGAGTTCCAATCCGCTGAACGCAACATCGCGCGTCCTCGCGGAGGCCGCCGACACCATCCTTGCCTGCATCCTCGACGATATTCGGGATGTCGGTGATTGCCAGAATGCTCGCATCGCCCCCGATTTCTGAGAGCATCCAAACGGCTTCGCGGCGGAGTTCCCTTGGGTATTCCGGGCGAATCAAGCGAATTAGTTCCGCTTCCACGGCTCTTTTGTCTTCCGTGGGTTTGCCGGGCGCTCCTACCGTTCGAACGATTTGCCAAATTGCCCGCCTTGCCGCCCGGGCTACCTCCAGTGGTTGGCCCAATTCGTCGTTTTTCCCCTCGGCTTTCAAACGATCAACGGCCGTATTGGCCTCGACGATTACCTCGGCCAAGGCCAGGATTGCCGATGCCCCGATTTTGCCGGCCGACTGCCACGCAGCGGTCCGCTCGTTTGGATCTCGGCTTTTTATTCTTTCCAGGAGCTCTTTCAGTCCAACATCTTGCATGAGCCATCCCTCTCTAAACCCGAGCTACAGAAAATCGACGCGGCATTCAACATAATGAACATTCGACATAATGAAAATGAAATGGTGGCCAGCCGGGCTTTAACTGAAATATCTCCATTCGCGGCGGTCCCAAACATTTATCGCCACTTTAGTGTGCCTGTAGTTTGCTTTGGGGAATCTCCGCAGTCAACGGGCAAGTGTCACACGGGCGTAGGTACTGTGGTTAACTCGGCTTGCCACCGCGGCGGGAAAACGCTATCAACCCCTTCACAAAATGGCGCTCCCCGCGATGTCCAAGACGGCCTTCCGTGAAACACGAAAGATCGCCATTAGCTGAGCGCACGGCAATACTGACAAACAAACTGATGCCGGCTCATCTGTCGTTAGCTTGTCAACTAAGTAATCATCATTTTGTGTAAATGAACGCAATAACGAATTCTTATCATATATCGCAGTGGACCCTGAAATGCGCGTAGAAGTACCTCACGGAAAATTGAAGTATGAAATTTCGTCTTGGAGATTGGGAATGTTAAACCCTCATCGGCTAAATGTTCCTGCGCATTCCCAGGTGAGAACCGGATTTAACCGCGATATTAGTGTTACTTGCCCTGATCAATTACGGTTAATTTCCGAGATTGTTTAAACACTCTGATAACCGTTAAGCTGTCGACACCGACTTAAAACGCTACGTCTAGATTCGCAACTAAGAGCTCTTAAAGCTTGTCCAATTTCAGTTTCTTTAACAGTTTTCTCCTCGCCTTTAGGAGTCCGGGAACCGTCCGATACCGTAAACCGGGCTCGGCACTAGCGGTCGACAGGGCGAGGACCTAAACGTAGCAAGCCCGTGCCTCCACCGAGTATGTGGTCGACGAACACCGCGTTTGGAATAGTGGCTCTGGGGGGAATCGTTTTCCTCTCGGCCATCCATGCGCAAGACTGGCCCACGGTCCCGGTCCCGTCGCCTCCAAGCTTTGCCCCCGCTCCCTTCATCCAGCACAGCGACGAACTTGTTGCCGAAGTTCGAATCGTGGGTAACGAGCGGATCACTCAGGATAAGATCCTGGGACAACTGCGAACTCGGCCCGGCCGCCCCTTCGATTCCCGAACAATCGAGGAGGATGTTCGGCGGTTAAATCTCACGGGGTGGTTCGTTACCGTCCGGGTGTATTGGCAGCAAAGAAGCGATGGGCGAGTTGTAGTTTTCGAAGTCGTGGAACGGCCCACCATCCAGTATGTGAAGTACGTCGGAAACGAATCCTACCCGAAAAACAGGCTCGCGCAGGAAGCGGGCATTAAACCCGGAGACGGTTTCGACCTTTTCGCCGTGGAAGAGGCCCGACGCCGCTTGGAGTCGTTTTATCATAGTCGCGGATTTGCAAAAGCCCGGGTGACTTTGGCCGAAGGCTCCCAGCCCACTGATGCGGGTGTCATTTTCCTGATTCACGAAGGGCCAAAGCAACGAATTCTTTGGACCGACTTCATCGGCAATACCATAGCCAGCGATGCCAAACTCCGCACCAAGATTCAGAGTAAGCAGGGGTTCTTATGGATCTTTAAAGGAGAGCTAGACCCCGAGGAGCTGGAACGAGATCGCCAACGCCTCGTGGATTACTACAGGAGCTTGGGGTTTTTTAGGGCTCGGATTGGGCGACCACTTGTCGAGTACAATTCATCACGGAGCTGGGCGCGAATCACCTTCGTCATCGACGAAGGGCCGCGTTATCAGATCCGTCAAGTGCGGGTGGTGGGCAACATGGTCTTTGCCGAAGAGCAGCTCCTCCCTGAATTGAAAACCGGGCCGGGCCGCTATTTCAACCAGGCGGAGATGCAAGCGGATATCAACACCCTTCAAGAACGATATGGAAGCATCGGGTACGTATTCGCGGATATCCGAGCCGAGCCGCGGTTTCTGGAGGAGCCGGCCCTATTGGACTTGGTATACACGATTCAAGAGGGGGCACGGTGCCGGGTGGGGCGCATCGATGTAGCGATCAAAGACCCCGTCGGCAATATGACACACACCCAATGGACCACGGTGCTCAACCGACTCTCCCTTGCCCCCGGAGATATAGTAGATATTCGTGAGCTTCGGGCCAGCGAAAGACGCCTGAAAGCGTCGGGAATTTTTGAGGTCGATCCAGGCCGCGGCATTAGTCCCAAGATTGTCTTAGTGCCCCCGGATGCCGACGAAGTCGAGGCCGCTATCGCGCGACAGCGTGCTGCCGGTCAAATCCGCGGACAATCTCCGGAAAGTCAATCTCGCGTCGCCTTTTTGCCGCCTTGGCCTAACGGTTCGAGCCTTGGTAAATCGGTTCCTCAGCCGCAAAGCTTACCACTATCGTCCCAAATACCTGGGGATCCCGCTCGTTGCGTCGATGCCCCGCATGCGGGTTTTGGGGAGCCTCATATAGAAGGGGGCTGCTCCTCTTCGAACGCCGTCAATCCTGGGGAGCAGTTCGTCGTCCTCGTAGTCGAAGGGCAACTCTCGGCTAATCAAAGTTGTGATATCTCGAGGAATGCCACGGCTTCGGAGCTCTCGGAGACGCCCTCAGCTTTGCTCGACCCGGCTATTGCGGTGCGGCAAGGCAGCGATCCGCTGGGCAGCTCTGATCCATCCCGGTCGTCAATCGGGGAGCTTGAGCCGGTGGATCAACCGGCGGAAGGGGCGGGAGCGGCTCCCTCCGGCGCGCCTCAAATGAGGGTGCCACAAGAGGTAATTCGCGGACAGTACTCGCCAGATTCAGGGGTTAGTCTTTCTCCCCTTAGGTCACGACGTCCGCAAACGCGTACTGTTTCCCCCGGCACTTTCGGAACTCAAGGGAGTGCGAGCACTGATCGAAATACTGGTTCCGCAACATCCCCCGTTGTAGCCGACCCAGCGCTTCGAGTGAACCAACCCACACCCGCGGTGAGTTTATCTGCCCCAGCAACGGCGTCGAACTCGCAAGCGGTCTCCTCGTTTGGAGCCGGTTTTCCTTCTGCAAGTGCTCCGCCAGCCGGATACTCGGCCGGTAATCGCTTAGGTGGTAGCGGTCAGTCCGCCGGCCCAGGGACCGGCTCATTCTCAACAACCCCGGGAAATGGTGGCTCTTTGGAGGGGACTTCGTCTGAAGCGGGCAGCAGTTTTTACGCGACTCCTTGGACGCCACCAGGGCAAGTCAGCGCTCCCGCGGCTGCAGGAACGGCTTCACCGGCTAACAACGGGGGAACTGCGTGGGGGGGTGTGCCGGGTGGTGGCACCGGGACTTTACCCGCAGGTCCTTCGGCGCCGCGAGCCGCAGGGCCCGCTGTGCCGGCGCCCCCCTTGCTGGGTGAACCGCCGGACCAAGATCCGTTCCTTTACGTCCCGCTTCAGCCGGAGGTTCAAGAGGCCCGAACTGGCCGAATCATGCTTAGTGCCGGTATCAATTCCGATGCCGGATTTATCGGCTCCATTATTGTGGACGAGCAAAACTTCGATTGGCGTCGCTGGCCGCGAAGCTGGCAAGAGATTATCGACGGGACCGCCTTTCGCGGGGCAGGGCAGCGATTTCGACTGGAAGCGGTACCGGGCACCGAGGTGCAGCGCTACATGGCCAGCTTTCAGGAACCCTACTGGCTCAACACCAATGTTAGCTTGGGCCTAAGCGGCTTTTACTATAACCGGAAATACCGCGAATGGGATGAAGACCGGCTCGGGGGGCGGGTCGCATTCGGCTATCAGTTTACCCACGATTTATCGGGCACTTTTGCCTTCCGCGGTGCCAACGTCAAAATCTACGATCCCGCGGTTCCCCCTGCATTGGTCCCTGAGCTAGCCGAGGTCGTTGGATCGAACACACTATTGGGCTTCGGCGTTCAATTAACTCACGATACCCGCGACAATGCTTTTCTGCCGACCGAAGGCCACTTATTTGAGATCGGTTTCGAGCAAGTGATCGGTTCGTTCGATTATCCCCGAGCAGAAATGGATTTGCGGCGATATTTCTTGCTGCGGGAGCATCCCGATGGCTCGGGGCGGCATGTCCTCAGTCTCAGCGGAAGAGTCTTTTACACCGGGCCAAACACTCCCATCTACGAACACTATTTTGCCGGCGGCTATTCGACACTCCGAGGATTCGACTTCCGCGGGGCAAGTCCCCGGGATCCGGCAACGGGCTTGCGCGTTGGGGGTGAGTTTATGCTCCTGGCTTCCGCGGAGTATATGTTTCCTCTGACCGCGGATGATGCCTTACGGCTTGTCATCTTTTGTGACAGCGGCACGGTGCAGCCAAGGATTGATGACTGGACACAACGGTATCGGGTGGCCCCAGGGTTCGGTCTGCGGATTACTATTCCCGCGATGGGACCTGCGCCAATTGCCTTGGACTTTGCATTCCCCGTTTCCACGGAGCCGGGTGACGAGGAGGAAGTGTTCAGCTTTTTCTTAGGCTTTTTGCGTTAGGATTCATGGCGGATCGGTGATGCTGCCGAATTGGCTCGCGGAAGCGGGGGCCTTCGCCCGGTAAGGGTGACCGCGAGATCACGAGTGTACCTAGATTACCGAAGCAGGCCGTTTATGGTCGACTACTGCCTCGACCATAAAAGGGAGAGCCGCGAAAGTGCAAAGCCGCGGAGTTAGGCAGTTCATCCGCTTAGCAAAACGCCGAAGCGACGCAGCAAATCAAGGTCCGCACTTAGCCAGATCGTGGAAACTTCTGGCAAAATGTAGCAGATAGCAGCCCTTGTGGGCTTTGAAGTGAGGGCCGGTCGAAGGGCAAGTAAGCTTTGAAATAATTCGCTCGCGGGTTTGAAACGAAGGAATCGAGGTTAGCTCCGTCATGGGGACGCGGGCTGAGACCGCAGGTAGGTTTCGTTCAAAGGTGCCTTGACCAATTCAATGTTGATGGACGATTCATGCTCGATTGACAACGCCAAATTCTCGATCAAGTACACAAAAACTCAGCGATTAGGCGCGAAAAAGGGCGATCACAAATTTCATTCCTTTGAAAGATTGCGCTTACTAAAAAGGTTGGTTTTTCAAAAAGGTTGATTCTCGAATCACAATTGGATTTTTGGGTAAAGGGGATACGCGTGTTTGTTGCGGCAACAACGCGGTGCTTTTGCAACCTAGGCTGGGATGCTGCCATCGAGCGGTTGGCCGAACTGGAGTATTCATTTCTTGAAATAATGCTCCATGATGAGGATGGTCACCTCAAGCCGAATGACCTGCTGACGGACTTCGACAAAATTGTTTTTTCTTGTCGGAATACGATGCGGCTGGTGCCTATCGCCCTTAGTTTCGATAGCAGTGCACCGGAGGAGGTATTTCTCCGTCAATTCCAAGCCGCGTGTGAGTTGGCCAATCTCTTAAAGATCGTCACCCTTACCGTGCGCGCAGCGGAACTGGGCACCCCGTATAATGCGGAGATCGAACGCTTACAAACTCTCGTGCGGCTGGCAAGTGTTCAAGGGGTCAAAGTGTGTATGCTGAGTGAGCAGGGGCGGATGAGTCACGATCCCTTAACGGCCGCGGGCCTTTGCGGGCACGTCCGAGGTTTGGGAATCACCTTCGATCCAAGTCATTACATTTTCGGAATAGACCGCCCGATCAAGCTTGAGCCCATCTACCCGTTTGTACGCCACTTGCGGTTGCGAGACACTCGGCAGGATGCCTTTCAAGTGCGGGTCGGTCAGGGGAGCGTGGAATACGGGCGGCTAATCAACCATCTTGGCCGCTTCAATTACAACCGCGCTCTTTGCGTGGACATGCTGCCACAAGAGGGAGTTGATCACCTCGCTGAGATGCGGAAAATGCGTTTGCTTTTGGAAAGCCTCCTTTGACAAACTTCCTCGAATTAAATCCGCCGAAAGTCTTCCGCTTTTGCCGATGGTAAAAGACTGCTTAAGAATTCCCATTTTTTCGCAGTCTTGATCCCCGTGGCATGCCGCATGAAAGCTCTCCGAGGCTACGAGGGCGCTGAACGGAGAGAGCAATGGTCAGTAGCGGCCCGGCTCGGTTATCTTCCACCTGGGTTCACCCCAATTGGAATTTATTTGCCCCGCGGAATATGGCGGATTATGAGTCCTCTTCCAGACGACGAAGACCCGTGGAACATTGATCATCCGGGGCGGGCCGACCCTAACGGCCATGATCCGACATTGGGTCGTAAGAAAGTGTCGGAACAAGAGCTTGCGAAAGAACGCTTCCTCAACGCTCGCATCAAGGGCCGCAAAGTTGAGGCATAAAGTTGAGGCACGGGGGGCTGCCGGGGCCAGAATGCCCGGGGAAGTGGTGAATGGTTTTTGGATTGGGCGGCTGTTACGATTACGAGCTAGAAATGGGCGAGATGTTCAGGGGCGGGAAAATTCGCCTGTTTATTCCCATGGTGTATTCGCCTAATTAACCCGATTTTGTAGCAGTGGCTGTCCCCGCCTGATGAAGCCGTTCCAAAGTTTCCTCAAACGACAAAGTGGTCCGACGGACCTTCACACAGATTTGGCGAAACGTCTCGGGCGTCGGCACCGCCGGCAGACGAAACACCGGTTGGTCGCCGCGATAAAGAACGAGATCTCCGGCCCTCATCCAAGCAGCACCCGGAGGGTAGTGCACTTTAATGGAGTCGAAATCTCCCCAAGCTATGCTCGCCAGCTCTCGATGCCTTAGTCCACCCTCGATAATCACCCGGCGGGTTGTTACTCGATATCGTCGGCACAACCCTGGCAAAAACTTTGCGAGGTAGAGCACTAGAGCCACCGGAATCATGAGTAGCACAAGCAGTTTTCCCAGCGTAAAAATCGGGCCAATCCCCCAGGGCAACTGGGCCATTTGGCCGATGGCACGCCCCAGACGAAACTGGGCAATCGAAGGCCACACAATAGCCGCGGTGCGTTCTGGAATTTCCGGCGGCTGATGGACGGACAGCTTGGTTGACATAGCGGCAACAGATAATAGTTTGGTGAATTTGCAAAATAATTTAGGGGATTTGCAAATGGTCGTTAAATCGGTGAATTTTTTTACATTCGTCGCTGAATACGGAGCCGACCTTCATCGCAGTGATCCCAACTTAATCGACTTCGTGTAAAACGTTACTGTCAAGGGTCTTGTCCAACCTCCGTATTTGTTGCTTGCCTTTTTTCCCATTGCTTTGTTGTTTTTGCCCGCCCTTTCTTGCCGCCAAGATAAGGTGGTAAAAAACTTTATTCGCTTTTCAGAGTGGCGGATAGAGCCCCTTTTCCAAACACATAGGGTACCATGATGTTATCCCGACCGTTAGTCGTGGGGCCCGAACGCTCGTCCATACAACACAAGGCACCGAGGATAAATGGGCTCCCTCGTCGTCCGGATCATTCATCCAAAGCCCTTTTTACGCATAAGAGGAACGTGATTCAATTATTGTAACCTTAGTGGAGAATAAAAAATCCTCCCCAAATTTGGGGAGGCAACTGGGAATACTTAAGCTAGCTCTCCGGCTTTGAATACTGACAGCAAGCGTCCGGGCCAAACCCGACTAGAAAATTCAGAGTACAAACTTTGGTAATTTGGATTCACGATCTGGCTTTCGCCCCAAAAGTTAAAATGGGGGAGTTTTTGACGAAAGCGAATTACAAAAACATCCATAAACTTTATGAACATTCAAGGGATTCCGGGTTGCCTGCGGGGCAGGAGACTCACCCGGTAAACAGGTTATTCCCGACCATTAAGCTATAAGCCAGCAAGCTTGAAGAGGGGAAAAGAGGCGATTCCGCCCTATCCGTCTTTGGACGTCTTGGTAATGAACCTTAATCGCGAACCTTATGCCTCCCGTTTGGAGGGCATTTTGCATCCCCTAACACCTGAAAGATCAGAACTTGTGAAGATCCGAACTTGTGTATTCACCTTTCCTTTTTTGTCGTAAGGACATGTATTTTGTTTTTTGTCATGAGGACGTGGAAATGAATCAACTCGGTTAAGCCCGTAAGTCAGTCGCTTTTTGACGGCAAGCCCTGGTGAAATTGAGGTGCGATACCTTTCTCAGGTTACGTGTAAGGAGAATGTTGGCTCTTGATGTTCGAGCCAAGACGCGCGATTTCCCGGGGGAGACCCGCGAGTGATTTCTTAGCCCGATGAGCGTTTATTGAGCATATGATTGAGCATATGGCTGAAAAGCAAGAAACTCGACATTGTCAAAAGCAGCTTGATTCTTTTCAATAGGTCGAACTTTATCCCCAGGATTGCAAACGTCGTATTTGCGGCCAGATAAGCTTTCCGCTGATGAGTTGCGCTGCCCACGCACACGGTCGGAGAAGACATCATAGCCTTTGCGGCACGAATTCCGCAGCAAGTAAGTCGGAAAAATGTGGATCCCCTCTGATAGCCGGAAAAGTATGAATCGGCTTTGAAAAACGATGCGACGGTGTCCGGTGATTTAAATTCTTGGAACTTTCCGGATCGATTGAAGTTTGTGACGTGGTGAGAAACGGGGTTTACAGCAAACAATACCAAGGGCCTATCTTGTCGCGAGCTATGAGAGACGGAATCCAGCAAGTGGGCATCCGGATCAGGCCGCCTCAACTTTTCTTTTCAGTGGGGGAGCCAAGCGGCGACCTCCATGCCTCTAGCCTCATCAACGAACTTCGATCCTTGTGGCCCGATTGCCTCATCACAGGATTTGGAGGACCTTTGATGGTTCGGGCCGGCTGCTATTTGCAGGCGGACTTGACGCAGTTTGCCGTCATGTGGTCTCATGCCTTCTCTCACCTGCGGACTTTTGTTCGGTTAATCGCCAAAGTCCGTCGGGTCTTTCGACAATCGCCTCCCACGGCGGTTATTCTGGTCGATTTCCCAGGTTTTAATTGGTGGGTTGCCCGATTGGCAAAACGGGCAGGACTGCCCGTCTACTACTTTGTTCCCCCCCAAATCTGGGCTTGGGCCCGTTGGCGAGTTCGAAAGATGCGCCGACTGGTCGATTTGATTTTTTCGTGTCTTCCCTTCGAAGAGGAGTTTTTCCGAGAACACGGCTGCCGGACCATTCTTGTGGGTCACCCCTTCTTCGACCATTTAAGCCAGCAGAGCCTGGATCAGGCATTCCTCAATCGCTATCGGCAGTTACCGAACCGTTGGATCACGCTTTTGCCGGGCTCTCGCGACCAAGAGGTGGAAGCCAATCTGGGAATCCAACTTCTCGCCGTCCAGAGGATCGCCTCGCAAAGGTCGGATGTGCAATTCCTCATAGCCGCCTTTAATGAGCGGCAAGCCGCCATGGCCCGCGGGAAGTCTGAAGAGCTGGGAGTTAAAGCCGAAGTTTGGGTCGGCAAAACCAACGAATTGATCCACCTTGCGGATTGCTGCGTGGCGACCAGCGGATCGGTAAGCTTAGAGCTTCTATACCATCGCAAGCCGGCGATCATCCTTTACCGAGTAAGTCCTGCCGCTTATTTGATTCAAGGGTTATTCCGCCAAGTTCCGTATATTGCCTTGGTCAATTTGCTGGCGGCTCGCGAACCGCTTAGGCCTGGCCGACGTTGGCCTCGATCGCCGGAAACCGAGGAGATGATCTATCCCGAGTTCCTCACATGTCGCGACCCGTCTGCCGAAATTTCGGCTTACTTGCTGCGCTGGCTCGACGATCCGGAAGAGTACGCGCGGCGAACGCACCGACTCCAACAACTTGCAGAAAAGTTCGCCCATCCGGGGGCCGTTGGTCGGGCCGCCGAGATCTTAGTATCTGAACTCAGCAAGCCGCAGGTTGTTCCGCCGCCCCACTTTAACAAGACCGTTCAAACCCGGGAAAGCATCGAAAAAACGGCTGCCGGGTAACGGAAGGCCGTAGATTTCGGCTAATGTCCTATCCTTCCCTCGTGCAGAAACTTCGTTCGAAAAGAACGCTTATCTGCTGGGTTCGACGTTACCCATTTCCGGCGTTGGTGCGCGAGGGCGAACAGATCGAAAGAAAAAAGAAGAGAGATTCTCAGATGGTGTTTGATCGTCTTTGGGTCCCTCCGATTTCCAGATGTAGTTCGCCCGAATAGACCGATCGAATCGGGAGATCGGAATCAAAAATAGGTAGCCATTGGCGATCAAGACCGGCAGAAATCCTCATGCTGCGCAGCGCGTAGGCTCCGTGGCGCAGAAGGCCCGGGCTTGAATTTCCTCGATGCTTAGCCGCTTAAATCCTTTTCCTGTACCACGGCCTTCGATGTCCCCGTGTACCCAGACCTGGGACTTTTCATCCAGCAGCCTCATTAAGCTGGGCCAAGCTTGCAGCAATTCAGCACAATCATGTGGGCCTGCTATGAGAACGAAATCAACCTTGAGATTAAGATCCGCAAGTGTTTGGAGCCCCGGCAGTATCGTGCCGGGAATAAGCCGAGCTACCACGTTCAGGCGGCGCATCTGCTGGTACACTTCTTTCAGAGATGAGCTTCGCTTTCCGAGGCACCTTGCTGCTTCGAAAAGGCTGATTCCGACAAATTCGATCGAAGCCAGAGGGTTTTTCAGTTTCGCAAGCTCGATGAGTCGGACGGCCCTTTGCAAATTCGACACCCCGATATCCAGAAGGCGTGTCGGACCCGAGTTCCAAACCGCCCGATAGAGCGCACGATCTTGCGCGGGAAATGAAAGCTGTCGAAGCCACCAACCGCGAAGGCTTTGGATCAGGGTCAAGGGCGGTTCCTTCCTAAATGGCTGTTGCAAGAGGGAACGGTCCTACCGTTGCCTCCTTCCGGGATCCTCCCACCGGCGCGAAGGTGCGCAAGATTTAAGCCAAGCAACCACCTCAAGGCTTCTTTTACCTATTTCGGTCGAATACGGGGAGTAACTTCGGCCCACCCGTGAGCGGACTCGATTTGGTGAGCCATGATACTCGGGACGCTCCTACTTTCGGCGCATGCGTAAGCGGAGTCGATTCAGAAGCAGTTCCATTTGGGATGAGGCGGGGCTAAGTGGACGAAGTGTAGAGGCAAATCGAGTGTGGGCTATCGGTGCGACCGGACCCTACTACAGAAGTTTCCAAAAACGGGGTATTTTGCCATTCGCCTACCTTCTTCAATGGCGATCAACTTGCCCAAGGCCCCTTACTTTCCAAGTTCGTGTAACTTCTGCTATCCTTGTTATTCGCGCGAACTTCCTTGGCTGGAGAAGCTGAGGTCCCGGGGCATAGCTGGTTTCGTCGGTGCCAAGATAACGAGAATAACCGACAGGAACTTTGACTCCCGATTCCCCAAGGGGTCTACCCTCAATCAGGTTGCCCCGTTAATATCGTCAATACTCAATGCAAAGACTCTCGTCGGAATTGGCGTAACTAAGGCCTAAAGTGGCGTTTTTGCCCCGAGGGGATCCGGCGGCTCAGTACGGCGGACGTGTGCGGTTCCTTGAAGCGCGATTAACCGTGCATCATTTAGTCTTGGGCTAGTTGTGGGCGTTCGCGGGTAAACTTTGGGGATGCGTTCGAGGCACCTATGAAACAACTTATTGCGATCATACGACCGTTTTTGGCGGAAAAAGTGCTTCAGGCATTGAATCAATCGCCGATCGAAGGTTGCTCCGTTCGGGAAGTTAAGGGATACGGTCGCCAGAAAAGTTATCTTGATGAGTACCGCGGTAGCGAATACTCCCTGGCATATCTGCCGAAGGTTCAAGTCACGCTATGGGTGGAGGACTATCGAGTAGAGGAAGTAATTCGCACCATCGTTGAAGCTGCTCGGACGGGCCGAATGGGGGACGGCAAAATTCTTGTAGTACCGGCCGAAGAGGTATCCGCTGTTTGGGAAGGCTTAAGTCGGGACGCGCAAACTGCGATATAAGCGGTCAAAACTGTTCACCTTGGAAGGGTTTTACGCTCCAGTTGCCCCAGAATCCATTCTGGGGGCGATATAAGCGATCAAACTCTGTTCACCTTAGAACGAGATGTCCGCTATTCTACCTAAATTGTTCATCCTTTTTTAGCCAGCTCGAGTACCCATATCGGGTGCGTCGTTAAGATGACCCGAATTCAAACAGCAAAGTACTTGTGGGGAACCGAATTCAGAGAAGGGATAGGCTTCTCAGAGTTAATCATTTTCTGAGGTTTGGACCGGCTGCCTCGATTGCGCCAGAACTCAAGACTCGGTATAAAACTGAGTTCTTTAATCCTACCTACGATTTCGCCAGTACGATCTGATTGAACTTCGTTTGGAATCAAACTCGTTTTTTTCGAATGGAAGTTCCTTCGAGGGTTCGTGCAGAAAGGAAAAGGAAGTAGCGCTTTCTTTGAAGAAGGTTTCGGCGTCACACGAATCAGATAGATTATCTTTTAGATGAACTTAGTGCCGCAAACAAAGCAAGGAGCCTTTGTGGCGAGACAGTTTCTCGAAGATCAGATACTGACTTTCACGGGTCCCGAAAGCGGCAAAGTCGTCGAAACCAGAGCGAGTTTTTGTCTGCTTTACACGACAATAACCTGGTTTTTTTCGAGAATCGCTTCGCTCGAACCGCTAAATTCCGAATTGCTAAGCTAGTTGAATGCCGCCTGCTCAACGATCAATGTGCGGCTCTCTTGGGTCAGTGGTTGGGGGCACTACCTAGAGGCACCTCGGCTCAGGGCAATCCGGCAGGGCCAAAGGGAGCTCGCAAAAGTGGTTAGGGGCACTACCTAGAGGCACTTCGGCTCAGTGCTGCGTTTTCGCCTTGGACTTCCTTTCTTTCGCAGGAGATATCCACTCCTACCCAAACCTATATCTGTAACCGCTACGAGAGAAGTACTGGGTGCACCAGGATGAGTGGGCAACCTTTCGGTTTTCAATGGCCCCTGTGGGAGATAGTAGGGTTCACGGCGATCGCCTTTTTGGCTTGCTGGGGTTTAACGACCTTGATGCTCCGGCAAATCCAGCAGCGTGCAAACGTCGGTCGTACGGCTGGTAGTAAACCCCAGGGCCAATCTGACTCAAGCGAGCCCGAGTCCTCAAACTCCTCGGAGGCCAGGCCCGTGACCTGACCTAGGAAAAACGTCGCATAGCGGTGCTCGGGATCACTCGAATTAACTAAAGCCGCAGGGAATACCGAATTTTGCTGAGAGTTGAGCGAATTTTGCTGAGAGTTGGAAGAATGCAAGACACAAAAATGAGTTAACTGTGAGGCATTTGAGTTTGCTGAGCGGGGAATTGCCTTAAGACTTGAGGAAATGGTGGCCCAACTTTAAGGCTGGAGGCAACGAAGTCAAACTGGGGTTTGATGCTTTTCGGACTCCGCAGCCGAATGCTTGCAGATCTTTGAGCACCGATAAAGAGGTGTTACTATCGCGGCGGTTTTGGGCGAACATTTTGGTCGACGCATCCATGCCGGATCAATTTTTCCTCTTAAAACCGCGGATAAGCCCCCCCGACAGAACTCGCCTCCTGGGGAGCCTGCTGCTTGCGCCGGCGATCGCGATGATGTTTTTGGTAGCGCCTCTTCGGGCGGAAATTACGGCCGAGCAAGTTCGGGATGCGATCGAGGGGGCCGTCAATTTCCTAAAACGGCAGCAACGCGGTGGTGCCTGGCCGGAAGTTCCCGGGTATCCCGGTGGTGTAACGGCCCTTTGCACACTAGCGCTACTGAGCGCAGGGGTGGGTCCGGCGGATCCAGCCATTCAAGCTGCTCTTACTTACCTCCGGAAGATCCCGCCGGAAAAGACGTACGTGGTCTCACTTCAGACCATGGTTTTTTGTCGGGCAGAACCCGAGAAAGATCGCGCCTTAATCGAACGGAACGTGCGTTGGCTAGAGCAAATGCAGGTCAAAGACGATCCGGCTACAGCAGGCGGGTGGGGCTACCCGACCCGTTCCGCGGATAATTCCAATTCTCAGTTCGCCTTGCTTGCCCTGTATGAGGCGGAACGGATTGGCATACCCATCGAGAACCGCACTTGGCGGCTCGCCAAAGCATACTGGGAACGCCTCCAAAATCCGGACGGCTCGTGGGGATATCGACCGGGACTATTCGGCACCGGGAGCATGACGGCTGCGGGGATTGCTTCCCTGGTGATAATCAACGGGCAGCTCCGGATGGTCAATGCGCAAGTGGAGGGGGAGCGAATTCTGTGTTGTCGGGCGGCTCCCCAGGAAGCGGACCGTATTCAACGCGCTTTGCAGTGGCTAGGTCGCGACGATGTGTTTTCGGTGAGTTATAACCCTGGTTTGCCGGGCGCTTGGTGGCTTTATTACATGTATGGTTTGGAGCGGGTAGGTCGTTTGACAAATCTCCGATTTATTGGTCGGCATGACTGGTTCCGGGCGGGAGCCGAACAATTACTCCGAGCCAAAGGGACATCGACCGATCGCTGGATAGGCCTAGGGCCGGATGAGACGAACGAATATATCGCTACCGCGTTTGCCTTAATGTTTTTGGCAAAGGGCCGTTGGCCTGTGCTCATGGCGAAGTTGCAGCATGGACCTGAAAGCCAGTGGAATGCCCATCGCAGTGACGTAGCGAATTTGACGAGCTTCGTGGAAAGACGGTGGCAGCGCGATTTAGTCTGGCAAATCATTTCGCTCGAAAAGGCCACGGTTGAGGATTTGTTAGAGGCGCCGGTCCTGTACTTTGTGGGTCAAGAGAATCCACTTCCTGAGTCGGCCGATGCCCAGCGGCAATGGGCGGCGAAACTCCGCGGGTACCTGGATCGAGGGGGATTTCTTCTGGCGGAAGCCAATTGTGGGGGGCAAGGATTTGACGAGGGTTTCCGGCAATTGCTGGAACTGATTTTCCCGGAGCCCGAGTATCGCCTTGGGCCGATTCCACTGGACCATCCGATCTGGCGTGCCGAATTGCCCGTACCGGCCCAGGGGGTAAGACCTCTGTGGGGGGTGGAATTTGGGTGTCGAACAGCGTTAGTTTATGTCCCCCCCTCGGACGAGGCGGAGGAGCCGCTGCCTTCGCTTTCCTGCCTTTGGGAGCTAGCGCGACCGATGCGGGGAGAGTCATACCCTCAAGCGGTCCAGGCGAAGATCGATGCGGCTTTAGCCCTTGGCGTAAACATCTTGGCCTATGCCACGAATCGTGAGTTAAAGTATAAGGAGCCCAGCGTGCGGCCTCCGGCGGAGCGCATCGCCACCGAGCAGATGCGACACCGTTTAGTACTAATCAATCTACGGCATGCCGGCGGATGCAGTACCGCCCCGATGGCTCTGGTAAATCTTGCCCAAGGACTGAGTGAAAAATTGCATTTGCCGGCATCAGCCGAGGCGGAGCTTCTGGATCTGACGGATCCATCGCTTTTCCAATTTCCGATTGTGTTTTTCCATGGACGGAACGCGTTTCACTTGACTCGGGCGGAGCGTGAGCGGCTGCGTGCTTACTTGGAGCGGGGCGGATCGATGCTGGCCAATGCCATCTGCTCAAGCTCGGCATTTTCCGAGGCTTTTCGCCGCGAAATGGCGGAACTATTTCCCGATCGTTCCTTGAAACCGATCGCGGAGAACGATCCGATCTTTTCTGGGCAATTTGGTGGATTCGATTTGAGGCAAGTTGTGCGTCGGGTACGAAGTGGCGGCCCTGCGAGGGGAGATAAACTGCTCCTGGTAAAAGGGCCGCCTGTGCTTGAGGGCTTAGAGATTGACGGGCGTTACGCAGTAATCTTCTCGCCGTGGGACCTTAGCTGTGCTCTTGAAGGACACCGTACCTTGCAGTGCGAGGGATACGGGCCGGTCGACGCACTTCGGATCGCCATCAATGCAGTGTTGTACTTTTTAAGTTACTAAAAGAGCGTTTTACGCGAGAATTTCTGGATTAACTGAGGAATTGCTTTGAATCTCAGAGTTACTTTTAACCTTAGGAACTACTTCGTGTGGCTCAACCATTTCTTACATTTTCTCTTCATTCTTCCATTTTCTCCTGACGGGCTTTGGCGTTTACGCGGAAGAAGTTTTCCTTTTTGCCTTTGGCCAAATTCAGGTTTCAGGTGGAGGAGTTCGAACTCTCGCTAGGGACGGAGTAGTGCCCCTCAAGCTCTCCGCGGGAGCTAAATTCAGGGGTTTAATTTGCTTGTCATTTGGTGAATTCGGCAGCGGGTTGAGCGATCTAACAGACGGTTGGGTGATGGGAGATTCAAGGGCGTTTCTCACGATGGGTAGGGAACCTCATGCGGCTTGAGCTATGAGACGTTCTAAATTGCAAGCCTTGGCAGATCGGGATTGGCCGTATGCCGTGTGGGCCCTCGCCATAGCCCTCATCTTCTGCACCCAGCGTCTGGATGATGATCTGTGGTATGATGAGCTCTACACGTTGGCGGTCTTCGTAAGTCGCCCTTGGAGTGAAATTGTCACGGATTATTCTGCCCCCAATAATCACATCTTCTACAGCTTGCTCCTCCGGGGCGTTTACCTGCTGTCGGATGAGCCCTTTGTGCTGCGAGCCGTTTCACTTGCTTTTACGTTCGGGACGCTACTTTTGGTCTTTTTTAGCGGGAGATATGTGGGGGGAAAAGCCGTCGCGGCTTTGTCCACCGTTTGGCTCGGGCTGACGCAGGTATTTATCACCCATACGATGGAAGTTCGAGGCTATAGTCTATCCATGCTATTGGCCGCCGGACTTGCCCTCCTTTGGATAAGCGAGCGAACAGGCCCAGAAACGAAAGGCTGGTGGCGACCCGGGCTGACCGTGGTTTTGAGCGCTTGTGCCATTTATACGGTCCCGACCAATGCCTTACTTACCTTCTCTTTGGGCATTGCAGCGATTATCAAGGGAGCGGTAACAGGTAAGACTTGGAGAGGGAGGCTGCGGGCCGTCGTTTGGTATGCAAGTCCGTGGGTGGTAGGAACGGCGATTGGCTTTCTTTTATATCTACCCGTCATGGATCAATTGAAGCTCGCCGCAAGCAGTACCCGACGGCTGGATTTTTATGCGAGCTTTTCGATCGCTTATCAGTTTTTTGATGCCGTTTTACGCGATTGGTGGCCCGTCGTGCCATTTGCCATTTTCGGGCTCATGCTGCCCCTAGCACGGGGGGCCTTTAGTGGGATGCCGGGCGAGTGGATACGCCGGGCACGAAGCGATGCAGGCTCGTTTCACTTATCGTCGAGTAGGGGCCCGGGCCAAGGCGTCCAACCGGGATTCTCTTCTAGTTCGTCGGACGATGTGGGGACGACGGTCGAACCGAATCCCGACGAGGGATCAAGCAACTTTTCTGTCGGCAGCGCGTACACTTGGCTGTGGATTGGTGGGGGGATTCTCGGGCCATTTGCTGTTGCGGGAGTGCTCGGGATCCACCCATTTGTCCGCAATTTCACGATAGCACTTCCTTTTGTTGCGATCGCCATCGGCACAGGTTTCTGGAATAGTATCGCGCTTCTTTTGAGATTGAGGGACCAGCTTTTGCGCACGGCTTGGGGAGAAGGGCTCTGGGGTGATCGAGATCGACCGGCTGATGAACCTGCAAAGTTATCTGGGAGCAAACCTCTACCCGGCAACAACCCCATACCTGGGAATAACGTGGCTTCAAAGAAGCCCCGGGGTTCCGGCATAGCCGGTAAAAAGCTGGCGTCCTCCAAAACGAAAACTCATAAAACGGATTTCGGCTCGCCTGTTTCGCACGAAAGTTTGTCGCACAAACGGCCAAAGTGTTTTTTTGCGATTTTGATTGCCGAAGCCTTGCTATGCCTTGTGGCGGTTCCAAGACTAATTACTTATCCGTTCCGATTATCGGCGGTACGTCAGGAGAGGTTTACCCAAGATGGTTACTACAACTATTACGCGGCGAATTATCGCCCTTCGGCTGTGGCCCGGTATTTGAAGTTATCGACAACGGTGAGGGCTGAACCCTACCGCATTGTATTCGCCAAATTGGACTATCTTCCCCTGCGATACTACTTGTCGCGTGAGGGAGTGCCTTTGGCAAATCCTGAAGAATCTCGTTTGGGGATTAGGTTCCCTATCACCTTCTGGATTGTGACACCCCCGAAACCGGACTTTACCTCGTTGGCACAAGAAACTGGAATACCGACAGAGCTCCTCCGTCAAGCAAAGTGGTACGGCGATTTCGGCTATTACAACTTGTATCGGCTGGAATTAAGGCCGAATGAGGAAGGTGCGGTAGGCCTCGGCGAAGACCAGCATCGATCCTCCAGAACGTAGCATATCTTGTACTTTGAAGCCACCAAAGACATGGTTCCGGACAATGTGCAGAGCGCATGCGGGAAGGTACGACCTCTACTAACCGATTGGGGTGTGTTCGAGTCCGGAGCTTCATCTCGGGAACTTCTGTTTCTTGCTCTGGCCTCGCTTTTTATCCGGACTTTCGTCTTGATTCTCCTTCCCTCAGGACTGCACAAAGACCCGGATATGTACCGGCACTTGGCAGAGAATCTTTTAATTACCGGGCAGTTTGGGTTCGGAGGGATTCCTACGGCTTTTCGGCCGCCTCTTTACGCCGTGCTGTTGGTACCCTGCGCCCTCACGGATCGTGGATGGTGGTGGGCTGTGGCTGCACTACATTTAACGCTGGGGGTGGCGACGGTAATTCTGACTTATTTTTTGGGAAGAATGTGGGGGCTGGGTCGCTGGGCATGGGTAGCAGGTTTTCTGGTCGGCTGTGATCCGATTCTCATGCACCAATCCACCCAGGTCATGACGGAGACACTAGCAACCATGCTCACGGCGGCGACTTTACTGGCCATAGGCCGGTGGGGTTTGCATCCTTCCGGCTGGAGTGCCTTTTGCCTCGGGGGATTTTTGGCACTTGCGGTTCTTGCCCGGGCGAATCTGCTGCCCTGGGCCATCCTTGTTGTTGTTTTGGTCCCGTGGGTTGGAGCGTACCGTTTCACCGGGGGCCAGTCCACCGAACCCGGGGTGGGTGACAATCCGGTTTCCAAAAGGCCGAGGTGTACTGACGCCAACGAATCGCGGGTTGCCGCTGTGCTCACTTGCTTCACCGCTGCGGCACTTGGGTTGCTAGTGGTCGCGGCCCCGTGGTGGGTCAGAAATTGGCTGGTTTTCGGCAGGCCTATCTTGGCGACAACTCATGGCGGGTTCACGTTCTTTTTGGCCAACAACGACGAGTTTTACGACTTCTTGTTTGGGGGAACCTCGCCAGATATTTTAGTGTGGAATGCAGATCAATTTAATGACAATTGGGTGAGTCAACATCCGCGGAATGTCCCGCAGGATGAGCTTGTCAATGATCGTGAAGCTTATCGAGCGGCTTGGTTGGTTATCAGTGCCCGGCCTTGGGACTTCGTTCGCTCGTGTTTCATCAGAATGGGCTGGTTTTGGGCGATACTTCCGCACCAATTGTCGCCCGAAGAGGGGGGGATGATCCGAATTGCAAAATGGGGTGTTGCCGCCTTCTACGCTGTTGAGTTTTTCTTGGCAATTTTGGGCTTTTGGGTTATATGGAGAAGTGTCGCTCGGAGTGGCTCGATGTTTCCCCCGGGATTATGGGCCGGATTGTTGCTAGCAGTCGTGCTTACCGGCGTTCACGCCGTTTACTGGAGCAATATGCGAATGAGATCGCCGTTGGTTCCCACCATAGCCCTCCTGGCGACCATGGGTTTGCGAATGGCTTTGGTCGTTAGCTGGCCAAAGGTTTGTGCCTTCTGTTCCTCCTCTTCGAGGAAATGACGTCCGGTAGCATCTTCAGCCGCTTCTTCCCACGGAGGGCCGCTTCTGCGCGAGGAAATGACCAGATCCCCAGTCCCCATCGCACACCTGAGACGGGCCGGCCCTCCTGCGCGAGGAAATGACGGGGTGATGGTGGTAGCACCCGTTTACGAAATCGGCCGGCCCTCCTGCGCGAGGAAATGACCCACGTGATGACGCTGCCGCTAGCCGCTGTCACGGCCGGCCCTCCTGCGCGAGGAAATGACGGGGTGATGGTGGTAGCACCCGTTTAGCGACAGCAG
>Ga0209721_1000614_pt1 | contig 30698 bp, 30 predicted proteins | sample TshhotsprinmetaG_FD_184139 | JGI IMG/M metagenome (GOLD analysis project Ga0209721, IMG submission 184139) | Hot spring microbial communities from South Africa to study Microbial Dark Matter (Phase II) - Tshipise hot spring metaG (SPAdes)... | ecosystem: Environmental > Aquatic > Thermal springs...
TCTCCGGGTTATCCTTCGGGGTCTTCACCCGGGAGAAGTATCTCTGTATGCCTAAACTGCCAGCAGCTCTCTCAAACTCCCAGGCAAACTCACTCCCGTTATCTGTCAGAAGATTTTCGATAGGCAGGTCGGTGAGATAGCGTAGCCTGTATAGGAAGTCTGCAGCCGACCTTGAGCTTTTGTTCCTGTACATCCGGCATAAGCTAGTTTGCTAGCATGGTCTACGGCAGTCAGGATATATCTTTTGACATTATCCCAGTAGATAACGATGGTATCGAGCTGAAGGTGGAGATCGCTTCTCCATATTCTTGTTCATAAAGGACTTTTAGCTTTCTTTTCCCATAGTGAGGATGTTTCGTCCTTAACCCTCTTATCCTGTCTTCCTGGGTGAGAGTAACTTGCCACTTTCTCTTATGGTGAGGGGTTTTAGATTGGTCATGAAGGCTACGGACATCGTATTTAGAGTCCTGGAAGCATCTTAACCACTTATGGAAGGCCTTTCTGGAGATGCCGAAGTGCTGGGCGGTGAGAGTAGCATTTTCCCTTCCTACCGTATGGTAGAACACCATCCATTCCACTCTCAACATGTATCTCAGCCTCCGCACCCAAAACCGAGACACTCATCACCTAGAACGTCAAACGAAGCCAGTGCTATAATTCCACCAATGAAACTATCCGAGTTAGGAGAATTCGGACTGATTAACCTCATACGCAACACTAGCGCCAGGTACCAAAATCCCAAATGCACGCCGTGGCAGCAAGTCTTAATAGGCATCGGTGACGATGCCGCTGCCTGGAAGGGAAGTAATCGCATACAATTAGCTACAACAGATACGTTAGTCCAAGACATACATTTTGACCTACGTACCATTAGTTGGGAAGAATTAGGGTGGAAAGCGTTGGCAGTCAATCTGAGCGACATAGCTGCTATGGGAGGTATTCCCAAATATGCCTTGGTAGCACTGTCATTGCCTGGTGAACTAGAGGTCACAGACTTCTCCAAGTTTATCAATAGTATGATGCATTTGGCTGCAGAATTTGGGATAGCCATCGTTGGAGGTAACATAACTGCTGCACCCAATGTAGTTATCACCATAACAATCATAGGTTGTTCCAAAGGCAAAGCGATACTTAAGAGATCAACCGCCTCTCCTGGTGAGCAAATAGCTGTCACAGGGTATCTGGGATTATCAGCAGCCGGTCTGGAGATGCTCAAAGGAAAAACTATCTCAAATCCTGAGGTAGCCAGCATCTTGAGACAAGCCCATCTTAAGCCCGTGCCCAGAGTAAAGGAAGGACAAATTCTAATCCAACAAGGAATTAGAACTGCTATAGATATAAGCGATGGACTTGCTGCTGATCTTGACCACATATGCGAATCCAGTAAAGTCTATGCTAGGATAAACATAGAGCAAGTACCGATACATCCAGCAGTGAGAGCAAATTTTCCTAACTATCAAGAGTTAGCTTTATGTGGCGGTGAGGACTATGAGCTTTTATTTACTGGTGATGAGGCTTGTATTGCCCGAGCTAAGCACGCCTTAAACTGCCCGGTGACTGTCATTGGTAATATTACAGAAGAAAAACTGCCAACACGAGTAGCTGTGGTAGACAACAAAGGAAATATCATCCCTTACAAAAAGGGTGGATGGGAACACTTCAAAACAAATACCAGAAGTCTTGCGTCTTGGGAAAGCTCTTGATAAATTTGATTTTGAGTTAATCGATTCCCACGGAAGTCTTGCTATTTTCCTGGGCAGTTTAAAATGAAGACTTTGAAGTTAAATTCACAGAGCCCTGAGCAAACTCAGCTTCTGGGAAGTTATCTCGGGGAGCTAGTTCGAAAGGCTGATGTGTTCCTTCTCACTGGTGAGTTGGGAACAGGTAAAACTTGCCTTGTTCAAGGCATCGCTCGTGGACTAGGCGTGAAAGAATATGCCTTTAGCCCGTCTTTTGTCATCCTCAGAGAGTATCACGGACGGCTTCCCTTATATCACATTGATTTTTATCGTTTGGATCACGTTGAAGAAATCGCTGACCTGGGGCTAGGGGAATACTTCTATGGTGATGGAGTTTGTGTAGTTGAGTGGGCAGAAAAAGGTTTGTCTGTATTGCCACAGAATAATTTACTTGTTACCATCCACTACGTTCCAAACTCCCAGACAGGACGGGCTATTTACCTAAAACCTCAAGGTCGGCGCTACTGTAAACTGTTAGAACAACTCCAAAAGAAAAAGGGATTATGGACCTAAGACATAGCTTTGAAGACATTTATGCATTTTGCAGGAGTTACCCAGGGTTTAGAGCCTAGACATGGAATTAGCTATAGACACTTCATCAAACATAGTTGGCATCGCATTGGCGAATAGAGGTGAGGTATTGGCTTCACTAACTTGGCAAACGACGCACAACCATACAGTAGAACTGCTGCCGAACTTGATTGCTCTACTGCAACAAAATAGAGTTGAGCTAAAGGCTATCGAGGTAATTATTGTAGCTAAAGGTCCAGGAAGTTTTAATGGACTCCGGGTAGGCATAAGCACTGCTAAAGGTCTTGCTTTTGCTCTAAATATCCCTTTGCTTGGTATAAGCACATTAGAAGCTGAAGCTTATTCCTTCGCCTTCACTAGATTGCCTTTGCGCCCCATTCATAAGGTTGGTCACAAGGAGATAGCTACTGCCCTTTACCGACAAAAAGATTACGACTGGCAATGCTTAGAGGCAGAAAACCTAACCACAGTTGAATCCGTGTGCCGTCGCATCAGGCAAAAACCCCTTTTTTGTGGTGAAATCCCCACCGAAATCGCAAACAAAATACAACAAAATTTAGGCAAGCAGGCTTTAATTGCTCAAAACAGTAACCTGTCCCGAGCTAGTTCTCTAGCTATACTAGGTTGGCAAAAACTAAACAAAGGAGAGCGAGACGATCCAGTAACTCTCCAGCCGTTATATCTTCGCCCACCTCACATCACGAAACCAAGAGAGAAGACACCGTTCTTCTTCACCAAGGAGGCGCGACAGAGACAAGAAAATGGAAATGCCCAGATTAGATGTTGAGTACACCGCAAGGTTTTGTTTTGCCTGTAGTCAGGAGAACCCTATAGGACTAAAGCTTAAACCTGTTTACGATGGGGAAAAAGTTACTGCGGAGTTCATACCTGGCAGGTTCCACCAAGGTTGGGATAATGTAATTCACGGTGGTATTCTTTATACTCTTCTTGATGAGGTCACTGCTTACGCCATACTCTGTCATGGAATTGAGCTGGGCGTTACGGCTAAGAGCGAGATAAGATTTAGGCAAGTAGCAACCGTCAATGAGCCTATCCATGCCTCTGCATGGGTCACCAAATTGACGAAACGGTTGGTGGAAACCAAAGGCGTACTGACGTTCAAGGATAATACAGTCATAGCCGAAGGCGATTTTCTGTTCTACGTCTGGAGACGCTCGAAAAGGGCTGTCATCTGGGACATGGACGGGGTTATTTCCGATTCCTATCCTTTCCATCTCGCTGCCTGGCAAGAAACCTTCGCCAAAAGAGGAATAAGCTTTGCCAAGGAAGATTTTACCAAGCTTTTCGGTACTAGAAATGACTTCATCGTCAAAAGCGTTATGGGCACACAAGTCTCAAAAGAAGATATCAAGAATATAGTGCAAGAGAAGGAAGAAACTTTTCGGAAGAAGGCCACCGGAAACATTAAGCCATTTCCTGGTGCATTAAAACTGCTGAATGCCATAAAAAGGGGAAATTTCAAACTGGGCTTAGCTTCCTCAGCACCCAAGGAAAATGTCGAATTGGTCATCTCTGAGCTCGGTTTGGAAGGAGTCTTTGACTGTATTGTCTTTGGTCAAGAAGTAACCGAAAGTAAACCAAGCCCTCAAATATATTTATTGGCTGCTCAGAAATTAGAGGTAGCACCTAGCGATTGTATGGTGATCGAGGATTCTCCATTCGGAGTTAAAGCAGCCAAAATGGCTGGTATGAAATGTTTAGCTGTAACCAATACACACCCACAGGAAGAATTTCAAGAGGCTGACACAGTAGTTGACTCATTAGAAAATGTGGATTTAATCACCCTGCTCATCAGGACTTAGAGCCCGTGAAAACCTTGCGAATCCTGTGGGAAATCCCTTAAATTTATACGGAGTTAGCCTAGAGAGGAGTTAATCGGAAATGGAGAGAAGTTTAGTTCTTATCAAACCTGATGCCATACAACGGGGATTGGCTGGCGAAATCATTTCCCGCTTGGAGAAGAAGGGGCTTAAAATCGTGGCTATGAAAATGTTGCATATGGATAAAAATTTGGCTCAGCGCCACTACGCAATTCATAAGGGAAAAGCTTTCTTCGACGACTTAGTTAATTTCATCACTTCCAGTCCAATCATCGCTATAGTCTTTGAAGGTAAAAACGCTGTGGAAATAATACGCCGTACCATGGGAGAAACTGACCCAGCCAAAGCCCAGAGCAGTACCATCAGAGGCGATTTGGGCATTGATATTGCTCATAACTTGGTGCACGGCTCCGACTCATTGGAAAATGCTGTAAAAGAGATAGCCCTATTCTTCTCAGCCCAGGAAATCTTTAGCTACGACCGTGATATAGATAAATGGATCTACTAAAGCCGCTAGTATTCCAAAGCCGCACGAACAAGAGCAGAGCATGTTTTTATAGAGCATTATTGAATTCTAATTACAGGGATCGCCTTCTTCCATAACCTATCTAGTTGATAGTAATCTCGTTCGAATGGGGCAAATATATGGACAATAACCGAGCCAAAATCAACAAGCATCCAACCTGAATCAGGAGTGCCTTCGCTATGATGGGGCACTACGCCTTTACTGCTTAACGCCTCCTCAATACCCCGCCAGATAGCTTCGATATGCCTCTTGGTATCACCAGTGCAGATAACGAAATAATCCGCAAAAGAGCACAGAGCCTTCACATCCAGCATAGCGATATCACGGGCTTGCTTCTCAGAAGCAAGTTCGGTAGCTAATCGTGCTATCTCCTCGGCTTCCAGAAAAGTTCTGACCTCCCTGCACAATTATACCACTCAGGATAACATTTGACTACGAGTTGTCTTGCCCTGTATATTTTGAGAATAGCTTACCTTGTGTCTGGTTTTTACGAACCTGTGTACGGTCATAAGTCTGAAATTTTTCAGTTTATGTTGTATTTGCTATAATTGAAGCACGGAAAAAGATATGCAAACAAAGTGGTGGCGCAGCGGCTTCTTTCACCTACTGCTTCTGGCAGTGGTAGCAGCCCTCATACTTACACGCGTTATGGCTGGAACAGGACCAGAGGAAGTAAGCCTGCCCAAATTCGTTGAAATAGCTAAACAAGGGCAAATTGACACTATTAAGCAAAGCGGCGATACCGTTCAAGGTTTGAAAGATGACAAGGTTGTAACTACAACATTGTTTGACGGTACAACTTATGAGTTAGTTCAGTTTCTTGAAAACGAAGGTGTGGTCTTAGGAGGGGAAGGAATAGATTTCCGTGTTGAACACAAAGGTTATGATTGGGGCTCGATAGCGCTAAACATAATCCTGCCTATCTTAGTACTTGGGGTGGTGCTTTACTTCCTGTTCTTCCGTGCTGCCCGTGGTGCAGGTACGCAAGCCTTCAACTTCAGCAAAAGCCGTGCTCGCTTAACCCTTGATAAGAGACCTGACATCACTTTTGCTGATGTCGCTGGTGCGGACGAAGCCAAAGAAGAAGTACAGGAAATAGTGGAGTTTCTCAAAGCTCCTCAGAAATTCCAAGCACTAGGCGGTCGTGTACCCCGGGGAATACTCTTAGTAGGACCACCGGGAACTGGTAAGACTTTGCTAGCTAAAGCTATAGCCGGAGAAGCCAGAGTGCCTTTCTACTCTATCAGCGGTAGCGAATTTGTGGAGATGTTTGTAGGAGTTGGCGCCGCCAGAGTTAGGGACCTATTTGACCAAGCCAAGCGTAATGCCCCCTGCCTAATATTTATTGATGAAATTGATGCTGTAGGACGACATCGCGGTGCTGGCATAGGTGGAGGGCATGACGAAAGAGAACAGACCCTCAACCAGATTTTGGCTGAGATGGATGGCTTTGATACCAATGCCAACGTCATCGTCATGGCTGCCACGAATCGCCCCGATATCCTTGACCCGGCGCTCCTCCGTCCTGGTCGGTTCGACCGCCATGTGGTCATTGACCTGCCAGACATAAAAGGTCGGAAGGCCATCCTTGAAGTACACGCCAGAGGTAAACCGTTAGCTAAGAATGTCAACCTTGAAACAATAGCCAGAGAAACCCCGGGATTTAGCGGTGCTGACTTGGCTAATCTGATCAATGAAGCCGCTATTCTGGCAGCGCGGCGTAATCGCAAAGAAATCACGTTGAAAGACCTTGAAGAAGCTGCCGACCGGGTTATGCTTGGTCCAGAAAGAAAAAGTCGTGTACTGAGCCGCAAAGAAAAAGAATTAACCGCTTACCACGAAAGTGGCCATGCTCTTACTGCTAAGATGCTACCCAATGCTGACCCCGTGCATAAGATTTCTATTGTCGCCCGAGGAATAGTGGGAGGCTGGACACGCTTACTACCAACTGAGGACCGCCACCTATGGACCAAGGCTCAGCTTGACGACAAATTGGCAGTGCTTCTGGGTGGACGTGCTGCAGAAGAGATTGCCTTTGGAGAGATGACTACCGGTGCTCAAAGCGACCTAGAAGAGGCAACGAAACTAGCCCGAAAAATGGTCACCGAGTACGGTATGAGTGAAAAACTGGGTCCAAGAACCTTCGGGCAGAGACAGGAGCTTATCTTTCTTGGTCGCGAGATCACCGAGCACCCAGATTATAGTGACAAAACAGCCGAGGAAATAGATGAGGAAGTGCGCAATATCATCCAGCGGGCTTACGATACTGCTAAACGAATCCTGACCACCAATAAGGAAAAACTAAAGCAACTAGCTGAAGAGCTTGTGGCTCGCGAAACGTTGGATGAACCTGAACTCAACAAGCTACTGGAGGGATTGACACCACAACCAGCCTCAAGCTAGCCCAAAAAGCGCAGAGCGAATCGAAGGTTCACTTCCTGGTTTTACTTTAGCAAGCCAAGACGACTGGTTTCCTTGGCAACGATATCTTCATCCAGCTTGGCAAATAACGGCGCTGGTTTACGCAGTTTTTGCCCTGGAGGTAAAAATTGAATTTTCCAACCGACTTCTCTCACACTGCCATCAAACCCCAAGAAAGAATGAAGTTTTTCGGAGCTAAATGGAAGGAATGGGTAGAAAATGGTTTTCAATGCCGTCAGCACAGACAGAACAGTATAAATTGACTTCGCCGAACTCACCCGGTCTGTTTTTATTGTCTTCCACGGAGCTTGTTCATCAAGATACCGATTAGCCTCCTGAGCTAGTGACATAGCTTGTTTAACAGCCTCTTTAAACTGGCAACGATAAAGTAGCTTATCAACATTATCTAACGTAACCCTAGACTCATGAAGTAAGCTCTGGCTACGTTCATTTAGTTCACCAATGTCCGGTACAATTCCATCAAAATTGCGGTAAGCAAAGACGAGGGCGCGATGAGCTAAATTGCCATAGGTAGCCACCAACTCATTATTATTACGGCGGAGGAATTCTTGCCAAGAAAAATCGCTGTCCCCGTTCTCAGGCATATTCATTGCCAACACATATCGCAAAGGGTCTGGCTCATACTGCTCCAAATAATCCGGAAGCCAAATTGCCCAACCACGGCTAGTAGAAAGCTTTTTGCCTTCAATAGTCAAGAATTCGTTGGCGGGAACATCATAAGGAAGATTAAGACCGCCATAACCCATCAACATCGCTGGCCAGATGATGGTATGGAAAAATATATTATCCTTGCCAATAAAATAAAAACTCTTGGCATCGCCCTGCCAGAAAGTTTTCCAAGCATTATCATCCCCCTGCAGCCTTGCCCATTCTTTGCTTGCCGATAAATAGCCTATGACCGCCTCAAACCATACATAAATGCGTTTGCGCTCAAAGCCAGGTTGCGGTACAATAACGCCCCATTCCAGATCACGAGTAATGGCTCTGTCCTTTAATCCCTCGTTCAGAAATTTCCACGTTGTACTGAGTACATGATGCCGCCAATGCCTCTGCTCCTTTACCCACGCAGTTAACTTATCTTGAAAAGATGAAAGCCTCAAAAAGAAATGCTCCGAAGATTCAAAGCGAGGCGAACTAGAACAGAGACGGCACCGAAGATCCTTGAGTTCCCAGGGATTCAAAGGTTTACCACATTCATCACACTCATCACCCCTCGCTTTTGTAGAACTGCAGTTAGGACAAGTACCTTCCAAATACCGGTCGGGGAGAAACCTCTGGCACTTAGGGCAATAGGCTTGAAGCATCCTGTCTTTGTATACATAGCCATTGTTAAGTAAAGTGAGAAATATATCATGAGCAACCTGAGTGTGATTTGGAGTGCCTGTAGTGGTAAATAAATCAAAGGAGATGCCCATCTTTTCCCAGCAGTCAATGAATTGCTTATGATACTTGGCTACTACTGCCTGTGGTGTAGTAGATTCTTGCTCAGCCCGAATTGTGATAGGAGCTCCATGCTGATCGCTCCCGGAAACCATCAGTACCCTGTTACCCTTAAGACGGTGATAGCGGCTAAAAATATCGGCGGGCAAGTAAGCACCAGCGATATGCCCTAAGTGCAGAGGACCATTGGCATAAGGCCAGGCAACACCAATGAAAATGTTTTCGCTCAAATACTTCCCCTAAAAGTCAGACTATTGTAACTCATAAATTCTCCGCAAAAAACTCCAGACTTTTGAGGATAAACTGACTGCCTCGTTTCACTTACCTGAAACGAGGTATTCAGGTGACGATTCAAAGGACTGCCAACGTTTATCCCTTGGACATGAATGTGGCTATTCGCCTTCCCTTCTCCGTTCTGTAGAACACATAGCCACGGCTATCGCAGCAATCAATGCACAAACGTTGTTCTCTATCGCCTTTCTCTTCAATCAAGAGATAACGTTCTCCATATTTAAAAGTACGATGGCAACCGTCACACTCTACTTTTCCTACAACGATACAACCGCGGCGCATTTCTGGATTAATCCCGAAAAAACTAGATAACTTCTTTTTTGATCCTTTTGGATCCGATTTTAAAATTTAACCAGTTACCACGAAAATCGCAAGATTTTCACAAAGGGTTTTGACTCTTCTCTTGAAATTTTAGCCAGGCTCGAGTTTTGCCTTCGATAACAAGGCTAAACTCTCCTCTGGGTTCAGTAAAGTACTCCCTAGCTTCGCTCACTCTGCCCCGGAAAATCTCTTCGTGAACCTTGGTCAGCTCACGACATACGCATAGTCTTCTATTTCCGAGCACTTCTTCGATATCACCCAACGCTTCTTGGAGGCGCTGAGGTGTTTCGAAAACCACTATAGTTCTTGGTTCATCCGCTATTGAACTGAGGAGACGTCGTCTTCGCCCTTTGCGTCGAGGCAAAAAACCAACATACAAAAATTGGTCAGTCGGCAAACCAGACACCACCAGGGCGGCGAGCACTGCTGAAGCACCAGGAATCGGCACCACAGAAATCCCATGTTCAATAGCTGCAACGATAAGCTCGTAACCAGGATCACTGAGCCCAGGTGTGCCCGCTTCTGAAACCAACGCCAAGTCTTCTTTCTTGAGATAATCCAATAAATAGTTAAGTTTAGCCTTTTTACTATGTTCATGATAACTAATCAAAGGGGTTTTTATATTGTAGGCATTAAGCAAGCGGCGTGTAGTGCGAGTATCCTCAGCAGCAATAAGTCTTACTCTTTTTAAAACACATAGGGCACGTAGGGAAATATCTTCTAGGTTGCCAATAGGAGTAGCAACGACATATAGAACAGGCATGACTTCAGAATTATACTTGATAGCTACGATTTTATCTACGAGTTGCCTTGACTTTAGACCGCCATGCTTGTATATTTTGTGGCAATTTCTACCAAGTAGGGGAAAATGCCTCACTTCAAGCTCAAGGAATTGGAACGCGCTTATGGATTTGATGAGGTTGCGCTTGTTCCTGGAGACGTAACCATTAACCCTGACCAGACCAACATAGAATTCGCCCTCGGGGGGTATACTTTTTCCATTCCCATCCTAGCCTCAGCTATGGATGCCATTGTTGACCCTGCCTTTGCTATCAAATTTGGCAAGCTTGGCGGGCTAGCTGTACTCAATCTAGAAGGCATACAGACAAGGTACGAAAACCCCGACGAGATTCTAGAGCAAATTGCCAAAACGCCTGAACAAGAGGTTACTTCTCTGCTGCAAAAAATCTACTCCGAACCTATCAAGGAAAAACTCGTTAGCCGACGCATTCAAGAAATAAAACAAGGCGGTGCTGTCTGTGCTATATCTGTAACTCCAGCCAATACCAAACGCTTGGCTCCTATCGCCAAAGATGCTGGGATGGATATACTAGTGGTGCAATCTACTGTCACGACCGCCAGACATATTTCCAAGAGCTATCGGGGGCTTATCCTGCCCGAATTATGTCAACAGATGTCTTTGCCTATCATCGTAGGCAACTGCTGCACCTACAGCGCAGCATTAGAGCTCATGAGAACAGGGATTGATGGTATCTTGGTTGGTGTCGGACCTGGAGCCGCCTGTACCACCCGAGAAGTCATCGGCGTAGGGGTTCCTCAAATAACTGCCACTCTGAGTTGTGCTGCTGCCCGGGAGGCGTACCTCAAAGAAAGTGGTAAATATGTAGCAGTGATAACCGATGGCGGTATTCGCACTGGTGGCGACTTGTGCAAAGCCTTTGCTGCTGGCGCCAATGCGGTAATGATCGGCTCGCCATTGGCACAAGCCATAGAAGCACCAGGTAGAGGCTATCACTGGGGTATGTCCCACTCCCACCCCACGTTGCCCAGAGGGACACGTGTTAGTGTTGGCACTACAGCGTCGCTAGAGCAAATCCTTTTCGGTCCGACCTCCGTTACCAATGGCACTCAGAACCTGATTGGCGCTCTCCGTACAGGGATGGGAGTGTGCAGTGCTCGCACCATCAAAGAAATGCACAAAGTCAAGATGGTCATTGCTCCCTCAATAAAGACGGAAGGGAAATACTTCCAAGCAATTCAGAATATCCCTTGAGCTTGTACAAACGCCGAGAGACAAAACCAAATACCAAAGCCAACTAGAATAAGTGCACAAACTGTGAATACAACCTTTTGCACCTTCGGCGTCCACCATCTCCTTGACTCAAATGTACTCACAGAAATAAATTCACACCAAGCCAGATCGCAGCACCAATGTATCAAAACAAATGACACGATACCAAGAAGCCCGAAGGTGGCAGCTGTGTTAATCGTAATACTGCTTGCTCTTCCATCACCAACAACTAGATTTGTACCCACAAATATCCACCACATGTAGAAACCAGGGTTCGCACCTGTAAGTACAATACCAGTAACCAAAGAGCTATTTGGTAATCCGCTTACTTGCCCGGGCATGTTGCCACCGGCGCGAAACATCCGGAAACCTAGATAGACGAGCATCAAGCCGCCAGCAATGCGAATCACTTCCACAACGTAGGGAAGATTAATTAGATGACCAAATCCCAGATAGATTGCAGCTATAAGCGGTATCTCAATAACAGCATGTCCCACGGCAATCTTGGCACCAGCATGCTTGTCGCTGCAGCCTTTAGCTATCGTGGCAGCAGTCATCGGACCTGGCAGCATAACACCGGTAAGAGAAATTCCCGCCGCTGACAATAAAAATAGGCTCAGATTCGGCTCCATTATTTGGCTTTGAGTAAAGCTAGTTTAAGTTAGTCCTCTCCTTCATCTTCTTCACTAGCCGGAAGCCTATACTGAGGAAGTATTGCGCTTGCTTTAGTGTGGCGACTCTTCCTTCTTTTGGGCAATTCATTAATCATCTTCCTTAGATGAATCAATGCCTCGGCTGATTGAGCTGAAGGAGCTACTATTCCGTCTATCCCGGCTTGCCACAAACTGGTCAGCTCAGCTTTCACGACCAGGGAGGGCAAGACCATAATAGCTGGCTTTTCCAAAAGTTCCACAAGTCTGCGGCAGATTAGCAAATGCTCCACAGCAACAAAAGGATCATCTGCTCTGCTGCTAATAAATACGCCATCCACTTCAAGACCATTAATGGCTCTCACAAAACCCTGCTCCAAAGAAGGCTCTATCATCAGAAACCTGCCGACCTTTTCGCTCTGCAATATTGTGGCGCGCGCCTTGATATCAAAGACCACAAAGTCACACCCTAAGCTCGTGAGCTCAGCTATTTTCTCCTCGCTCAGTCCCTTGACAAACACTCCCAGAGGGACATCTCCTAGTGTTTCCATGATTTGCTTGAGATTCTTGACGCTCGAACCCTCACTTAATATCAAGCCGGCATCAGCGTTGGCATCAACTGCGATTCTGGCTTCCTTGACCTCCATCCCCGAGAGCCTTGCAACTAGCAACATCGTGGGACTCTTCGATTCCAAGGCTGACGCACGAAAACCTATAGGTGCCGCTGAAGACTCCAAGAGACTCTGTAACTTATCTACAAATTTGCTCATGTCACCACAGTCCAACCTAAAAAATTGCCAGACTCTTTTGGAAATCTAGCGTAAGCCAAGCTGAATTTAGGCGGCCTTCTCAAGAAAATACCAATACTACCTTGCCGTTCTTTAGCCAGCGGTCGGATTCGAACCGACGACCGACGGTTTACGAAACCGCTGCTCTGCCCCTGAGCTACGCTGGCATTGCGGCTAGATTTTATCTCTTATTCACGTATATGTCTATTTTGGCGCTCCAGAGACAACCTTTGGCATAAATAGCATACAGCAATCAAACAGGTGCACGTCTGTCAACTCCAACCCCGGGATTGAGCAATTGCTTTTAACCATATCTTAGGCTTTCTCTCATAAACAATTGAGTTTTTTGTTGCCGATTAATGAGTTGGTACTTTTGTTCACTCTAAAGCCCTATTGACTCCAAGGTAACCATTGTGTAACATTGCCAGCTCGCTATTCAAGTTTTCGTATTGGTGATACACATGAAGATTTTCAAGGTGCCTGAATTCCTCCGTATTGAGAGCCGAACGGTCAGATACACTTTCTATGCCTTATTCTGGATAATAGTCGCCGATGGCTTGATAACCCAGTTTCTCGTAAAAGGTGGGCATGGCGTAGAAGCAAATCCTTTCTTGAAAGCTTGGGTGAGCCAAGAGTCGTTTTTGGCTCTTAAAGTAGCAGCAGCATTTTTAGCCACGTTACTTTTGTGGATTAAATACAAGGCACAACCCAGACTCGTATATACAATTACTTTGATATTTTTGGCGTTCTACACAGCCGTCGTTTTCTGGAACCTCTCTGTATTTTTCTTTGCTAGCTGACTGCTTATAATAAGGACGCTGCAAACAAACAATCGTCAAAAGAACACCGATTCCTGTCATGAATAGCATTCATCTCAACCTTAGCTGCCACAAAATACATACAAACCTGAGCTAGTTTGGGTATCTCAACTTTGCTTGGATGCCAATCTATCCTAACCGAGCCGAGCTACGCAGACCTCGCCATTCTCTATGACCACCATCATCACCCTTCGGCAGTTGGGACAGGTCAGTGGTCCACTGTAGTTGACTTGCGATGGCTGTAACGGGATGCTTTTCCCACAACCGAGGCAGATTAACCCTGGAGCGTTTTGTCGGCTGCTTGCTTGATGCTGTCGCTTGTGATTGGCTAGCTGCTCTATAGTCTCAAACTCGATTCCGCAGATGACGCACTTGTAACGCACTCTTGTGATTTTAGTATGAAATGTGCCAAATGTCCAAATTGACTAACAGTTCAATTGCTCAAGTTCTTCCTCAGCGAAGCGCATCACTCGCGTCAGTCCGTTGGCCCCGATTTTCACCACATACCAGAAACGAAACACGTCCTTAACAGGTTCTTTATCCACGACACCGATGTAACCTCGATACGGAGAGGAAGAATTGATGTTGATCCTAACTTTACTGCCCTTCTTGAACTTTGGAGCTCTTATGCCATACCCTCGCGTAAGGTCGTACTCTCTTCGTTTAATTGGGTCAGCTAGGATAGCATAAGCCTCGTTTAGCTCTTGCATTTTCCTGTGGGCCTCCTCGCCTTTCCCATTCATATCCGGATGATATTGAAAAGCAAGTCTACGATACGCCTTTTTTAATTCTTCGGCACTGGCATCCGGCTCTACCCCTAACACCCTGTAAAAATCCTGTTCAGTTTGCCTTCCGTACACAATTGCTCCCATATGAACTATTATACAACTATCCTAGTAGTGGTCAATAGCCCTTTCGTACCATTTCGATAAGAATTTTGTACTATGTTTAGGCTATTTCGTACTATGTTAAGCCATGATATGCATACCACGGCATACTCGAAAGCTTAAAAACAAGAACCTTTGTTTTGGTACGGCAGAGTAATGCTCAAGTTTCTATTTTTCTACTACTCAGGCTGTGAGAGATACATTGCTACTCTCACCTCAACATACCTTGGATAGCATGGCCTGGGCTGTCTGAGAGTATAATTATCGCTGGTAGCTGAGTCCTCCCATGATTCTCAGAGAAATCTACGTTAAACATATCTTGTCCAAATCGAAAGTCTTCGATTATGCGCTTAATCCCTATGTTGGATGTCAGCATGGGTGCACCTACTGTTACGCTCGTTTTATAAAGAGGTTTACTGGACATACGGAGCTGTGGGGCGAGTTTGTTGACATCAAAATTAATGCCCCGGCTCTATTAAAAAGCGAGCTAGCCAAGATGCCGACCGGTAGGGTATGGGTGAGTGGAGTATGTGATCCCTATCAACCACTGGAGGAGAAATATAAACTGACGAGAATGTGCCTTGAACTACTATCTGAACGTGACTGGCCTGTCACCATCCAGACGAAATCTCCGCTTGTGCTGCGTGATATAGACCTTTTGAGGAGAAGCAACAAAGTCGAGGTTGGATTTTCAATCGCAACTGCTGATAACGAGATAAGAAAATTGTTTGAACCAAATGCCCCACCTATCCAGGAAAGGCTTAGGGCGTTGGAGGAACTTCGTCTGGCTGGCATCAAAACCTTTACCATGATTGCCCCAATGCTTCCTGGAGCTGAACGCTTGCCTGATGCTCTTAAAGGAAAGATAGACTACGGCTTGATTGACAAGATGAACTACCACTATGGCGACTGGGTGTACAAGAAACACAATCTGGAAAGTGCTATGGACTACGGCTTCTTCTCCGTAAAAAGCAGGGAGCTCGCTTGTGCTTTTCAAAAACAGGGCGTTGAGTGCCAAGTGCTCTTTTGACGGTGCGTTGGCAAGTTCGTGATTTGTTACTACAGGTCATGCCGAGAATGCTGAAGCTATTTTTGTGGCTTGCTTCGCACGGTGTCGCTTTTTGGCTGCTCGACTGGATCGGCGGCGATACAATGAGCAACCTTCGAGCCAAGCTGTCCCACACCTTTCAAAGCCTTTGTAGCCGCCTAGTTCAAATTGATGTTCCTCTTCAGGATGTTTCCCAGACCCCGGTTCACAGCTTTGCTGACGAAGTGACCCTCGTCGCCAAGCTCCCTTCACTATGGCCAGCAGAAAACAGAAGCTGTTGTTTCCCTCTATACGATTGCTTCAAGATTGGTGTTATGACTTATCGAAGTCTGCGTCAAGAACAAAGCAAGGGAGAGCGCATACCCTCTCTTATTGTTGTTTTTCGCGTGCTCAGGTTCTGCACGTGTAGAGGCTGAGAATTTAGAGAAGCAAATCGTTAGTGAACGAATCACTGATGCTCGGCGTTTGCCACTGGCAATTAGCTTTGGCATAGTCGAAAGCCTCTTCAACGGTCACATCTGCACCGCCGGGAAGATTATCGTATTTGTCAGCTTGGCTTTGTAACATTCCCTGGTCAACGAAATAATAAGTAAACTGCCCATTTTGCCATACCTCACTTTCTAGGGACGTACCGCTTTCGGAGCAAGCCATATTGATAATCCTTCCCGGTGCCTTCAGGTCAGTCATACCACCAGCCAGGCAGCTATCAAAAATGAAGACGATCCTCGTGGTCTTGAACTCCGCGAACCAGTCCCTTAGTTGCCCATCCCATATAGCAATTAAGACGGCCCCATTGTGAACTACGATCGCCTCGTCGATCCTTTCGTCATCGCCATCGTTCGCTTTTCCTTTGGCACCATGTCCACTGAAGAAAAAGACAACCTCGTCGCCAGGTACTACTTTTGATCTGATGCTGTTGATAGCGCCTTCGATTGCAGAGAAAGTAGCGGACGTACTCTTGAGCAGAACAACGTTGTCGTCGCTGTACCCATAGGCTATGGTAAGGGTTCTGTACATGTCTTCTGCATCGTCATCACAATATTCAAGGTCATTGGCCTCGCCCGGGTAATCCGAAATGCCAATTATGATTGCGTATTTGTTAGCTCCCGCACCTAGCTGCTCGCCCAAAATGCCAGTAGCTGCCCCCTTGGCTGGCTTGCCTCCAGCACCAGGTTTGCCATGAAGCGTAATCTTCTTTACCAGCTCAACATCAGTCGCCGGCAACGGCTTACCTATATCGGGCTTAGCCAAAGCAATTGGCGTTAAGAGCAGCAGAATCAGTACTGCCGCCAAGATACCACTTGTGAGTTTTTGCACTTCGCACCTCCTCGCCGTATTTGAAACCATAGGTCTATTCTAACACGTGACGTTACTCTGTCAACAGCTCGCTACCGATTAGACGGCAGCTTTCCCAAAGTAGAGCAATGCCACAGTGATGATGAGTAAGAACCAATATAAGACCGGAACAGGTCCCCACCAGTCTTTATGCCACCAGATCTTACCCCGGCGAAAGTTCTTAATGCCATAATGCGGATTTAAGACAAACCAGAAAAAGTCCTCCAGAAAAACCATACCGACATAAAAACCAAGCACCAGACATTCCAATCGCCAGCTCCAAGGGACAAAAAATAATGGCAAATGAACTATGGCAATCAGGAATAGCATCATGAAAAAGTGGTAACCCGTGACAGGCCGTCCGCCAGTCAACCTGATAAGCCAGCCCTTTTCTACACGCCAGCAAGGGAGCTTCGCTGCCCACCCATCTTTACCTTCAATCTGGATTTCCCACAAAGCGAGCAGAACAGCCAGGAAAACCATGAACAGGATTAATCCTGCGAACACTGCATGCTCTCCTATGTTGGCTACTCCATCACTTCCAATCCATTCTCATTGAACAAACTACAACCAAAATGGTATGTGGAATCTTTCAGAACGACACCGATGGGCAATGACGAACGCCGGCAACACACTCAGACATTCAAAGTCGTCAAGCGTGCCGTTTAGCTCTATCCTCATGGCGGAATCTTGATTGGGTACTCTTCAGCAGGCTTGACAACCTTGCCCATCAGCCACTCATCACCGAGCTCAGCTCGCCAGCGCTTGATACACGCTCTCGTAATAGTCACGCGCCTACCCATCCTGACACCTCCCTACTCCCATAGTAGCGGCACCCCACAAGCTCATTATGCTCGATACTTAGCATATAGTCAACTGTCGCTTTATCGGTATTTGGTATATACACACAGGCATCCCCCCGATCGAGGACCCCTCTTGAAGGAAAACACGCTACAGCTGTCCAACAGTCCCCTACGCGTCTGACCATCCGCCGAATTGCAGCAACCAGCTGCACGCATCCCGCGAATACGCCTCGGGCTTGCCAACCTTAAATACCTTCTTTCGGCTTCATGTCACCTGGGTAACAGGTTTCTTTTTACGCAAGACGACTCTAGCTGCTATCAAAACTAACGAGCCTGAAATTAAAAGACCTTTCCTAAGCCCAGGCATGGGATGCCAAAAAGCTTCTCGATAGGAATCCACTACCTCTTTCACATCAATATCAGGAATTTGGAATTGTCTGTCACCCGTTTCAGGGTCAAATTTGTACCACTCAACTCGGGAGTTCTCGAGTGAAGTTTCGGTCTTACTTTCATAGCTTACCCAGGTATGTATGGGAGATGCGTGAATCCGGTAGGGAATGTTTTTTGCTTCCAACACAGAAGCCAAGACCAGTGCCCGGGCTTTGCAATCCCCTTTTCCTTTCCTCAGTGTCTCCTCAACCGTTGGGAAATACCAGGGCACACCATAAGTCACCCAGTCATAGGCATAGGGTATTTTAGCTAAAATTGCAGCTTCTATGGCAGCAGGCTCGGAAGGAAGTTCACTCAACATAAACGCAACAGCACCAGTGTCTATCTCAAATCTAATGACTCTATGAATGCTGATGAATAATTTTGCAGGATGGGGGTATAACACAAAAAGAATCCATAGTATCAATATCAAAGGAAAATACCGGCGGAAAACTCTGACTGAAACTTTATCGGCACCTTCAACGGTATTAGCCCCTATAGGCGCAAAGCTCATCTTTTTCTTCGCTTTTTTTGTCCCTCCACTTTCCGTAAGGTTTCCTCATCAAGGCCAAAGTGGTGAGCTACTTCATGGCGCACAACTTCTTCTACCTTTGTCGCAATCTCATCGTCAGAGCGGCATTGGGCTTCTATGGGCTTTTGAAAGATGCTTATCTTATCGGGTAAAACCAATCCGTATCTGTGTCCTCGCTTGGTTTGGGGCACGCCTTGGTAAAGACCAAGCAACTGTGTAAGATGATTGCATTGAGCCTGCCGTAATTGCCTTGGTGTTGGGCAATCTTCTACCACGATATCAACATTCTCCAATTTACGTTGAAACTCCGGTGGCAAATTACTGATTGCCTTCACCACAAGAGCCTCAAACTTTTCCCTCTGCATGTCTAAGAACCACAATAATAACAAAATTACAAAGACACTTGGTGCCATCTTATCACTCCTGGATGCTACTGGACAAGCAAATAATGCGATTGAGAGTACTGTAAAAACTCGGCTCTACATCGGTTAAGTTGAGTGTAACAAATCAAATAGCTACGTCTTGCTCACAAGATGTAAATATGGTAGTTTACTCGTCGGAAGCCGTGTTTTCTTGACGAAGGACGAGAAATTAAGGTAATCTGTTAGTTTAAATTTAAAGGGGGATGATACCTTGCAGTGCCGTGGCATCAGAGGCGCTATCACAGTTTCAGTGAATAATAGAGAGGGCATCCTAGCAGCAGCTAAGGAACTGCTGACGGAAATGAAGAAGGCTAACAAAGTTGAAATGGAAAATATCGTAGCTATTTTTTTCACCACCACACCAGACCTAAATGCTGAGTTTCCCGCTGTAGCAACGCGAGAGCTTGGATGGCCGTCTAACCTAGCTCTGCTCTGTGGTCATGAAATGAATGTCCCTAACGCTTTACCGCGGTGTCTAAGAATCCTCATGCTAGTAAACACCGAAAAGGGGCTTGATGAAATCAAACATGTTTACTTAGGTGAGGCAAAGCGATTAAAGGAAAAATCCACATCCTCAACTGGAGGTAACACATGATTGTAGTTATGAAGATTGGCGCTAGTCAGGAACAAATCAACGGAGTTGTGAGAAAAATTGAACAAGCTGGTTTAAGAGCGCACATATCGGAAGGTGTTGACCACACGGTTATCGGTGTAATAGGAAAGATCTTCCTAGAACTTCGCGACTCTCTAGAATCACTCCCAGGGGTAGATCAAGTAATAATAGTGAGCAAACCATACAAACTTGCCAGCCGAGAGTTCCACCCACTAGATACCGTGGTGAAGGTGAAGGATGTGGCTATCGGTGGCAATGAAATCGTTGTTATGGCTGGACCTTGCGCTATAGAAAGCGAGGAACAGCTCATGGCTACCGCTCAGGCAGTTAAAGCTGCCGGCGCCACAATACTGCGCGGCGGAGCTTTCAAGCCACGTACCTCACCCTATGACTTTCGCGGATTGGGGGAAATGGGGCTGAAAATACTAGCGGAAATAGGAAAAGAATATAAAATGCCTGTGATCACTGAGGTTATGTCACCAGACCAAGTGGAACTAATAGCTAAATATGCCGATATACTCCAGATTGGAGCGAGGAATATGCAAAACTTCATCTTGCTCGACGAGGTAGGTAAAACAAAGAAACCGGTGTTGCTGAAACGTGGTCTGTCATCTACTATTCAAGAGTGGCTGCTAGCTGCGGAATATATTCTGAACCAAGGGAATGAACAAGTTATTCTTTGCGAACGAGGTATCAGGACTTTTGAAACCCACACACGCAATACTATGGACATTAGCTCCATACCAATTATCGAAAAGGTGAGCCATTTGCCTATTATCGCCGACCCTAGTCACGCCACAGGTAAGTGGGAATTAGTACCTCCTATGGCACTAGCTGCAGTAGCTGCTGGGGCAGATGGGCTTCTTATAGAGGTTCATCCTAATCCTGACTCAGCACTTGCCGACGGTCCCCAATCTCTCAACTTTGAAAGCTTCCGTCTCCTCATGTCTCAACTATTGCCTATAGTCAAGGCTAAAAATAGGAAGTTAGCTACACCCAACAAACAAACCAAACCCTAGAACCATGGGAATCGAGCAAGAACTAGCTAACATAGCTCCTAAGGGTGATACCCTCCTCACTATTGGTGTATTTGACGGTGTTCATGCTGGACATCGCTACTTACTGAAAAAGCTGTTGCAACAGGCGTCCGAAAGAAACCTGCTTAGCGGAGTAGTTACCTTTAACCCTCATCCCCAATCAGTACTGCGTCCTCGAAATCAGCTACCATGGCTTAGCGACGTAGACGACAGAATCCAATCCCTTCAAAAGTTAGGCATAAACATAGTCGCTTTATTAACTTTTACTTCCGAGGTTGCTCAGCTCAGTGCCCGGGAGTTTATGTCGCTGCTTAAGAAATACCTCAAGATGAAAGGCATTATAGTAGGTCCCGATTTCGCTTTAGGACGAGGTCAAGAGGGAAATATTAGCCTTCTCTGTAACCTAGGACACGAAATGAACTTTAGCGTGGAAGTTATCCCTCCTTATACAATTAATGGCGAAATAGTGAGCAGCACCCTCATCCGCCGGGCGCTAGCCGAAGGCGATATGAGAAAGGTAAACAAACTAATGGGGCGCTATTTCCACCTCAAAGGCAAGGTCATCACTTCCGACAAACGCGGACGAAATCTAGGATTTCCCACTGCTAATTTAGATATCCCGATTACATCGGGACAGGCATTACCAGGTAATGGCGTCTATGCCACTATTACCCATGTAGACGGCAAGCAATTTCTCTCAGCTACCAATATCGGCACCCGTCCTACCTTCGGGGGGGAAAACAAAGCAGTGGAAACCCACTTGCTAAACTACTCTGGTGACCTCTACAGCAAAGAAATAATGGTAGAATTTGTGCAAAAGTTAAGAGATGAACGACGCTTTGCTTCTACCGAAGAGCTAAAAGCACAAATCGGAAAAGATATTCGAGAGGCACAAATAATCCTTGCCAAAGAACTGCAATGATTGACCATAAGTTCAAAACGTTACTAAAGCGAGGGGTAGCAGAAATCATCACCGAGGTAGAGTTATTAAACTTGCTTAACTCCGGGAGAATTCTGAACTTAAAACAAGGTTTTGACCCCAGTGCCCCCGATATCCACCTAGGACATGTGGTGGGGCTAAGAAAGCTGCGTCAATTCCAAGAGCTAGGACACAAAGTCACACTGATAGTCGGGGACTGGACAGCACGAATTGGCGACCCTAGTGGTCAGTCGGCTACCCGCCCTATGCTCTCTCCCAGCGAGATAGAAAATAATGCTCGAACTTATATGGAACAATTTTTCAAAGTGGTAGACAAGGACAAGACAGAGCTAAGATGGCAAAGCGAATGGTTTTCTCGATTCACTCTGGATGAAGTAATCAAACTCACCAGCAAATTCACCGTCGCCCAATTTCTTGCCAGAGAGGATTTCGCCAAGCGATACAGCTCGGGTAACCCCATATCTCTAACTGAGATGCTTTACCCCTTGCTTCAAGGCTACGACTCGGTAGCTATAAGAGCCGATGTGGAATTCGGTGGGACTGATCAGAAATTTAATTGCTTGGTGGGTAGAGAGCTACAGCAAAGCATGGGGCTGCCTCCTCAACAAGTTTTCCTCGTTCCTCTCCTCGTTGGCACTGACGGCAAGCAAAAGATGAGCAAGAGCTTGCGCAACCACATAGGCATTACCGAGCTTCCTCAGGAAATATATGGCAAGGTAATGTCCATACCGGACTCCCTTATTTTGGATTACTTTGAGTTAGTAACTGACGTTCCTGACGAAGAGATTGCTGAATTCAAGGAGCAACTGAGAGCTCATTCTGTTAATCCTATGAACCTCAAAAAACGGCTGGCTTATGAAATTGTCAGACAGTTCCATGGTAAACAAGCGGCAGATGAAGCAGAGCAACATTTTACTCTGGTATTTCAGAAGAAGGAGACACCAGAAGAAATCTCTGAATATACTTTCGCTGCCAAGTATATTGGAGATGGGCTATTCCAGCTTGACATTGCTCCGACGCTAGCCAAAGAAGGACTAGTTAAGAGTACTAGTGAACTTAAGCGACTGCTTGCTCAAAACGCCATCGAGCTAGATGGTACTACAATAAATAGTAACATTGTTAAAGCTCGGCGAGGCAGTATTCTCAGGATAGGAAAACGCCGGTTTGTCAAGATAGCCATCAAAGAAACAAATATTGAACAATCTTCAGTTAATCGCCATCGAGAAACCGAAAAAGGGAGGTAACAAGAATGCAACTACGTATTCCTGGACCAACACCTTGTCCACCACAAGTTCTCCAAGCGATGGGATGGCAGATGATAAATCACCGTGGTGCAGAATTTGGAAAAATTCTCAGGTCTGTGACCGAGAAGCTGAAGCAAGCCTTTCAAACCAAAGGAGATATCCTCATACTCACTGGTTCAGGCACCGGTGGACTGGAGGCTGCCATTGTTAACACTTTATCGCCGGGAGACAAAGTTTTGTCCCTCTCCAACGGCTTTTTCGGCGAGCGATTCGCCGAGATCGCTGAACAATTTGGTGCTGAAGTAATCCACCTTAATTTTGAGTGGGGGAAGGCAGTTGACCCCGATGCTGTGGAAAAGGCGCTGAAGACATATAGTGATATTAAGGCGGTGTTGGTAACCCACAATGAAACCTCCACAGGGGTGACCAACAATGTCAAGGAGATAAGTGCTATAGTCAAGAAATTCGATAAACTCATCTTGGTGGACGCTATCTCGAGCCTAGGCTGTATAAACCTGCCTACTGATGATTGGAAATGTGACATAGTGGTCACTGCCTCTCAGAAAGGATGGATGGTCCCCCCTGGATTAGCCATGATTAGTGTCAGTGAAAAAGCCTGGCAAGCCCATGCCCAGGCTAAAATGCCACGCTACTATTGGGATTTCACCAAAGCCAAAGATTTTCTCCAGAAGGGGCAGACTCCCTGGACACCAGCAATCTCCGTTTTCTATGCCCTTGATGTTACTCTTGACCTAATGTTAAGCGAGGGACTGGACAACATATTCGCCAGACATACTCGAGTAGCTCGTATGACAAGAAACGGGGTAAAATCGTTAGGTCTATCTCTGTTCCCTGACGAAAAATGTGCTTCCAACACGGTGACTGCTGTAAATGCCGATGACAAAATTGATGTCCGCAAATTAGTCAAGATACTTCAAGAGGAACACAAGGTGATTATTGCTGGAGGGCAAGAAAAGCTATCAGATAAAATCTTCCGCATCGGGCATCTTGGCTTGGTGTACGAAGACGATATCAAGTTGGTTCTAGATGCCCTAAAGAAAGCTCTGCCCCAAGCAAAGAAAAGCTGAGCACAAATGAAAATCTTGGTCGCCGATCCAATCGCTGAAGAAGGGATACAAATCCTGCGTGACCATGCTGAAGTAGACGTCAAGACCATGCTAGAACCTGAACAGCTCAAAGCTATAATCCGCGATTACGATGCCATTATTGTACGGAGCCAGACCAAAGTAACTGCAGATATCATTGAACGAGGGCAGAAACTTAAGGTAATCGGTCGAGCTGGAGTAGGCATAGATAACATTGATGTTGAGGCTGCCACCAGGAAAGGCATCGTGGTGGTCAATGCCCCCACAGGCAATATCATAGCTGCTGCAGAACATACTATAGCCCTCATGCTCGCCATGGCACGTAATGTACCCCAAGCAAACAGCCAGCTTAAAGACGGCAAATGGCAAAGAGAAAAATTCATTGGCACTGAACTCAGAAATAAAACTTTGGGCATCATCGGACTGGGTAATGTTGGCTCTGAAGTAGCCAAACGCACTCAAGCCTTTGAAATGCGAGTTATCGCTCACGACCCATTCGTCTCACAAGACTATGCCAGCAACCTCAAAGTAAACCTAGTATCCCTAGACCAACTTTTGAGAGAGTCTGATTTTATCACCCTTCACGTGCCGCTCACCCCGGCTACCAAAAAATTGATTGGAGCCAAGGAACTAGCCAAAGTAAAGCCTACGGCTCGGATTATCAACTGTGCCCGAGGTGGGGTGGTTGACGAAGAGGCGGTGCTCGAGGCAGTCAAGAGTGGAAAACTAGCCGGTGCTGCCTTCGACGTCTTCGACCACGAGCCGGTAACAGATAGTCCATTATTCAAAGAAGATAAGATAATCGTCACACCTCACTTGGGTGCTTCCACTCTTGAAGCACAGACCAGCGTGTCTAAAGACGTCGCCATCGAAGTTTTAGCCGTGCTGCAAGGACAATTCAGTAAGTATGCAGTCAACGCTCCGCACGTAGCTCCTGAACTAGTGCCGTTCATGAAAGCCGCTGCTATCATCGGCAACCTCGCAAGCCAACTGATGGAAGGACAAATAAACTCAACGCACATTAAGTATAGCGGAGGCGTTGCTAACTATGATTGCAACCCTATTAAAACAGCTCTCATCAGCGGATTATTGCAGCAAACGAGTGAGGAAAGAATTAATCTAGTCAATGTCGGCTTTATCACAGCTCAGCGTGGGCTGAAGGTCAGCGAAGAAAAAGAGGTGACTTGCCACAATTACTCGAACTTGCTTACTCTAAAAGTCAATACTAATGTAGGAACCACTACCATATCGAGCACAGTCAGAGATAGTGAGACACACATCGTCCAAGTCAACGACTTCTGGATGGATATAGTGCCCACAGAAGGTTATTTTTTGTTCTGTGATCATCTCGATAGACCTGGCCTTGTGGGTGCCATCGGTAACATAACCGGTAAAGCCGATGTCAACATTAGCTCCATGCATCTATCTCGACTTCAACCTCGCGGAAAAGCCCTCATGATTCTGGCCCTGGACGAACCACTAGGTGAAGAGCAGTTACAAGAAATTCGTGCCCTTCCTGGTATTTACAGCGCTAAGACTGTAAAGCTATAAATGTCCTTTCCAAATCCCGTCAATCTAAGGGGTTAATAACTAAACCAGCAGGGAGTTTAGGGTAGAAATAAGTGGACTTGCTTGGCAGCCTGTCTTGAGCATCGGCGACTGCTTTGACTACCTCTGGCCGCGGAGGATTCAACAAAAATGCCAGTTGATATTTCCCTTCCTCTATTTGTTGCTTGGCTTCTTTAAAATCTACAGTATAACTAACCTCCAGCTCCTTTGTTCCATATAAGGCTTTCTCCAAGACAATGTGATTAAAAATGCTCACGCCAAACTCTTGATAAGCTTGAGACCTATTAGCTGACATCATGGTTTCCAAGACAACATCGCGTCGTTTTTTTAGTACGACCAATGTGTTGGGTCGTAAACCCAAGACCCCTAAACAACTGTCGTCCGGCAGATTATAAATACCAGATCCCAAAGGAACAGTATCGAAGACAAAGAAATTTCTGAGTTGCTCTTCGAGCCTAATCAAGACAGAAGGCATAACCCCGCGCAACAACCTATGGACAGGCAGAACAACCAGTCCGGGGTCACAAATATCAACTAGCTCCATCATCACGTAATTGAAACCTTCTTCTCCCGTCACAGGCTGTCCCCGCGCTCTTTCTTGTTGGTAAGCCAACGCTGTCTCATAGCGGTGATGACCATCAGCAATGTAAACAGGCTGAGCTAGTAAAAGCTGCGTTAGCCGTCGTATGATTTGCGGGTCACTTATCGCCCACAGAACATGAGTTTCCTCGGAATTAGAGAGATTGCCTCGCACCGGTAGACTTGGGACTCGCAAGGACATCAGCCATTTTTTCTTCGCCACCTCGGATAATATCGAGGCAACCTTCCGCTCAGAATCATGGTAAAGAGAAAGTAATGGACTGAAGTTAGCTCGACAAGCCCGCATCAGCTGTAAACGGTCACTTTTAGCCTTGGCAGATGTTTCCTCGTGAGGATATATTCCATCACCCCAAGGCTTCAGCCTAACACGCGCTATAAGTCCTCGCCTGACTATTTTTTTGCCCAGATGCTCAAAATAATGGTCATGCAAATAAAAATTAGCTCTCCTATCAAGGCGAAGGATTCCTTGCTGTAGCCACTGCCGAAAGGTAATAGCTGCTCTTTGATAACAGTCATCTGTCGGTTCTTTTCCCTCAGCAGGCAATTCTAAGCGAATGGCGTTGTAATCATTCCTTTGATAATAAAGCTTCTGTTGTTCAGGCGTGATAACATCGAACGGAGGACAAATGACTTCAGCCAAATCCCCCACAAGCTTTGCATTGTAACGTATACCTCGAAACGGAGAAACTTCCATCTAATTAACTCCTAAAATCTTGATTGTTAAGCAAATTCAAAATTTTGATACCTAAACTCGCTTCCTTCTAAACCTTCATCATCAGGATTTCATGTCGTTTAAGATTCAGTGCTCAGCATTCATCCTTTAAGTCCATCCCGCCAAGCATTCTCCGCCTTGGCCAAAGGTAAATCAATATAGCCTTCTATGACCAGACGCCTTCCTCCCACCTTCCCTAACAAAGTCAGGGGTACACCCCACTTCCGAGCCAAGTTACTCAATTTAACTATAGAATCACCCGATATTGACACCACGATTCGTGATTGATGCTCCCCGAAAAAGGCGGAATCCAACCGCCCTTTCACCTTCCAGCTTTCACCTTTGAAGCCAATATTGCCCGTAATACAACTTTCTGCAATAGCTACCAGTAAGCCTCCGTCAGAACAGTCGTGAGCTGATTTAACAAAACCCCGTTTTATAGCCTCTAGACAGCAGCGCTGTACCCTCTTTTCCATGTCCAAATCAATACTGGGTTTCCCCTTCACCAAGCCGTGTACCAACTCCAAGTATTCACTAGCACCTAAGCCTCTGAAACTGTCGGTTGCTAACGGGGAGTCAACTTTTCTTAAAGGAGACAATTCACCTAGCAAAAATACCAAATCTCCTTCCTGCTTAAAAGACATAGTACAATGTCTGTGGATATCTTCTACAATTCCTAACATTCCTATAACTGGAGTGGGGTAAACGGCTTCGCCTTTAGTTTCGTTGTAAAGGCTGACATTGCCACTAATCACAGGAACCTTGAGCTCTCGACAAGCTCGTGCTATACCCTTTATACATTCTTTCAACTGGTAATAAATATCTGCCTTTTCCGGATTACCAAAGTTAAGACAATCAGTGATAGCCATAGGCTCAGCACCACTACAGACTACATTTCGAGCAGCCTCAGCTACAGCAATCACACCTCCCAAGAAAGGGTCCGCATAGCAGTACCGCCCGTTGCCATCAATTGTTAAAGAAAGACCTCTTTTGGTTCCCTGGACACGCAAAACAGCAGCGTCGCTGCCAGGAAGGACAACAGAGTTATTCATCACCTGATGGTCGTATTGACGATAGACACACTCTTTGCTGGCGATATTAGGAGAAGCCAATAAGCGAAGCAAAACAGAATTGCATTGCCTGGGCTTAAGGTCGGGCACATTATCTAGATTCAAAGATTGAAGCTCCTGAAGCCACGCTGGTTTCTTGGTCCGCAGGCGATAAAGAGGTGGAGAGATTAGCAGCTTCACAGGAATCTCAGCGACGACTTTCTCTCCTTCCTTGATCACAGCTAAGTTAGTATCGGTGACCTCACCGATGATATCTGAGTGCAATTCCCAGCGCTCAAAGAGTGCCTTCACTTTGTCTTCACAGCTCTTTCTCGCAATTACCAACATTCTTTCCTGTGACTCCGAGAGCATCACTTCGTAAGGACTCATGCCTTCTTCTCGCCGGGGCACTTTGAGAACGTCTATCTCCACACCACCACCCCCTCTACCTGCAGACTCTACCACGGCGCTTGTGAGACCAGCCGCTCCTAAATCCTGCATGCCCGCAATCCAGTCAGTTTGAGCTAATTCAACACAAGCTTCTATCAGCAGCTTTTCCAAGAAAGGGTTACCTACCTGGACTGTTGACCTCAACTCTTGCCCGTCTTCGAAGGTACGCGAAGCTAATCCAGAGGCGCCAAAAATCCCATCACGACCTGTGTCAGCCCCCACCAGCATCAGCAAATTCCCAGCTCCGCCAGCTCGGGCTCTAATTATCTTATCTTTCTCCCCAATGCCCAAACAGAGCACGTTGACCAAAGGATTCTTTGAATAACAGGGGGCGAAAAAAATCTCTCCACCGACATTAGGTATTCCTAAACAATTTCCATACCAAGCAATGCCACCAATAACCCCATTGAATAAATAGCGATTGCGTGAGTCGGCTAACGGACCAAAACGAAGAGAATTAAGCAAAGCGATAGGTCGAGCGCCCATAGTGAAAATGTCACGCACAATACCGCCTATGCCGGTAGCAGCTCCTTGAAATGGTTCCACAGCTGAGGGGTGGTTATGAGATTCCATTTTCATCACCGCTACCAACCCATCTCCAATATCCACTACTCCGGCATTTTCTTCTCCTGGACCCACTAGCACTTGCTTGCCTCGGGAAGGCAGAAGCTTCAGCAAAGGCTTGGAATGTTTGTAACCACAATGCTCGCTCCATAGCGACCCGAACATCCCCAGCTCAACCTCGTTAGGCTCCCGCCCTAACTGTTCTACAATAAGCCTGTATTCTTTTTCGCTTAAAGCAACTCTATCTAGTGTTTCCTTTGAGATATTCAATGATAGACTCCCAAATTAGATTGCCATCTGCGCTCCCCAGAATAGATTCGCAAGCTCGCTCGGGATGAGGCATCATACCTAACACATTACCTCCATTGTTAATAATACCCGCAATATTATGTAAAGAACCATTGGGATTGGCGGCGTCGGTTATCTGGCCCGAAGGAGTCGAATAGCGAAAAATGACCTGTCCATTTTCTTCTAACTCCTGTAATGTTGCCTCGTCAGCGTAGTAGTTGCCCTCGTAGTGTGAAATTGGTATCTTTAATACTTGTTCCTTCGTACATTTAACACTAAAAGGACTATTAGTGTTTTCCACCTTGAGATTAACCCACTGGCAACGATATTCCAAGTGATTGTTAGGCAGCAATACTCCGGGCAAAAGTCCAGATTCGCACAAAATCTGAAAACCATTACAGATGCCGATAACTAATCCTCCCCCGCGAGCAAATTGCTCTACTGCGGTCATAACTGGGCAAAAACGTGCTATGGCTCCGGCGCGAAGATAATCGCCGTAGGAAAAGCCACCCGGAAGAACAATGCAGTCGTACCCCGATAACCGAGTTTCTTTATGCCAGATGTAGTTAGCTTCTTGCCCTAGTACATCATGGATGGCGTAATAGCAATCTCGGTCGCTCCACGTGCCGGGGAAAACAACAATTCCAAATCTCATACTATGAAAAACAATCGCTGCGCCTTACGCTGCCCAGGTCGTAATGTTGAAGCCTCACTCGCCTACAAATATTGCGAACTAACTCAATCCCGATACGCAGCTTGTTATTACGCCTCGAGACCCTGCGAAGCTCACGAGATTTTTGTCCGCACTTTACAGCGAAGCAAGCAGTTGCGAGACTATTTCGCTCACCTCTTTGCCATCAGCTTTGCCTTTGATCTGAGGCATGAGCTGGGACATGACCTTGCCCTTGTCACTAGGTCCCTTGGCTCCAACAGCATCTATTGCCTGCCGCGCCGCCGCCACAATCTCTTCACAACTCATCTGTTTTGGAAGATAGCTCATAAGCACAGCTAGTTCAGCCTCTTCCTGCGCCACCAAATCCCCCCGATTCCCTTGCCTAAACGCTTCGATGCTCTCTCGACGACGCTTTACTTCTTTGGCAATAACCTCAAGCACCTTGTTGTCGTCAGCAGGTTTCTGCTGCGCAATCTCGGCGTTTCTTATTTCGGCTAGTAATAACCGTAATGTCGAAACTTCTACTTTCTGCTGTTGCCTGACTGCTCTTTTAAGAGCTTCTTGAATACTATCCTTTAACGCCATTTCTTGGCTATCAGCACTTTGTAAGTGAATTGCGAGGGGAACTACCTTGAACTTTTCCGCCTTTTCGCCGCTGCTTTCCTTCTCCTCTCTTCGCTAGGTTTTTCATAGTGCTTGCGGCGGCGAATTTCCGCTAAAATGCGGTCTTGCTGCACCTGTCTGTTAAATCTACGCAGCAAGGCTTCGAAACTCTCGCCCGAACCAAGTTTTACATCAGCCATATCAAAAAGATGTATTTTACCCTTATCATTTGAATGTGTCAATTAACTTGTATAAGTTAAAGACTTTTGCGACATTCCTCCTTTCTCAATGAGATAACCAAGGGGGCTCTTTAGCTCAAGAGACTTATGTGGTCTCTGCGTATTGTAGAATATTAAGTAATCAGCGAGTCTCTGG